>Ga0209607_1000123_pt1 | contig 64569 bp, 53 predicted proteins | sample AD_UKC117_MetaG_FD_184413 | JGI IMG/M metagenome (GOLD analysis project Ga0209607, IMG submission 184413) | Active sludge microbial communities of municipal wastewater-treating anaerobic digesters from Hong Kong - AD_UKC117_MetaG (SPAdes)... | ecosystem: Engineered > Bioreactor > Anaerobic >... | reverse complement strand
GCGTGTGTCATGGACTATCTCACCCAGCTTGTTTTTTGATCAGGATTTCATTATCCTCATTTATTAATAATAATCAAATAGATGAATCTGACAAAGTAGAATTATACCGTTTCTCGATAAGTTTTGAATCATAGGTTCCCCCCTTTAGCAAAGGGAGGTGAGGGGGGATTTGAACGCCGTGGATGGAAGCCGCTCGTCAAAATCCCCCCCAACCCCCCTTTTTCAAAGGGGGGGCTTCTGCGCTGACCCTATCAGCTATATTCGCTAACATAACGAAAATTGGTATTAAAATATCAATTATTCCCACACTCTGGAGGGCTGCTCATGCCCAGTGCCCGCCGCAAATTGCCCATTGGCATACAGACCTTCGCCAAAATCCGGTCGGAGGATTACTACTACGTTGACAAGACGCCATTCGCTTGGCAACTGGGTCAGGAAGACGGTTACTACTTCCTCTCGCGCCCGCGCCGCTTCGGCAAGAGCCTGTTTCTCGACACCCTCAAAGAACTGTTCGAGGGGAATGAACCGCTGTTTCGCGGGTTGTGGATTCACGACCGCTGGGACTGGTCCGTGCATTATCCAGTGATTCGGATCAGCTTCGGCAGCGGGGTTCTGCACAGCCGTGCTGCACTGGACGAAAAGATCGGTGAAATCCTGGAGGACGAACAGCGCCGTCTGCATTTGAACTGTACCCACCTTAGCCTATCGGGTCGTTTCAGCCAGCTCATCCAGGGTGTCTATGAACAAACCGGTCAGCGCGTCGTCGTACTGATTGACGAATATGACAAGCCAATTCTGGACAACCTAACCGACCGCGAAACCGCCTTGACGATGCGCGAGGGGTTGAAGAATCTGTACTCGGTCCTCAAAGACGCTGACCCGTATTTACGCCTGGTGCTTCTCACCGGCGTCTCCAAATTCAGCAAAGTCAGCCTGTTTTCCGGGCTGAATAATTTGATGGACCTCACCCTGTCGCGCCCCTACTCAGCAATTTGTGGCTACACGGAAACCGACATCGATACCGTGTTCGCCCCGGAACTGGCGGGCTTAGATCGGGATGCGATCCGGCACTGGTACAACGGTTACCGCTGGCTTGGCGAGGCCGTCTATAACCCCTTCGACGTACTGCTGTTATTCGCCGAGCGCGAATTTCGGCCCTGGTGGTTCGAGACCGGCACTCCGACTTTTCTGGTCAACCTCCTGGCGGAACGCGGCTTTTTCACTCCGAACCTGGCCCGGCTGCGCACCGGCCCGGAATTGCTGTCGACCTTCGATGTCGATCACATCGCCACCGAAGCCCTGCTCTTTCAAACCGGTTATCTGACCATCCTGCACGCGGACGAGCCGATCCGGGGACACTGGATTTACACCCTGGGCTATCCCAACCACGAAGTCGAATCCAGTCTTAACATCAGTCTGCTCGGCGTCTATACCGGCGGCGATCCCAGTCGCAGCATGAACCAGCGCTTGCGCCTGTTGGACCTGCTATTGGCCCACGATCTAACTGGGATGAAAGACCTGTTCCAGTCCTTTTTCGCCAGCATCCCGCATCAGTGGTATGACAACAACCCGATCAGCCGCTATGAAGGCTACTACGCCAGCGTGTTCTACAGCTACTTTGCCGCCCTGGGGCTGGACATTATCCTAGAAGACGCCACGAATCAGGGCCGCATTGACATGACCGTCCTGTTCCAGAAACACATCTATCTGTTCGAGTTCAAAGTCGTGGAACTGAGCGCGGAGGGACATGCGCTCCAACAGATCAAGGATAAAGGTTACGCCGATAAATACCGGTCGCTGGGCCAACCGATTCACCTGATCGGCGTCGAGTTCAGCCGGGCCAGCCGCAATATCATCCGGTTTGAAGTGGGTTGAAAGGCGTCATAGATCAAACAGAATGGCCTCGATTTCCGAATGTCCTAACCCGATGTGATCAATCGCAAGGAACCTACCCATGACCGTAGAAGAGCTGAAAGCCCGCCTCCAGACGGAATTACCGGAATTGCTCAAGCAGGACCAGAGTTTCAAGCAATGGTTGGAGCAACTGATCCGCCAGACGGCTATAACGCCGGAATCTTTCGACGCCCGCTTCGAGCGCATGTTGCAGGAGTTCGCCGCCGACCGCGCCGAGCAAAGGCGCAAATGGGACGAGCAAAATCGCAAATGGGATGAGCACACACGCGAGTTCAATGAATGGGGTGCGCGCTTCGATGCCCATGTCACCGAGCAAAGGCGCAAATGGGATGAGCAAAACCGCAAATGGGATGAGCAAAACCGCAAATGGGATGAGCAAAACCGCAAATGGGATGAGCAAAACCGCACCAATCAAAAATTGCTCGATGAGATCGCTTTGTCCCGTTCCCGGCAAGAGCAAGGGATTAGCGCGCTCGGCTCCCGCTGGGGCCTCGCCTCCGAACACAGCTTCCGCAATGCGCTCAAAGGCATTCTGGAAAAAAGCTTTGGCGTTGAGGTATTGAATATTAACGAGTTCGACGATGAGGGGCTGGTGTTTGGCCGGCCTGATCAAGTGGAGATCGACATCATCATCAAAAATGGCGAGACTATTCTTTGTGAACTCAAATCCTCCATGTCCAAAGGCGACATGTATATCTTTGACCGCAAGGCCCAGTATTACGAACGACGTCATCAGCGCCCGATCCAGCGCAAACTGGTCATTTCACCGATGGTGCATCCGACTGCGCGCCCGGTTGCGGAAAAATTGGGAATTGAGGTCTTCAGCTATGTCGAGGACGCCACGGGTTTTTAACAAAGATCGCTCCTGCAACCGTGAGGTTAAGTCTCGATGGGTTCGACCAACAATGCCAAGGACCAACGCCGATTGTTTCTAGCGCTTTGGCCAGGTGAGACTGAACGTCAACAGATGGCTGAACTGGCGAAACAAGCGGCAGGTCGGCGGCGGGTGCGCGACGCGAATTTGCATTTGACCCTGGTGTTTCTCGGCGCGACCACGCCGGAACAGTTAGCGGGCTACGAAACTGCGCTAGAGAATCTAACGATGCCGACCCTGGAACTGACGCTGGACTGCTACGGCTACTGGCCGCAACCCCGCCTCCTGTGGCTGGGGTCCAGTTGTACCCCGCCGGAACTGTACGAACTGGTCGCAGAACTGCATCGACGCTTGCGCGACTGTGGCTTTGTCTCGGAACGGCGGGCGTTTCAGGCACATATTACCCTGGCTCGCAGATTTACCGGACGGATTCCCGCCGAACTGCTGGCAATGCCGGTGCGCTGGCGAGTCAGCGAGGTCAGTCTGGTTGAATCGCTGCCTTCGCCGGAGGGTTCCTGTTATGAAGTGTTGCGCTGCTGGCCCGTGGGATTAGGTTCAAACCGTTTATCTATGGGATAATCGTTACATTCTTATTTGACTGAAGGGGGAGATACGGGATGGATGACAACAAAAAAAAGGCGCTGGCGGGCGCACTGACGCAGATTGAACGCCAGTTCGGCAAGGGCGCGGTCATGCGCTTGGGCGACACCAGCGCGGCGGTGCGCAACGTAGCGACTGTCTCCACGGGTTCGCTGGGGCTGGACATCGCTCTGGGCATTGGGGGACTGCCGCGCGGACGGGTGACGGAAATTTACGGTCCGGAATCCTCCGGTAAGACGACTCTGGCTTTACAGGTCGTGGCCGAAATCCAACGGACCGGGGGATGCGCCGCGTTCGTCGATGCCGAACATGCGTTGGACCCGGTGTACGCCGCTAAGCTGGGCGTGAATGTCGATGATTTACTGATTTCGCAACCGGATACAGGCGAACAAGCGCTGGAAATCGCTGACATGCTGGTGCGTTCCGGGGCCGTGGAAATCGTGGTCATCGACTCAGTGGCGGCGCTGACTCCCAAGGCGGAAATCGAAGGCGATATGGGCGACTCCCACGTCGGCCTGCATGCCCGGTTGATGAGCCAAGCCCTGCGTAAACTCACCGCTAACATCAAACGCTCTAATACCCTGGTGATTTTTATCAATCAAATCAGGATGAAAATAGGCGTCATGTTTGGGTGCTTTGATTATGGAGCACGTGTAGTTCTAGCTGACGGTTCCACAGAAAAAATTGGCAAAATCGTCAATCAAAAACGACCCGTTGAAGTGTTGTCCATGGATCCTGAGACGGGTCGTATCGAACCTCGACCGGTTGTCAAATGGTTCCGCAATGGCGCAACCGATGAGTGGCTTTATTTTGAGGCGGCAGCGGGCGGTGGTTCGGGACGTCGTAAGTTCACCTGTACGGCTAATCACCTGATTTTTACTCCTAATGGCGAGCGACGGGCAGGCCAATTGCAAATTGGCGACGACGTATTAGTTGCCGCTAGGTATTACGATTTGAGTGAAGATCAGCGCCAGTTAATTTTGGGTAGTCTGTTAGGGGATGGATCTCTGCGTTATGCATCGGAGCAAAATGTGTCTTTCCGAGTAGGACATGGCGAAAAGCAACAGGCCTATTGCCAATGGAAGTGGGAAATGCTGGCTCCTTTCGCCAACAAGATCGGTAAAATCGGCAAGGGCTTCGGTTTCGATACGATTCCGATGCGCCAGCTTGCTGAATTGCACACGCAAGCCTATGGCGCTGAAGGTCGCCAGATTAGCGAAGCGATGCTGGCAGCCCTGGATGCCCGCGCAGTAGCGGTTTGGTATGGTGATGACGGTACTTTTTCCGGTAGTTACGAGCACTGGGGACATGGCAAGGCGGAAATTGGCTGTGTCAGTCTCTCCATGGCAGATAAGGAACGACTCGCAGCCCGGTTGGGCGAATTGGGTATGGGACATCCTACTGTGCGTGAGCGTTCATTGCTTTTCAGCGGAGAAAGGGCGCGCGCACTTCATGAGAAAATTGCTCCCCATTTGCATCCTTCCCTGGATTACAAACTACATCCAAGTTTCCGAGGACAATTTTGCTGGTCGCCGGACAGCGTTGATGCTCATTCCAATGGTCACTGTCTTGCTGCGCGTACTGAATTACGCGCGGCGCCCATGCAGGTCACTCGTAAAGAAATTCGTCCGGCCTTGCCACGCCATCGCATCCGTTTCGATTTGGGCGTCAAGGGACGCCATACTTATCTGGTCGATCATGTCGTTGTCCACAACTCCCCCGAAACCACAACCGGCGGCAACGCGCTCAAATTCTATGCTTCGGTGCGCCTGGACATTCGCCGCATCGGTTCGATTAAGAAGGGTGACGAGGTCATCGGCAACGAAACCCGAGTCAAGGTCGTCAAGAATAAGCTGGCGCCGCCTTTCAAGCAGGCCGAGTTTGAAATCCTGTACGGCGAAGGCGCTTCCCGGTTGGGCGAGATTATCGATTTGGGCGTCAAAATCGGGCTGATCGACAAATCCGGCGCCTGGTACAGTTGCCAGGGCACGCGCATCGGTCAGGGCAAGGAAAATGTCCGCGCCTATCTCCGCGAAAATCCGGAACTGGCCCGCGAACTGGAAGAAAAAATACGCGCCCACTTTTTGATCCGTCCTGATGCGGTGCCGGTTACCTCTGAACAAAGCGAAGAGAACGAGGACGACCTGCCCGATTCCGCCGATGAGTTGGACGCGGACCTCTAAAACCCGCGCAGCCGCTAACCGGGAGGCGGTGGAGCCGCCGGTCATTCGCGCCAAGGCCTTGGAGTTACTGGCCCGGCGCGAACACTCCCGGTTGGAGTTGCGACAAAAACTTGCGCAGCGCGGCTTTCCCGTCGAGAACATCGACCCTGTGCTCGATCAACTCACCGAGGAACGTCTCCTGGACGAAGGCCGTTACGCCGAGCTGTATGCCTGTAGCCGGGCCGACAAGGGCTATGGACCCCTGCGCATCGCCCAGGAATTGCGCGAACGCGGCATCCCGCAAGAACAGGTTAGCCAAACACTGGCGGAACTGGAAAACGATTGGTTGCCTAAGCTACGGGAATTTCATCGCAAGCGCTTCAAGTCCCTAATCCCGGTTGACGCCGCCGGGCGCATGCAGCAAACCCGCGTTTTGCGCCAACATGGTTTTACCCTGGAGCAGATCCGGCAATTGCTTGACAACGATAGACGATGACCGGCGATTCCGGGCATGACCGCATCGCAAAAGTTTTGGCTTTTATTCGCCAGGGAGAAAAAGTTCGATGAAAACCCCAGAAGCAGAATGGGCCTCTGGCCTGTTTAGTTACAGCCGATCGCTATACGCCACGATCTTGGTTTTACCCCGGACGCTGTCCAGCAATCCGTCGAACTGACCGGCGCCGGCTTGCTGGGCCAACTGCCGAGCCAGTGCCTTGCGCTCGTCCTCGGACACTGCATCCAGTTGGCCCGGCTTGACCTGTGATACCTCCAGCACGGACTGATCGCCGTTGGCCAGGGCCGCCGAACCCAGCGCCACCTGACCGGCTTCCGGTTGTGGCAGACGAAAGGCAGCGGTCAGCACGGCGTTGTCCACCGACGGCGCATCCCGGTTGACAAGTCCGATGTCTTTGAACTCGCCGCCAAATTCCTGGGCCAGGGTCTGTAAACGCTCGCCCTCGACCGCCCGGACCTTCAGGGCTTCGATATCCTTCGCCAACGCTTCGCGACCCTGTTGCTCACGCAAGGTTTTGACAATCTCGTCGCGGGATTCCTCCAGGGTGCGCGGCGTCGCTTCCTTATGCTCCTTCACCCGCAGCAGCACTACATGACCTGGCTCCAGTTCCAGAGGCTCGCTATTCAGGCCGCGCTTGAGCACATCCTCGCTAAAAGCGCTGTCAATGACCTTTGCTTGCTTGGTAATCCCTTCCCCACCCTGACGATCAAACCAGGCGCTCTCCTGAATCGGCGCATCCAGCGCCTTTGCCGCGGGTTCCAGACTGTCAGGGTGTTCGTAACCAAAATTGGCCAGCGTCTGAGTAATCTCGTAAAAATGGTTTTCAGCTTGTTGTTGACGCAATTCCTGGGCAATGCTGTCGCGCACCTCTTCAAACGGCTTGATTTCTGCCGGCTTGATCTGATCCAGCCGAATCAGATGGAATCCGGAGGGCATCCGCACCGGTTCGCTCACATCGCCGACTTTCTCCAGCGCGTACAAGGCGCGTTCAAACGCGGGACTATCGAACATGCCCTTGGTGATTAACCCCAGCTCACCGCCTTCGAGTCGGCCCGAGGCATCCGCCTTAACAGCTTTCAAAGCCTGGTCAAAGCTTTTAGCGCCAGAGTGAATCTCCTCGGCAATTTGTTGCGCCTGGGCCTCTGCCTGGGTGACTTGTTCCGGAGTTGCGTCTGGCGCCAGCTTGACCAGGATGTGAGAGGCTGAGCGTTCCTCGGGACGACCATAGCGGTCTATCTGGGTTTCATAGGCCGCCTTCAATTCGTCTTCGCTAACCGTGGTTTGCCCGGCAAGATCCGCCAGTTTCAGCTCAAGAAACTGGATTTGCACCTGTTCAGGATGAATAAAGCGATCCGGGTTTTTCTGGAAGTAGTCCTGGATCGCGTTCTCTTCTACCGTGGCCTTGGCGATATACTGGGCCAGGGGTAGCGTCAGGTATTCGATTTCCCGCTGCTGCTTGAGCAGGGCGATGATGTTGTCGAGTTCGGCCGATGTTGCCAGGGCCGAAGCGACGATTCCATCGCGCAGCTGTTCAGTCGCCAGTGATAGCCGCAAACCTTCCTCGAAAGCCGCTATGGTATACCCCTGATTGCGCAATAGCCGCTCATACAACTCTTTATTAAAACCGCCGCTTTGCTGAAAGACCGGCAGAGCCAGCAGGGCCTCGCGCAACTGCGGGTCGCCGACGCGCAAACGCTGGTCATGGGCCAGTTCATTCAAGACCCGTTCATCGATCAGTTGCCGCAACACATCCTGTTTCAGGCGTGGCCCTTCCAGCAAGGCCGGATCCAGATTGTCACCCAGCATGGCCTGCAAGCGTTGACGTTGCTGCTGATAGGCACGCTGGTATTCCTGCAGCGAGATTTTACTATCGCCGACCACGGCGGCATCCAGCGGCCCACCTCCCTCAAAATAATAATTAATGCCCCACACCGCAAATGGGATGGTCAATAAACCAATTATCGTATAGGCGAACCAGCCTTGAGCATGATCACGGATTTTCTGTAATAACATAGAGGCACTCGGTTTCAGAGCGGATCACTAAATAGGGAATCGAGCAACAAAACGGCGGCTGCGCGAAAATCACCCAGCGTATGCTCATAAAAAAGGGCGTCTGGATGACGCCCCTGGAAGTTGGCGGAGCGGACGGGACTCGAACCCGCGACCCTCGGCGTGACAGGCCGATATTCTAACCGACTGAACTACCGCTCCAAACCGGAAATCCGGCTTTGATCAACAGGGCTTGGCATGCACAGAAACACAAGTGGCGGAGCGGACGGGACTCGAACCCGCGACCCTCGGCGTGACAGGCCGATATTCTAACCGACTGAACTACCGCTCCAAATTCCAAACTGTGGTGGGTGCTGAGGGGTTTGAACCCCCGACCCTCGCCTTGTAAGGGCGATGCTCTCCCAACTGAGCTAAGCACCCCCAAAAAAGAACAATTATTTTACCGCATCCTTAAGCGTTTTACCAGCCTTGAAAACCGGCGCCTTGCTGGCCTTAATTTCCATGGGTTCACCGGTTTTCGGGTTATGGCCCGTCCGCGCCGGACGCTCTCGTATCGAAAATGTGCCAAAACCGGTTAACACGACGGTTTCTCCCCCCTTAAGGGCTTTGCTCACCGCATCGAGCACCGCGTCAACCGCTTTGCCTGCCGCGGCTTTGGACAGGTCAGAAGCTTGGGCGACCGTTTCGATCAGTTCAGTCTTGTTCATATCCTTTCCTTTGCAATGTTATGTATTGTTCAGCAAGACGCCATGGTGCAGAATATAGAGACTGCCGCCCGGCGAGTGCAATGAGAAAGCGCCTTATAACAGGGCGCTTAAAGCAGTGTCAATTAGCGTGCTAAAACATTCTCTGAGTGTCTCAGTGAGCACGCACTCCCTCCAATGCGTTACCCGTTTTGACCGCGGGTTCTGGCGTTGCCGGTTCCTCTGGTTCGGTCGTCTCACGGGATCGAGGTTGCGGTATGGTTAACAGGGCGATCTCCAATACCTGATCGATCCAGCGTACCGGACGCACATCAAGTTTTTCCATAATATTTTTAGGAATTTCAGAGAGATCTTTGCGATTTTCCTCGGGAATCACCACGATCGAGAGGCTGCCTCGATGCGCCGCCAGCAGTTTCTCTTTCAAGCCGCCAATCGGCAACACTTCGCCGCGCAAGGTGATTTCGCCGGTCATGGCCACGTTGGCGCGTGCGGGAATGCGGGTCAGCGCCGAAACCAGCGCCGTACACATGCCGATGCCGGCGCTCGGGCCATCCTTGGGCGTTGCCCCTTCCGGGACATGGATATGCACATCGAATTTCTGATGAAACTCCGGATCGATGCCCAGCGCTTCGGCGCGGCTGCGCACCACCGTCATTGCCGCCTGAATGGATTCCTGCATCACCTCGCCCAGGTGACCCGTATGAATCAGCTTGCCCTTGCCGGGCACCAGCGCCGCTTCGATGCGCAGCAGTTCACCGCCCACCTCGGTCCAGGCCAGTCCGGTGATCTGTCCAACCTGATCCTCTTCCTCGGCCAGACCGTAACGGAAGCGACGCACACTCAGATACTTCTCCACATTATCCGGCGCAATGACAATAGTGTTTTCAGTCGGCTTCAGGGTGACTTCTTTAACCACTTTACGACAGATCTTGGCGATCTCTCGCTCCAGATTACGCACCCCCGCCTCGCGAGTGTAGAAACGGATGATATCGAGAACCGCTTCTCCAGTAATTTCCAGTTCGCCTTTCTTCAACCCGTTGTTCGTCATCTGCTTGGGAACCAGATAACGTAAGGCAATATTGAGTTTCTCGTCCTCGGTGTAGCCCGGAATGCGGATTACTTCCATGCGATCCAGCAGTGGCGGCGGGATATTGAGCGAGTTGGCGGTCGCAACGAACATCACATCCGACAAATCGAAATCGACTTCCAGATAATGGTCGCTGAACGTATTGTTTTGCTCGGGGTCGAGAACTTCCAGCAGTGCGGATGAGGGGTCGCCGCGAAAATCCATCGACATCTTGTCGATTTCATCGAACAGGAACAGCGGATTGCGCACCTCGACCTTGGCCAGGTTCTGAATGATCTTACCAGGCAACGAACCAATGTAGGTGCGGCGATGCCCGCGAATTTCCGCTTCGTCGCGCACGCCGCCCAGCGACATCCGCACAAATTTCCGGTTGGTGGACCGGGCGATGGAGCGTCCCAGCGAAGTCTTGCCCACTCCGGGTGGCCCTACCAGACAGAGAATAGGACCCTTGAGCTTACGCGCCCGCTGCTGGACCGCCAGATATTCGAGAATCCGCTCCTTGACCTTTTCCAGACCATAGTGGTCGGTTTCCAGAATACCCTCGGCGGCGACCAGATCCTGGTGAATTTTGGTGCGCTTTTTCCAGGGGACGCTGACCAGCCAGTCTACATAGTTACGCACGACGGTCGCTTCGGCAGACATCGGCGACATCATTTTCAGCTTGTTGAGTTCAGCCTGCGCCTTGGCCTTGGCTTCCTTGGGCATCCCAGCCTTTTCAATCCGTTGCGCCAGATCCTCGATCTCGTTGGGCACGTCTTCCAGATCGCCGAGTTCCTTCTGGATCGCTTTCATCTGTTCATTCAGATAGTACTCGCGCTGGGTTTTTTCCATCTGTTGCTTGACCCGCGAGCGAATGCGCTTTTCGACTTGCAGGATGTCGATCTCGCCCTCGACCAGCGCCAGGAGGTATTCAAGCCGTTCGCTCAACTCCGGGATTTCCAGAATTTTCTGTTTCTCATCCAGTTTCAGGGTCATGTGCGCGGCAATGGTATCCGCCAGTCGGCATGGATCCTCGATGCCGGAGATCGAGGTCAGCACTTCGCCGGGAATTTTCTTGTTCAGCTTGACATACTGATCGAAAGTGCCGAGTAGCGAACGCACCAACGCTTGTGCTTCCTGAGTTTCGCCTTCCTCGGGGATTGCCTCCAGCATCGACACGCTGGCAATAAAACACGCTTGGGTTTCGGTATAGTGGTGAATGCAGGCGCGCTGGCTGCCCTCCACCAGCACTTTGACCGTGCCGTCTGGCAGGCGCAGCAGCTGCAGGACATTGGACAAGGTGCCGATGTCATACAAATCATCGATGCCCGGATCGTCGACTTCCGCGCCGCGCTGGGCGACCAGGACAATGCGTTTATTGCTTCGCATAGCCAGGTCGAGGGCGTGAATGGATTTTTCACGGCCGACAAACAGCGGGATGACCATGTGCGGATAGATGACCACGTCGCGGAGAGGCAGAACGGGCATCAGCGCGGGACCAGGCAAAGGGTCGAATTGGGTATTCTGCTTCATGACAGGCAGTTCCTGGTGCGGTTAACCAGATCGCCGACCGGCGCGGCCATCTCGGTCGTGGGCAATTCGGTCGTGGGCAATCCGCCGCTCACGCTGGCGAGCGGTCGGTAAACGATATCAGTCTTGACCGGCGGCGCGCCGCTCAACATTCTCGTAGATGAAATAGGGTTTGGCGCGACCGTCCACCACGGAATCATCGATGACCACTTTATGCACACTTTGCATACTGGGCAAATCGTACATAGTGTCCAGCAAAATGTGTTCGAGAATGGTTCTCAGACCCCGCGCCCCGGTCTTGCGTTCCATCGCGCGGCGCGCTACGGCCTTGAGCGCGTCATCGCGTAGCTCGAGTTCGCTGCCTTCCATTTCAAACAGCTTTCTAAACTGCTTGGCAATGGCGTTCTTGGGTTCAGTCAGAATGCGCACTAGGGCATGCTCATCCAACTCGGTCAGGGTCGCGACGACCGGCAACCGACCAACAAATTCCGGGATCAGGCCGTACTTGATCAAGTCCTCCGGCTCCACCTCCATCAACACTTCACCGACCGTCTTGCCGCCGTCCTTGCTCTTGACTTCGGCGGAGAAGCCGATGCCACCCTGCTCGGAACGGCTGCGGATTACCTTGTCCAGTCCCGCGAACGCGCCGCCGCAGATAAACAGAATATTACTGGTGTCGACTTGCAGAAATTCTTGCTGCGGATGTTTGCGCCCACCCTGTGGCGGTACCGAGGCTAGCGTTCCTTCGATCAGTTTCAGCAGGGCCTGTTGTACGCCTTCACCGGAAACATCGCGGGTAATGGACGGATTGTCCGATTTACGAGAAATCTTATCAATTTCATCGATATAGACGATACCAGTCTGGGCTTTTTCGACATCATAATCGCACTTTTGCAGCAGTTTCTGGATGATGTTTTCTACATCCTCACCGACATAACCGGCCTCGGTCAGGGTCGTCGCGTCAGCGATGGTAAATGGGACGTTCAGCAGACGCGCCAGGGTTTCCGCCAGCAGGGTTTTGCCGGAACCTGTTGGGCCGATCAGCAGAATATTGCTTTTGGTCATCTCGATCTCAGGAGGTCGGCCCCGGCTGGCGCGCTGCAATTCCTGGCGTTTATAGTGATTGTAAACGGCGACTGATAACACCTTCTTGGCGCGTTCCTGGCCAATCACATACTCATCGAGAACCAGTTTGATGTCGTGCGGCTTGGGCAACCGGCTGGCGGCAGCCGGCGCACTCTCCTCCATTTCTTCGCGAATGATGTCATTACACAACTCGACACATTCATCGCAAATAAAAACATTCGGTCCAGCAATCAGTTTACGCACTTCATGCTGGCTTTTACCACAAAAGGAACAGTACAACAGTTTGTCGTCGTCGCTCCGGTCACTTCGGTTTCTACTCATTTTGCCATTCCTCATCGTCGCGCGGTTATTGGCTGCGACGGTCCCTCGCCTGCGTCACCGGTATCGTTGAAAGATCGGAATCAGCTTGCCGCTGTCGTCGCGAGCAGGCGCTGGCTGAGCACGGCGTCAATCAGCCCGTACTCAACAGCCTCTGCGCCGCCCATGAAGTTGTCGCGGTCGGTATCCACCGCGATCCGCTCGACGGGCTGACCAGTGTGCCGGGCCAGGATGCGATTCAGCCGGTCGCGAACCAGCAGGATCTCCCGGGCATGAATATCGATATCGCTGGCCTGGCCCTGGAAACCGCCCAGGGGTTGGTGAATCATGACGCGCGAATGCGGCAGGCAAAATCGTTTACCTTTGGTCCCGCCCGTCAACAGCAAGGCGCCCATGCTGGCAGCCTGACCCACACACATGGTGCTAATGTCCGGCTTGATGAATTGCATGGTGTCATAGATGGCCAAACCGGCGCTGACCGATCCACCCGGCGAATTGATATAGAGATGGATGTCCTTGTCCGGATTTTCAGCCTCCAGGAACAGCAACTGCGCAACCACCAGATTAGCAGCGTAATCCTCAACCGGTCCCACCAGGAATACCACGCGCTCTTTGAGCAAGCGGGAGTAGATGTCATAGGCGCGCTCGCCGCGCGCGGTTTGTTCGACGACAATCGGAACCAGATTGAGCGCCCGGGTGACGGGTAAAGACGCGCTTTCATTCATGAAGAAAGCTCCTGACCGGTTGAAATGGCCGGTTGCTCAAGAGAAGAGAGCATCTCTGCGTCGGCGGATTGCTGATTTGCCAGGATCGCAGGGTGTTGCAGGGGAGCTGTCACCTCAGCAAAGGTGCTGGGTTTTTCGGTGATCTGCGCGCGCGCCAGCACCCAGTCGATGACTTGATCTTCGAACACCAGACCTCGCACATTGTCCATGGTCTTTGGATTTTGCTCGCACGCGCTCATCCACTTCTCCGGCTCTTCGTAGGCCGCCGCCAGCGACTTCAGAAAGGCGCGCACTCGTTGTTCGTCAAGCTGGATATGATTGCGGGTCGCCAGATCGGTAAGCAGAAGCCCTATCATGAGTCGACGGCGGGCCTGGGCGCCAAACAAGTGGTTCTTGACCGGTTGCAGGGCTTCTTTGTTCTCGGTGTTGACAGAGAATCCCATTTGGGTCGCCATTTGGTCGACTTCCTGGTCAATCAGCGCTTGCGGCAGCGCGATTGGGTTGGCTTGCAGCAGGCCCTCAAACACTTGATGTTTGATTGAGGTCTTGATGCCCTCGCGTAGCTCGCGCTCCATGTTATCGCGCAGCGATTGACGCAATCGGGCCATGCCGCCTTCTTGGATGTCGAATCGCTCAGCAAAGGCGTCGTCAACGTCGGGCAGTGTGGCTTCCTCGACGAGATGGATTTTGACCTGCAGGTGGACCGTTTGACCCGCGACGGCTCTAGCGGAGTAGTCCTGCGGGAAGGTTACATCGAATTCCGTTTCGGCACCGGAACTCAGACCGATCAGTTTTTGCTCCAACTCCGGGAGCGTCATCTTTCTGCCAAGAATCAGGGAAGCGTTTTTCGCCTGGTGGCCAGGGAAAGATCGGTCATCGATAGCGCCGTCGAAATCGAGTTGCAACCGGTTGTTCCATTCCGCCGGATGTTCCACCGGGTTCCAGCTTGCCTGCTGCCAGCGCAGGTTTTCGACCATTTCGTCGATATCCTGTTCGGTGACTTCCGCCACGGGCCGTTCGATCTGAATCGTCTCGAAACCGGTCGTTTGAAAGGCGGGCATGACCTCGAAGGTGACCGAGTATTCGAAGTCCTGTCCTTCCTCGAGAGGCTTGGGTTCGATCCTGGGTAGGCTGAGCGGATTGAGTTTTTCCTGCATCAGCGCATCGCGCAGGCTTTGCTCCATCAGCTCGCCAGCGACCTCAGCCTGTACTTTGCCTCCATGCAATCGCTTCACTATTTTGAGCGGCACCTTGCCCGGACGGAAGCCCGGCATTTTAACCTGCTTGGACAGTGCTTGCAGCCGGCTCTGGATTTCCCGGGTCACCTGTTCGGCAGGCACCTGCACGGTGACCCGGCGCTCCAGATCGCTCAGCGCTTCAACTGAAACCTGCATCGATACACCTCAAAAACCGGTTATTAGAATGATATTAGGCGAATCCATCCATGCAGATACGCATCTAGGCGCCATGAACAGGTCCATCGTATCCTGGATGTGTGGTGTGCATGGTGCGAAAGGGGGGACTCGAACCCCCACGGGTTACCCCACTGGAACCTAAATCCAGCGCGTCTACCAGTTCCGCCACTTTCGCAGTGGGAATATAATCCGCCACGACAAGCCATAAAATCCTTGCGTAGGAAATGGCCAGTACAGTAAAACACCTGTATACAATTATACAATACACAAACAGCGCTGCTTCCGGCACAGGAACTGGCTTGCAGCAGGAGTCAGAGCGGTCGGCAACCGAGGAAGGAGTGCGCTTGGGATGTTTAAAGGTGGTGGGCCGTGTAGGACTCGAACCTACAACCAATTGATTAAGAGTCAACTGCTCTACCAATTGAGCTAACGGCCCAAAGCCGGTTGTGCATGGAACCAAGGGTTGTTCCGAAAAAGCCTCATTATGGGGTGGACGATGGGATTCGAACCCACGACGACCGGATCCACAATCCGGGGCTCTACCAACTGAGCTACGCCCACCATTAATCTGATCATTGACCTGACCGGGGATTGGCGCGCCCGGCAGGATTCGAACCTGCTACCCTCAGCTTAGAAGGCTGATGCTCTATCCGCATGAGCTACGGGCGCATCGTTTTACGCCGTCAACCAACCCGCGTGATGGTCGGGGTAGGGGGATTTGAACCCACGACCCCCTGCTCCCAAAGCAGGTGCGCTACCAGGCTGCGCTATACCCCGTATTTGCTCAGTGGATGCTGACGATCTCGCGCCTCCATGCAGGAATATAGAATTTTATTGGTGAAACCGGGCTATCGTCAAGCCGGTTTTTATTCCCGACGCCAAATTGTGCCTTTTGGCGTGTCTTCGAGAACAATTCCCACCTCTTGTAATGCTCTGCGAATGCGATCGGCCTCGGCCCAGTTCTTTGCCTGACGGGCGGCGGTACGTTCAGCGATCAATTCATCGATCCTACTGTCGAGCAGGGTCGAGACTGCGACAATGGCCACTGAATCACCTTGTCCAGTCGCTTGTATGCTCCCTCTAACAGGCAACAAACCTTTACGATACTTTTCCGGGTCTTCCTGAAGCAATCCTAAAAACGCTCCCAACTGTTTGAGAGTCGCACTCAACCGGGTCGCTATTGTTTCATCGTTAGCGCGCAGGCGATTGATTTCGCGCGCCAGATCAAACAACACCGCCAGCGCTTCGGGGGTGTTGAAATCATCATCCATGGCCTGAGTAAAACGCATCCGCCAGTTTTCTTCGAGCGGTGCATCCATCACCGGGAGGCCGTAGAGCGCAGTATAGAGCCGATCCAGCGACGCTTTGGCATGATCCAGATTTTCATCAGTGTAATTGAGTGGCCCTCGATAATGACTGGACAGGATAAACAGCCGCACCACTTCCGGTTGATAGCGTTGCAAGACATCTCGCACCGTGAAAAAATTGCCTAATGATTTGGACATTTTCTCTTCGTTGATTTGAACGAAGCCATTGTGCATCCAGATATTCACATAAGGCTGGCCGCTGGCGGCCTCGGATTGGGCGATTTCATTCTCATGGTGCGGGAATTTTAGATCCATGCCGCCGCCATGAATGTCGAAATGCTCGCCCAGGCAATGTGTGGACATAGCGGAGCATTCGATATGCCAGCCGGGCCGGCCCGGTCCCCACGGCGATGGCCAGCTTGGTTCACCCGGTTTAGCCGCTTTCCACAGCACGAAGTCCAGCGGGTCGTCCTTGGCTTCTTCGACATCAATCCGCGCGCCGGCCCGCAGATCCTCCAGTTTCTTATTGGCGAGTTGTCCATAACGCTCAAAGCGGCTTACGTCATAGTACACATCGCCGCTGCTGCCGACGTAAGCGAAACCCTTATCTACCAGGGTTTGAATCATAGCGAGTATGTCGGCCATCGCTTCGGTGGCGCGCGGCTCCCAGGTTGGCGGCAGAATGCCCAGCGCGTCCAGATCTTCATGCATGGCCTGGATAAAGCGATGGGTTAAGGCGTGGAAATCCTCACCGTTTTCCTGCGCGCGGCGGATAATTTTGTCATCAATGTCGGTAATGTTCCGCACATAGGTGACGTCATAGCCCTTGATCCGCAACCAGCGCAACACAATATCAAAGACGACCATCACCCGGGCATGGCCGATATGGCAATAATCATAGACCGTCATGCCACAAACGTACATCCGCGCCTTGCCAGGTTCAATGGGTCGGAATTCTTCTTTTTGACGGGTCAGGCTGTTGAAAATCTGGAGCATAGAGAATTCTCTCAAAAAGTCAGGAAGGGCGGTAAACCTCCAAATAAAAAGGGCCGGGCAATGAGGCCCGGCCAAAAACCACCAAAGGAGGATGTGCAGTAGACTAAGCAGAAGCTATAGCGCCCACTACACGAGGATCATTTTAACAAAAAATTTAGAGTAAACATACTATTTCTCGTTGTTTTTCGGCAAAAAACAACATTTGTTGTGCAAACAATAAGTTATCCTCCATTATTTTGCTGCACCGCCAAAAAAACCGGCGGTTCCGGCAAGGGCGGCAACGCAGAGTCATCGGACAGCGCCAAAATTGCGTCGATCAACCGGTCTGCCTCATGCACGCCGCCATAACTCATTAGCATTCGCGCTTTGGCGATCAATTCTACAGGCGACAGCGGAGCCTCAGGATCACCCTTGGCGTGAGTCCGTTGCATCGTCAACCGTTCTCCGTCGTGAGTGATCACAGTTACCGCACTGCCCCAGGCGTGGGGATAGGCTGAAGCGTAAGGTTCAGCCAGACGCAGCGTGACTCGCTCCCGCAACGCCGCCAGCCCCGTCCGGGCTGGTTCAGCAAAAGCATCGAAATTCATAGACTCACGCGTCAGCGCCGCTGCAACGCAGTGCTGAAGTGAAAACTTGGCCTCATAATCACTCTGCGGCAAGGGCCGGTCGCAGACTTCCAGAGCCGCAGCGTAGGTTTCCACTTCGATCTGTTCAATCGCTTCAGCAGTGACCTGGCGACGCAGTTCGCGTGCGGCGTCGACCGCTGGATGAGTATGCCGGCAGGACGGCCAGGGCTTAATCGACGTTTGCAATAACTGCCAGGGCGCATCAGGATCACGGATCACCGCTTCGGGGTCGGCGTCGGGGCAGGTTGCGGTAAACCAGCCTTTGGCCCCTTCCAGGATATTCGGCGGTCCAGTAAAGCCAAAGCGCGCCAGATCCGCCGCTAACACCCCGGCTTCGGCCGCGCATCCGGCATGTAGATGCTTGGTCATGGCGCCGGCCTCCAAAAACTGCCAGAGGCCGGCGGACTGGGCACCGGCATTGCCCAGGGCGTGAACCGTCGTTGAGGGGTCAAGGCGCAACAACGCTGACGTCGCCATCGCCGAGCCATAGGGTCCACAAGTGCCGGTGTTATGCCAGATGCGGTAATGGGAAGGACCGACCGCCATCCCCACCCGAGTCGTGGCCTCGAACCCCCACAACACCGCCTTGAGCATGGCGTGGCCGCGAATGCCCTCCCGGCCAGCCACCGCCCAGGCTGCTGGTACGACGACGCAACCGGGATGCACGACCGAGGCGCGATGCAAATCGTCGGTTTCCAGAATATGAGTCAGCGATCCAAGCAGAAAGGCGTTACGTTCAGCGTCAGTTGCCTCGGTCGCGCCTGCCCAACGTAGCAGAATCGAGCCAGGTTCGCTGATCCGCCCCGCCATGGCATTAGCCATGGCATCCAGCGTCAGCAAGGCGGCCTGTTGCAGATCGGTCGCCGCGACAGGCTTGGCCATAATCAGTTCGGTCAGTTGCTGGGTGAGGGTCGGTTTGGACATGATGCGGCGCTCCGGAATCAGATGAAACGAAACAGGTTTTCTCTCCTTAATTATAGTCTTCTGATCGGAGCGCCTCCTCAATCCTTCCAGGGACGCTCACATTGCCGGTATTGTTCCCAAATTTCCTTGAACTGACGTTCATGCTGGTCCAGCCGGCAGCCATACCAGCCTTCGATGACTTGCCGAGCCGCAGAAATAGCGTTCAGCTTCGCTTCATCCAGTAAACGGCGTGCCACGCTAATGTCATTCATAATCCCCAAGCAGTCCTGCAAGCGGGACATGGCGCTCAGATACGCCTTGACCGCAGGGGCAGGGTACAGACTGGCGAAAAAATCCAGGGCATAGCGTAATTCCTTGATGCGGATGCGCAAGGCGTGCCGTTCTGTGGCCGACAACTCCGCGAATGCTTCGCCACGACTCACCACTTTACGGTGATTTTTTTCGAGCAAGGATGTGGAAAATCGTAGAATCGGCTCCGTCAGCTGCTCACGCTGTTCATCGCTCAAGCTTTCCCGCCAGGCGCGGTGATCCAGCCACTCGGCGAAGCGTTGCCGCAACAACGGATAGCGCGGCTGTTTCAGCGCCTCATGTAGCGTTTGATAGTGATGTTGACGGATTGTCGCCGCCTTGGCGCGAAACAGGAGCAGGCCGCGTTTGCGTGGAAAATGGGCAAAAACCGGCGCCATGCCTTCTTCCAGGAATACATCCCAGTCCCGAGCAGATCCCAGGTGCTTATTTAACCAGCGAATATCCTCGACCAGCGCGGCGCTGCCCTCGCGCGGGATTAAGGGACGGAAGGTTTTAAGGCTGGAGCGCAGCCGTCGGAAAGCCACCCGCATTTGATGGACCCCTTCAGTTTGGCCATCCAGCACTGCCGCACGATTGGCCTCAGCATGGCTCAAACAGGCGCTGATGATAGCGACAAAAGCCTCTTCGCCGGGGGTTTCGATCGTCAATTCAACGGGACTGGCCTTGACGTGGCGCGGCGCGTCCGCCGACAGGCGTTTTTTTGGAGGGTTAGTCATAATATATTCAATTTATTAAATAAAATAAACAGGATACTTCATGAGCAACCGTCTGCGCCCCTTCCTCAGTCCTTCCCTGCTAGAAAGCGGGTGAACACTGACTTCTAAAGCAAGATAGTCGCGACGCTTAGACCGCAATACAATACCGTTTTTATTCCTTACCCTAAACTGATCATTTGAATTCCACTGAGTCCAAACGCCGACGGAGCCGTGACGTTGTGAAACTGCAAATGTTGCTGAGTGTTGTTGTGTTGGTGAGTGTTTGTGCGAGTCCAGTAGCCAGTTGGAGCGCGCCGAATGTGCCGGAGGCGACCCCAGCCGCCACGCCTCCGCCCAAGCGATTCAATTTCGCCGATGTGCGTCGTCGCGCCGAGGTGTTGGCTACGCAACCCTTCAAGGTGCCAGGTAATAACTTGCCCGAATTTTTCCAGGTGCTGGATTACGATCAATATCGGGATATCCGATTTCGCGCGGATAAAAGTCTATGGCGCAACGAAGCCCTGCCTTTCGAGGTTCAGTTCGTTCCACTAGGATTTTTGTTCAAACAGCCCGTCATTGTTAATGTCGTTGAGGAAGGCGAAAGTCGGCCGATTGAATACGCCAATGATCTATTCGATTTTGGCAAGAATCAGGTGCCTGACAACCTGCCCAAGGATTTGGGGTTCTCGGGTTTTAAGGTGCTTTATCCCCTTCACATCGATGGTCGCTACGATGAGGTTGCGGTGTTTCAGGGCGCAAGCTATTTCCGCGCCGTCGGCCAGAATCAGAACTATGGCATTTCCGTGCGTGGCCTGGCGATTGACACCGGTCTGCCGAAGCTCGAAGAATTTCCCTTTTTCCGTGAATTCTGGCTGGAAAAACCCGGCAAGGACGCTACCGAACTGACCGTCTACGCGCTGCTTGATAGCCAGAGCGTGACTGGCGCTTACCGGTTTGTCATCAAACCGGGCGTCAACACGCAGATTGAAGTGAGAGCCAATCTGTTTGTTCGGGAAGAGGTCCAGAAATTCGGGATTGCGCCGCTGACCAGCATGTTCTTTCACGGCGCATTGAACGAACGATTCTTCGACGATTTCCGTCCCCAGGTGCATGACTCGGACGGCCTGCTGATGGTCAATGGCAACGGGGAATGGATCTGGCGGCCTTTGAATAACCCGACCCGACTGCGGATCAGCGCCTTTCAGGATCAAAATCCGCGCGGTTTCGGTTTGCTGCAACGCGACCGGGACTTTGACGATTATCAGGACCTGGAGGCGCATTACCACATTCGTCCCAGCGTTTGGGTTGAGCCACAGGGCGAATGGGGCAAAGGGTCGGTGCAGCTGATCGAAATTCCCAGCGACGCCGAGCGCTACGATAACATCGCCGCATTCTGGGTTCCGGAAAAACCGGTCCAGCCAGGTCAGCAACTCGAATACAACTACCGGCTGTACTTCTTCCTGGAGATACCCAGTTTGTCGCCGGGCGGGCGCACCCTGGACAGTCGAGTGGGCGCGGGCGGCGCCGGCGACCTGGATTCCTCGCGCCGTCGCTTCGTGATTGATTTTGGCGGCGAGCGCCTGGCGCAGCTGGCGGATGATGCGCCGGTCGAGGCGGTGGTCACTGGCTCCAGTGGCCAGATCGAAAATGTGGTGACCCACAAAAATCTACATACTGATGGTTGGCGGGTGTCCTTTGAACTGCTGCCACAGGGAGAGAAGCCCGCTGATTTACGCTGTTTCCTGAAACTCGGCAATGACGTACTGACCGAAACTTGGAGTTATCAGTGGACCGTAGCAAAGTAGGCGCGGCGCGATCGTATTGGACGCCATCGACGGCGGCGCCGGCCATATCTGATGAAGCGTGCCTGGATTGCCTGAAGGACTACTGGAAAGCGCTGGGCGTGAGCGATCCCTATCTGGCGCTGGCCTTGAGCGAGCAAACGCTACGACGCCTGGTGGAACCGGCAAGGGATGAGGAATCCAGGCTGGCGCGCGCCATTATCGCCGCCGGCGAATTGCTGGACGACTGGCTGGCGAACGCGCTCGAACTCCCCCGCCCCTCGCGGATGCTCACGGCGGCGCGGGCGGCGTTGTTGAGTGGAGCGGCGCCGGATTGGCCGGCGGCGCTGTTTGCTCCGCCGGGTGCGGCGGGGCCAGCGTTGGAGCAGATACGCCTGGCCATCGCCGAACCGACCCCAGCGTCCAGTCCCAGCGCCATGCCTGCGCAACGGATTGAACTGTTTTCATGGCTGAGTTTTTTGCGCCTTCGATCTTAAAACCTAAAACTTAAAACCCAACGGAATCTGTTATGGCGCAATCTCTCCGACCCGTAGTAACCGGACATACCCTACGACGGTTCATTTTTTTTCTGCTGGTCATTTTGACATCGCTGATCGCGCTGGGTCTGTTAATCAGCGTGTTTCAAACCGACGGCTTCAGCCCGATGGAATTGCTGTTGCTGTTCCTGTACACGATCCTGTTTGCCTGGATCTGTATCTCTTTCTGGACCGCTTTCATGGGTTTCTGGGTGATTCTGTTCGGGCGCGACTGCTGGGCGATTTCCCGCCAACCACCGGATATCCCTTCTCACTTCACTGCATCGCCGCCGCGCACCGCCATTTTGATGCCCATTTATAACGAGGATTCGGAACGGGTATTTGCCGGGCTGCGCGCCATCCACCAGTCGCTGGAAGACATCGGTCAACTTGACGGTTTTGACTTCTTCATCCTCAGTGACACCCGCGATCCAGAGGTCTGGGTTGAGGAAGAACTGCGCTGGCGGGACATGGTGCAGGCGCTGGATGGCAAGGGCCGCATTTTCTATCGCAACCGACCGGAGAACACCAGCCGCAAGAGCGGCAACCTGGAGGATTTCTGTACGCGCTGGGGCGGGCAGTATCGCTATATGATCGTACTGGACGCCGACAGCATTATGCAGGGCCGAACTCTGACGGAGATGGTGCGGTTGATGGAATTGCATCCGTGCGTGGCGCTGATTCAGACCCCGCCGGTCCCGATCAATCGCGAGTCGCTGTTTGCCCGGATTTTACAATTCGCCAGCAGTCTTTATGGGCGCATGTTCACCGCCGGCCTGAATTACTGGCAACTCGGTGAGAGTAACTATTGGGGCCATAACGCGATCATTCGCATCCAGCCCTTTCTGGACCATTGCGGCCTGCCCAAACTACCGGGCCGCGAACCGTTCGGCGGCGAAATTCTCAGCCATGACTTCGTGGAAGCAGCGCTATTGCGCCGGGCAGGCTGGGAAGTGTGGCTGGCCTATGACCTGGAGGGCAGCTACGAGGAAATCCCACCAACGTTGATCGACTACGCCAAGCGCGACCGGCGCTGGTGTCAAGGCAATCTTCAGCATTTGCGACTAGCGTTCGCCCGTGGTTTCAATTTCCTGAGCCGGCTGCATTTCCTGATGGGCGTGATGTCCTATGCCGCCTCCCCACTGTGGCTACTGTTTCTGGTCGCGACCGGCATCGAAGCGTTCATTCAGACTCAGCAGGACCCCGTGTATTTCTTTGGGGAAAATTGGATGCCGGTATGGCCGGTATCGTTCGCGGTGGAGATGACCACGGTGCTGCTGGTCACCCTGACCATGCTGTTTCTGCCGAAACTGCTGGCCTTGCTCCTACTGCTCAAGGAGAAGCGACTGCGCTGCGCCTATGGCGGTATACTCAAGGCATCGCTGAGCGTGGCTCTGGAAACAGTGTTTTCGGTGTTGACCGCGCCGGTGCTAATGCTGTTTCAGACCAAGTTCGTGCTGGCGATTCTCATGCGGCGGGCGGTGGGTTGGCCGCCCCAGCAACGCGGCGATCATCAGACCGGCTTGGTGGAAGCGGCCCTGGCCCATGGAGGCCATACTCTGATGGGTATCGTGGCGGGAGCCCTAAGCTATTTTTACGTCCCGGCGTTTTTCTGGTGGTTTACGCCGGTACTACTGGGACTGGTATTGTCGATACCGGTATCGATGTTGTCCAGCAGCATGACCCTGGGTCGCCAGGCGCGCGTGATGGGCCTGTTTCTCACTCCGGAAGAGACCGATCCGCCGGCAGTGTTGCACCATTTGACGGATGACCTGCAAGAAAGCGAAACGGTATTGCCAGCGCTGCGAGATAAAACCGCCAGCCGCTTCCTGCAAGCGCTGATCGATCCGTATGTGAATACTCTGCATCGATCGCTGTTGCCGGAACGCGAACCGCCTGGCAAACGCCGCCGACACTATCTGGAAGGATTAATTCATCAGTTGGAAGAAGAAGGAATCGACAGTTTGAGTCCAGCCCAGAAGCGTGAGTTGATCGCCGATCCCGAAATCCTGCTGCGGTTGCATGCCCTGTTCTGGACACGGCCATTGACTTAACCGATAGCTTTTGCAGGCAGAGTTTGAGCCTGATGGTTGAATTGGAGCATGTCCGTGAACACCCTGCGCTTGACGCCGACTCCAAGCGCGTCTGAGCTGCATGGCGCGATCACTGCGGTGCGCGGCAGCGTGGTCGATGCGCGATTCCCCGGCCACTTGCCGGCCCTGCGCCAGCAGCTGCGCGCCGGGCGTGAGGGTTTGGTGATCATTGAAGTCAGCGCCCATCTGGCTACCGACACGGTGCGCGGCATCGCCCTGACGCCTACGCAAGGTCTGGCGCGCGGCGATCCGGTGCGCGACTGCGGCAGCCCACTGACCGTGCCGGTCGGAGCGGAATTATTGGGGCGAATGATTAATGTGTTCGGTCAAACCATTGACGAGGGTCCAGCGCTGGCTGGAGCGGAACGACGCTCGATTCACCAGCCGCCCATCCCGCTGGCGCACCGCCGAGTCGGTTTGGAAATGTTCGAGACCGGCGTCAAGGTCATTGATTTGCTATGCCCGCTGGAACGCGGCGGCAAGACTGGCCTGTTCGGCGGCGCTGGCGTCGGCAAGACGGTGATTATCACCGAACTGATCCATAACATGGTGGGACGCTACCAGGGCGTCAGCTTATTCTGCGGCATTGGCGAGCGTTGCCGCGAAGCGGAGGAGTTGCACCGGGAAATGCGCGATGCCGGTGTGCTATCCAACGCCGTGCTGGTGTTTGGTCAAATGGACGAGCCGCCGGGCGCGCGTTTTCGCGTGGGTCACGCCGCATTGACCATCGCCGAGTACTTCCGCGATGTCGCCCGCCGTGATGTATTGTTGTTGATCGATAATATTTTCCGGTTTATCCAGGCCGGTTCAGAAGTGTCAGGATTAATGGGCCGGATTCCGTCGCGTGTCGGTTATCAATCGACCCTAGGCACGGAACTGGCAGAGCTGGAGGAGCGGATTTGCAACGCAGCGGGCGGGTCGATCACTTCGGTGCAGGCGGTTTACGTGCCTGCCGACGATTTCACCGATCCGGCGGCGGCGCACACCTTTGCCCATTTATCCGCCTCCCTGGTGTTGTCGCGCAAGCGGGCCAGTCAGGGTTTCTACCCTGCGGTGGACCCCTTGGCTTCCGATTCCAAACTACTGACGCCAGTGCTGGTGGGCGAACGGCACTACCGGATTGCCCAGGCGGTGCGCCGGACTCTGGCGGAGTATGAGGAACTCAAGGACTTGATCGCCATGCTAGGGTTGGAAGAACTGTCACTGAACGACCGGCGCACGGTCAATCGCGCCCGGCGTCTGGAACGTTATCTGACCCAACCGTTTTTCACCACCGGGCATTTCACCGGTCGTTCCGGGAAGAGCGTACCCTTGCCGTGCGTGCTGGACGATTGCGAGTCCATCCTTAATGACGACTGCGCGAACTGGCCGGAAGCGGCGCTGTACATGATCGGCGATCTGAGCGAAGCGCGGCGCTGATGCGACTGAAAGTGCTGACCCCGACGCAGACCCTGGTGGATGAGCCAGTGATTCGGGTTCACGCCGAAGGTCTGGAAGGTTCCTTCTGTCTGTTGCCGCGCCACCGCGATTGGGTGGCGGCGCTGCAACCGGGCATCGTCAGTTTCACCACGACCGAGGGTCGGGAGCGGTTTCTGGCGGTCGATCAGGGAGTGCTGACCAAGCGCGGCGCTGAAGTGTTGATTGCGGTGCGCCGGGCGGTGCGGGAGGATGATCTGGACCGGCTGCGACAGGTAGTGGACAACGAGTTTCGCCGACTGGATGAACAGGAAAAAATTGCGCGTAGTACGCTGGCGCGGCTGGAAGCGGGCATGATGCGGCGGTTTCTGGAATTAGGCGCGGGGGATTCCCGCAGAGAAGGTAGATGAGCGAACAACTTGCGGTGCTTCAAAGCATTCGGTTGCATCGTTGGGTTGGACGTACTTGCGTTACTGGCCGATCAGTTGGACATTCGACCACTGCTTGAGGAGGTCATCACACCATGAACGATACTTCGCCGGAAATTGGATAAGCTGATCGACGCCCTGGGCGTTCGCCATGCGCCTGCGAAAACGCCCGCCCGCATTGTATCCCTGGTGCCCAGCATCACTGAATTGCTATTCGCGCTGGGATTGGAAGAACAGATCGTGGGCCGCACCCATTATTGCATTCATCCCCAGCCGGCGGTCGCTGCCATTCCCAGCGTTGGCGGGACGAAAAAGCTCAAATATGCGCGATTACGAGCGCTGCAACCCACGCACGTTATCCTCAACATCGACGAGAATCCCCGGGAACTGGCGGAGCGACTGATAGCCGATGGTTTTCAGGTCATTGTCACCCATCCGCTGGCCCCGGAGGATAATCCGCCGCTCTACCGCTTGTTGGGCAGGCTTTTTCATCGTAAAGCAGAGGCAGAGCGCCTGGCGGCGGATTTTGAACGGGCGCTGGCTGCGTTGCGTCAGGAAGAGTGGCCCGTGCAGAAGGTCTTGTATCTGATCTGGCGAAAACCGTGGATAGGCGTCAGTCGCGAGACCTACATTGCCCGGATGCTGGCGCTAGTCAGTTGGGAGACGCTGCCGGCAGAGTCGGCGGCCCGCTATCCAGAGCTGGAACTGGATCGCTTCCTGCTGGATGCTGCTGATCTGATCCTGTTCAGCAGCGAACCGTATCGCTTCGAGGCGGCTGATTTGGAACGCTTCGCCCATGAGCACGACTGCCCGTTGGAGAAATTACGACTGATCGACGGAGAAATGACCTCGTGGTATGGCAACCGGGCCATCGAGGGACTGGCTTACCTGGGACGTTTCGCCAGGACGGCGTGCAATCCTGGTTGGGTTACCCAAAAAACAGATCACCCGTAGGTCGGGCACAGGACGCGCCCGACATGCAAGCTGTTGTCGGGCAACGTTTCGCTTATGCCCAACCTACCACTACCACTGTCTCTTTCACGGGCAGAGGGGATAGCGAATAAGGCGTGCGATGTTCCGTTCAGGCCGCCATAGCGCGAATATGATGGATCAGGCGGCTCTTGTGGCGGGCGGCTTTGTTGGGGTGGATTAAACCCTTGCGAGCCATACGATCGATGATCGGCACGGCGATTTGGTATTCCGACTCAGCTTTCGCCTGGTCGCCGGAGCCGATCGCTTTGATCACCCGCTTGATATAGGTGCGCAGCATGGACTTCATGCTGGCGTTGTGCTGACGATGCTTCTCCGCCTGGCGGACGCGTTTCTTTGCTTGGGCTGTATTGGCCAAAATCAGGACTCCTTAAAAACTCACACATCATTAGGATATAAAAAAGTCGATTACTATTGATGTTTCCAATCGGCCTGTCAATCCCCAATCCGGTGCTAACCGCTGACAGTTCCAGCCAATCCAGCTATCATCCGCGCCTTTCCACCCCCGGTAAAACCGTCATGAGCAAGGCTCTTCTCAAATCCACCGGCGTGGTCAGCGCCATGACGTCATTGTCGCGCGTCACCGGCTTTATCCGCGACATGATTTACGCGCAATTGTTCGGCGCTGGCGCCGGCACCGATGCCTTTTTCGTGGCCTTCCGCATTCCGAACTTCCTGCGTCGCCTGTTTGCTGAGGGAGCGTTCTCCCAAGCCTTCGTACCTGTGTTTTCGGAATATCAGACGCAACGCTCGCCAGAAGAACTGCGGGAACTGCTCGATCAGGTCGCCGGCACCCTCGGCGCGATCCTGATGTTCATCACCGCGATAGGCGTCCTGGCTGCGCCGGTGTTGATCCTGATTTTTGCGCCAGGCTTCACCGATGACGCTGACAAATACGAACTGACGGTAGAAATGCTGCGCATTACTTTTCCCTATCTGCTGTTCATTTCGCTGACCGCCCTGGCTGGCGGGGTGCTGAACAGTTGCGGGCGTTTTGCCATTCCCGCTGTGACGCCGGTGTTGCTGAACCTGACAATGATCGCCGCCGCTCTGTGGCTGGCGCCGCTGATGGAGCAGCCGGTAATGGGATTGGCCTGGGGGGTGTTCATTGCCGGAATCATTCAACTGGGTTTCCAAGTTCCGTTTCTACGCCAGGTTAAATTGTTGCCCCTTCCGCGCTGGGGGTGGGCGGCGCAAGGTGTGCAACAGGTGCTGAAATTAATGCTACCTGCCGTATTCGGTTCGTCGGTCGCTCAGGTCAACCTATTGATCGACACCCTGCTGGCCTCGTTTCTGGTGTCCGGTAGCGTCAGTTGGCTGTATTACTCCGATCGGCTGGTGGAATTTCCACTCGGTATTTTCGGAGTTGCGCTCGGCACGGTGATTTTGCCCCGGTTATCCCGGCAACATGCGAATGCCGCTCAGGGGGATTTCTCCCGCACTCTGGACTGGGCGCTGCGTTGGGCGCTACTGATTGGCGTACCGGCTACCGTGGCGCTGATCCTGCTGGCCGGCCCCATACTGTCTGCGCTGTTCCAGTATGGCGAATTCGATGCGCGTGATGTCGAGATGTCGGCCCGCAGCCTGATGGCGTTCGCCCTCGGTCTGGTGGCTTTCATGCTGATCAAGGTGCTGGCACCCGGTTTCTACGCCCGTCAGGATACCCGCAGTCCGGTCAAGTACGGTGTGATCGCTATGGGTGCCAACACGGCCATGGTGCTGATCCTGATCTGGCCATTGGCGCACGCCGGTCTGGCGCTGGCGACATCGCTGGCGGCGTTTCTCAACGCTGGGTTGCTATTTTTTAACCTGCGCCGGCGGGACATTTATCAGCCGCAACCGGGCTGGATGCGGTATTCGCTGCAATTGACGCTGGCCAATCTGGCGATGGGTGTGGTGTTGTGGTGGGGAACCGGCGATCTGGAAAGCTGGATTCAGGCCAGCGCCCACGAGCGGTTATGGCGTCTCGCCGGACTCATCGCGGCTGGCGGGGGAAGTTTCCTGCTGACGGCGCTGGCGGCAGGGATACGTCCCAGAGATTTGTTGCATGGGTAATGCCGATACGAACCCGGCTTTTGCATGAAATTCGCTGTCAACTCCGTATAATCACGAGCTTCGTGAATGTAAGGGCAGCGTAAACGGCATGGAATTCATCCGTGGTCAACACAATCTTCGTCCTCGACATCATGGCTGCGTGGCCACGATCGGTAATTTTGATGGGGTACACTTGGGGCATCAGGCGATCCTGGCCCAACTCGCCGAGCTAGCCGGGCGGTTGCGCTTGCCCCGGCTGGTGATTACCTTTGAACCACAACCCCAGGAATTTTTTGCAGGGCCTGCGGCGCCGCCCGCCCGGCTGATGCGGCTGCGCGAGAAATTGCTGGCCCTGGAGGGACTGGGTATCGAGCGCGTGCTGTGCCTGGCCTTCGACCAGCGGTTAGCGGCGATGCCAGCGGAGACATTTATCGAGGATCTGCTGGTGGCCCGGCTGGGCGTTCGTCATCTCGTAATTGGCGATGATTTCCGGTTCGGCTACCGCCGCGCTGGCGATTTCGCCATGCTGGTCAGCGCCGGTCAACAACACGGTTTCGAGGTCGTCGATAATAACAGCTATATGGTCGACGGCGAGCGGGTCAGCAGCACCCGAGTCCGGCAAGCGCTGGGGTGGGGTGATCTGGAACTGGCGGCGCAACTGCTGGGCCGGCCCTATGACATGTGCGGACGGGTGGCGCATGGCGACCGGCGGGGGCGCACCCTGGGTTTTCCAACCGCCAACATCTATCTGCACCGCCGGGCGACGCCGGTTTATGGCGTTTATGCCGTGGTCATGAGCGGGCCGGGCCTGAAGCTCTGGCCGGGCGTCGCCAACGTGGGCCGTCGTCCCACTGTGCAAGGCGTTCGCGAGCAACTGGAAGTTCATCTGCTGGATTTCCAGGGAGACCTCTACGGTAAGCATGTCAAAGTCGATTTCCTGCACTATTTGCGCCCTGAGCAACGCTTCGCCTCCCTGGACGCGCTGCGCCAGCAAATCCAGCAGGACGAGCAGGAGGCCCGCAACTGGTTTGCGGCGCGCGGGATTCTACAGGCTCCCTCCTCACCCTCAACCCCTCTTCCACCTGGGGAGAGAGGGGCAAATTCCTCATCCCCAACCTCTCTTCCATCCAGGGAGAAGGGGGTTCATCCTTCATCTTCCGCTGCTCTCCCGCAAGGAAAGAGGAGCGCCTGAGTACTGGTTTCCAGAGGTTCATCGTGGCCGATTATAAAGACACTCTCAACCTGCCCCAGACCGCCTTTCCCATGAAGGCTGACCTTGCCAGACGCGAGCCGGATTTGCTGCGTTATTGGCGGGAGCTGGATTTGTACCCTCGTCAGCGTGTTGAATTTGCGGGCCGGCCTAAATTCGTGCTGCACGATGGCCCGCCCTACGCCAACGGGGTGATTCATATCGGCCACGCTGTCAACAAGGTGCTTAAGGACATCATTGTTAAATCCAGGACGCTGAGCGGCTTTGACGCGCCCTACGTGCCGGGCTGGGATTGCCATGGACTGCCGATTGAGCAGGTGGTGGAAAAGAAACTGGGCAAAGTGGGCGTTAAAGTGGACGCTCATCAGTTCCGCGACGCCTGCCGGGCGTTCGCCGCTGAGCAGGTGGCCAGCCAGAGCGCGGATTTCCAGCGCTTAGGCATCCTCGGCGACTGGGCGAATCCCTATCTGACCATGGATTTCCGCGCTGAAGCCGACATCGTGCGCTCGCTGGCGCGTATTATCGCTAACGGCCATCTCTATCGCGGCTCGAAGCCGGTGTATTGGTGCATTGACTGTGGTTCATCGCTGGCGGAAGCCGAGGTTGAATATGAAGACCGCGAGTCGCAAGCGATTGACGTGCGCTTTCCGGTAGCGAACTCTGAAGCGCTACTGGCGCGGCTGCGGCATGTCGAGGGCCACACCGGTCAGGGACCTTTATCAGTAGTGATCTGGACGACGACGCCGTGGACCTTGCCGGCAAATCAGGCGGTGGCGCTCAATCCGGGGCTGGAATATGTGGTGGTTCAGGTCGAGACTGACCAGGGTCGAGAACGGTTGGTGGTTGCGGAGGCGCTATTGCAAGACTCACTGGCGCGCTGGAGGATCGACGATTATCTGGTATTGGCGCATGGCCTGGGCAACGATCTGGAAGGGCTGGCCTTGCGCCATCCGTTCTATGACCGGGAAGTTCCGGTGATTCTTGGCGATCATGTCACCACGGAAGCCGGCACGGGCGCAGTGCATACCGCCCCGGCCCATGGTCAGGAGGACTATGTGGTCGGGTCCCGCTACGGATTGCCGGTGGAGAATCCCGTCGGCCCGGATGGCAAGTTTTTGGCTGATACCCCACTGTTCGCCGGGCTGCATGTCTTCGCCGCCAACGAACGGGTGATCGACGCGCTCAAAGCGCACGGCATGTTGTTGCGCGTGGCTGGGTTGAAGCACAGTTATCCACATTGCTGGCGGCATAAGACCCCAGTCATTTTCCGCGCTACGTCGCAATGGTTCATCGGCATGGATCAACACGGACTGCGCGCCCGCGCCCTGGAAGAGATCAAAAAAGTTCGTTTCACTCCGGACTGGGGCGAGGCGCGACTGCAGGGCATGGTCGCTAACCGTCCGGACTGGTGCGTCTCCCGCCAGCGCTATTGGGGCGTACCGATGACCTTGTTCACTCATAAAAAAACTGGGGAGTTACATCCGCGCACCCAGGAACTGATGGAGCAGGTCGCGCAACGTATTGAACAGGGCGGCATCGACGCCTGGTTCGGGCTGGACCCGGTGGATTTACTGGGCGAAGAAGCGGCGGAGTATGACAAGGCGCCGGATACGTTGGATGTGTGGTTCGACTCCGGCACGACCCATCTTTCGGTGCTGGAGCGGCGTTCCGAACTGCATTTTCCGGCGGAACTGTACCTGGAAGGCTCGGATCAGCATCGCGGTTGGTTTCAGTCCTCGCTGCTGGCGTCAACCGCCATGCGCGGAGTTGCGCCCTATAAAGGGTTATTAACGCATGGTTTCACCGTCGATGCCCAGGGCCGCAAGATGTCCAAGTCGCTGGGCAATGTGGTCGCGCCGCAGAAAGTGGTCAATTCGCTGGGTGCTGACGTGTTGCGCCTGTGGGTGGCGGCGACGGATTATCGCGCTGAAATGGGCGTTTCTGACGAAATTCTCAAGCGCACCGCAGACTCCTATCGGCGGATGCGCAACACCGCCCGGTTTCTGCTGGCGAATTTGAACGGCTTCGATCCGGTGCAGCATCAAGTGCCTCCGGAACAGATGCTGGCGCTGGATCGCTGGGCGGTGGATCGCACCCGGCGCTTGCAGGAGGAGATTCTGGAGGCTTACGATCAGTATGTTTTCCATCTGATTTATCAGAAAATTCATAACTTCTGCTCGGTAGACATGGGCAGTTTGTACCTGGACATCATCAAGGATCGCCAGTACACCACCGGTCGCGACAGCATCGCCCGGCGTTCAGCGCAGACCGCCATGCACCATATTCTGGAAGCGATGACCCGCTGGCTGGCGCCGATTCTCAGCTTCACCGCTGAGGAAATCTGGCGGAACCTACCCGGCGAACACGGTCCTTCGGTGTTCCTGGCGACCTGGTATGAAGGCTTGTTCGCCGTGGATGACGCAGAGTCGTTGAACGCCGCCTGCTGGGAGCGCCTGATCACCGTGCGCGAGGCCGTGAGCAAGAAGCTGGAGCAGGCGCGGGTCGCGGGTGATATTGGCTCGTCGCTGGACGCCGAGGTGGATGTGTACTGTGATGGCGAACTGGCGGCGGATCTGGGACGGCTGGCCGATGAGTTGCGGTTCTTTTTGATCACATCCTACGCCCGCGTTCGTCCCTTGACCGAAGCGCCGGCAGACGCTGAAACGCTGTCTGTGAACGGTCAATCACTGGTGGTTCAAGTAACAGCCAGCGCGTATGACAAGTGTGTCCGCTGCTGGCATCATCGCAAGGATGTGGGGCAAAACGCCGAACACCCGGAACTGTGCGGGCGCTGTGTGGAGAATGCGTTTGGGATCGGAGAGGACAGGAGGTTTGCTTGAGAGAGAAGCCCTCTCTCAATTTATAGGAACCGGTTATGAATACGCTCACGCTGACCCGCCCCGACGATTGGCACCTTCATGTTCGCGATGGCGCTGCGCTGCGCGCGGTTGTTCCGCACAGCGCTCGGCAATTCGCCCGCGCGATCATCATGCCCAACCTGCGCCCTCCGGTCGCCACGACCGAACAGGCGTTGGCCTACCGAACGCGCATTTTGGACGCGGCGCCCACTGGGATGGATTTCCAGCCCCTGATGACGTTGTATCTAACCGACCATACATCGCCCGCCGAGATTGCCCGCGCCCAGGATTCGGGTCATGTCCATGCGGTTAAGCTTTACCCGGCGGGCGCTACCACCAATGCCGACGCCGGCGTCACTGCCATCGAAAAAGCGAGTCCCGTACTGGAGGCCATGCAGGCTCAGGGCATGCCCTTGCTGGTTCACGGCGAGGTTACCGACCCTGCGGTCGATATCTTTGACCGTGAGGCGGTATTCATCGCGCGGGTATTGATCCCACTACTCCATGATTTCCCGGAGCTGAAAGTGATCATGGAACATATTACCACGCAGGAAGCAGCCGATTTTGTAAGGGATGCGCCGGCCATGGTGGCGGCGACCATCACCGCTCATCATCTTCTCTACAACCGCAATGCGCTCTTTCAGGGCGGGGTTCGCCCACACTACTACTGTTTGCCGGTGCTGAAACGCGAGCGGCATCGCCAGGCGCTGATTAAAGCAGCGACCAGCGGCAATTCCAAATTCTTTCTCGGCACTGACAGCGCCCCGCATCCGCGCCAAGGCAAGGAAACCGCCTGTGGTTGCGCCGGTTGCTACACCGCTCACGCTGCGCTGGAACTGTATGCCGAGGTTTTCGAGGCCGCCGGCGTGCTGGACAAACTGGAAGCCTTTGCCAGTTTCCATGGCGCGGACTTTTACGGTCTACCGCGTAATACTGCAACAATCACCCTGCAACGCCGGGCAAATCCAATTCCCGAATCTTTCCCGTTCGGCGAGGACGAATTGATTCCACTGCGGGCCGGGGAAATTCTGAATTGGCGACTGGCGGATTGAATGGCTTGCCTGGAGCCTGATGCCTGGTTTCAATAGTATGTTCGCTCTAATTTTGCTTGCTAAAGTAACCTCAACAAAGGTTGAAACCCGCCGGGAAACATGAGAAACCGGCATCTGAATCAAGACCTTGAGTCGAGGAGAGTATCATGGCAAGCGTGGCGTTGAAGAATATTACCGAGGCTCCGGCCGTCGCCAATATCCGCGAATCAGCCAATCGCATCTGGCTGGCCGGTCTGGGGGCTTTTTCGAAGACCCAGGAAGAAGGCGAAAAATTGTTCCAAGCATTAGTCAAGGAAGGCGAGCAGGTTGAAAAACGAGCCAGAGAAATGACTGAGGCTCGGGTCGAAGAAGCCAGGGGCAAGGTCGTTGAACTCCAGGGAAAGGCGAGTCAACAGTTTGATCGCCTGGAAGAGCTGTTCCAGGAACGGGTTGCGCAAGTGCTTCATCGCTTGGGTGTCCCCACCCAGGAAGATATTCAGGAATTGACCCGGCGCGTCGAGGAGCTGAATCAAAGTGTTCTGGCGCTGAAGAAGTAATACCGTTTCTCGATAAGTTTCGAACCCTGGATTCCCCCCTTTAGCAAAGGGGGGTGAGGAGAGATTTGAACGCCGTGGATTGCCCTGGGGCTGGCAGTCATTGATGGTGCCGTTGGAGAAATCAGCCGTTATGGAATAAGAAAGTGATTTTCGATACGCTACCTGGCTTTGTAGTTTGACGCTTTTTTATCCAGAGGTTGACTCCCATTATGGCCCTTGACGCCCAGGCCGCCACCCATGTGGCGCATATTCTTACCGAATCTTTGCCCTATATCCGCCGCTTTGCCGGCAAAACTTTCGTAATCAAGTACGGCGGCAACGCTATGGAAAGCGACGAGCTGAAAAACAGTTTCGCCCGCGACATCGTGCTAATGAAGCTAGTCGGGTTTAACCCGGTTGTGGTGCATGGCGGTGGCCCGCAGATCAGCCAACTGCTCAAGCGCATCGGCAAGGAAAGCCGTTTCGTCGATGGCATGCGGGTCACGGACAGCGAGACCATGGATGTGGTCGAGATGGTCCTCGGTGGCCTGGTCAACAAGGAAATCGTCAATAACGTCAACCGGCATGGTGGTCGTGCGGTTGGATTGACCGGCAAGGACGGCGACCTGATCCATGCGCGCAAACTGACCATTTCCCGCAAGAGTCCCGAACTGGAAGCCCCGGAAATTATCGACATCGGTCATGTCGGTGAAGTGGCCAGCATCGACGCAGCAATTATCAACACACTGATTCACGATGATTTTATCCCTATCATTGCGCCCATCGGAGTGGGCAATGAAGGCGAGTCCTACAACATTAACGCTGATCTGGTCGCCGGTAAGATCGCCGAAGTGTTGCACGCCGAGAAGCTGATTCTGCTGACCGATACAACCGGCGTACTCGATCAGGAAGGCCATTTGTTGACCGGTCTTGGCGCTCGTCAGGTGCAGGCGCTAATCGATGACGGCACAATCCACGGCGGGATGCTGCCCAAGATCGCCTGCGCCCTGGATGCCGTGCGCGCCGGCGTCAAGGCGGCGCATATCATCGATGGGCGGATCGAACACGCGGCGCTGGTGGAGTTGTTCACCGACGCCGGTATTGGGACGCTGATTCGCGGGTAACTGCTTCTAATGTAAGTTCGCAACGGCTGAACTAAAGTTTAGGGGACTCCCGAACTGCGAGATCGCCGCCATGAACGACCCATCCCCTGCATCCATTCCCCGTCCCGGCAAGGTTTATTATTTCGGCACTTGCGTCATCGATGCCTGCTTTCCCCAGGCGGGACTGGCGGGCATCGAGTTGTTGCAACGGGAAGGCGTACACGTCATTTTTCCCCAGGCGCAATCCTGCTGCGGTCAGCCGGCGCATAATTCCGGCTTCCCTGACGAAGCCCGCCGGGTCGCGCGCCATCAGTTGAAGGCATTTCCCAAAGACTATCCGATTGTGGTTCCTTCCGGCTCCTGCGCGGGTATGTTGAAACACCAATATCCTCACCTGTTCGCTCATGAACCCGACCTCGATGAAGTGCGCCGTTTTTCCAGCCGCATCTATGAGTTGAGCGAATTCATGGTCAAGGTGCTCCAGGTGCGCCTGGAGGATCGCGGCGAGCCGATCAAAGTGACCTGGCATTCCTCCTGCCACGCCCTGCGGGAAATGGCGATTATCCCCTATGCCAAAACGTTGCTGGGGCAACTGGAGCGGGTGGAGTTGGTGGAGTTGCAAAATGAGCGGGAATGTTGCGGTTTCGGCGGCACGTTCTCGGTCAAGCAACCGGCGATTTCGGCGGCGATGGCTGGTGACAAAGTCAATGACATTGTGCAAACCGGCGCAGCGCGGGTGCTGTCCACCGATTGCGGTTGTTTGCTGAACATCGCAGGTACGCTCGGTTACCGCCAGTTGAATGTTCCCGCCCAGCATCTGGCTGAATTCATTCTGGAGCGCATCCAATGACCAAAACCGCCGATGTCGTCGCATTTGAACGCAGTGTCGCCAAGGCCCTGGACGACGGGCAATTGCGCCGCAATTTGCGCAGCGCGATGACCACCCTGAGTCAGCGCCGCCGCGCCCTGTTCGCCGATGCCGAAGCTTTTGAGCAATTGCGAACCCAGGGTCAGAGCATCCGCCGCCGAGCGTTAAGTCGGTTACCGGAATTGCTGGAACAACTGGAGGCGCGCTGCACCGATAATGGCATTCAGGTGCATTGGGCGGAAACGACTGCGGAAGCGAACGCGATTTGCCTGGACATCATCCGGCGGCATGGCGCGCAGCGGGTTATCAAGGGCAAGTCGATGGTGTCCGAGGAGATGCATCTTAATCATTTCCTGGAAGAGCAGGGCATCGAGGCGCTGGAGACCGATCTGGGCGAGTACATCATTCAATTGGACGGTGAGACGCCTTCGCACATCATCGTGCCGGCCATTCACAAAAACAAAGATCAAATCGCCCATTTGTTCCACGACCGCATTCCGAATGCTCCTTATACCGAGGTTGTTGAAGAGCTGAACGCCATCGCTCGCCAGGAGTTGCGTGAAAAGTTCCGGGCCGGTGAAGTGGGTGTCAGCGGGGTCAATTTCGCGGTTGCGGAAACCGGTACGTTGTGCCTGGTGGAAAATGAAGGAAATGGCCGGATGTGCACCACCGTGCCGCCGGTGCATATCGCGTTGATGGGTCTGGAGAAGGTGGTGGAGAAGTTGCAGGATGTCCCGCCTCTCCTGCGTCTGCTCACCGGGTCCGCGACCGGTCAGCCGATCACCACCTATTTCAACATGATCACTTCACCGCGCCAGCTGGATGAACGGGATGGCCCGCAGGAAGTGCATTTGGTGATCCTGGACAACGGACGCTCCAGCATCTACGGCGATCCCGAGCGCCGCGCCACCTTGCAATGCATCCGTTGCGGAGCCTGTCTGAATCACTGCCCGATCTATACCCGGCTCGGCGGCCATGCCTACGGCCATGTTTATCCCGGCCCCATCGGTTCGATCCTGACGCCGCAACTGGAAGGGTTGGATGAGGCCGGGGTGATGGCCAGCGCCTCCACCTTCTGCGGTGCGTGCGAAGAGGTCTGTCCGGTCAAAATCCCCTTTACCGAAATTCTGCGCATGTTGCGTAACGAGGCTTACGCACGGGGTGAATCCGAGCATGATGTCAAGGGCCACGGTTACCGCTATACGACGGTCGAGGCGCTGAGCTGGAAAAGCTGGGCGCTGTATAACACCAGTCCCGGTCTGGCGCGGATCGGCTCCCAAATCCTGGGTAAGCTTGGCCAGCACCTGCCGATGATCGGGCCACTCAAGGAATGGACCCGCACCCGCACCTCGCCGCCGTTTGCCCCGAAGAGTTTGCATCAACTGGCCCAGGAACGAGGACTCGACCATGACCGCTAACGCCCGCGCCAACATCCTGTCCCGCTTGCGCGCTACGACCGCCCAAGGTTCCTTTGAAGTCCCCGATGCGCCCGTAATCGCCGGGTTAGTGCTCAGTCAGGAGGAACGCATCGACCGCTTGCGCCGGATGCTGGAGACCATGCACGCCGAGGTGTGGGTTGTGTCCAGCGCCGCATGGCTTGACGAATTGAAAGCTCGATTGCGCGTCCGCGCCTTGAATGGGTTACTGTACGGGCCGGGGACGCCGCTGGGTCAAGCTTTGGAAGCGGCCTGGGAGGAAGATTTGCCGCCACTGGTTCCCTATAGCGAACCGGTCGAGCAATGCCAGGAGCGACTGTTCAACATCGATGCCGGCATCACTACGACGCGGAGCGCGATTGCCGAGAACGGCGCGTTGATCCTGTGGCCCAGCGCGGCGGAACCACGTTTGCTGTCACTGACGCCGGGCCTGCATATCGCCGTGCTGGACGCCGGGACGATTTTCAATACCTTTGCCGAGGCCATCGACCAGCAAGGCTGGCTGGAGCAGGGGATGCCGACCAACGCTTTGCTGATTTCCGGCCCGTCCAAGACGGCGGATATTGAGCTGACCCTGACCTTCGGGGTGCATGGGCCGAAGGAATTAGCAGTGTTGATTGTGGCCTGATAACGGGAGAATCGTGGGATGACTGAAACCCTGGTCTTGCCGCGCCACAAATTGACGGGTAGTGTTCTAAATTTGGATATGCTATCTCTTAGCCTAATCTTTTTTAATGAATTTCAGTATGGTTTTAACTCCTGTCTTCGCGATGCGCCAGAGGAAAGCGAGGCGCTGAACTTCATCGAAACCGCCGCAGATTGGGGCTATGAAACACGATGACATCGTTACTGTTGCTTTTCGATGAATGCCATTCCGGGTATTCTTTACAGTTCGATTTTGCCATCGGGCTGAATAGAGGCATTTCCTGAAACGTTTTGCCCCCCCGATTCCGCAAGCACCCGACAAGGAAAACGGTCACCTTCCTTTATGAAACTGATTCTGAATGTCGATGCCATCACCCACCCCCTGACTGGCATCGGTCAATACGCGCTGCGACTGGCCCGGGGGTTGCGCGCGCATCCAGCGATTGAGGAAACCCGCTTTTATTCGGCGTACCGCTGGATCGATGATCCCGAGCAGGTGCTGGCCGCGAATCGACCGATTGCTCGCATCCGCCGCTGGATTCCCTTCAAGCCCCTCGCGTTGAATATTTATGGCGCGGTGCGCAGTCGCGCCTTTCTTTGGCAAACGCGAGCGTTAAAACATTACCTGCTACATTCCCCCAACTACATTCTACTACCCTTCGACGGGCCGGCCGTCGCTACCATTCACGACCTGTCCTACCTGCATTATCCGCAACATCATCCCCGCGAGCGGATTCTGTTCATGGAGCGCCACATGCCGCGCACCTTGACTCAAGCCTCCGCCATCATTTGCGATTCCGAATTCATCCGCCAGGAGATTATCAACATTCTTGGCGTGCCGGCGGGCAAAGTGGTCGACGTGCCACTGGGCGTTGACCAGGTCTTTCATCCACGCGACCTGACGACTCTGCGTCCAGTGCTGAGCCGCTACCACCTCGACGGACTGACCTACCTGCTGGCTGTATCGACCTTGGAGCCGCGCAAGAATCTGCCGAGGCTGCTGATTGCCTATGCCCGATTGCCCGAAGCGCTACGCGCGCGCCATCCGCTGGCGCTGGTCGGAGCGAAAGGCTGGCTAAACACGGAACTGGAACGGCATCTGGCGCCCTTGGAGCGCACCGGTCAGCTCCGGCGGCTGGGCTATGTACCGCAGGATGATCTGCCAGTCCTATACGCCGGCGCTCATGCTTTCGCCTATCCCTCGCTTTACGAAGGTTTCGGTCTGCCGCTGCTCGAAGCCATGGCCAGCGGCCTACCCGCACTGTCCTCGCACCGTTCCTCACTGCCACAGGTCGCAGGCGATGCGGCGCTGCTAATCGATCCCGAAGACATCGACGACCTTACTGCTGGTCTGGAGCGCCTGCTCAGTGACGAACCGTGGCGCGCTGTTGCCCGTGACCGAGGCATGGAACAAGCCCGGCGCTTTTCCTGGGATCGCTGTGTTGAAGAGACCATTGCCGTCTACCGACGCCTGCTGGAGGAACCGTATGGCTGAGCAGCCCCCGTTTACCTATGACTCCGCGCAAAGGCCGCCACCTTTTGTGGATGAGTTCGTTCAACTTCTGCGCTATCGCGATCTGATTTTCCTGATGATCGGCAACATTCTGAAAAACCGTTACAAGCGCTCCATGCTTGGCGTTTTCTGGATGTTGTTGAATCCCCTGTTGCAAACCATCGTGCTGGCGGTCGCCTTCGGCGCCATGTTCAAATCGGCGCTGCCTCATTACCCGGTCTATCTGCTCAGCGGGCTGCTAGCCTGGAGTTTCATGACCCAGACCACACAGTACGCTATGGGCGTCATGGCCACCGGCAGTGGACTGCTCAAGCGTATTTACATCCCTCGCGCCACCTATGTCGTCGCCGTGGTCGGCAACGGTCTGGTCAATTTCCTGGTCTCGATTCTGCCGTTGACTCTGATCGTATGGTTTCTTGGTCACCCGGTGAGCGCCAGTTGGCTGTTCCTGCCCGTGAGCATCGTGATCCTCGCCCTCTTTACGCTCGGTCTGGCGCTGCTGCTGTCCACGGCTTCCGTTTTTTTTACCGATTCTATCGACATCTATCAGATTTTGGTGCAAGCCGGGTTCTTCCTGACCCCGATTATGTACCCTCTCGCGGTGTTGCCCGAATCTCTGAGCGGCTGGATGGTGCTCAACCCGTTTTTTCTGTTCATTGAGCTATTTCGGACGCCTATCTACGCCAACGCCGTTCCCGACGCCGGTTTGATCGCTGCCACGGCTACACTGGCCCTGCTTACGCTGTTGGCCGGCTGGACGGTGTTTACCCGCAAAGCTGATCTACTGGCCTATCGGCTTTGAGTATGGACGCACCGATGATTCAACTCGACCAGGTGACGGTCCGCTTCCGTATCCCACATGAGCGGATTCCCACTTTTCAGGAATACGCCATTCGCTGGCTGCAGCGGCGCGGGGTCCGTTATTCCAACTTCAACGCACTCAACAATCTGAGCTTCTCGGTTGACCAAGGCGAAACGGTCGGCGTTATCGGCCCGAATGGCGCAGGCAAGAGCACCCTGCTCAAGGTGATCGCCCAGGTCATTCGCCCAACGCAGGGCCGGGTTCGCCTGCGGGGTCGGGTCGCGCCGTTGCTGGAACTGGGCGCCGGCTTCGATTACGAAATGACCGGACGCGAGAACGTGTTCCTGAACGGGGCCGTACTCGGCTTCAGCCGCCGAGATATGGTGCGTCGTCTTGATCGCATCGTGGATTTCTCGGGGATTGGCGATTTCATCGACGCGCCGGTGCGCACCTATTCCAGCGGCATGGTGGCGCGTCTGGGCTTTGCCGTAGCGACCGATGTACAACCCGAGGTGCTGATCATTGACGAGGTGCTGGCGGTAGGCGATGCCCATTTTCAGCAGAAATCGGCGGCGCGCATCCGCAAATTCCGCCAAAGCGGTTCGACTATTCTGGTGGTTTCCCATAACCCGGCGTCCATTAAAGCCCTGTGCAGCCGCGTACTCTGGCTGGAGCGCGGCGTGATTCGTCTGGTCGGTCCAGTCGAGCAGGTCATGCAGCAGTATGCACCTGACGCACCGTCCCTATTCAACAAATGAAGTGACGCTATGCAAATCATCGTTCTCGGCATGCACCGCGCAGGAACTTCCGCCGTTACCGGTCTGATTAACCTGATGGGCGCTTATCTGACGCCTGAGGAACAACTGTTGCCGGCGACGCCGGACAATCCAAAAGGTTATTGGGAACGAATCGACGTTCTCCAGCTTCACGAATTCGTTCTGGAGCGACTGGACGCCGACTGGGATCGGGTTTCCGCGGTTGATATGGAGCGTGTCGGTCCCGAACTGCGCGAGACATTTATGCAGCGCGCGCGCGGCATCCTGCAAGACCTGAACGGCCACCGGCCCTGGGTCATGAAAGATCCGCGACTCTGTCTATTGTTGCCGTTATGGCGACCTCTGCTCGACGCGCCGGTTTGCGTCCATGTAGCCCGCCATCCGCTGGCGGTCGCCCATTCGCTCGCCGTGCGTGACGATTTTCCGTTGCATTTTGGCATCACCCTCTGGGAACACTACAATGCCTGCGCGTTGACCGTTTCGTCTGGTCTTCCCCGGTTTTCAGTCTGCTATGAAGCCCTGATGGCGCAACCGGTAAAAACCGTCAGGACGCTGTATGAAACACTTTGTCGTGTTGGCGTCTCATCCCTGCGTCTGCCCACCGAACTGGAAATTGAGACGTTTCTGCAAAACGATTTGCAACACCATCGCGCCTTGGAGCAAAAGGACGACCCGCAGTGGCTGACCCCGAATCAAATTCTGATTTGGGAGGCTCTACGAGAATCGAAGCTAGAGTTGAGTCACGAGATTTTGGCGGCTCCTCCACGCATCGTTCAGCTCGCCACTTATGAGACCCTGCTACAGGAACGCAGCGAGTTGCTCCGGCAAAGGGATTCGCTGGTGAAAAAGAACGCGGACGATCTGCAATCGCTCAGACGGCTGTTTGAAACGCTGCACCATGACGTGCAGGTGACCTTCGAGTCGCTGACCTGGCGGGTGGGATTCGCCATCGCCGAGATGGGCCGCAAACTGGGTTTGTTACGAAGAACTTTCCTGGTGCAGGACCATCTCGCTCATATCGCTCGTCATTATCAATCCTGGCTGAGTCGTCAGTACAGCCCGTTAACCGAGGAAAATTTCGACGAAAAAGCTTACTTGGCGCAATATCCAGATGTGCGGGCCGCCATTGAGCGCGGCGATTTCGCCAGTGGATTTGAACACTTTGAACTGCGCGGGCGCGATGAGATTGCCAGCGGCAACCGCATTTACATCCCTGGCCTTCTATCGAAGGATTATCAAAATTATCAAAAGCCGGTTGATCTCCAGAAGTGTCGGAAAGAAATCGTTTTCTGGCTCCGGCAACCGTTGATTTCCGTGATTGTGCCGGTCTATAACGTCGAAGCGCGTTGGCTGGAAGCAGCCATCCAATCCGTCAAGCAGCAAGTCTATTCAAACTGGCAGATCTGCATTGCCGACGATGGTTCAACCCAGGAGGAAACCACAGCTTTCCTACGTCAAATTGATGATCGGCAAATCAGGATCGAGTTTCTGGACAGCAATCGGGGCATTGCCGGCGCTTCCAACGCGGCTCTGGCCTTGGCTGAAGGGGAATATATCGCTTTTCTGGACCATGACGACGAACTGACGCCAGACGCCCTTTACCATGTCGTCAAGGCGATCAACGAGCACGATCCCGACCTGATTTATTCCGACGAAGACAAACTGTCGCTGGAAGGCGATTGTCTGGGTCCCCATTTCAAACCGGATTATTCTCCCGATCTGATCCTGTCGAACAACTATATCTGCCATTTAAGCGTTTACCGGAAGACACTGCTGGATCAGCTTGCCGAGGAAGGGCGCTATGTGCGCGAAGGATTCGAGGGTTCGCAGGATCACGACCTGGTGTTGCGGGCGCTCGATTACACCGACCGGATTCATCATATTCCCCGGGTTCTTTATCACTGGCGCATGATTCCGGGTTCGACTGCTGCTGAATACAGTAGCAAGCATTATGCCTGGGAAGCTGGCCGCCGGGCCATTGAAGACACCTTGCGGCGGCGCAAGATTGCCGGTGAGGCGCTATTGAGCCGGTTTCCCGGCACTTATCGGGTCAGGCGCGCAATCCAGGGTCAACCGCTGATCAGCATCCTGATTCCGTTCCACGATCATCCGGACCTGCTGCGCCAGTGCATTGATTCAATTATGGAAAAGACCACTTACGCGAATTTCGAGGTGCTGGGCGTTTCCAATAATAGCGAGGAACCCGAAACCTTTGCCCTGATGGAGCGCTACGCTGCTGATGAGCGCATTTGTTTTCTTCATCACAATGTACCCTTCAATTATGCCGCGATTAACAATTTCGTAGCGAAACAGGCTCGCGGCGAACATCTGGTGCTGTTGAACAACGACACCGTAGTTATTACTCCGGACTGGCTGGAAACGCTGCTGGAACATTCCCAGCGGCCAGAGGTCGGCGCGGTCGGCGCGAAGCTGTGCTACCCCGACAATACTGTTCAGCATGGGGGAGTGATCATCGGCGTCGGCGGTATTGCCGGGCATGCACACCGGCATTTGGAGGCTGGTAATCCGGGCTATTTCGCGCGTCTCCAGGTTATTCAAAATCTGAGCGCGGTGACTGCGGCTTGTCTGATGATCAAAAAATCGCTTTATGAGGTCATGCACGGCATGGACGAGCAGCATCTGGCCGTCGCATTTAATGATGTAGATTTGTGTTTGCGCCTACGCGAACAGGGTTATCTCAATGTCTTCACGCCTTTTTGCGAACTCTATCATCACGAATCCAAAACACGCGGCTATGAAGACACGCCGCAAAAAAAGCAGCGGTTCATTCAGGAAATCGCCTACATACGAAAACGGCATGCCGGCATTTTGGAAAAGGGCGACCCCTACTACAACATTAATCTGCCCCTAGACCGCGACGACTTCGGAATACTGTGAATGCCGATCACTGACATCATCCTGCCGGTTCATAACGGCCTGAGTCATTTGCGTGACTGCCTGGATGCGGCGCTGACTTATACGCCACACCGTGATGCGCGGTTGTTGGTCGCGGATGACGCCAGCGACTCAATGACCGCCGCATGGTTGCGTGAGCAAGAGGCGTTGTTGCATTCATGCTGGATGACGTTACAGCGGCAGGATGAGAATCTGGGCTTTCTGGCGACCTGCAATCGTATGATGGCCGCATCCCTCGCTTCCAGTCCTTCCCCCGATTATCTGTTGCTGCTGAATAGCGACGTATTGGTGAGTCCCGGTTGGTTGGAGCGCTTGTTGAATTGCGCCGAATCCGATCCGCGCATTGCCGCGGTCAATCCACTCAGCAACCGCGCCGATAACATCGACCTGCCGATGGCGCCAGGCGCCAGTTATCTGGCGATGAATGCGTTTTTAGCGACCCGGTGGCAAGGGCGCTGCCATGACGTCGTGACGGGGGTCGGTTTCTGCCTGCTGTTGCGTTGCGATGCCCTGCGCCAGGTGGGGCTGTTCGATCCGGTTTTTGAACAGGGTTACTGTGAAGAATCGGATCTCTGCATGAGATTGACCACCGCCGGCTTCCGCACCGTGGTTGCCGAGGATGTCTACGTTTATCACCGGGGCGGCGGTTCTTTTAATGACAGTAACACTCGTTACCTGCGCAATCGACGCTTGTTTGATGAGCGTTGGGGAAAGGAATATCGCCGGCAATTCCGTGCGTTCCGTCGTGCAGATCTACTCAAGTCGATTCGCCGACTTTTTGCATTGCCTACCCGCTGGGATCCGCTGCCGGTTCTTTGGGAAGGCGCTCGTGAAGGGTTAGCGGAATGGCGGGGACGGCGTTCCGCTAACCGCCTGGCGCGCATCGCCCTGCGTCGTGTATTTCAACTAGCGACCGCACGCCGTCCTTGCCCACGCCGGGAATTGACACAGCGCTTGACCCTGCCGGGACGGTTGCGAGTCACCTATGTTCTGGATCGGCTGGTCGTTGCTGGCGGCGTACTATCCATCCTGCAACTGGTGAATGAGTTGATCCGGCTGGGCGTTGAGGCGAGGGTAGCCGCGCTTTATGAAGACCCGCTGATTCACGACTGGCGCCCCTTGTATACCCAGCCGCTGATTTACCGCAATATCGCGGAATTGCTGGCGGAATGTCCTGACAGCGATGTGATCTTCGCTACGCACTGGAATACCGCCGAATGGGTGCATCAGTTGTGGAAAAGTGGGCGGACTCGCACAGCGGCCTATCTCATTCAGGACTACGAACCCTGGTTTTTCCCGGAAATGGCAACGGACCAGCGCAGAACGGTCGAAGCCACCTACGCCCTTCTGCCGCATCGGATTGTTATGTCAGACTGGCTGCGGGATTTGCTGGCGGCAAAAGGACATGACAGCGACAAAATTCCCCTGGGCATGGATTTGGGCCAGTTTTATCCCCGGACAACGCAGCGCCGATCGCCACTGGTCGTTTTGGCGATGGCCCGGCCCGGCACGCCGCGCCGTGGTTTTCCTACTACCATTGCAGCGTTGACTGAAGTCAAACAGGCGCGGCCGGATATCGAAATTGCGCTGTTTGGCGACAGGTTCCTGGATCGGCAGTTGATTCCCTTTGCATTTCGCAACGAGGGACTGGTGATCCGCCAGGATCGGCTGGCCGAACTGTATTCCGGCGCCGACATCTTCCTGGATGGCTCCGAGTTTCAAGGCTTCGGGCGCTGCGCCTTGGAGGCGATGGCCTGCGGCGTGGCTTGTGTCCTGACCGACTTGGGCGGCGTTCTGGATTATGCCTGCCATGAAGACAATGCGCTGCTAGCGTCGCCGGGACAGCCGTTGGCACTGGCGGCGGCAATCCTGCGTCTGCTGGATGACGCCGTACTGCGCCAGCGCCTGATCGCCAATGGCCTGAGTACGGCAAAGCAATTTTGTCACCGGCGCGAGGCGCGCGATACCTTGACCTGGATTGAAAATGCGCTGACCCATGGGGCCGCCGTATGACCGGGAGGATCGCGCTTATCGTCATCAACTATCGGCGCATTGCTGACACCGTAGAGTGTCTGGATTCGCTGTTGCGGGTTACTGCGCCGGCGTTTGACATTTTCCTGATCGATAACGGCTCCAGCGCTGGCGATGTTGCGCAATTGACCGATTATGTGGCGCGCCATCCCGAGCGCATTGCCTTTACCGCTTATCCCGAGAACCATGGGTTCACTGGCGCGCATAATCGATTGTTTGAGGAGTTGATTCCCAGTGGACGTTATGAGTACTTCCTGCTGCTGAACAACGATGCGGTCGTCGAGCCGGATTTTCTGGAGCAAATGCTGGCGCGCATCGATTGTTCACAACGCATTGAAATGGTCGCGGCGCGGGTCATGAAATACGCCGACCGCGAGCAAATCGATAATCTGGGCATCACTTTTTACAAGTGCGGACTGGCTTCCAACCGCAAGTCGCTGGACGATCCGCTGCTTGGCCCCAGCGGCAATTGCGCGTTGTATACCGCCGAATTGCTGCGCCAGGTCCATCAGGTGTCGGGGGAATACTTCGACGATGAATTTTTCTGCTATGCCGAGGATACCGACCTGGCCTGGCGGGCGGTGTTGCTCGGCTACCGGGCGGCCTATGCTGAGGAGGCCCGTGTCTATCATAAGGGTTCGATTTCCAGCGGCGGTCCTAACAGTGATTTCGTACTCTATCACGGTATCCGCAATTCCTTGTTTGTGCTGGTCAAGGATGCGCCGGTTCGCGTGTTATTGCTGAAGCTGCCCTGGATGCTGGTGCTGCATGTCGCTATTTTGCTGCGATACACGATCAAGGGCAAGTTGGGCGTGGTGTTTCGCCTGTACCGGGATTTTCTGCGCGGCATTCCAGCCATGCGCTGTAAGCGCCGATCGATTCAACAGCATCGGGAAATTTCGTTCCGCGAAATTGAGCGGCGCATCAGCCCGTTGTTCTATGAACGGGGTTACGCGCTGGGGGCGTTGCGGGATTTGTATTGAATGAAACAGGATAGTCGGCTTTTACCGTATCTCTCTCTTTCGGCTCTCTTGATCCTGACGGCGGTGCTGGCTGGATATGCACGGTTTATGCTGGGCTATCCCATTTGCGGGACGGACGAGCAAAATTATCTGGACATCTTTAACTGGCTGGATGCGGGCGGGGTTTGGCCCATTTCCGGGCCGGGTTATGTCGAATTGATTCTCGATCTGCGGCGCTGGACTGGACTGGAGACTCGCGCACTGGTCATCGCGGTGGCCGTCGTGAACAGCACCCTGATTTTGCCGCTGGGTTTATGGCTGTGGTATCGGCTCAGCTTTGGTGATGCGCAATGGGCCTGGCGATGTCTGCCCTGGCTGTTTGCCGGTAGCTACTTTATCGGTTCCTGGCTGGAAGGTCGGCCCCAGCAATTCGGCATGTTACTGGCTGCGACCGGAGCCTGGATCGCGCATCGGGATTTGGGAAAGCAGGGATATTGCGGTATTGGTTTCTTTCTAGTCTGGCTGGCGTGTTTTGGCTACCATGCCCTGAGTTTCGTGGTGCTGACCGCCCTGGTTTTCGGGTTCTGGGCGCGGCGTTTTGTGCAAGGTCATTCCGATTATCCAGCACTTGCAGCGCTACTGGTGGGATTAGCGGGCTGTTTGGCGCTGGGTGCGTTATGGTGGTATCCGCTAATTTGGTTGGATATTCGCATTAACCATATTCGAGGCGCTCATGTGAGTGGTTTTTTTGGCGCGCTTGCCTTGGGTGCGGCGGCGATATTATGGTTGCTGCACAGATTGCGTCGCGGTGGGACTGGTTCGCGCTGGGTTCACAAATTGCGCGTTGGACTTACGCTGCCGTGGGTTCACGGCCTGATGGCGGGCGGCGCTATTGTGGCCTTGATTTGGCAATACGTCTGGTTAGGCCATCTTTATCAAGGACTCGAGCTGGGACAAATCGCCTGGTATCAGGGGGGAAATATCCTGTTAGCTGTACTGTTTCTGTTGGGATTATGGAGGATTGGTCAGGAATCCCGCCTGGAGTTGGAGTTCTTCGTCGAATCCTGTTTGATCCTGATGGCTTTTGGCGCGGTCTTTCTGGCGCTCGCTCCCTGGTTACGCGACCAAAATTGGACGTTGCGGATTCTGAGTTACTGGACTTGGTATGCGGCGCCGCTGGCTGCCTGGGGTTGGTGCGGTTTGCCCAGGCGCTGGCGTTGGGGGTCGTTGTTGCTATGTCCATTGTTCTTGGCCGGTGGAGTGCAACATATATTGTATGCGCCGACGTGGGGTTGCTCGATTGATAGCTAATACCGTTTCTCGGTAAGTTTTGAACTCTGGATTTCCCCCTTTAGCAAAGGAGGGTGAGGGGGGATCTGAATGTCATGGATTAACGTGGCCTGTCGAAATCTCTCCCGCCCCCCTTTTTTAAGGGGGGAGATTCAGCAGTAACGTCATTTAACATAATGAGAATTGGTATGATCCTTTACCGATGGCCCGTTCATCGGCCCTGCTGACTCTGCTCTGATTCGGTGCTACAGGCATAGGTCGGAAACAGATATACGGCGCTCATCTCGATGCAGTTCCAGTGGATGATGATCGCTTTGAACATGGGTTAGTCTCCAATGTAGGGTTGAATGGTTGCTTCAAAATCTGCTAATAGTTGGTCCAGTGTGCTAAAACGGTAGGGTTGTTCAATGTCGCCGACATGGATGTGATAGACCTTGCCAGTTTCATTGATTGCTTTCCCGATTTCTAAGCAAAAGCTGGAGAAGGGAAAGCGATCACCGGATTTTCATTGCTTTTCCTGGTTAGCTTGTCTATACCTAAATCATTTTGAATGGAACCCTGCGAAATGGGTTGTTGTTTTACAAAAAAGTTGTATTTATGAAAATAAAGTTGTATTAATGCGATGGAGAATTAGTGAATCCGGCTCGGAATAGGGTGCAAAATTCGATGGTGTTGTATTTCTATTCTTGAATATGAGGTTAAAAAAAAACTTTTTAAATTATTTACTTGTTATAAAATTCAGATAAATAATGCTTTTATGATTGACATTGTGGCAAAAAACGGTTAGCTTGTTGCGCGAATCACACAAATCATTTTCATCAAGTCCACCTAACTCCATGAGGTCGATAGTGTATTTGATGTGTTGCTTGGTCGTCGCCCTGCTGTTTTTGCCGGCGATGGCGGTTTCTGAGCCAGATCAGGAAGTTAGGGAGGCGACGGCAACTGAAGCAAACGCTGCGCGACGGGCAGCGGTGGAAAAGCGTGTCGCCGCCAAATGGGATGCGTTGATCCGCAGGGATTTTGCAGCAGCTTATGAATTCACTTCACCGGCTTATCGCAAGGTTTCGTCGCTTGATGCCTTCAAGCACAGTTTTGGCAATGGGCGGGTCGTTTGGCGACGTGTTGAGGTGGTTTCAGTCGAGTTCGAAGACGATAAGGCTGCAACAGTCGGCATCAAGATTCATATCTTGTATTATGCTCCGCAATCCCAGCAGCCAGTTGATATGGCAACCCATGATCAAGAATCCTGGGTTTATGAAGATGGGCAATGGTGGTATGTGGTGAAACAGTGATTTGGTCAAAAGTTTAGCTCGAACTTCGAGCTGATTGTTCTGTTCGTTTGTCCTGCTTAGGAGCATCCAAAGATGGCGAAATTCAAGATGAAGCAACTAGCCCTGGCAATGGGTACGATACTGGGTGGCATGAGTCTGGTGCCGTCCGTACAGGCAGTAAACCTGGCCACCGATGGTCTGGGGCAGGTGCTGATCTTCCCCTACTACACGACTCGCGTTGGTTGGAACACCCTCTTTAACATCACTAACACTAGTGATGAAGTGGTAGCTATCAAGGTGCGCTTCCACGAGGGTTACAACTCGCGCGACGTATTCGACTTCAACGTAATCCTGTCACCTCACGACGTATGGAATGGCACCTTGTCTAACGGTGCTGGGGATGTGCCAAACTTCTCGACGTCGGATACGACTTGCGCGGTGCCAGCGATCCCGGCGGGTGGTCAGCTCTTCCAAGGCAGCGGAGCCAATGGTTTGCTGGCTTATACAGGCGCTGCCGCTGATGGTGGCCCGATCACCACCGATCGGATGCGCGAAGGTTATGTCAGCGTCATCATGATGGGCACATCGCCAGTTGTCGGATTGGCTGCTGATGCGGTGCATACGGCAGCCGGCGTTCCTGCCAACTGTGCGGCGCTCGTCAATGCTTTCAGTTTGAACGGCACGACTATTGCCGGACTTAGGGCGGCCTTCCCCAATTACGCGGTTAATCCGTTGAAGGGCGCTTTCAGTCTGGTCAACGCCACCAGTGGCTGGAACGCCAGTGGCGAAGCCGTTACTCTGGCTGATTTCTGGGTGCCGCCGGTGCCAGGCACCAACCTGATTACCGCACAATTGCCACCTGCCCAGGTTGGGAATGTATATACCGATTCGTTCCATCAGCCGGAATTGAGTTCTGCCAATACCTCCGGTGAGGTGCTCCTGGCAAACGGCGCGCCTGTATCAACTGATGCACCTACCACCGGCGCTGACGCAGTCAGCTTTGTGCTACAGCGGAGCAGCGTGGTGAACCAGTGGGCTAATCTCCCTGCAGGAGTCGCTCCTTGGACGGTTATGTCTGATCAGATAGTCACTTTCCCGACTAAGCGGTTCTATGTGGATGAGGCTACTCACGAGTTTGCGGGCCGCGCTGCGGGTCGTCCCGGTCTGCCTGCTGGCCGTGCTCCATTCACCAATGCTTTTGCTGGCAAATCCTGTGATGCCGTGAGTTACAGCATTTATAATCGGGAAGAGAAACTGTACAGCCCAGTTACTGGTCCGGTCTTCTCACCGGCGCCCACCCCCGAGGGCAACACGCTTTGCCAGGAAGTTAATGTGTTGACTTTCGGCGCTGCTACTGATGCTACGCAGACTAATGTTCTGGGTTCGCCGATGCCTAATGCCTTATCTGGTAATATCCCGGCTGCTAACCTGCCCGGTGAAAACGGCTGGATGCAGCTTAACTTCCTGAATGCTGCGACAGCTTTGCCTGTGGTAGGTTTTGCTGTGATCAATCGCACCGACAGTGCTGGCGGATTGTTGAACGAGTCTTTCGTGGTCAACAATGCGTATATTCGGTGATTTCTTATTGAAAATCATGCATCTACCAATGCACTGATTTTGCAGGTTGTTTAAATTTGCGCCAAGCCCGCGTTCTGCGCGGGCTTTTTCATTGCCTCTCAGGAAAACTGTTTTCACTATCTGGCCATTACACCCCATGCTTCATTTTTTGGGAATCGGCGCCCAGAAAGCGGGCACCACTTGGCTGTATGAGCAGCTTAATCACCATCCACAGGTGACATTTCCACTCGGCAAGGAAGTTCACTTCTGGAATCGCCCACATGACGCGGCGGCTGTTAATCTTTACTTGAACAGTTTCGTCCACATCGACCGAAATCCGCGAAAATCATTCCTACTCGTCGACTGGATCACCCGCTGCCTGATCCGGCCTGTCCCTGTCGCCCCTTCAGTCGCTGGCGAAATTACCCCTGCCTATGGCATGTTGCCCCTCGAGACGATTCAGGAAATCCATCGCTATGCACCTTGCCTGCGCTTGATTTACTTGATCCGTAATCCTATCGAGCGTGCCTGGTCATCGGCGTTGATGGCCCTGGAGCGGGCGGAAATGATGATCGACGAAGCCAGCGACCAATGGTTCATTGATCATTTTCATTCCGCAGGTTCACGCCAGCGCGGTGATTACCAGACCTGTTTGCAAACCTGGCGCGAGGTTTTTTCTGAAGAACAACTACTGATCTTACGCTTCGAACAGATCATCACCGAACCTGAATCGCTCCTAAACCGCTGCTTTCAGCATCTCGGCGTATCGCAACAAGTCCCGGAACAACTGCACCAATGGGGTTGCCAGGTACCGGTTTTTGCCGGACCTGGCTACAGCCTGCGCCCTACGCTTAAACCGGCATTACAGATGTTGTACCAAAAGCAAATCGAACAGTTGGCGAAATATCTCAATATGGATTTGGATACATGGCTGGGCGGTTAAGGCGCATCCAGGCGGCATGGTCGGCGCGGGTTCAGGCGATGCACTGGAGACGCTGGAAAAATGCGATGACATCGAAGCAAATGGTATTGTTCTATCGGGATTTTCGTGGCTTCACCGGAGGGCATTTAAAAGTCTGGCACTATTTCAATCATGTACGCTATTCGAACCGCTATCAACCTTGTATCGCCTTTTCAACTGATACGGTTTGGAATGATGCTAATCCGTGGCTGCCGGTCCGCCAGCAGGCGTTGCCTATCTGGGATGCCGAACAGGCAAGCATTCTTTTCTTGGCGGGAATGGACTGGACAGTTCTCAATGAGGCGCAACGCCATTCTCCCACCAAACCCGTGATTAATCTGATCCAACATGTGCGCCACGCTGATCCTGACCAACCGCTTTATCAGTATCTTGCTCATCGAGCCGTGCGTATCTGCGTCAGCGAACCTGTCTCCCAGGCGCTACATGCCACCGGGCGAGTTAATGGCCCACTCTTCACCATACCCAATGGCATCGAACTTGTTGAATCACCATTGCTGGTTAAACCCTGGGAAGCTCGTCACCTCGATATCCTGATCGTAGGAATTAAACAGCCTGTCTTGGCCAACGAAATCCACAGATTTTTGAACGTATCCGATCAACGCGTCGAAATGTTGACTCAGCCCCTGCCCAGACCGGTTTTTCTGCAACGCTTGGGCGATGCCAAAATTACTGTTTTTTTGCCTCATGCTACTGAAGGATTCTATCTACCTGCTCTGGAAGGATTTGCTCTTGGAACACTGGTAATTTGTCCGGATTGTATTGGCAATCGCACATTTTGCCTGACTGGGGAGAATTGCCTGCAACCGCCTTACACCGTTGAATCTTTGCTTAACGCCGTTCAAAAAGCTCTATATATGTCATCTCATGAAAGGCAATTTTTTTTAAAATCAGCACAACAGATGGCGCAGCAATATTCTCTCTTGGAGGAGCGTCGATCTTTTCTGAAAATTCTTCAGCAAATCGAAGCAATTTGGTAATCTGCGTCCTAATCGCAGGAGTATCTGCACTATCAACAGCTGTCCCACGCCGGTTTGCAATCACATCTCGCGGTAATCTCTTTTCTCAGAGGTTAGGGTACTGACCGAATGAAGAGCAGAGCGTCCATGACTTTCATTGTGAAATCGCTGCGATGGAATTGCCTGAACGAAATTCGATCTTTCTGACCCAAATCGGCATTCCCTGAACAACTTTCGAGAAAAGTGAACAAAAAATCGGGGCAAACGCCTGTGAGGCTAATAGGATTTGGCCCGTCGGCCACCCATCACATCAATCCGGACTGACGCCTAACTCCCGCAAGCGTTGCGCCAGACGCTCCGCACGCTGATGTTCCTGCTCCTTCTCGCGTTGAGCCTGTTCGGCCCGCCGACGTTCCTGCTCAGCCCGCTGGCGTTCCTGCCTTGCCTGCTCCCTCTCCCACAGCGCCGTTTCTTCCGGCCCCAGCACCAAGCCTTCATCTGCGTCAAAATACCGCAACCATCCGCCCTGCGGGCCAAGATACAATCCCAATTCCGCGCTCCACCGCCAGCCCCGCTCATTGGCCTGAATCGCTTGGTACTGCCGATCGACGAGGCGAAATCCGGCGAATTCCCCGGTAATTGGCGAGAACCAGAAATACTCTGGCGTCCGAAAAATATTCTGGTACAGGCTTTTCTTGTCGGTGCGATCCACCGAGGCAGTGGAATCCGACAATAACTCAATGATCAAATCGGGATAACGGCCCTCTTCCTCCCAAACCACCCAGGAATTGCGCGGCTCGCGCGTTACCCCTTGCACCAGAAAGAAATCCGGCCCGCGAAATTCACGACGGCGTAGTTGCTGATGGGTGTAGTACACCGTCAGATTCGCGCCAATGAAAAAATCGTTGCGCTCCCGCCAACGCCACTCCAGATGGCTGACCAGCAAAGCCAGTTGTTGGTAATGTTGCGTACTTTCCATTTCCGGTTCATCACTAAGCAGTTCCCGAGCGTCCGGCATCCGCTCGGCCAGTTGTTGCGCTGTAAACGCCATCATCAAACCTCCAGATCATGAATGATAACCGGATTGGCCAGAAAATCGGCGGGACAATCCTCGCCTTTGTCCACCCCGAATCCATTGATTGTCATCGTACCGCACTTTAAAGAGAATGTTATCATCACTATATTATGATCACTGCTGACCACCTCATTGCCCTCATCCCGGCCCACAACGAGGCTGCCACCGTGGGCGAGATCGTGGCCCAGGTCCGGAAACAGTGGCAATGTCCTGTGGTCGTGATTGACGATTGCAGCGCCGACGCCACGGCCCAAGTCGCCCAAAACGCCGGTGCCATCGTGTTGCCGCTGACTATTCAACTCGGCGCATGGGGCGCGATTCAAACCGGATTGCGCTACGCTCTGCGGCAAGGCTACCGCACCGCCATCACCCTCGATGCGGACGGTCAACATGAACCGGCCAGCATTGGCGCCCTGCTCGAACCACTCGTCCGGGGGCAAGCCGACGTCAGCATCGGCGCATTTCCAGAGCGAGCCAGCCGCGCTCGACGCTTCGCCTGGAGCTACTTTCGCTGGCTGACCGGACTCAAGCTGGAAGACATCACCTCTGGCTTTCGCGCGTACAATCAACCGGCCATGCACGTACTTGCCTCCAGCGAAGCCAGCCTGCTGGATTATCAGGACGTCGGTGTGCTACTGATCCTGCGTCGCCAGGGACTACGAACCGTAGAGGTGCCGGTTCCGATGCAGGCCCGTGCGAATGGCGCATCGCGCGTCTTTCGCTCCTGGTTGATCGTGGGAAAATACATGCTGCAAACCAGCCTGCTCTGCATCGCCCGGGTCGGCTATAACCATTCGCCACCGGCTGACGACTAATCCTCCACATTATGATTACTTATCAAATCACTTCGATGGCGATGGGAATCGCTATCGCCGCTGTCATTTTGTTTCTGGTGCGCCGTGACCATCTGCACGGCCCTTACGCCATTTGGTGGATCGGCGCCGCCGCTACGGTTGTTGCGCTGGGTTTCTTTCCCCGACTGTTCGACTATCTGGCCGTGTACCTGGGCGTTCGCTACCCACCGATTCTAGCCATCGTTCTGGGGCTGGGTCTGCTGCTGGTCAAAATCCTGACTATGGATATGGAACGCTCGCGACAGGAGCGGCTGATTCGCCGGTTGGCGCAACGCCTGGCCATGCTGGAAGCGCGAGAACCCGCTGTACCTCCCCAAATCCCTTCTCCCATCAGAGGACCAGGCGAAGATTGAACAAGAATATCCGCGTCCTGCACATCGGCAAATACTACCCGCCCTTCGCCGGCGGCATTGAACATTTCCTGGCCGATCTGCTACCCGCTTTGCAACAACAAGGGGTTACGGCAGCAGCGCTGGTGCATGACGAGCAACCCCGCCGGGGAGGCCAACGCCCGGTCGCGACCGATCACCCGCCGATCTACCGCGCTCCCAGTTACGGACGATTGCTTTACGCTCCCGTCAGTCCGACCTTTCTCTTCTGGTTAAGTCGCGCCATCCAGGAATTTCAACCGGACCTGCTGCATTTGCATTTACCCAATACCTCCGCCTTTTGGGCGCTGATGCTTCCTGCTGCCCGGCGTTTGCCCTGGGTGATTCACTGGCATGCCGATGTCGTCGCTTCGACGCTTGATCGACGATTAGCCATAGCCTATCGACTATATCGGCCATTCGAGCAACGTCTATTGGCTGCTAGTCGGGCGATCATCGCCACTTCCCCAACCTATCTTGCCGCCAGCGCCGCGCTGGCCCCGTGGCGCGAGCGTTGTCATGTCGTCCCATTGGGTCTCGACCCAGCGCGTATCCCTGATCCCGATCCGGTTGTGCTGGAGTGCGCGGAAGCAGCATGGGGCTGTGAAAGCGAGGGTTACCGCAGATTCAGAGTGCTGGCTATTGGCCGCCTGACTTATTACAAAGGCCACGATATTCTTATTCAAGCCGCTGCTGACCTACCGAATACCCAGGCGCTCATTGTCGGAACCGGCGAACAGCGCAACCGGCTGGAAGCGTTGATTCAGTCGCTGAGCCTCAATGAAAGCGTGCGCTTACCCGGTTTTCAGTCCGAAGCGGATCTCAACGCCCTACTAGCCACCTGCGATGTGTTGTGCCTGCCATCGTTGGAGCGTACCGAAGCTTTTGGGTTAGTGCTGCTGGAAGCCATGCGTTTTGGTAAACCAGTGGTGGTCAGCGACATTTCCGGTTCTGGCGTCGGCTGGGTGGTAGACCAGGCCGGACAGGGCTTAAAGGTTCCCGTTGGGGATGCACAAGCGCTGGCGGCAGCGTTGCGGGCATTGCAAAACGATTCGGTAAAGCGAACAAAACTCGGTCAGGCCGGCGCAACCGCGCTGCGGGAACAGTTTGGTATTGAACCGGTCGCAGCAGTAATCACGAATTTGTATGGTTGGCTAACTCATTCAGCCAACGGATTCCACCCCAGCCAATAACCGCTGAATCACCACTCCCGCCAGCATCACGCCAAACAGCGCTGGCATATAGGAAATCGTGCCATTCACCGCTCGTGGCCGACCGGGCGTATCGCTGCTAACCGGTTGATGTGGCAAGGGCGGACGGCGCAGTTCATCGCTGTAAACCACTGGGTAATTCAGTGGCGCGCCTCGTTCCCGTAACTGACGACGCAATTCGCGGGCCAGTGGGCAAACGTGCGTTTGGTTCAACGTTGCTACCTGCACCCGACGGACATCCAGACAATTACCCGCTCCCAGTGCGGAAACCACTGGTACGCCGTGGCGATGACAGGCCGCGACCAAAGCCGCTTTGCAAGCGATGCTGTCGATGCAATCAGCAACGTAATCGAAGGGTAAGCATTCACCTCCCCCCTTTGAAAAAAGGGGGGCGGGGGGGATTTCGCCAAGATGACGGGACCCAAATCCCCCCTCACCCCCCTTTGCCAAAGGGGGGGACTGAACGGTTACGTCGAAGGTAGTAGCGGACACCAGGGACTCCGCCCCATCCGGTTGTAGAAATTCCCCAATCAGCGTCAATTCCAACGTCGGGTCAATATCGCGCAATCGCTCGGCCATGACTTCAATCTTCGGTCGGCCCAGCGTCGAATGTAGCGCCAGCAACTGGCGATTGAGATTAGATGGCGAGACTACATCATGATCCAGCAAAGTCAGCCGACCAATCCCGGCCCGGCCCAGCGCCTCAGCGACATGGCCTCCGACTCCACCCAGCCCAGCTATCAGCACCCGCGCCGTGCGCAACCGGGCCAGCCCTTTAGCGCCGATCAGGATTTCAGTGCGCGCCTGCGGGTAGGGCATCGGGCAACCGAAATAAGCGGCGGGCGTTTTCCGTCGTCGCGGCGGCGATTTCGACGGGATCAGCGCCGCGCAATTCGGCAATGCAATTAAGCACCTCGGCCATAAACGCCGGTTCATTGCGCTCGCCGCGATGGTTACTCAACGGCTGATCCGGGGCATCAGTCTCTAACATGAAACCATCCAAAGGCAAATAGCGGATCAGATTGCGCAGACGGGTGGCGCGCGGATAGGTCAACGGACCGCCAAAACTGAGCAGGATACCCATATCCAGCAGCCGCCCTGCTTGATCCTCACTCCCGGAAAAGCTATGCACCATGCCGCGCACTCCGGAAAAGCGCCGTAGAAACTTGATGACCTGATCCACCGCATGACGGGCATGGATCACGACAGGCAAATCGTGACGACGAGCCAATCGCAGTTGTTCGGAAAAAAACTCGGCTTGAGCATTCGGATCGAGATCAGGCAGGTAATAATCTAGCCCACATTCGCCAATGGCTACCGGCCGTTCCCGATGCAGCCAGTTCGCCAGCGCGTCCAGATGCTCCGGTCGATGTTCCGCCAGATAAGCAGGATGCAGGCCATAACAGGGATACAGTCCAGGATATTGTTTTGTCACGGCCTTGAGCTTGGGCCATAGACGGGCGCTGACCGCCGCCAGCACCTGCGCGCCTACGCCCGCATCTCGCGCCCGATAGTAAGCCGCCTCTCGATCAGGATCGAAACTGGCCTCGTCGAAATGATTATGACTGTCGATAAGCGTAAGCATCTTGCGCCCAATCAAGCAAGTTCAATCTGAACATTAGCGGCGCGGCCAAACACCGAGGACGGCGTGATGCCGAACATGTTGCGGAACGCCCGGCTGAAATGCGAAGAATCGGCAAATCCGGCATCTAGCGCCGCGTCGGTTAGGGTCAGGTTTTTGGAAACCAGCGCTGCCACCACACGCATTCGGTGCCATTGCCGAAAGCGGCGAATCGGCACTCCCACTTCTTCCTTGAACAGATGCACCAGTCGGGTTGGCGACAGGTTGATGTACTCGGCCAGTTCGTTCATTGAGTAGCTGCGGGTTAAATCCTCTTTCATTAACTGAATGACTTTCTGAATCCGCGCATCCAGTGGTTGTGGACGATTCTCCGGATTCGGCGGAGGAATCAACCGGTCCAGCAAATCATGAATCACAGCAGCGTCCGGCTGTTGCTCCCAGGCTGTGCTCAATGCGGTCAGCACTTCCTGCTCATGCGTCAGTTCATACAGACATTGCCACTCGCCATCGAGCATGGCGTTTTGAATCGCCGGATAGTCGGGACTCTCCGGTTCGATGAACAGAATCGCCATAAGGGCGCCACCGACCTGGATTGCGTGCAGACAACCCGGCGGAACCAGGACGCTGCGGCATTCCCGCCAGCCATGGCTTTCGCTTTCCAGCACCTGGAAGGGTCGGTCGATGCCCACGCACAGCGCCGCCGAACCAAGCCGGTGTTCGGAAATATCGGGCAAGCGGCCCATGAAAAAGCCGCGATTTTGCCAAACATACAACTTGTTCAACGCATTGCCTTTCTTGGGATGATTTTTCGGAACATTGAAAAAGTGTAGTTCTCTCATCCGCCATTAGCCAGTTCCGACAAATCGTTGCCATTTCCGACAAGCCCCGCCTCGCTAAAGTTATTAGCCTTGCACTCAGTGGCGATGAAAGAAGGTGCGGGTTAATGTACGACAATATTATTGTGGGCGCGGGTTCGGCGGGCTGTGTGTTGGCTCATCGCCTGTCTGCCGATCCAAACCGGCAGGTTTGTTTGCTGGAAGCAGGTCCCGAGGATAGCAGCCCGTGGATTCACCTGCCGGTGGGTATCTTCTTCACCATGCGCAGCCGGACCTTAAACTGGCGCTACCAGACTGAGCCGCAGTCCGAATTGTATAACCGTCGGCTGTTCTGGCCACGCGGCAAGACCCTGGGCGGCAGCAGTTCCATTAACGCCATGGTGTATACCCGTGGTCATCCTCGGGATTACGACTACTGGGCGGAACTGGGCAATTCCGGCTGGAGTTACGCCGACCTGTTGCCGCTGTTCAAGCGCAATCAGCATCAGGAACGCGGCTCGTCCGACTATCATGGCGTCGGTGGCCCGCTCAACGTCGCCGATTTACGTCAGCACAGCGAAATCAGCCAGGTTTTCATCCGCGCCGCCGCCGAGGTCGGCTATCCGCTCAGCGACGATTTCAATGGCGCCGAGCAGGAAGGCATCGGTTTCTATCAGGTCACCCAGAAAAATGGCCAACGGTGCAGCAGCGCCCGCGCTTACCTGCATCCGGTTCGCCAGCGTCGCAATTTGACGGTGATGACTCATGCGCTGGCCAGTCGGGTGCTGTTCGAGGGTCGGCGGGCAGTGGGCGTGGCCTATCTGGACCCGGCGGGAAAAACGGTGGAATTGCCGGCGCGGCGCGAGGTGATTCTGTCCGGTGGGGCGATTAATTCGCCGCAACTGCTCTTGTTGTCCGGGGTTGGACCGCGCGCGGAACTGGAGCGGCATAGCATCCCGCTGGTGCATGAATTGCCCGGCGTCGGGCAAAATTTACAGGATCACCTGGATGTGGTCGTCGCCCAGCGCGATCGCCGCCGGGCTTCCTATGGCTTTGCCTTGTCGTTTCTGCCACAGGTATTCAAAAGCATTATTGAATACCAGATGTGTCGGCGCGGCTTCCTGACCAGCAATCTGGCCGAAGCGGGCGGTTTCGTCAAATCCGATCCGGCGTTGCCCATCCCCAACCTGCAATATCACCTGACCTCAACCATTCTCGACGATCATGGCCGGCGCATCTGGCATGGCTACGGTTATTCGCTGCACGTTTGCGACCTGCGGCCCAAGAGTCGCGGCGTCCTGACCCTTAGAAGCGCTGACCCGCGCGATCCGCCTTTACTGCAACCGCGTTATCTCAGCCACCCCGATGACCTGGAAACCCTGCTGGCTGGTGTGAAGACCTGCCGGAACATTCTGGCGGCGCGCGCGTTCGACGGCTACCGGGGTGAAGAACTGTTTCCCGGTGAGGCGGTGCAAAGTGACGATGAGCTTCGCGAGTTCATTCGCCGCCGGGCCGAAACCATTTATCACCCGGTCGGCACTTGCAAAATGGGTCATGACCCCCTGGCGGTGGTGGATGACCGGCTTCGCGTCCATGGGTTAAGCGGTTTGCGGGTGGCGGACGCCTCGATCATGCCCACACTGATCGGCGGCAATACGAATGCTTCGACTATGGTAATCGGCGAGAAGGCGGCGGAATTGATTTCGCACAATCTCTAAGCATTGTTCTCCGCCCCCTTCGCCGGTTCGGTCGGCGGCAATAGACTGATGAGCGTCCAACCTGCATCCAGGTGCGGGGTCTCCCGAGTCGAAAACACCCGCAACATTCCCTTGGGATCGAGTGCAAATAGGGGAATGGCTTCCTCGCCCCATTTGTCGCGGAAGGCAGCGAAATCAAAACTCGCGGTGAGCGGCGTGGCGCGGATCGCGTGACCCTGCGCCAGCCGATCATGAATGCGGGCGTAAGTGACCTGTTCGCCAAAGAGCCGGGCCGTGCGATAGGACAGGACCACCTGGTTACGGTTGATGCTGTCCCGCTCCTCGTCCAGGCGCAGACTGTAGATATGATCCGCGCCGAACAGCGGGCGGTAATACAGACTGACCAGCGTATTGCGCTCCATCCACACTGACATGGCTAACAGCGTGCCGATGCTGTCGAGGTCCAGATAAGTATCAGCATGTTCGGACAGGATGTTGCCGTGATAAACCGGTATTCCATCCATGCGGGGGGAGCGGAGGTTCTGCCAAACGGGATCGGCCAGAATCACCGGAATCTCGCGTTGATGGAGTGTCCGGGCCACGGCGCGCGAGACCGGATTGCTGCCGGCGATGAGCACGCCATGCGGCGGCGGCGCAGCCACGCCCAGTTTCTGCACCACGATCCGGGCGGTCAGGCTCTGCAGGATCACCGTGACCAGAATCACCAGAAAAGTCAGCGCCGCCAGGGTTCGCGCCTCATCATAGCCCAGGCGTTCCAGTTGCAGCGCAAACAGCGCGGAGACGGCGGCGGCGACAATGCCGCGTGGCGCAATCCAGGCCAGCACGGCCTTTTGTCGCCAATTCAGGCTGGAGCCAATGCCTGCCAGCCAGATGGCGACTGGCCGAGCAATGAACAGAATAGCCAACAGTACGCCCACGGCGCTCCAGCCGACCCCCGCAAAAGCATTCAGATCGATTCGCGCCGCCAGCACGATGAACAGTACTGAAATTAGGAGCAGGGTCAGGGTCTCCTTGAAGTCCAGAATGTCCTCGATGAGCAGATCGGGGGTGTTCGCCAGCCGCATACCCATGACGGTCACCGCCAGCAAGCCGGATTCGGCGGCGAGCGCGTTGGAAAAAGCGAACACACTGAGCACCAGAGCCAGACTGGCGACCCGATGCAGGTATTCGGGCAACAACTGTCGGCGCATCAGCGTCGCCAGCAGCCATGCACCGGCCAGACCCAGGAGGATGCCGGCAGTCACGGTCACGCCGAACATCAAGACGGTGTGCTGATGCTGTTCGGACACGGTGAATTCGAATACCAGCACGGCCAGTAGCGCGCCAATCGGATCGATCAGAATGCCTTCCCAGCGCAGGATGCTGGCAATCTCCCGCTGGGGGCGAACGCTGCGCAACAGGGGCGCGACCACGGTCGGTCCCGTAACCGTGACCAGCGCGCCAAACAGCAGGGCCAGCGACCAGGGCAGATCCATGCACAGCCGGGTGGCGAGGGCGATCAGCAGGCCATTGACCAGTGCGCCGAACGTGACCAGATTGCGCACCATGCGGGCGCGACCGCGGATCTCCTTGAAACGCAAAGTCAGCGCGCCTTCAAACAGAATCACCGCGACGCCCAGCGAGACCATCGGGAACAGCAAATCGCCGAACAGTTGATCGGGATGCAGCCAGCCGGTGACGGGGCCTGCGAGCAGACCGGCGGCCAGCAGAGGAAGAATAGCGGGCAGACCCAGCGCCCAGGCCAGCCATTGCGCGCCAACGCCCGCCAGCAGAATGATGGCGAGGGTCAGGGGAATGAAGTCGTGCAAGGGCGAGCCTTAATGATCGTCGGTCGGTTTGGCGTTGCTCTCGCTATGTCGCTCCAGAAAGGCTTCCACATCAGGCCAAACCTCACGGATCACCAGCAGCTTTTTCAACCCCAGGCTGAACGGACGAAACGCGCCCTCAAAGGTGAGCGTGGGATGACCCTTATATTCGGTTTCAGTGACTGTAGGTTTTGCAGGTTTCGTTGCGCTGCGCAGTCGCGCGTTTTCCTCCTCCAACTCACGTAGGCGTTTGAGCATATCCTGTTCATCTTTCGATGGCATTGTTGGGGTCTCCTGATAAAAAAACCTTTAACTTTCAATCTTAAAAAACTTCATTAATTCATTCAATTCCTTGGCTTGGGTATTGACGATTTCCCCCGATGCCGTTGCTTGACTGGCCAAGGTGACGTTTTGTTGAACCATGCCATCCACTTTCGCTACCGCCTGACTCACCTGCTCGATGCCAATAGTCTGTTGTCGGTTGGCGGAAGCAATTTCCGCCACGATACTGTTAACTTTCTGCGTCGCAAGGACAATCTCGTTCAGGGTCCTACCGGATTCATTGACAAAGCGTTCTCCCTCAGCGACCTTGGCGACACTATCCTGAATCAGCGTTTTGATTTCCTTGGCGGCTTCGGCGCTGCGCTGCGCCAGTTTGCGCACCTCTCCAGCCACTACGGCAAAACCCCGCCCATGCTCTCCGGCGCGCGCCGCTTCCACGGCTGCATTCAATGCAAGAAGATTGGTTTGGAAAGCAATCTCATCAATGACGCCGATGATATCCGCCACTCTGCGGCTGGCGGTATTGATTTCGGTCATAGCGGCAACGGCTTGACCCACCACCTGACCTCCTTGTTCCGCCTGGGCGCGAGCGCCGGCGGCCAGCGAATCGGCCTGTTGCGCATGGTCAGCATTCTGTTTGACGGTAGCGGTCAGTTGTTCCAGCGTAGAAGCGGTCTCTGCCAGTGCGGAAGCCTGTTCTTCGGCATGGTGGGTCAGTTGTTGATGATTTTTGGTAATCTCTTCAATGACGCTATGCATGGAGGAAGCCGTTTCGCGGATTTGCGTCGCCATGTCAGTCAGATTGCTGGCAATCTCCCGGACGGCCTCCAGAAGGCGACCAATCTCATCCGTTCGTTGGTGATGCAGGGGGGCCTGCAACTCGCCTTGGGCCAGACAGTGAGCCGCCTCCATGGCGATTTTCAGAGGTTTACTAACTAGTGGGCTGACACAGAAGTTTTGACAGGTAGCGGTGGGTGCCCTATGGTTGAGATCAACAGGAGGAATCACCATGGCCCACAAGTATCTGGTTGATCTAACTGAAGAGGAGCGGGAAGACCTGCTG
>Ga0209607_1000121_pt1 | contig 64898 bp, 55 predicted proteins | sample AD_UKC117_MetaG_FD_184413 | JGI IMG/M metagenome (GOLD analysis project Ga0209607, IMG submission 184413) | Active sludge microbial communities of municipal wastewater-treating anaerobic digesters from Hong Kong - AD_UKC117_MetaG (SPAdes)... | ecosystem: Engineered > Bioreactor > Anaerobic >... | reverse complement strand
TCCTCGGGAGATTGGGGTTTCGTCGACAGCAATCTACCCACGTCCGGGCCAACCGGGCAAGGTGCCCACCGCCCTTGTCATCTCCGATCTGGCCCAACGGCTACCCCGCGCTCGACTGGTTACGCCCGTTATAAATCTCACCGTTACCGATCAAGCAAAGGTTGTTATCCGAGCTATAAAGGGGTTGTTGCCCGTGATCGAGATCGATAATTGACAAACGGGTGAAAGCCAAACCAATCTGTCCAGACAAGTGGAGACCGATATCTTCAGGACCACGATGGCGCATCACCGAAAGCGCATCCAGCAAACTGGCTTGATCGGGCGCACCCTCTTTTAGGAAGATGCCAGCGATTCCACACATAAATATAGCCGTCCTGAGGAAGTGATCTCTGTTCGAGGAACTACAGAAAAGTCAGGGTAGCGTCGCTACCCTGGCATGACAGCAGATAATGCCGATCAATCGTCTTGCTCATCGTCCTCATTGTGTTCGGCTTTATCCTCGTTGTGATCGGCTTTATCTTCAGCGGATGCGATAACCTGGCCACTCGTCGGGTCGACTTTCACGTCCATGACGCTCTTTCCCTTGACTACTTCCACCTCAAACACTGATTGGCTTTGTTCATGCTCGTACTCGGCCTTGGAAGCCTGGCCGCCGACATGCTGCTCGGCGGCAGCCACAGCCTGCGTCAAACTGATTTTCGCGCCTGTAATGGCCAAGGCATCATTTTCAGCGGATTCCGCTGCATAGGCACTGCCGATGACCGTTGTGGCAACCACGGCCAAGGCTACTTGATGGATTTTGCGGTTCATAAGGATCACTCCTTCAGGTCACACGGATATTCGCGTTGTGGTGAAGGTAGCGATCAAGAATTAGGGGAAAGTTAGCTGACGGGTGTCAGCAGAAGTTTTATTGGAGAGAGCAGGGACAATGATGGTCGAACAGCTTCTGCCAGGTACTTTTTATTGCATATCCGTGGGGTCATGAAAGACTCTAGTTAATACTCAGAGCCGTGGCCAACTGGTAAATTTCGTCTCGAAATATGGTATCTATAGAATTTAATATATAAATCGCTTCACACAACGCCATCACGCGCAACGTTTTCCTTCAGCGCCTCGTGCAAGCGTTCTAGCACCATCTCCGGCTCAATAACTCGCAAGCACACATTGTCGGTACAAGGGGTCTTGCGATGATTGGCGGCGCTCACACACGGCGAACAGGCGAGACCGGCATAAATCGGCGTGCTGTTGCCCAGAGAACCGTACAGGCGCGGTGTCTCGGGACCAAAGATGACAAAGGTACGCAGGTTAGTCACCGAGGAAAAATGGCCCGGCCCTGAGTCATTGGTCAGCAGCACCTTGGCAATTTGGTATAGCGCCGGCAATTCTTGCAGCGAAAGGCAGCCCGCGAAATTAACACAACGTTCGGACCCTACTCGTTGTTTCAGCCCTTCCGCCTCGTCCCGTTCCGCCGGAGAACCGGTAATCAAAACCAATAGGTTTTCATCATCGGCCAGCAGCCCACGCATCACCGCCACAAAGTGATCGGGCATCCAACGCCGCTGCGGCAATAGATCGCTAGCATTGGGATTGATCAGCACAATCTTGAAATGCTTTTCGTCGTAGTCAGGATATTCGCCACGGATCCGATTATTCATCGCTGATAAAGCACTTTCACTGACCTCAGCCTTGGCTAAATCGATTTCGCCATCGGTAATCAGTGTCTTTGAAAAAGGTAGCTCTCCCTTACCCGCCAAAGCCGTATTGACCAAGGCTATAAAATTTTTGGCGATATGTAAGTGTGGATTATAGGCTACTCGATGAGTCAGCATCTCTCCCCGATACAACCCTTCATTGTAAAACGCATGAAAGCCGATCCGGTTTGTCGCCCCGGACAAGCCTGTCAACAATGCCGTGTACCGCGAAAACAATTCCAAGTCGATAACAGTATCGATCCCACGACGGCGCACCCAGACCAGAAAACGAAAAGTATCCATCACTAGGTTTAGAAATCGATCTTCTCGAATCACGAAGATATTAGTTCTCGGAACTGTATTCAACAGATACAAACTAGCAACGTTAGCCTTGAAAATCAGGAAATATAGCTCCGCATTACCTTTTTCTCGCATCTTTCTCATGGCGGGATCCACCAAGATCGTGCTGCCCATTTCCGACAATTCAATAAACAACACTTTTCGAGGATATTCGCTTTTTCGCCTGTTAAATAAACAGATGAAGCGAAAAAATCCAGTTGCCAAAAAGCAGAGCGGAATCCCAACAAAATAATCGACTTTACGCATAACGTCGATTTTCATGATATCCACCCATTATCCTAATAAAATCAGCTCATGAAGATTATCTATCCCTTGGTTGGCACGCTCAAATTACGCGATGACGACCTTTAAGGTAGATGATCAATCCAGGCAAACTAATTATGATCAGCGTAAATCCATATATGATCGACATCACCAAAACTGTTGGTTTATCGGCACCGATCAAGGAAAACAACCCCACCAAAACCCCTTCGCGCACTCCCCATCCAGCCATGGAAATAGGAATAATCGTCAAGTAAATAGCTGGCGGCACGATGATAAAATAGGTCATTGGGTCATATCGTAAATCCAGTGCCCGGCCAATAATAAAAAAAACCAATATCGCAAGCAATGGAATCAGTAATGACGACGTTAGCAATACTATGCGATTATATAAAAATGCTTGATGCAGCCTTGCGGAAATAGCCTTTACGATAGCTAGTCGAGGGTAGTCATCAAGCCAGCGTAGATATTTTAAAGAAGCGATAAACATAACGGCAACCGTGCCAATGATCACCAAGACCAAAGTCACATGATAAACCTGAAGTGGCAACAGCTCTGGATTAAATATGTACGCCATTAAGTTCAGGAGCATCAAAGCAGCCAGACCTGAAACCCTATCTAGAATGACGCCATACAATACATCTCTTTTACGAAACCCCTGATTAGCGACATCAAGCACCCGTAGCGCATCGCCCCCAATACTGGTCGGTAGTCCTTGATTGAAGAACATGGCTTTGAAATAGCTACACCAGTAGAACAAAAAGGATTGGCCAAAATGCAGGTTGTGCATGATTAGTTGCCAGCGGTAGGCCGATATTGTGGTGCTGGCGAATTGCACCAGAATCGCTACCGCCAGTACATCTAATTTGACCTGTCTCAGCATCGCCCATACTTGTTGGACATCGATCGAGCGTAGCATCAGCACGAAGATTGATAATGTCACCAGAATTCTGATCAATAATTTGATGGCATCACTGGAGAAAAAGAGTTGGATATTTTGCTTGCTGACGGACACGGAATGTTTAGTCAATCGCTAAGTTGAGTATTAGCAGGGTCTTTATCTATAGCTGGTTGGCTTTGATAGCCTTTCGCCACTCGATAATAGTAAAGACCAACCTGCTGGCCATTTTTGTTAATCTTAATTTCCTTGATTTCTTGTGCTCGTTCGATATGGGAAAGGACATTCCCATCAATCAAGTCAGCTTTATTTCTACCAATCAATAACAGGGTCTTATTATTTTGCTGATCCACGGGAAACCAGCGCTCGTACATCAAGCCGTTGCCACCAAATAAGTGCCAACTGGAAGTTTCAAACGCGGGTTTAGCTTCTAATTTATTACTGGAAGATTCAATCGCCTTAGTACGATAAAAAGCAAGACCACTGGCCACTCTGTTTCTATCCATACCAACGACCAATATTTTTTCACCTGTTTCATGCTCAAGCCGATTTACTAGCACTTCAATTTCACGCCCAAAATCATTCCATCCTAATAAATGATAGTTATACGGATAAGAAATCCCAGGAAAACCAAGCCCTATATAAGATAAAAAAGCGCCATAGACCAAAAGACAAATGATGATTGTCATTAACCACGCGCGTTGAATCCATCCAAGAAGTTTATTCAAACCAAATTGCGAGTCATTTCTTATAGTAAGCGCCATATAAGGTACAATACCCAACCAACATGGCGCGGTCCAATGAAACTTAGTTTCCCTGAACAAACTGAGTAACACAAATACCGAAACTGGCAATAAGGTCAAGAGCATCAATAAATTGTAACCGCGCTTTGCTTGCACATTCACTGGACAATCAACAACACCGTTTTCCGATATAATCGTTTTTCTATATAACAGGATCACAATCAGCGATAGAAAACCCATGGGTGTAATAATCAAAACTATCGTTCCCATCAGATAAGGCAAAGAGAATTCAAATCGATCAGCCACTCTGTCACGACTCTGATATAAAAACGAAATCCACTCGTGATTGGCATTCCAGATGATGACCGGAGAAAAAATAATCAGGGAAATAATAACGGCTACATAAGGTTCCGGTCGCACTAGCCATTTTCTCGCATCACGATCAATCAGTATAAAAACAAATGCGGCAATACCCAACAGAGCAATCGTGTATTTTGACAACATGCCTAGTCCAATTGCAAGACTGACCCCTACCCAGGCCATTCGCGATTCATGAATCAATACTCGATAAAAAAAATAAAGCGCCATTGCCCAACAAGCAACTAATGGTGCATCGGGGGTCATCGCCCAACCTACCGCAAAGTAGGCGGGCAACACAGTAACTAACAGGATCGCTTGAGTATTTTTCTCTTTACTACAATAGACAAGGCTAGTCAGTTTATACAAAAAGGTAGCCGTTAAAAACCAACACATGAAAGCGCCAAACCGAACCGAAAATTCATTATCACCCATTAACTTGGTAAAAAGCGCAATTATCCAAGCAACCATGGGCGGATGGTCCAAGTACCCTATATCCAGATGCTTCGCATAATTCCAATAATATGCCTCCTCGTAAAATAACTCTGGAACTCCAAGATAAGAAAATCGCAAAATAATTGAATAAATCAAGATCCACACAAATAAATAGCGCCACTTACCGGCAGAATTTGTAGAATAAAACTCTAAATACAGAACACCAACACTGGAAGTAAAATAGAATGCAGAGGAAATTATGACGCAGAAAAAGATCGCCAACTGTAAAGATAAATTAGGTATTTTTATAAAGGAGAGCAGGATTCCTCCTCGCAAAAAAAGCACCATTAAAGTCAACACAACAAACTTTATCGACCAACTTTGCTTCTGCCGCAAATCGCTTCCTCGTGGCAAACAAGCGAAGCTCAATAAAAATAGAATAGCCGCCGACAACAGGAAGCTTGCGATATAAACAAAATTTATTGCGTTGCCTTGATCTAATAAAATATAAAAACCCACTAAATCAACAACTATTACCGAAAAACCTATTAACAACAATTGAAATTTATTCGCCGATAACTTATCGATTTTCATTATCATCTTTGATATCATTTCAATCAGCCCATTAATTTTTTTATTATTTATTCTTCAACAATATCAAGCCACAACCTATTTTCATAATTCGATTCTCTCCACAACAGGCTTGACAATATCTTGTTTTTTCAATTAAAGACCCTGCCGAAACCAGCACTTCATGACAATCCAAATAAAAGCTTTCATCCAGATCACCGAACCCAATACAACGCTTAGATTTCTAGTATATTACATGAACCACGCAGCCTACGCCGCACAATGAGGGCCAACAATATGGGTGATTCACATGCCTTTGTTTCACCTCAGAATAGTGTTCCCTGGGTAGGATTTTTGGCAAAGCTAGTCAAAGCCCGACTTACCTTGGGCTGGCTGCTAGTTACTGGTCTCGCATTCTGGTTCTGGATCGCCGCCGCCACCGCAGAACCTCAAGACGAAACCAGCACCCTCCTCTCCCGCTCACTCATGGAAGAATACGACCACGCGGATGTATTGGTGGACGGGCGGGCCATTCTCAACGTGCGGGGCGTCGAAGCCTTTCCAGCGCAACAACGCGCCAAGGAAATCGCCCGCAGAATCGTGGCTGCCGCCCAGGACTCGACCATTCCCGCCGACGCGGTACGAACGGAAAATAAGGGCGACCGCACCACTCTCCGTGCTGGAGACCACTTCCTGCTCACCCTAATCGACGCCGACGCCGCCCTGGTGGGAATCAGTCGGAATGTGCTGGCCGAAGTGGCTCAAACACGAGTCGCCGAAGCGATCGCCTCCTACCGCCACGATCGCAGCCCACGGGTACTACTGATTCATTCGCTGTATGCCATCGCAACCACGCTGATTGCCGTCGGGCTATTATTCAGTTTCCGCCGTGGCTTTCACCGCCTGGACGACATCGTCGAGCAACGACTGAAGACCCATCTTAAGGCGCTGGAAGCGCAGTCGGCCCGGTTCCTGAAGGCACAGCAACTGGCGAATGCCCTGCGTGGTGCCATCAAAATCGTTTATATGTTGCTGAAGGTGGCGCTGGTTTTCTTCTATCTCAACTTCGTCCTCGGCCTGTATCCTTGGACGCGGCTGTTTGCGGCACGGCTGTTCGATTTGATCCTGGGACCGATGCGGACGATGGTCTTGGCCATCCTCGACGCAGTGCCGGATCTGGTCTTCATCGCGATGCTGATCCTCGTCATTCGCTACATCCTGAAGATGATCGAAACTTTCTTCAGTAGCATCGATCAAGGGGCGATCCGATTGGCATCTTTTGAACGGGAGTGGGCCTGGCCCACTTATCGGATCTCCCGCCTGTTGGTCATCATCTTTGCGGTGGTGGTGGCCTACCCTTATGTACCAGGTTCGCGATCCGACGCGTTCAAAGGCATCTCGATCTTTCTCGGTCTGATCATTTCTCTTGGCTCGCCGTCGATGATCGCCAATTTCATCGCCGGCTACAGCCTGGCCTATCGACGCCCCTTCAAGATTGGCGACCGGGTCAAGATCAACGGCATCCTCGGCGACGTGATGGAGATGCGGGTGCTGGTGGCTCGGTTGCACTCACTGAAAAACGAGGAGATCGTCATTCCCAGTACCACGATCCTGAACGGTGAGGTCGTCAATTACAGCACCCTCGCCAGAGAACAGGGATTGATCCTGCACACCACCATCGGCATCGGTTACGAAACTCCCTGGCGACAGGTGGAAGCCATGCTGCGGCTGGCCGCCGACCGTACGGTGGGCTTGCTCAAACAACCAAAACCGTTCGTGTTACTGACAGCCCTCGGAGATTTCGCCATCAGCTATGAGTTGAATGCCTACTCCAAGGACCCCCAAGCCATGGTTCAGCTCTATTCAACGCTGCACCAGAACATTCTGGATGTGTTCAACGAATATAGGGTGGCGATCATGACCCCCGCTTACATCAGTGACCCGTCGGAACCGAAAATCGTGCCTAAGGATCAGTGGTACGCGGCACCAGCGACGCCACCCGCGCAAAACACGCAACCGGGTCCAGCCCATCCAGCTTGAGCTCTGTGCGTCGATATCCTGACACACGCCAGCCCATTTGGCTCCATGAGTGCTGACTCCGTTTGTCGGAATACCACATTGGTCGTGCTGGAGCTTTGGAAGTTGCCACCGTGGTTAGATCGGCACGACCGTGGGAAGACGGTCAGGTCCCGGCGGGAGGATTTCCAACCTCATGGGAAGTCGTCGGCAGCCTCACCGATAAGCTGTTCGACCCTTCGGCGGGCTGCTTGGCACGGCATCCAGAAACACCAGTGCTCCGCGGGGCACTGGCTCCGGCTGGAAATACAACTGATTGATTTCGTGTTCCGCTTCCAGCCAGTCTTTCATGGGACAGCCGCCCTGGAAACCCCGGCGTTCGGCACGGAAATAGGCAGCTTCCGCAATCATGTGATGCCACTGGTCGACGGAAATTTTCTTCCGGGGGGGTCTTTTCAGCTTCGGCACGGCTTGACTCCAGAAAGTTGTAAAGGCGATGACTCCATGCTACCAGATTGAAATTTCGTCAGGCCAGTCTCAGTGTGCCGCAGGCCGACCCCAGTCGAAACTCCACCCCGCGTTATTTAATTATTTAAACAGATCGTAACCGGCGGTGAACATCACCGCCGCCGTGCCCAGCAGATTGACCTGCACATTGAAATCGCCGAACCGGTAGCCGAGCGCCGGTACCACGCCCGGTGCTACACCATTGTGATTGTATGGGATCTTGTTCTCGTAAGGTTCCTTGTAACCGAGCAGCACGCCGCCGGACAGCTTGAAATACAGATTGCTATCGATGGATTCCAGTGGCCAGTATTTCCCAAAGTACAAGTACTGGCACTTCTGGTCGAAGCTGTTGTTAAAGTAGGATGCGCCGGCCAACCAGCGCGAAGGGGATTGCCACTCCGCGCCGATCAGCCAGGAGTAATCGGCGTGTTCGGGGTCATGATGATAATGAATAACACCCGGCGCCCCTTGCACCATCAGCACGTCGCCCTCCTCGAAAATGCCGGCCCGGACGGTGCTCGCCGCCAGCAGCGTCAGTGTCACGAACCCGAGCATCGCCCACGCGACCACGCGACCACGCGACCGAATCGGAAACTTCAGTGTTGGAATCATGTTCAATCCAATGGGTCGCTCAAGGGTCAGTGTGGGGCTGGACAAAGCCATCGATGAGAATCCTTTTGATCAGGCGCGTCAGACGCGAGCAATTCGCAAACCGTGTGATTATGATGGATCAAGTTCGCCTTGACCACGATGACCCGAGAAATGAACGCCGACGAAAATCCAGAACTACAGATTACCGAACGCCTGCGCGAGCCGGTCGATGTCCAAACCACGCTAACCCTGCCGTTCCAGCAACGACAGAAGAGCCGGCTGCGAACGCGGCTCGATAACGGCCAGGATGCTGGGTTGTTCCTGCCGCGCGGCACGGTGCTGCGCCACGGCGACCGCCTGCGTGCCACCAGCGGCCTCGTCGTGGAAGTACGCGCCGCCCCGGAAGCCGTCTCCACCGCCCGCGCCGACGATGCCTTGCTGCTGACGCGCGCCGCCTATCACCTCGGCAACCGCCATGTCGCCCTGCAACTCGGTCCCGGCTGGCTGCGCTATCTACACGACCATGTATTGGATGGAATGGTGCGGGAGCTGGGGTTGGCGGTGAACCGCGAGCAGGTGCCGTTCGAGCCGGAAGCGGGTGCCTACGGTGGTGAGCATCACCATGCCTAAGAAGCTGTTTGGAAACCCTCGGCTCACGCCAGTCGGTTAGCCATCAATTTGATCATCGCCAGATAAATCCAGGTTTCGCTGGTCGGCATCAGGCGCTCAGCGACAGTGACGAGCACGACCAACCGCGGACCCAGGGTCTCGACCAGGACGTGGCGTTTGCGCTCGTTGATCTTTTGGCCCGCATCAAAGCCACGTTCTCCTGGCGTGGTGATCCCTTTGACGCGTTGGTTATCCAGGCAACCGGCGGTTAGGCGCTTGTGACGCCCGAGCCGCTGGCGCGGACGTGCCCGCGGGGGGGCATGGATGCGCATCCACCTGCCATCGCGGCGCCAACGGCGAAAGTCAGAGTACACGGCGCTCCAAGGCAAGTCGTCCCGCGGCAACTGGTGCCACTGACAGCCCGTCTTGAGCACATGGGCGATGGCGTTCAGGTCTAGCGCAGGCTCAGGATTCGCGGTCGCCCCACCGACGATTCGGGTAACAGGGATTTGATGGCGCTCCAGGCGCCATCGCTCAGATTGCTCGGATAGCGTTTCCGGCGGTTTTTTACACGTTCCGATAATCTCTATATGAAAATCAATTTATTAAATTTTTCCGTGAGAATTTCCAAATAGCTTCTAAAGGCGGGCATCGCTAGCGTTCATCGACCGCTGCCTAGCTTACGGGACTTTCTTGAACCCCGGACACGCCTTGCTCCAAAGGGATATAATTCCACCCGATATTAAGGCGTGCGCGTTGCGAGATTCCATGCCTGCCAGCGAGCTATTTTACCGCAGCGGGCATCCCCCGTAACCTATCTACAAGCGAGGCAAGCCATGATCCCGGCCTTCGGCGAACATTATCGTTTTCAATGGGACGACCTCGGCGATATCGATCTGGGGCGCCCCAATCTCGGCCCGCAGCTCCCGGTGGCGGTCTACCGGCTGGCTCAATACACCCTGCGGGAAACATTGGCCCAGCGCTACAGCGACGACACGGCGGGCGATATTCTGCGGGACGCCGGCTGGATCGCCGGTCGCGAGTTCTGCTTGAACGTCCTCAACCGTAAACAGCCGCTCAACGCCTTCATCGCCGAATTGCAGAACCAGCTCAAGGCCATGAGTATCGGCGTGCTGCGCGTGGAATGGGCCGATCCAGAAAAACTGGCGTTCACACTCACCGTCTCGGAAGATCTGGACTGCTCCGGCCTGCCGGTCATGGGCACCACGGTTTGCGATTACGACGAAGGTTTTATCGCCGGCCTGCTATATGCCTACACCGGCCAGTCCTTTTCCGCCAAGGAAATCGACTGCTGGGCCACCGGCGACCGCACCTGTCGCTTCGACGTCAAACCCGACACCCTCGCCGCATGAACGAGGACGAGCGCCGTTATCTGGCGGCGGCGACCGGCAGAATCGAAAAACTGCTGGCCGCGCGAGGCGCGAGCCCGCTGCGACCGGCCGGGTTGACACCGGAACTGCAAGCCTTCGGCGAGAATTTCGACCACCTCCTGGACGCGCTGGAGGCGTTACGCCACTTTGCCATCGCGCTGGCCAACGGCGATCTGGCCCAAAACGCGCCACCGGGCACCCACCTGCTTGATCCGCTCAAGCACCTGCAATCCAACTTGCGCCATCTGACCTGGCAAACCCAGCAGGTGGCGGCGGGCAATCTCGATCAGCATGTCGATTTTCTCGGGGAATTTTCCAACTCCTTCAACCAGATGATCGAGGCACTCCGGGAAAAGCGCGGCGCCGAGGAAAAGGTTCGCTATCTGAGCGTGCACGATTCCCTGACCGGCCTGTACAACCGTGCCTACTTCAACGAGGAACTCGACCGACTACGCGCGGCGGGCGACTATCCGGTCAGTTTTTTAATCGCCGATCTGGACGGCCTCAAGACCGCCAACGACACTCGTGGCCATCAAGTCGGCGATCTACTGATCAAGAAGGCCGCGCAGATACTCCAGCACGGCATGCGACCCGAGGATGTGGTGGCGCGCATCGGCGGTGATGAATTCGCCATCGTCCTGCACGGGGCCGATGAAAAATGGGCCGGCGCCACCCTCGCTCAAATCCGCGCCACGATGAACACCTTCAACCAGCGGGACATGATTTTCCCCATTTCCATCTCCCTGGGCACCGGTACCGCCACCAGTCCCTATGCGCTGGAAGAGGCGCTGCGCCAAGCGGACGAGACGATGTATCGGGACAAGCTCCAGCGCAAGGGATACGCACGCAATGAACCCACTGGCCTCGGCCAACCCCGTTAACCAGTCGCCGTCGTCCGCACCCCCGATTCCCCCGTTCATCCTCGCATGTCGCTGACGCTCTCCAGCCTGCCACGCCTACTGCAACTGTGCAGCCCTTCGCTGCCGGTCGGAGCTTACGCCTATTCGCAGGGATTGGAATACGCGGTCGAGCGCGGCTGGGTGCGGGACGAAACCAGTGCCAGCGACTGGATTCTCGGCCTGCTCGGCCACGGCCTGCGGCGTCTGGACTTACCGGTGTTCGCCCGGCTATACCAAGGCTGGCACACCGCCGACCTGGACGCGGTGCAGCGCTGGAACGCCCGGCTGTACGCCTCGCGCGAGGCGGCGGAGTTGCAGCGGGAAGATCGCCATCTCGGCACGGCGCTGGCCCGCTTGCTGACCGACTTGGGTATCGCGGAAGCAGAGCCGTGGCGCAACGCGCCCCGGGTGTGTTTCGCGACTCTGTTCGGCTTGGCGGCGGTTCGGTGGGAGATCCCCTTGCCGGAAGCCGCCACCGGCTACGCTTGGGCTTGGACTGAAAATCAGGTGATCGCCGCGACGCGCCTGCTGCCGCTTGGTCAAACCGCCAGCCAACGCCTGTTGGCCGATGCCGGACCGGTCATCATCGTTGCGGTGGAACAGGGTCTGAGTCTAGCGGATGATGAGATTGGCGGCGCCGCACCGGGGCTGGCACTGGCCGGGGCGCTGCACGAAACCCAGTATTCGCGACTGTTTCGATCATGAACGAGCTCTCGGACACCGGATGGAGTCAATCGCCCGCTCCGGCTGGAGCATGTCGGCGAGGTTTCGGGGGTGTCTTGCGTTTGACCTTTTTTTGCAGGTGCTCTGCGAAGTTTTAAGCGTGCGCCGAAGAGTATGCTCTCGTTTATGGAGCGCAAACCGTCGGAACTGAATCCGGCGCTGAGCGAAAACAGCCGCACCCGTCATCGGCGCGAACCCTGCCGGGGCAGCTGTATAGGGACGAACAGGCTGAACCGAAACCCAATTCAACCCGGCGGACGCTGACACGCCCGCCATCACAGTGTAGCGAAGGGGTTCTCGTCTGTCAGCCACCAACCCACTGCTCTGTTCTATCGGAGAATGACGAATGAACACGTTCAAGAAGGCCACCCTCTCCGCCGCTGTGAGCGCGATGTTGAGCATCCCCTTGTTTGCCGCTGCCGCCGATCTGTCTCAGCCGGGGGTTTCGGAGATTCAGGGGATAGTGTCGGCGACAGCCGCCGATACCAACACCAACGTCTGGCTGGATGCCAACGGTCTAAATATCGTCTTGCCGGGCATCCGGCCCGCAGATGTGGCCGATTTCGAGTGGAACGGCTCGACGATCACTTATGAAATCAAGAGCCTGACCGATGACGGTCTCGTAACCGTGACTACGGATGAATACGGCGATCTGCTGATTACGGTCGCTCCAGAACAAGCCGATCGGTTCAACGACGGTCAATTGGGCGTGGTGCTGGCGAACGGCGCCCGGATCGTGGTTACCTTGGCGCAGGATGTGGCGCCTCTGGATGGAGAAGTGGCCGCGCCGGTTGAACAGTCGCGGGCATCTTATACCGTTAAGGCGGGGACGGCCACTTGCAATAAGTATTCTTCCAGCGGGAACCCCTACCCTTGCTGCGATAACGACGGCGGTGGCGTTACCGGCGTGTACGATGGCAACTGTACTTGGTGGGCTTGGGATCAGATGAAGAAAAACTGGACCACGTATCCCACCACCAGTTGGGGTAATGCGAACACATGGGATAACAACGCCAAGGCTGTGAATCGGACTACCGGCTGGGTGGTCTTGCCCGGCATCCCCATGGTCAACAGTATTGCCGTCGATGAAAACTCTTTGCATTCGCTGGGCCACGTCGGACGGGTGGAAAGCCTCGGTAGCACCACGTTGTCGTTGTCCGAAATGCTGTGCGGAGCCAAGGTTCAGCAACCCCGGTCGAAGTCGTACTCGAAGTCCACATTCGAAAATTTCATCGTGGGGCTATACATCTACGACTGGTGGGTCAAGACGACCAGCTTAATCGCTGATCCGAACGCGAGCGTTTCCAAGCCGAACTTCGATGCCCAGTTCAAGCTGAAGAACGTCACCAAAAACCAGAAGTTTACCCTGCAAAACATAGCGTTGGCGGTACACAATTCCAACGGGCAGTACCTGTTCGATATGTTCCGGGCGCCGGGCAGTACCCAGCCGGCGGTATTCACGCCGTCGGAGTTGTCTGCCGGCGCGGCTGACGGCCTTGATCCGAATGAGTATCTCCAGGTTCCCAAGTCATATGCTTTCTTCAAGACGAAGGGAACCTACAAGATCGTCGCCAAGATCAAGATCAACAGCACCTGGGTGCATGTCGGGGAGTACACCCTGACGGTACGGTAACATCTTGGTCGCCGGGGAACGTCGTCCCGGTACTTGCTTCGGCGGTTAGCAGATGGCCCGACCGCGCTGATTGAGAGATGATCGGCGGGGTTGGGCCTTGTTCTATCCACCGGGGTTCTGGCTTGTGATAGATTTTATAGTGTCTACAGACGGTTGCTATGATCATAACGTTCTGTTGGCGGTATTCCTAATGCTGTATGTTTGCCCGAGTATATGACAAGAAGAACCCTAATCTAAATTCTGGTGATATTTATGGATTATATACAATACCCTAGTCAAAGACATTGCTTTTCTCCTTTACCTTTAGCCAAGCGAAATATTGAACGTTCTGTCAATACAATATTGAGATTGAGTCAAGCAAATTGGAGCGGTTTATCAGCTCAAGACTCAGATATCGAATTGTACAACGAACACATTAAATGTCTTCTAGGAAAAGTTCTACAGAAAGGGAGTGTGTTGAAAAATATTGGCCTAGTAGACACAATTGATTCATCAGAATTAATGGAATATGTGGGGGACTTGCTTCGTAATAGACTCCCAGAAAGTTCTAATCCCTTGCCAAACTTGAGTCATCAAGAAACCAAGCAAGCGGTTACTCAATTAAACAAAACTTTAAAGGATTGGGTTGCTAGAGAATTGGGTATATCAACCGAGGCACTTCAGTTGTATCTGGGGTACATCTCTTTAGCAGCCTGGTATTTTTTCCTATGGGACATTAGTCGCCAACCTCATGATAATAAAAAACCAAAATTTTACCTTGATCAGTTATATGCAGCACTATCTACAATGATTTCTAAGGATTGTTCTCGAAAATTATTGTCTAATAAACTTGCAGGACATACATCGAAAAATAGACGAAGGTCTTTATCGTTGTTGAGAACCAGTCGCCGAAAATCTATAGTGGTAGACGGCCACATCCCACATGCCTTGCTTATAGCATGCGAAGATCAGCGGTGGTTGAAGAGTATTGGTATTGCCTTAAATCCTCGCATCTATACTGCATTATTTTCTAAGTGTTTGCATCTTCTTTATTGTTGTGGGGAAAGAGGAACAACAAGCAATGCAACCTTTCGCAATATCTTGCTGCAAGCGTTAGAAAAAAAGCTTATTTTTCTTGATGATAAAAATCTTGTTGATGTCATTAATCAAGGTATCCAAGATTTTAAAAGTTATGCTCAAGTACAAGTACAGGTACAGGTACAGCAATATCTGGGTGGTAATAATCAAGGAGGAAGAGCCAGCTTTGATGCCAAGAAATCCCAAATGTGGGGCAGAGATTTTTCTATGCAGATCGAATCTATCTTCAATCAAATGAACTCACCGAATAAGCTTATAGGACAGCAGGCAGTTATCAGTCTTCTGCTCCAGCCTTTGCCACCACGAAGCTGTAATAATCGGCTAAGGAGTAGTCACAGCCATGAAGAAGTTCATCAATTAGTAGAAGAATTGAGGTCTCTCAATGCTCCATTGATAACCCCGATCATTAAGCAGGTCAACACTAGGATACCATTGCCTCTATTTGCCAAGATTATGGGGTATTGAAATGAGCGGACAGATTTTTTATCCCAATACCTTTCTGATTTGGCAGGATGCTTCTCAACTTTTTAATAGCCAACCCTTCTGGTTCCAATGGAGTTGCCCATCAAGTAAGTCATCTAATTCACCACTAATACAGCGGATTTCATTGGTGAACTCGGTGGAATCGGCGTTGAATCTAATCAAACAACAGCAAACGTTAGGATGTACAGTATACCTGATCTGTGAATCCATCAAGAATGAACTCACTGACCATTTGTTATCGGATAATATGATTGACATCTATGATGATAAACTTTTTCTCGTAGATTTAGCTGATCTATCGGATTTGATTGATCTATTATCTAGTCCTGATATTGAGGTGGTCGAATGTTGGGAGAAGTTATGTATTGACCGTTTAACAGCACCAGCAAAACCAGCTCTCAAAGGAGTCTCCTCCGAAACACACCAAGCTTTTACCAGTGTTTATATTCAGGCAGTCGAACATTGGTATCGTCGGTTGCCCCCGATTGAACGGGTTGGACTCGAACCCACACGTTCCTTTAACGCTAAAGAATTCATTCAGAGCAGGGATAACACTTGGTATTTCCATCATCGCCGGTTCCCACCCGCCCATTTCACCCTCCATTGGAACGATAAAGCAAGAATATACCAGGCTAAAGGCGGTGGAGTCTTCCTACGCCAGATACCGGAATTGCGCCTGGACGATCAAAAAACATTGGCTCCGGGACAAACGGACCAGGACATCATCAATAAGTTTTGGCGGGCGTGGCTGGAGCACTTCGATGCGAATGGCGTGGTCATCCCATTACCAGCAAGTTTACCTAAACAATATGCCAAGCCTTCGTATGCCCAGCAACCCAGAACGGGCACCTACAAAAGCGGTGCCGCCAGTTCCGAGCCAGATCAGAAAAGCCATGTGTTTGACAAGAAGTGGCAAACGATTAAGCAAGGCCCCCTGAAAATCCAGCACGGCCTTGGTGTGGACGGTTCCTTTATGATCTCGATCGAGACGACGGAACCGGACCAGAAGCGGGCGTTAATTATGTTTCTGTCGGCTGAAGGGGAGCCGGTTGGGGAGATCGGGGAAGTTGCGCTTGAGCCGATGTCTAAAAGCGTCCTGGAAGGGACATGGGAAGGTCAACCGCCGGAAGGTTCCGGGTCATTCAAGATTTTTACCACTTCTCGATAATAACCTCAGCACACTCTCCCATACGGTGAGAGAGTGGCTAGTGACAGGGAGCCGTTACAGCCTCTCCGGTGTTTTGCCGAAACACACAACGGCAGATACCAAAGACCGCACCGCCGCTTCCTCGCCGATACCTGTCGGGTCGGCGATCATCCGCTTTAAGGTGCCTTCGACGAGTGCTGATCCCCCTGTTTTTACCTTGCTAAGGGCTATGGCGGGAGGAAACCTGATCCACTTCCGCAACTGGCTAGGCAAATACCACCCAGCAATGAGTTTAACCGGATCGCTGCCCTCGTCGATGATCAGACGCAACGTTTCCTCCATGCCAATCGGATAAAACCGCTTGACCAATTCTGCGGTCGTTTCGGTTTGCCACGGTTCGTCCAATTCGTCGGGTTGATACCATTCCCCGCTCAGCAAGCGCCGTTTAGCTTCCTGCAAAGCGTCTTCGGGCTTGGGTTTGCGGTCTTTGGCGTGGTGGCGTGCCTGCATAAACAACAGGGTCAGCAATGGGGCGTAAAAATCAGGGATCGGGGCCAAGGCGGCGATGACGGTATCGCTGTCCTGCAAGAGCAGGGCGGAGACCCAACTCAGCGGTTCGCCGTGCTGTTCGTCAGTGCGTCCCAGCAGACAGGCGGAGAGATAGATGTCGTCGATCCGGTGATTGCGAGCGATCCACTCTTGCCAGGCTAGCGGCTTATCGCCCACATGCATGTAACCGCGCTGATCCCCGTGAGTACTGACAAATCCTTTCCGAATCCGACAACTCGCCTTGGAATCCGAAATCGCTTCGAGCGCGGCTTGGGATTTCTGGCCCATGAAGTGCTCGGCGATCGCCTGCTCGGTCAGGACAAAGGGGATGGGGTTTCGTTGGGGGGAATGATGGGCGTGAATGAGGGTGGGCCATTCCCGCGCGTGGTCGGCGCGGGGTGCGGCAGGGCGCAGGAACAACGTACCGGGGTAGTGATACAGGCGGCGTGAAGGAGCATCGTCAGACTGATCCAGATCATAGGGCAAGGTGTGCAGCCGCCCGTGGGTGACCCAGTACAGGGTATCGATGCCGTCCAGCGCCGTGCCCAGTCCTTTTTGCAACGGTTCCCACAGGTATTTTTTCATCAGGGCAGCTTGTTCGGCGCGCTGGATTTCCAGTGGGTAGGCTGTCGCTCGCTGCGTCAGATCGGCAAGGCGTTCGTGCTGGGTGTGTGGCAGGGTGGGGTCTGCGGAAGTCCCGGCAGCCGTTTTCTCAAGGCGTTCCATCTCCGCCGATAACGCCGTGACATCGTTTATCCAAGCGCCAAAGTCGTTATCCTGAAGTGCCTCGGGTTCGCGCAGGGTACGGGAGAGTTGAATGAACTCGCGCCAGGTTTTTATTATGTTGGACAGCCACTTCCAATCGCGCTTTATAGCCTCATCCGTTTCCTCGGACATTACCTGTTCTCCAGTGTTTTTTTCTTCGGTGGGTTCCGGCGCAGCAATCCCACTCCCGTCCCGATAGCCGCTGCGCTGGCCGCTGACTTGGCAGCCGTGGGCCAGAAGACGGGATAACTGATCCAGCTTCGGCAGGGCTTCCACGGCGAACAACGTATCGCGGTCATACCGTCGCAACAGGGCGAAAGGCGGCACGGCGAAAGCGTCCGAGGCGGGCAGGTCGACCAGTAGCAGGATGGCTTGACCGGGCTGGAGTCTGGCGCTGAGGGCGTTCAGGCTGGCGTCGGGGTTGAGAAATTGGCGGAATTGCTCGCCCAGTTGCCCGCGCAGGGTGCGGTAGCGATCGAGCAAGGTTTCGATTTGCCGCTGCCGGTTTTCGTCCCGTTGCCGTTCCAGGACGGCCCGTTGCCGTTCCAAGGCGGCGGCTTGTTCGGCATCTGTGGAGGTAGGGCTGCGCTCATCAAGCCCTTGTCCGCGCCCGCCTTCGATTATTCGTGCGCCACTCAGCCGCAATAGCGCCAGATCCCGACGCACCTTAAGAAATTCCTTTTCGACCTCGCCCAGATTCTCCGGCGGGTTTTCGGCCAGTTTGTCCCACACCAGCGCCGCCAGCTTGGGGGCATGGATGCGGGATAGCACGGTGGGGATGTGCATGGTCTGGCCGTGACGCAGGCAAAGGCGTAGATACAGGGCGTGGAATGTGGCAGAGCATTGGTAGGCGTGGTCCATCATTTGTTCGACCTGGGTCTCCAACGTGTCCGTCAGTTCACGTGACAGGTCGTCGAACAGCGGTTGCCAGTCAGGGTAACGGCCTTCGGTGGTGTGTACGGTGAGACGGGCAGCTAATCCTGCGATGGTTTCAAACCAACCTCTATAACGCCACGGGGTTTGGATATGGGCTTGGGTAGCTTCTACTAGCCGATCGCAGGCTTGGTATTTTTTAGATTCGTCCTGGGCACGTTCATCTAAGCAAAGTGCTAAACTGTTAAGGATTCCTAAAGTATCAGGATGTTGTGCGCCTAAAGCTTCCTTACTGAAATTTAAGGCCTGCACAAAAAAAGGCAGCGCCTCTGCCCAACGTCCGAGACTATCCAGACAAGTTGCCAAATTACTGAGACCAAGTATGGTATCGGGATGGCCCTCGCCAAGCACCTCCTTCGTACGGCTTAGAGCGTTCCTATATAGTGGCAATGCCTCCTCCGAACGCTCGAGACTTTGTAGTAAGCTTGCTAAGTTGTTGAGGCATCTTAGGGTTTGAGAATGATGTGCTCCTAATACTTCTATTGTGTAGGTCAAGACATGCTCATAAAGCGATAGCACCTGTGCGGAGTGTCCAAGCTTGCCCATACAAACAGCAAGATTACCAAGGCTGCCAAGGGTATAGGGATGTCTTTCGCCTAGGGTCTCGCTTGTAAAAGTTAAGACTTGTTCATAAATTGGCAGCGCTTCTGTCCAACGTCCCAATATTTCTAGGCAACCCGCTAAGTTATTAAGTGTGGCTATGGTATGGGGATGGCGTTCGCCTAACACTTCCCAACTAAGCTTTAGAGCTTGCTCATATAGCGGTAGCGCTTCTGCGGAGCGTCCAAGACTATCCAGGCAACTCGCCAAATTATTGAGAGTACTGAGAGTATCGGGGTGGCATTCACCCAACACTTCCCGACTGAGCCTTAGAGTTTGCTCATATAGCGGCAACGCTTCCACCGAACGTCCCAGGCTTTGCAAGCAACTCGCCAAATTATTGAGAGTACAGAGAGTATCGGGATGGCGCTTACCTAGCACTTCCTTTGTGCGGTTCAAGGCTAGCTCATACAGTAGTAGTGCCTTAGCTGGACGGCCCGAATTTTCTAGTGAAGCCGCCAAATTGTTAATACAAGTCAGTGTGTTATCATCACTTAGTCGCCATGTTACTAAAGCCAGCCGCAGCGCCAACCCCCAAGCTCCAGCTACTAAACCCCACGCTAGCTGGTTAGCGTCTTGTATGAGTCGATCAGCTGTTCTTGCTAACACAAAGATGATTTGATCTACACGCTCATTCATCTCTAATATGCAGAAGATTTTTCCTTCACGTTCAATGAAGGCGAGCCCCGTCTTCTTTTGTACTCGCTGGAAATCTTTCGATGCCCTAAGCACCTCAGACCATAATAATTTCTCCTCCTCCGTCAAAGGCTGATCCAACCCATACCGTTTCAATACATCATCAGTCATCACCTCTTTCCTCGTGTCCAGGATATTTGAATATCCGCTTCATGGACCGCCAGTCCGTAATCCAGCGGATTTTTAGGCTGAGATTTCGCTACGCTCCATCCCAGCCCCCAGGTTGTGGTCTTCGAGCCAACCTACGGCAAATGAATCACATAGGGGATATTACAGTCTTCCAACGCCTTCAATACCTTGGGATGCGCCGTTAGCGTATTGGTCTTGCCGGCGCCGCTGGCGTAAAAATGCCACTCGACCGCAGTCCATGCCCCCGACTGAAGCATCCCGCAATCCTTTGCGATTTGCGCCTTGATCCCGCTCGAATACGCCACATAGCCGGTTTTCGCCTCGAAAGCCTGGCCGTTATGGAAGAAATCCGGTTTTCTTCCCGGTGGATCGATAAGCTCTTGTTTGTAAGGCAGTACCCCACCTTTGGCTTTGATCAAATCCTCTTCGGCCTCTCTCCAGGCTGTGTACAGCTTGCCGTCCACCACATCGGCTGCGCCTTTCAGCGTTATCTCTTCGCCACCCCGCAGTATTACCGTTCCCCCCTGCAACGATGCCTTGAATCCATCCATCCTCACCCCACGCTTCGCAAGCAACAACAGTTCGTCGTTCGGCAGATCGAGCGATTTGATGGCATCGCCATAGGCCGCGATGATGAGGTCGACTTTGATGGAATTCGGCAACCAGTCCTGCTGGGCCAAATATTTCACGAGCGGCACTACCCTTTCCGTTTGCTGCGAAATCTTTGCCGCAAACTTCTGGGCCGTCTTGACCGCTTTGGTCGCATCTCCGTAAGCCGGCACCACCCCGATCAACGAGATCAGAACGCCCCCCGCATCCAGCTTGACGACATTGATCACTAGATCACGCACATCAGCCAGCGGATGAAACGAAGCCGCGATGACGCCCACCAACTCCGGGACGGTTTCCACTTCGCATCCGTCGCCGCACAACCCAGCGTAAAGCGCTTCCATACCTTGCTTGACCAGATGCTCCGCCGTCGATATGTCTTCGATGTCCGTATACACACTGGGATCAAAACCCTGATCGGCATCGGTGAATTCCCGGTAGTCACCAATACCGTCACCGTCAGTGTCCCCTTGCGACGGATCGGTGCCGATACCAACCTCGATATAGTCGTTGAGACCATCGTGATCGGTATCCTGGTCATAAGGATTGGTGCCCTCATCGAACTCCCGAAGATTGCTCAGACCGTCGCCATCGCTATCGATGGTGGGATTATCCAGGCCAAACCCCTTGCATCCCGTTTGAATCACCTCAGCCTGGGCGCTAGTGAAGCTGAAATCGCTGCCGGCGTTGGCGTAGGCGCAAAAATCGCGGCCATCGATCATCGGCGACCAGACAACTGTCGAATCGCCTTCTTTCACAAAATCGGGATCGGAAACGCCGTCGAGCCGATTCTCATGGGTAGAGTACTGCTCGCCGTCATCCCGCTGGATCGAGGCGACGACGCTTTCGCCGAACCCGTAGGCGGCTTCCTTCAACTTGGCCCAGTTCGTTCCGCAGGTGCGAGACCATTGCAGCCACAGCGTGCCCACCTTCTTGTTGACGCCGTTGATGGAAGCGAACAGCGCCTTCCCCGACCCGACATTGATGGCGTCCTTCGTGCATTTCGTTGCCTTGGGGCTGGCACCGTTACAGCTCGGTCCAAAACAAGTCGGGCAGGATTGTTGCGGCACGAACGAATCTCGATGGACATCCTCATGCAGCGGAAAGGTCGGCGAGTACGTCCCAAACGAAAAGGCGGAGCAATTGACCGGCGCATACACCATCGGCGTCTGTATCGAATTGGCCGGTGTGGGCGTCGTCCTGGTATAGAACAAGCCCTCGTCATTCTGGACCGTGGCGCGCAAGAGACCTGTCCCGGACAGCATGGTCACCTGGGTCCAATTGGTCTGGCAGATATTGGACCAAAACAGTTGCACCCGATATTGGTTGTCGAAAACCTGGCTGCCCACGGCATAAGCATCCGCCGAACAGTTCTCGGCCACGGGATCCTTACCGTTGCAGTCCTCTTGCCGACATTGCGGTTTATCGACGACGTTCACGGTGATGTTAGGCGGTTCCTGCGCCGGGTTGCTTTTGAACGTTGCCTTGAGGGTGAAACTGCCCGGATAACCGTGGACGCCGGCATAGACGGTCGCATCGTTGACGGATAGCAGACAGCTTTCAGGCGTGGTACCGTAACGCTCCGAGGCGCAATCGTGATCCGCCACCGTGGGCAAACCGTCCCGTTTCAGGAACAAATCCATGTCGGCGCTCAAATCGGTCAGTTCCACGAGAAGCGTATCCGCCGAACCGCCGTCGACCTGAAAATAGGCCCATTCGTCGGAAACGATAGACCCCGCCACGCCTTGACCGGCAGTCAGCATCGGCAGGCCGGAACCGCCATCATTCCGGCCGCCATCCCCGCCATTACCGTCCCCCGATCCAAGCACGGTTTTAGCTCTGAGCTTGAACTGTCCCGAATGACCGTACACACTGGCGTAAACCATCGAGCCGTTCACGGGCAGAATGCAGGACTCGGTGGTGATGCCGGGACTTTCCGAGGCGCAGTCATACCGCGAACTCGTCGGTAATCTGCCCTGACGCACCAGCAGATCCATATCCACATCGAGTTCGCTCAACTCGATCTGAATGGCCGAGGCCGAACCGGGGTCGATACCGAAATAAGCCCTTTGATTCCCCGTGATCGCCCCGGACACGCCTTGATCGAGTTCGACGGTCGGCGGCGTCTCGTTGACCAGGCAGTCATGCAGAGTATTCAACAAGGACTCGGGATGGCCGGTGTCATCGGCGCTCAATTCCCAAATCATCGCCCCGCCGAGTTGTTGGTTGACAATATAGCCGGCCTTCAAGCAAATCGATTGTGGATCGTCATAGCTAATCCAAAGACCCTGACCAAAGTTGAACAACCACGGAACATCGGCATTTTCACTCCAATGGCGATCGTAAAAAGGCAGGTAATTATTCTTCACATCCCAGTAGTCGAAGAACCCCTGTTCCCATGTCCCCATGGGAATGCCCGTACTGCCCTGATACAGGCCATCATTGGTATTAGAAACGCCATCCCAACCCCGCCCATAGAACGGCACCCCGACCACGATTTTTTTCGCCGGTACCCCGGCATTCAGATAGGCTTGCACGGCGGCATGGATACTCAATGCCGAAGCCGGATCGAACAGCGGTGCATTGAAATTAGTGGTGTTCTCCCAAGAACCGTGGAAATCGTAGGACATAAGAGTCAAATAATCTAAATAGTTATGGATCTGACTCAATTCGATACCGGCATAAGCCGAAGGACTGGCCGGAGCGGCAATGGTCAAGAGATAATGGCGGTTATCGGCCAAGCTTTGCGCATCGAGCTGGGTGCGCAATTCCGCCAATAGCAGGGTGAAATTCTGCTTGTCTTCAGGACGTCCGATGTTCGGATATAAACCCACGCTGACCGGATATTCCCAATCGATATCTACGCCATCGAAGCCGTGTTCGACTATGAATTCTACACAGGACCTGGCGAATTTCTGCCGGGACGCCGCCGTCAACGCCACGTCAGTGAATTTGTCGGACCAAGTCCAGCCACCGACCGAGATCAGCGTTTTCAAATTCGGGTATTGGTTTTTGAGCTTTTGCAGTTGACCGAAATTCCCTGTTCCGGTGTTCCATTGTTCATCGTCATACGGCTTCTGGACTTCCGCCCACGGATCGCCCAATTCGATTTCACCGTCTTCGGAAATCTTGGCGAAAGCGTAATTGATGTGGGTCAGTTTGCTGGCGGGGACATCGGCCACCTGATAATCACGGTCGTAAATCCCCCAGGCGGGGAAATAACCGATGATCCGTTTGTCGGCGGCCACGGCGGATTCCGTAGCCCCCGCGCCTATGGCCAGCGCCAACAGGATTTTGGCATAGAGTTTAGTGGAGTTTTTGGCCTTCATCTTTTTCACCTCGTTGTATCGGCGGGCGCCCCTGCCCAGATGGTTTCAGTCACGGTTCTCCTGGGTCGAAGTCAAGTCGCCAGGCATCGCTTTTTGCACTTGCTTTTGGCGCATTTCGGCTTCGTGCTCGCGAATCCACTGATCTTCAGCGCAGTCGTGCCCTCCACGGTTGTTCAACGAAATCGATTATGAACTTGAGGAAGTTTCGAGGACTTCGCGGACCACATGCGATTCAACGTTCCGATGTCGTCCTCATCCTGAATAGGGATGCTACAGGAAGGAATCGAATCGCTTCTTCGCAGACAGGCTGCAAATCTTCCGCAAACCGCGCCCATGGCAGTGGCCTTGTAATGGGGGCCGAGTTGACCGTATCCTTCCAAGAGCACTTTTCATCCCGTCAACAACCACCCACCTGACACCATGACTTACGGAAACCTGGACGAGCTATTCGATGCCGACTCCGCTACTTGGAATGGTTTTTGGGCGCACGGGCTGTTTACGCTTCAACATGAGGAATGGATTTGGTTGCAGTTATGCCGGGCGCAATTGCATGACATAGCCCGCGCCGCAAATACCTTGTGGCGGCAGCCGTCTGCGCAAGCACGGTTGGAAAACGGATTACGTCTCACAAAAAAGGCGCTGTGCCGGTTTCCCCAGGAAGCCGAAGACCTGCCGCGCCGGGTGCAGGGTTCGCTCGCGCTGTTGGCTTGGCTGGGGGAAAAGGGGGATCGGTTCACGATCGACTTCTTCGGTCAGCCGGACAGTCAGCAAACCCTGAACACGCTGGCAAATGAAACGGGCTTGCCGGTCAACCTGCTGCGGGATATGGCGGGCCGTTTGTGGTGTGCGCATGAACAACCGGACAGCCCTTGCGCTTGTCATCGTCCCCCGGTGGCGAGTCTGAAAACCTGGGTTTTGCTGGTGTTGAACCGGTTGGAAGGGATTCCGGCCCGGTTGACGGTGGACTTGATCCCGAACGGACAAGGCGCGTTGTATCGTCATCCGAACCAGATGCACATGGCCTTGGCAGACGATTTCCGCGATGGGCTGGACCGGGCGCGGCAATATCTGGAAGCCGCTGAGTTGTGGTCGAGCAAATATGACTACCGCTGGCAATTGCAGCCGGCGGACGGTTCGATCTTGAGCAATCTGGCGGGGCTGTCGGCCAGTGCGCAGTTCGCCTTGGCGTTGGCGGGATTGGGGGTTCAGGCAGGTGTTGTCAGCGGTCCCGATTGGGCGCGGCATCTGCACGAAATCGATTGGCCCACGACAGCGGTCAGCGCGGAATTGAATCCCGATGGTTCCCTGAAAGGGGTCAAGCAGTTATGGGAGAAAACGGGTTTTGCCGCCATTGATCTGGCGAATCGGGGTTTGTTGACCGGGGTGGGCGTGACAGCGGGTCAGGGCGGTATTCCCGATGAATACAAAGCCGCCGCCGGGCCTCTCGCAGCCCCCATCGCCTTCCCCGTGATCGAGGCGGATCGGTTGGAAACCTTGGTTGGAAGATTGGCGGAGGCGGAAGGGCCACGCCACCGCGTGCGGGAACAGGCCGAGCTAGACGCGGTATTTCGTTTCCTGACCGGAAGTCCGGCGGATTGGGCGCGGCATTATCAGGTGTTGCCGCTGTTGCGGGAGCTGTCCGCCAAGGATTTGCCCAACGCCAGGCCGGGTGAGGATGAGGACGAAGAACGCGGTCGGGGCAAAGTCAGGGATCAGGGGATACCGGTATGGGAACTCATCCGGTGGGAGGAATTTATCCAGAATCGGGATTGGCGTGTGGATCGGACGCCCGTAGCCGTGGCCGAGGTGTTCGAGGATTTCCGGCGTTATGGTCAAGGCCAGGCGATCCCCCGCTTTTTCGTATTGGGTCCGCCCGGTAGCGGTAAAACCACGTTGACCCGGTGGCTCATCCGGGAAGCCCTGGAGGGGCGATTGACCCGTCCGGGGGATGGCGGGCCGTGGCTGCCTGTATTTGTCCGACTGTTGGATTGGCAACGCACCAAAGCTCAAAACCTGGAAGATTTTCTGGTGGCGCACTGCCAGTCCGCGAGGATTGACCGTCAGACCTGGGAACGCTGGTTGGAGCGGGGAGAGTTGTTATTGCTACTGGATGGCTTGGATGAAGTCGATCAACCTTTCGTCAAGGATATCCTTAGCCCTGCTCTGCAACGATTGCGGAGGCTTGCCTGTGCCGTGGTGTTGACCTGTCGGACGGTCAGCTTCGAGGCACATCGGGCGCTGACGGTGCTCACGGAAGGGCAATGGCCCGTGTTCGTATTGGATGGGCTGAAGCGTGACCATTGGGCGGCTTATATTCGGGCGTATCCTGCCAGCGAGGGGTTTCAGCCGGAAGCGTTGATCGAGCATCTGGACAATACGCCGGCAATGACCGTGGTCGCGGCAACCCCTTTATTGCTCGACATGTTGTGCTTTGCGCTGGATGACCCCAAAAGTAAAACGCCGGTGTTTCCCCTCTACCGGGCGGCATTGTATGAACGGGTCATCGAAAAATTCCTCGATCGATCCATCGCTCCTGTGGTTTATCCAAACACGGAACCTCAACCCTACCAAAAACGGCGGTGGTTGGAGCAGTTGAGCTTGCAGTTATTCGAGGCGGGATACCGACAACAGCTTGCTGATGCGAGGGACTTGGGGGAGCGATTGGAGGCGCTCCTGGAAGGGCGGGTGCGCTTTTGTGCGGATACAGCTAGTGCTCTGCTGACGGAATGGACCCGAAAAGGCATTTTGCGTCAGGACGAAAAGGGCAGGTATTTCTTTTTCCATCGGACTATCCATGAATACTTGGTCGCTTGCGCCCTTTGCCAGCATCAGGACATGGAACGCCTTATCGAGCAAAACTGGTATAAACCGTCATGGCGGGAGGTGATGTTGCTGGCGGCTGGCTATCAGGGCTTTCACAAGGGATCAGATGAGGCCAGCGACTTCGTTAATCTGGTCTGGCGACAGAACTGGGGCAGTAATGATTTGCTACATTACAGTTTTCGGTTGGCATTTAGTTGCTTGGGGGAGACGGTGCTGAAACCGGATATGGTGACGGCGTTGTGGGAGAAGTGGGATCGTCTTGTTTGGGATTGTGTATATTTGCGTGGCCCTCTTTTGAAACTGCTGGTTCCTGCTATTCCTCGTGAGGGTATACCTGAAGTTGTTTGGCGGCGACTTCAAAATAAGCTGAGGGGTAGGGAAAACCGGTTATCTGCAATTCAGACGTTAATACCCGTGACAATTCGGCGATGGCTTCAGGACTCCTTGTGGTATATCCGGGGTATTAGACTGGAACCTGTAGGTGCAGGATTAGCACCAGAGATAACAAGTGTACGAGATGAATTGTTAGCTATCTGGATATTAGAAGCCTTGAGGACTGCTTCAGTTGTTTCTGAACTCGTAGCTGCTTTGCAGCATGATCATAAAATTGTACGCTGGGCAGCAGCGGAAGCCTTGGGTATGTTAGGATCAATGGCAGCTTCTGCCGTACCAGATCTTACGGATGCTCTCAAGGATAATGAGATAGATTTACCCTTGTCTAGTCTATCCGCTTCTGCATTTGAAAGTAGATTTTTTGGCTTGGATGTGTCCGAGGCAGCCGCCCGGGCACTGGGCAAACTCGGGCCAGTGGCGGTTCCAGCAATTCCCAGTCTTGGGGCAGTAGTATCGAGAGATAGCGATATATGGTGGGATAAAAAAAGGCGGCGGCGGGGCGAAACAGCAAAAGAGGCGATAAGCAAGATAAACCTCCAGCGTTCAGTATGGGACCAGTACGATGATGCATTAAAAATAATGAAGAGACCAGAATTATTAAGCGAGTTCAACAGTAAATATGATTCTACCTCTCAGACGGAAGTGGAATTACCAAGAGATTTCGGGCATGTAACCGCTTCTGCTATCCCTTTTCTCCAGGAAACATTACACTCTGGCGAGTGGGGTATGCGTCCGCTTGCAGCCCAGACACTGGGAGATTTAGGGGAAGCGGCGGCACCCGCCGTTATGGATCTGCAAGCTGCATTACAGGATGAGAATGATGAAGTACGTGCGGCAGCGGCGGAAGCGTTAGGAAAAATAGGAGTTTTAGCAACGCCTGTTGTCCCTAGCCTCGAAAAAGTGCTATTGGGAGACAAAGTTGGTAAGGTTCGACGGGCAGCCGCAGAGGCGTTGGGACAATTGGGGACAGTGGCGTCTCTTCGGGCCGCTTTTATCTGGATGTGGACAGTACATCAGGGAGATGTCGTAATGGTCTTGCGAGAGTTGGGAGCGAAAGCCACACCTGCTATACCCGATCTCCGAGCTACATTCTTGTATATTCATTCCAGGAAATATTTCCTCGTTCTGTCTTTCATAGCTTTATGGGATTTATTTCAGCCTGAGCGCCCCCTTCGCTGGCGAAGATGGATGATTGCTAATTGGATAACGCGCAGGGAAACAGCTCTAGCCCTCGAGCAAATCGAACTCAGCACCGCCGAACAACCACTACAACCCTCAAAGAGTCCCACCCAACAACCCCTCCGCCAACGCCAATAACCGCCCCAAGCCGGCATCCCCACGTCCCAGTTCTTTCGCACACAACGGACACTGAAACGCTGGCGGCGGGGTTTGATTCACGAGTTGCGGGATTCCTTCAGCTTCCTCCAACCGCAACCAGACCGATCCGCCCGATTCCGCTACCATCGCTTCCAGCAAGCGCAACCCCACATGGGCATTGATTTGATTCACACTGCGCAAAGACCCAGCCCGTAATTGCTGCCAAGGGGCCGGCGGTTCACTCGTGCGTAACAACGCCGGGCTACGGGCCGCCTGACTCAAGCCCCCGAAACACCACAAACACCGCCCCTCATCCGGCAGAATCAGTCGGATATCCCCACCCGGTACCAGCTGTCCGGCGTCATCGCGCAACACCCCACCGCCAATATCCAGCAGGGGCCGCAAGTACAAGGTCGCCAGAATGCCGGCGGCCAACCGGGTCCGTTCGTCATCCACCGCGCACAAGAACACCTCAGCCGCCCGGACGGCGCTCAACGCTGGCGGCGTGGTCAGTCCATGGGGCAACGGCGTCACGATCAACGCCGGGCCACCGATCCGGCGCAGATGTTCCGCTACCACCTCGACCTTGAACCGCCCGACATCAGCGGGATACACCCCATCCATCGCATCCAGGTTGTGTGGCTCCACCCGATCCGGGTCGATCAAAGTCAACCGCCTTGCGCCCAGCCGCGCCAACGACGTTGCCAGCAACGACCCGGCCCGGCCCACCCCGATCACCGCATAATGCAGGCCCCGCAACCGCTGCCAGACCGGCAACGACAAGGCCCCGATCACCCGACTCCAGCGGTCGCTATCGGCGGGGTCCGGCGCGACTTCGGCCGGTTCGGTCAACGACAGACAGTGCATGCCCCGCCCCACCAAACGCAACCGGCGCACCGGCTGCCAATCGCCTGCCGTCCGCACCCACGCCGACGCCGCGCCCGCCGGAGTCAGCCCCAAACCCACGACCGTTACCGCCGCCTCCAGACCGGCCTGCGCCAACACCCCGACCCAATCCGCTGGATCGGGCAAATCCGGTGTCACCCGCGCCAGCACGAGTGGCCCCTCGGCATCCGCCATGCCCCACGCCGTCAACCGGGGCGCCAGCCATTCCACCGTATCGCCCTGGTCACTGATCCCCGCCGGCCCGGACCACAACCGCTCGCGGCCAACACGGCCGCTCAACACGGCTTCGATGACGGCGCGGGGAAGGGCAAGATCGTAATGCGGTGTCATGCGCGGAAGACGATTCAATCGCAGGTATAACGCGGCATCGCGGCGCTCCGAGCGCGTTCGGCGACCCGGCGGGCGTGTTCCTGCCGTTCGCGTTGCGCCGCCGCCTTGACCATCCCGGCCAGCACCGGAAACGGCTGCGGGGAAGTTAGCTGGAGTTGCGGCTCCAGACAGATCAAGGGTTCAACCATTTCAATTGCAGACATCACACACCTCCTCACATCAACAAGAAAATAAGGCCGTTGCGCACGGCAATCAGGCCGGCGAACGGTTGGGGAGCAAGGAGATTGTCAACGATAAGGGCGGTGGGCACTTTCGCAGAGGGACTGCGAAAGTCCTGATCCGGAACATATGGGAAACTGCTCCAAGACGAACCGGGAACAGCCCAATAGGAGATAGCGATATGAGCGAATTCTTGGCAGAAACGCACACGGCCGACATGAACCCAGCCGCGTTACTGGCTGGCTGCACAATCGTCGTGGCAAACCTGGCGTTGCCGGGTCGCCGACGCCGACCGATCCATCGTTGATCCGAGGAGTAAAAATCATGTCGTGCCAACAACGTACACTGTCCCAATTAGTTAACGGAACCGCCCTGATGATCCTGAGCGTAGCCTGTTTTGCGCTGATGGACGTGTCCGGTAAATGGCTCTGCGGTTCGTACCCCCTGTTGCAGGTTCTTTTGTTCCGCATGGGGGTCACCGTCTTATTCACCGGAGCGCTGGTGCTGTGTCTCGGCGAATGGCGCCGCCATCTCCATCCCGTACGGCTGGGCCTGCCTTGCCTTTATGGAGTGTCCTGGAGCATTACGGCCCTATTATTTGCCACCGCGTTCTCTCTTGGCGATCTCACGCGGGTCTACCTAGTCAGTTTCTTGCATCCCCTTTTCCTTGTGATCTTGTTATGGCTGAGCGGTCAACGAACCCGCCCAGGCGCCTTGCTGCCTCTGGGCGTGATGTTCCTAGGCGTGGTCTGCACAGTGGGCGATAGTGCCACTGCCGAGGCGGTCCCGGCGGCACTGGTGTGCGCGGGGTTGGCCGGCTGCTTCTACGCCATGAATGCAGTCCTCGCTACCGAGGCTCGATCCGCATGCAATGGGTCCAATTGGGGGCTGTTATTTTACGGATCATTGAGTGCCTCACTGTTGCTGGCCGTTGTTACAGCAGTGGCTGGGATAGCTGGTGAGTCCATTTGGGTAACCCCCTCATCTGGAGATACGGCCCTGCTCTTGGCCCAAGGTTTGGTCGCTGGGCTCGCCAATTTACTCCTGCTGATGGCATTGGCAAGGGCTGGCGCACGGGCGGTTATGCCGCTGGACTACAGCATCGTCGCGTTCGGTGCGGGGTTCGATTGGCTGCTGTTCGACGTGCCGCCATCGTTGGGTTTACTTGTGGGTGGCCTCATCATCGTCGGCGGCGGCATCTGGCATATCTGTACCGAACAAGAAAACGGCCCCCAATGCGACGAGGCGAGGTGCAGGCCCTTCCTCACTGGCGCTGAAGACTAATGACCGCTCCGCCGCTGGGCGTGGGCGCGTGCGCATCGACTGGCGTTCCGAGCAGCACTTGGCGTATCGGAACGCCAAACAGCCAAAGCGCCAATAGCGTCACGGCAATGCCGCCAACGAAGAGGAGCAGCGTGCGCTGTTCAGGGGTACCAACGTGTTTGGTATGGGGTCTCTTCATAACTGTTCTCCAAAAACTTCCAACGGTGCTGTTGGTCTTCCACGGCTTTGTTGCATAAATCAGTAACCCATTGATTGGGAATCATATTTTTCATGAGCAGTATTCTTAAATACTTATAAACATCAATTGGTTATCATTATTTATGCAACAAAGCCGTCTTCCACCCCAATTTCCATCCCGCCGCGCCTAATCCATCATACTAAATCGCTTGATTCAGCCTTTGATTAGGACATGTTGCGGCCTGACCGGTCAGGCTGCGGCCGTTCAGCGCAGCTTGCGTAGAATTACCTGGACCACGCCGACGAACACCATGTCAGGGGTCATTTCCACCATGGGATATTTGAGGATTGAGCGCACGTAAATACCGCTTGCCTATATCTTAAACCAACTGCTTGACGTCACGGCGGAGTTCCCCACCCTGATTTCCCCTTCGGCCGTAGTCGCTCACTCCCCCTGCCCTTGACTTCCTTTTGATGAGGAAGCAAGGAACACTGAGAATCGTGTACTCAGACTGATTTTATGCCTCCATGCACCTGAACGATCATAGTCTGCGTCAGATCGACGATGCCTACCGCCGGTCCTTGGAGCCGGAGGCGTTATGCGCTCTGTCGCTGCGATTACTCGCGGATCTCAAGGAGGCTCGGAACCGCTTGCACCCTGGGCCGGAGAACAGCTCGCGTCCGCCAAGTAGTCGCGTCCCGTGGGAGCGGACGAGTGGTGGTCAGGTGTCGGATGAAGATCCCGAGGGCGGCGAACCCAGGCCAGAGCTAGCGGATGTGGCGAAGGTCCAACCGACGGAGGTCTAACCGGCCCGTAAAGCCGGCAAACAACCTGGCGCTCCGAGGATAGGCCGAACCCCAGTGTTCCAAGCGCATGAGGAACAGGCGCATTACCCGATGGTCCGCGCGGGCTGTGGCCAAACCCTGGATCCGGCAGGCGCGATCGCCGACACCGGCTTGCAATCGGTCGACCTGCACTGGGGCAATCCGGTCGCACCAGGTCTGACCTTGCGGGTGGTGGACCATCGCTATTACGAGGCGTCCCGCGCCTGTGGACATCACACCCGTGCCCGGGCCGGTCAAGGGGCGGTCGATCCGTTACTGGCGGGTATAACACCCCATGCGCCCGCCTTGGCGACATTGCGAACCGCTTGCGAGCAGCACCGTGGGAGTGATCACGGCAAAACTCACGCCTTGGCGGTGGAGTGACTCAATGATTGGGAGGCTGGCGGTGGACCGGCATAATCGCCCCTGGGAACTCACGCCTTGACCGTTGAGAGCCAGGGCTTTCAAGGTAGCCCAACTTTTTGGTGGAAGGAGGATTTTTCCTGGAGTCTGTGCTGATGAGCCTAGTGCTGAACCCGATTCTGGATCGATTCGCCGAACGCACTCCGATTCCGGTGATGGCCCGTAGCGTGCTGGAACGTTGCCTGAATGCGCGGCAATTGGATGCGTGGTTCGAGACGGTGGCTGAAGAACAATACACGCGCGGTCTGTTGTTCTCGACCGTGTTTGCGTTGATGACGGCGGTGGTGTTTCGTCAGCAGCCGTCGGTGAATGCCGCCTATCAGGCACGTTCGGACGACATCGGGGTGTCGGTGACCTCGGTTTACAACAAACTCAATGGCTTGGAGCCGACGGTGACGGCCGGGCTGGTGGGGTTCGCTAGTGAGCGGGCCGAGGCACTGATTGAGCAGTTGGGCGGCGCGAAGCCAGGACCCCTACCGGGCTGGCGCGTCAAGGTGCTCGATGGCAATGGGCTGGGTGGGCGCGAGCATCGGCTCAAGGAACTCAGGACCCTGGGTGGCGCGCCGCCGCCGGGCAAATCGGTGGCGGTGTTCGACCCGGCGCTGGAGGTGTTCACCGCTCTGTTTCCCCGCGAGGACGCTGACACGCAAGAGCGCGCCTTGTGGTCGGCGGTGGTGCATACGGTGCGGGCCGGTGAGTTGTGGCTGGCCGATCGCAACTTCCGCGCCCGTGCGTTCATTGAGCAGGTTGTTGAGCGCAAGGCCGCCGTGCTGATCCGCGAGCATGAGGGCCTGCGCTGGACACCCCTAGAGCCGATACGCGCCTGCGGACGCACCACCCGTGGCCAGGTCACCGAGCAACGGGTGCGCTTGGGCGCGGCGGAGGAATCCGGGGGACTCGCGCTTCGCCGGGTGTGCCTCCAACTTGATGAGCCGACCCGCGACGGTGAGACCACGGTCTCGCTGTTGACCGATTTGCCTGAGGCAGCGGCTTCGGCAGCGACGGTCGCTGAATTGTACTTGACCCGCTGGACCATCGAGACGGCTTTTTTGCGCTTGACCGTGGAATTGCGCTGCGAGATCGATACCTTGGGCTATCCGCGAGCCGCGCTGTTTGGCTTCGCCGTCGCCGCTGTGGCGTTCAAGGTCCTCGCGGTGGTCAAAGCGGCGTTGCGTCAGGTCCATGGGGTGGAGCGGATCGAACAGAGTGTGTCCAGTTTCTACCTGAGCACCGAGATGGCGAATCTAGCTGAGGCGCTTGATACGCTCCTTGATCCCGAGGCTGGGCGCGTGTTCCAGACCCTGAGCACCGCTGTCATCGCCGCTTGGCTGCTGGAACTGGCCGGGCGAGTCAACCTGCGCAAATACCGTAACCATCCCCGAGGGCCGAAAAAAGCCTCACCCAAGCGAAAATACGATCCGCGGCATCTTCATGTCTCGGTCGCTCGAATCCTAAACGAGCGAAAGGCTCAGCGTGAAACAAAGTCACCTTGAAAGCCCTGAGTGGAGTGACTCAATGATTGGGAGGCCATCTTCCAGGTGTTGCAACACCCGGCACTGCCGCCGACGAACAATGACGCCGAGCGCGCCTTGCGGCACTGGGTCATCCTGCGCAAGCTCAGGCTGGGGACCCGCACCGAGGTGCGGTTCGTGAGTCATGGCGCTCCTTGCGCGCGTCATCAATACCTGCCGTCAGTGGGACCAATCCCCTTGGCGCACTCTCGAACGGGCGATCGCTGACCGCCGCGCCGGCCAGCCCCTCGCTCCTCTACCCCAGCAAGGGGAGTGAACGACTACCTTCGGCCAAGGAGGGCGAGGGGGATTGGGAACACCGTGAAGGGCCTCCGCCGGGCCAATCCCTCCCGACCCCCCTTTTGCAAAGGGGGGTGTTTCGATGGCGGCGTCCTGCACAACATCGTTCAACCTAATGAGAATTGATATAATCACCCACCTCAACCATCAAATCAGAATCTATGACAATCAACCATGTCAATCGGTTATCTGCGCCTTGGCAGTACTGATGTCGGCCCCAACAGTTCATTTCAGCCCGAAGGCGCGACCGGATTGGACCGTTTTGCCCGCGTTGGCCGGCGGTACTAGCAAGCGCGTTTGCGCTCGATATGGTCGCGCGCCAAATCAAGCAGTTCGAGTGGTGGTTCGTAGCCGGCGCGACGGCAATGCCGCAAGTATTCGCTCAGGCGTGGCTCAACGTCGTAGCGATCGGCGAGCGCGATGAGCTCCAGCAGCTCGATCATGTGGGGCGTGGGGACAGCGGCGACGGTTTGCAACATGTTGGAGGTTCCTCGGATTGAAATATGAGCCTTAAAGATCATAAAGCATGAATCATGCCAAAATAACAGGAACGCCCTGAAATCCCGATGGGCCACCGCGCCCTCAGCAACTGCTCACATTCGGCGCCGCGATCTGGCCGGAGGCGATCGATTGAGTCACCCGGTTGCGGCCCTCCCGCTTCGAGCGATACAGCGCCTGCCCAGCACGCCGCAACAGATCTTCGGCGCCTTCCCCCTCGGCCCGCATCGCCACGCCGAAACTGGCGGTGACCGGCCCATGCAACGACAGGATCGACCGCCATTCCAACTGCTGACGGATACGCTCGGCGCCGACCACCGCGGGTTCCAACAGAGTTTCCGGCAACAACACGACGAACCGCTTCCCGCCGGATCGCACCACCAAATCGCCTTGCCGGCTGTGTTCACGCAATAGTGCCGCAAAATCGCGCAAAACCTCAGCACCGGTCGCGCGCCCCCAACGCTCATTGATCTGCCCGAAATGATCCAGATCCGCGATAAGCAGACAGAGCGGGTGACGCTGGCGGCGGCTACGTTCGACTTCCACCGCCAGCACCTCCTCCAAGCGCCGCCGCTGGTCCGCTTCCGTCGGCGAATCGAAATACATCGGCTTCCCGGCCTTCGCTCCATTCCGCCGCGACTCCCGGTTGGCGCGCGACCACTGGTGCTGGATCTTGGCCAATTCAGTGTTCAGTCGCAGCACTGTCTCCCCCAACGCCTCCAACCCTTCCACATCGTACTCGGCCGCCACCAGCAGCCGCCCCTGCGGCCAACGATAGATATGACCCTGCAGGGAATGACTTTTTCGGTCCGCGCGGGCGATGTTCAACATACCCCGATACAGCAGCAGCGCGCGCCCTTGATACGGTACCAGCGCCTGCACGTCCTCCAAGTGGGGACTGATGAACAGCGTGCGCGCATCCCAGGATTGGCCACCCCTTGCCGACGGTGGCATCAGTCGCAGGAAGCTGCGGTTAGCGGCCAAAATACGACTGTTTTCGTCCAACAGCGCGATCATGACGTTGTCGAGTTCCTGCAGGAACGTCGACAGGCCGATGCCTTCCAGCGAAAGAATCACATCGTTCATGATGATTGCTTCAGAAAGACCCAGACGGCCATCGCCATGCTGATCTCACCGAGAGACGACGTTGAAGGCCAGCGTCAACCTCCCTGGGATACGAGGGTACCAAGCAGTGGATGCCCTTCGTCGTCCAGGGGAATATCCACCCATTCATCGCGACGGATACGCCGCAAGTCCATAATGGACCAGGGAACCAAGATCAGGGCCGCCAAAATCCAGGCGATCAGATGCCAGATCCAGCCGCTGCCGGGAATGAAGGTCGCGATCACGATGAAAAACCCGGTGACCCCATAAAAACGATAGGCCGCCTGCTGAGTGTAATACCCCACCTTCGGGTTGGGATGATGGCGATTCATCGCGTACACCAGCATCGAAGCGCCGAACCAGAAAATTAGCAGGGGAAACGGCACGAGAATCGCGATCAGGTTACCGTAATTCATCAGGGCGGAAGCCCGCTTGGCGGACGAACCGCGCGCCACCTTGCCAATGACCGTATTTTCGCTTTGTTCCAGAATATGCATCACAACACCCTTGCCATGAAGAACCAACCCGCGCCTCACTGGAAAAACCAGCGGCTCCGGGAACCTGCCGCGGCGCGGCCAGCCCTGGACAGCACGCCGTGACTCTCGCCTGGTCGCGCGCCCCGTGGCATGGACTCCTGCCACCCATCTGCCTGCTGTGCGGGGCCACTGGCACGACGGACCGCGATCTGTGCGCCGGCTGCGACGCCGACCTACCGCGCAATACGCGGGCCTGTCCGGGTTGCGCCCTGCCGCTGGCGGCAGGTTCCAATGGCGACTGCGAATATTGCCGAGCACAGTCCTTCAGCTTCGATCGCGCCTTTGTGCCGTTTCGCTATCGACCACCGGTGGATTTTTTAATTCTCGGGCTGAAATTCACGCATCGGCTGAGCCACGCCCGGCTGCTGGGCGAGCTGTTCGCGGCGGCGCTGGCCGAACGGAACGCGCCACCGCCCGATTGTATCATTCCGGTACCGCTGCATCCGCTACGCCTGCGGGAACGCGGCTTCAATCAGGCGCTGGAACTGGCGCGTCCCAGTGCCCGACGCCTCCGCGTGCCGCTATTGGCCGACGGTCTGCGCCGCGTGCGTCATACCCCCCCGCAAACCCAACTGGATGCCGGTCGTCGCCACGATAACCCGCGAGGGGCATTCGTCGCCAACCGGCCTTTATCAGGACGGCGGGTAGCACTGATGGACGACGTCGTCACCACGGCCAGCACCGTTGCCGAATGCTCTCGCATTCTACGAGCCAGTGGTGCGGTGGATATCGAAATCTGGGCCATCGGCCGTGCCACCGCCGATCCGTAAACCGTCCGTCCGCACCGCAAAACCGCCCACGCTCGGCCAACAATCGGCAATAACCATTACCTCCACGCCTGAAATCTCGTAGAATGCCGCGCCAATTTGTTCCCGGACAGCATGGGCACCATGAAAACGACCGTTCCGGCTTTCGATCAGGCCATTCGTTCTCACGACGAACTCATCAAACGCCGCGATCTGGCGATCTGGATCGGTGCCGAACCGACCTTCACCGACCGGGCTTCCGAAGCGCCGGAGTGGCTGCACAATGCCCTCGGTCCGACCAAGGAAGCGCGCGCCCGGCAAATGCTGGCTCAGGCCCTCGGCCAAATGCCGGGAACGGCGATCCTGCGAACCTTGGGCCGACAATACTCCAAGGAAGACCGACCGCGCTGGAGCCTGGGATTATACCGCCGGCGCGACGGCCAAGCCGTCTGGTCCGGCCCGCCCGATCCCCTGCTGGACAGCACGCCTACCGCTCTGCCCACCGGTCAGCTTGAGGACTTCTGGGAGCAACTCGCCCAACGGCTCGGCGTATACGGCTGGCCGGCGCTACTGTTCGCGGTCGAAACCTATCCAGAGCTGCGCATCGCGTTCCGCCGCGACCGACTGCCGCTACTGGCCAATCCCGAGCGAGACCCGCGGCTGGCCCGCCCCAGCCCACACGGCCAAGCGATTCCACCGCAAGGACCGTGCGACGAGCTGGCGGAACAGGGAACCTTCCTGCTCGGCATCGGCTGGCCCAGCCCGGAACAGGGTCTGGAGGCGGTCGCCGCGCCCTGTGTGGAGTTGCCGGCCTGCCCCGATGGCGAAATGTTCCAACAACTGTTGGCGGCGATCGGCGCGGCGGCTAACGCCGCCGGGCTGCCGGGACTGATCCTCACCGGCTTTCCCCCGCCGGTGGACGCCAGCGTGGCCTGGACCACGCTGACGCCAGACCCCGCCGTGGTGGAAACCAACATGGCGCCAGCAGCCGATGTCGCCACTTTCCTGGACGAAACCCGAGCCTGGTTCGCCGCCGCCACCGCCGCCGGTCTTGCGCCCTATCGGCTGCACTACAACGGCCAGATCACCGACTCCGGCGGCGGCGGCCAACTGACCCTGGGTGGCATCAACCCAGACCGCAGTCCCTTTTTGAGCCACCCTCAGTTGCTGCCGGCGCTGCTCGCTTATTTCAACCGCCACCCGGCCTTGTCGTTTTATTTCGCCGGCGACTTCGTCGGCAGTTCCAGTCAGGCGCCGCGCCCCGACGAACGAACCACCGACATCTTCGAGGAAATGGCGCTGGCGTTGGCGCTGCTCAAGCGTCAACGCAACCCAACGCCGGAACTGCTCTGGCAAAGCCTGTCGCCCTTTCTGGCCGATCCGGCCGGTAACCCGCACCGCGCCGAAATCAATATCGAAAAGCTGTGGAACCCTTACCTACCCGGCCGCGGCCAGCTAGGGCTGGTGGAATTTCGCGCCTTTCGCATGCCAGCCACCCCGGAACGGCTGGCGACCCTGGCGGCGCTGCTGCGAGCCGTCGCCGCCATGTTGGCTCAGACGCCGGATTATCCCGAACCGATCCACTGGGGTCGGGAATTGCACGACCGTTTCGCCCTGCCCTATTACCTGCGCGCCGATCTGTGGGAGGTGCTGGACGAACTGGCCAGCGCCGGTCTGGGACTAGGCCAAGCGCTGATCGCGGAATTGTTGGACGACAGCCACCACTGGCTGACCGAAGTCGCGTTCGGCGGCTGCCGGCTCACCGTCCGGCGCGGCCTGGAATTCTGGCCACTGCTGGGCGACGCGCTGACCCAGGAACACGGTCATTCTCGGCTGGTGGACGCCAGCAGCACGCGGCTGGAAATCAGCCTGCGCGCCGATCCCGATTCCGGTACCGAGCACCCAGATCTGGCCGATTGGCAACTGACGGTGAACGGCTACCGGCTGCCGCTACGTCGAGAAGACGAAATGGACGGAGAGACGCGCGTGTACGGGCTGCGCTACCGCCGCTTCAAACCCTGGACCGGCCTGCATCCCACTCTGGAAGCGCAGGGTCCGATCGAACTGCTGTTGAGCCACCCTCACCAACCGGGCGCGCTGCGGTTCACCCTGCACGAGTGGCGACCGCAGGGCGGCGGTTACGATGGCCTGCCCCGGGATCTGGAGGAAGCGGCATTCCGCCGGGCCGAACGCTTCATGACGGAACGGCTCGAAACCGCTCCCACCGCGCCCCCGCTGGAACCGCCGCCCACCGCCCTGACCCCCTACACGCTCGACCTACGCCGCCTCTAGCTATTCCCCGCCGACACACCCCTTATTCAATCCTGTTGCCAACAGGCGCATAATGCGCCGCATCCCGAAAAACCCCAAGGAGAGTCCTGAATCATGAGCGTCGAAATCATCGCCAGCCAACCGTTCCAGGATCAAAAACCCGGCACCTCGGGGCTACGCAAGAAAGTCAAGGTGTTCGAAAAACCGCATTACCTGGAAAATTTCGTGCAGAGCATTTTCGACACCCAGGACGGCTATCGAGATGCGCCATTGGTGGTGGGTGGCGACGGCCGCTATTACAATCGGCAGGCAATTCAGAAAATCCTGCGCATCGCCGCCGCCAACGGTTGCGGGCGTGTCTTGCTGGGCCAGGGCGGCATTTTCTCCACTCCCGCTGTTTCTCACATGATCCGCAAGCATGGTGCCTGCGGTGGTATTATCCTTTCGGCCAGTCATAATCCCGGCGGACCGGACGAGGATTTCGGCATCAAGTTCAACACCCCGAACGGTGGACCAGCCGCGGAAAAAGTGACGGAAGCCATTTACACAGCCACCCTGCACATCAACCGCTATCGCGTGCTGGATACGCCGGACATCGACCTGGACCGGATCGGAACCACTTATGTTGGCGACATGCAGGTGGAAATTGTCGATTCAGTGCGCGACTACGCCGATCTGATGGAACAATTGTTCGACTTCGAGCGGATCCGCGCGCTGTTCCAGTCTGGCTTCCGGATGCGTTTCGACGCCATGCACGCGGTGACTGGCCCCTATGCCCGCGAAATCCTGGAGCATCGCCTGGGCGCACCGGCCGGCACGGTGGTCAACGGCATGCCGCTGGAAGACTTCGGCCACGGCCACCCCGATCCAAATCTGGTGTACGCCAAGGAGCTGGCCGATCATCTATTCGGCCCGGACGCGCCCGACTTCGGCGCGGCCTCGGACGGGGACGGCGATCGCAACATGGTGCTGGGCCGGCATTTCTTCGTCACGCCCAGCGATAGCCTGGCGGTGATCCTGGCCAACGCCAAGCTGGCGCCCGGCTACCGCTCCCGCGTGACCGGCGTGGCCCGCTCGATGCCGACCAGTCAGGCGGCCGATCGGGTCGCGGCCAAATTGGGGCTGAATTGTTACGAGACCCCGACCGGCTGGAAGTTCTTCGGCAACCTGCTGGACGCCGGCAAAATCACCTTGTGCGGCGAAGAAAGTTTCGGCACCGGCTCCGACCACGTGCGCGAGAAGGATGGGCTGTGGGCGGTACTGTTCTGGCTGAATATCCTGGCCGAGCGCCGGCAGTCAGTGGCGGAAATCGTGCGCGAGCACTGGCGAAACTACGGGCGTAATTATTACACCCGTCATGACTACGAAGCGGTCGATAGCACCGCCGCCAACGGCCTGATCGACGCGCTGCGCGCCGCCTGCGCGACTCTGCCGGGTCAGCAACTCGGTTCGTATACGGTGGATTACGCTGACGATTTCCGCTATTTCGATCCCATCGATGACAGCGTGAGCGAGAAACAGGGCATTCGCATCGGTTTCAAGGACGGCTCGCGCATCGTCTATCGCCTGTCCGGCACCGGCACCGAGGGCGCGACCCTGCGGATCTACATCGAAGCTTACGAGGCCGACCCGGCCAAGCACGATTTCGACACCCAGCAGGCGCTGGCGGAACTGATCGGCATCGCCGATAGTCTCGCCAGCATCCGCGAGCGCACCGGGCGCAACGAACCGACGGTGATTACCTAACCCCACCTCGTCCCCCGCCCGATCTCGCTCTCTTCCATGGAGGGAAGAGCAGTGGCTGAGCTGTCGACGCCTTCAACCGAGGAGCCGACGACTTCGACGGCGGAGCGCGACGGGGCGGCACGCCGCAAGATGGCCGGAAGCGCTCGCGGCGACCATGAAAAACGCGGGCAAATTTCACCACCCGTGTATAATAGCGCGTTTTAAATCAGACCCCCTGCCCGTCCCCGTGCGAACTCCGCTGCCCAGCACCACTAACGGTCGCCCCGATTCTCGCCAGCGCGACCGCCAGTCGAGACCGGCAAACCAAGAGGAATTACCGTGGAAAGCATCTTGAACGTCCTGATCCCCGCCGCCATGGCCCAAACCGGCGCTCCCTCCGGCGGCGAGCTGGGCCTGATGAACCTGCTGTTTCCCATCATCCTGATCGGCGCCTTCTACTTCCTGCTGATCCGCCCCCAGACCAAGCGCGCCAAAGAACACAAGCAAATGGTGGACGCGCTCAAAAAGGGCGATGAAATCGTCTCCGGCGGCGGCGTGCTAGGCCGAATCACCGAGGTGGGCGAAAATTTCGTGCAGGTGGAAATCGCCGAAAACGTGCAGATCAGGATTCAAAAGCAATCCGTCAGCTCGCTGATGCCCAAGGGCACCTACAAAGGCACTCTGTAACCGCGCCGCCCGGCGCCACGCGGGAAACGCCGTTCCATGGCCACGCCTTACACCCTGAATCAATATCCCTGGTGGAAATATCTGCTGATCGGCCTAGTCATACTATGGGGCCTGATTTTTGCGCTGCCCAATCTGTTCGGCGAGGATCCGGCGGTGCAAATCTCCGGTGCCCGGGCCAACATCGCCATCGATCCGGCGTTCCAGGATCGGGTCGCCGCCTTGCTCGACGCCGAAAAGCTGCCCCACAAGCGGCTGGAGTTGGAGGCCGATCGCCTGCTGGTCCGCTTTACCGACCCGGAAGAACAGCTCAAGGCCGCCGACATCCTCAAGGACCGATTGGGCCGTGACTACATCGTCGCCCTCAACCTGGCTTCGTCGGAACCGGGATTTCTGCGGGCGCTGGGCTTGAACCCGATGTATCTCGGCCTGGATCTGCGCGGCGGTGTGCATTTCCTGATGCAGGTGGATATGGACGCCACCGTCAAACAGGTCGAGGACAGCTACGTCGAGGACATCCGCGCCCACCTACGCGCCGAGAAGGTGTTGTACGCCTCCGTCGGCCGCGCAACGAACGGCGGTGGCATACGCGTCGAGTTCAAGGATGGCGCCGAACGCGACAAGGCCGCCCAGGTGCTGCATAAACAACTGCCCAATCTGCAACAGAGCGAACCGGACCCGCTCAGCCTGAAGCTGACTCTCGGCGAACCGGAAATCCGGGAAAAGCGCGCCTTCGCCCTGCAGCAGAACATCACCACCCTGCGCAATCGAGTCAACGAGCTGGGTGTGGCCGAGCCGATCATCCAACAGCAGGGCAATGACCGCATCGTGGTGCAATTGCCCGGCGTGCAGGACACCGCCCGCGCCAAGGAAATCCTCGGTGCCACCGCCACCCTGGAATTCCGACTGGCGGACGAGGAAAACGACTGGACCCAAGCCGCCGCCACCGGCCGCATCCCGCTCAACTCGCGGCTGTACAAGGATCGCGAGGGTCGCCCGGTGCTGCTGCAAAAACGGGTGATGCTGACCGGCGACTCCATCGTCGACGCCGCCTCCGGGCTGGATCAGCAAAGCGGCGGGCCGGCGGTGTTCGTCACTCTGGACGGCAAGGGCGCCAAGCGCTTCGAGGATGCCACCAAGGACAACATCGGCAAGCGCATGGGCGTGGTGTTCATCGAGAACAAAACCGAGACCAAGCGAGTGGACGGCGAATTGAAGAAAACCGCCTACACGGTCGAGGAAGTCATCAATCTCGCCACCATCCGCGACCGGCTGGGCCGGCGCTTCCAGATCACTGGGCTGGACAGCACCCGCGAGGCCCGCGATCTGGCGCTGCTGTTGCGGGCCGGCGCGCTGGCCAGCCCGATCGAAATCATCGAGGAGCGCACCGTCGGCCCTAGCGCCGGCAAGGAAAACATCGCGCAAGGCTTCCGCGCCGCCATGGTCTCGCTGTTGGTGATCGCCGCGTTCATGATCGGGCGCTACCGCTGGTTCGGCGCCATCGCCACCGCCGCGCTGGCCGCCAATGTGGTGCTGATCGTGGCCGCGCTGTCCATGCTCCAGGCTACGCTTACCTTGCCCGGCATCGCCGGCATCGTGCTGACCATGGGCATGGCGGTTGACGCCAACGTACTGATCTACGAACGGATCCGCGAGGAACTGCGCAACGGCAACAGCCCGCAGGCGGCGATCCACGCCGGCTTCGACCGAGCCTTCGACACCATCATCGACTCCAACCTGACCACCCTGATCGCGGCGATCATGCTGTTCGGCTTCGGTACCGGCCCGATCAAGGGTTTCGCGGTCACCCTCAGCATCGGCATCCTGACTTCGATGTTCACCGCGGTGACCGGCTCACGGGCGCTGGTCAACTTCATCTACGGCGGCCGCAAGCTGCAAAAACTGGCCGTCTGATCCGTCGGCACGGGAAATGGCTTCTATGTGGCGTTTGAACCTTTACAACACCAATATCGACTTTCTGCGCTGGCGTAAACTGGCGATGGGCTGGTCCATCGCCGTGTTGCTGATCGCGATCGGCTCCTTGCTGATCCGGGGCATGAATCTGGGACTGGACTTCACCGGCGGTACGGTGATCGAAGTGCAATACCCGGAATCGGTGGAGATCCCCATGGTGCGCGAAACCCTGGCCAAAGCCGGTTTCGGCGATGCCCAGACTCAGCACTTCGGCACTTCCAAGGAGGTGCTGATCCGCATCCCACCGCACGACCAGCGTAACGCCGCCACCTTGAGCAACGAGGTGCTGCACGCCTTGCAGGAGGCCGAGGGCGGCGCGGGCGCCATGCTGGCGCGGGCCGAGTTCGTCGGGCCGCAGGTGGGCCAGGAACTGGTCGAACAAGGTGGGCTGGCGATGCTGGGCGCTCTGCTGGGAATTCTGATTTACGTCATGTTCCGCTTCGAATGGCGGCTAGCGATCGGCACCATCGCCGCCACCGTCCACGACGTGATTTTCACCATTGGCTGGTTTTCGCTGTTCCATCTTGAATTCGACCTGACGGTGCTGGCGGCGGTACTGGCGGTAATCGGCTATTCGGTCAACGACACCGTCGTGGTGCTGGACCGCATCCGCGAAAACTTCCGCAAGCGCCGCAAGGGCTCGGTGCTGGAGATCATGAATCGCTCGATCAACGAAACGCTCTCGCGCACCCTCATGACCAGCCTGGTCACCCTGCTATCGGTCATCGTCCTGTACTTCATCGGCGGCACGGTGATGCATGGTTTCTCGATCGCCATGATCGTCGGCATCCTGGTCGGCACCTACTCGTCCATTTACATCGCTAGCGCCAGCGCACTATATCTGGGCATCAGCCGCGAGGATTTGTTGCCGAAGGCGAAAGAGGCCGCGGATGAACGACCCTGACTCACGGCTAGGGGAGCCGTAACCTCCCTAGCCGCTTGCTCGCGCGTGACGCGCTTAGGAATTGCTCCGAAGTTGGTGAAACGGGTCCTCGTCGGCTTGCGGTTCCACTTGGTGTGCCTGCGTGCTGTCCGCACGCTGGAACAGATCGCTTTCCACTCCCCGAATCACCAAGCGCGCCCAGACCGTGGCAATCAACCACAGTAGGACACCAGCCGCAATCAGGAAATTCGGGCCGAGTAGACTGCCCAGCGTGCCGCCGGCCAAGCCGTAACCGATGCAGGCCAGGCTCCCCAACCAGAACACGCCGATCGGCGCTGCGGTGCAGCTCACGCAGCCGTAACGAGCGACCGCCGCGGGCGGGGCGATCAGTGCAAGCATGGTTCGTTTCATGGCATGGTTCCTCCAGTGGAATTATTAAAGTATCGTATCGGTCAAGGTTGGATCATTTCCACGCGCATCCTTAGTCGTGCATTTCGCGAAGATCCGACTATAACCATAGTCTCAATATTCAACTGTTGCATAACGACCGCAACGGATCAAAAACACGTTTGCCAGTCCTAATAGTCAGGACATACCAAGGTTATTCGACGATTCTCATGCCGTAGGAGGCCTGCATGAACATCAAAAAGGCGCTGGTGGTGGATGACTCCAAAGTCGCTCACCTGACCTTACGCAAGCTGTTACTTGAGCGCGGCATCGAGGTCGACTGGGTCGGATCGGGCGAAGATTGCATCAAGTACCTGGAAACCAAGAAGCCGGACATTATTTTCATGGATGTCATGATGCCCGGTATGGACGGCTTCGAAACCACCCGCGCCATCACCGGACAGCATCAGAATGCTTCCCCCATCGTCATGTGCTCCGCCAACGCCACCGACGAGGACAAGCGGGATGCCAGGGAAAGCGGCGCGGTCGGGTTTCTCTCCAAACCTTACACCCCGGACCAACTGGATGCAGTCATGCAAACAGTCAGCGAGGGTACCGCAGCCATCTCCATGGAAGAAACCGTCACGCCCGCGACATCTGTCCCCATGCCCAGCGTGGTCGAAAAAACGCCGGCGGCACTTCCCGAGTTGGCCGCGCCCCCCGAAAAAGCGGCTCCCGCCGCCGAGGCTCCGATCCGCGTCCCCGCTGGAATGGCCGAGGCTTCCTCGGAAGTCGAACAAATCGCCGAACGCGTGGCCTGGGCGGCCGCGGAGAAGGTGGCCCGAGACATCATCCAGGAACTGGTCCCCAACCTGACCCGCGAAATCGCGGTGCAAACCGCGCGTGGCGTCGCCGAGGATCTGGGCCGGCGGGCGGCGCATGCGGCGGTACGCGCCTCGCAGGAGGCCGCCAAACAGGTCGCCACCGAAATCGCCCGCGGCACCGCCGAACGCACGGCGCGCACCACCGCGCAGGAAAGCGCCCGAGCCGTGGCCGAACAGGCCGCCCGCGAAGTCAGCGAGGGCGTCTCGCAGCGCAACGTCGCCCACGGCCTGGAAATCAACCGGGAAGAACTGCTCAAGGAAATCGAAGCCCGGGTCGATCGACACAGTAAGGAGACATTGACCTTGGCCATAGACAGCCAGGACTTCAAGCAGCAGATCATCCAGATGGTTCGCGGCGGCATTCAGCCGGTTATCGAAACCATCGCCCGGGAAACCTCGGAGCGCGCGGTTCGGCAAGCCACCGCCAACCTGAGCACCGAAACAGGCGGATCGTCGGCAACCCGCGGCACCGTGGCCATGGTGATCAGCATCGTTGCCCTGCTGGGAGCGGCCATCGCCCTGATCGGCTCCGCGCTCAAGCTATTCTGAGCCTTGATCGACGTTTCGTAACCCCGCCCGGCGTTCGAGCCCGGCGGGTCGCGGGTCAGTGTCCTTCGCCATTTGCCAAAACGCCGCCATGCGCCTCTCATCCTTCGTTTTCCGCGCACCCGTTCTGCTGCTATGGGGATGGTGTTGGCTGCTGCCGGACGCGGCCCTGGCCGAACCCGCGCTCTTCTCCCCCCGGGACCGCATCCATCCGGTCTTCGCCCCGAACGGCATGGTGGTCAGCCAGGAAGCGCGAGCCAGCGAAATCGGGTTGGACATCCTCAAAAAGGGTGGCGACGCGGTCGATGCGGCGGTGGCGGTCGGCTTCGCGCTAGCGGTCACCCTGCCACAGGCTGGCAATCTGGGCGGTGGCGGCTTCATGCTGACCTACAACGCGCAAACCCGGCAAACCGAAGCCATCGATTTCCGGGAAACCGCGCCCGCCGCCGCCGGTCGGGACCTGTACCTGAACGAGCAGGGTAACGTGGACGAGGCACGCATTCGTTTCAGCCATCAAGCGGCCGGCGTGCCGGGCACGGTGGCCGGACTGGCGCTGGCTCACGAACGCCACGGTCGCCTGCCATGGCGACAACTGGTCGAACCGGCCGCGCAACTGGCCGAGCGGGGTTTTCCGATCGACACGGAACTGGCACAGTCACTGCGGGAAACCCGCGAGCGAATGGCGCCGTGGCCGGCAAGCATGAAAATCTTTTTCAAGGCCGATGGTTCCGCTTACCAGCCGGGCGAAACGCTGGCACAACCGGATCTGGCCGCCTCGCTCAAACTGATCGCCGAACAGGGTTCCAAGGCTTTCTACGAGGGAGAAATCGCCCAAAAACTGGTCGCCGACATGAGCACTCATCAGGGCTTGATCACCCTGGACGACCTCAAGAATTATCGGGCCTTGGTCCGCGCGCCGGTACGGGGCAACTATCGCGGTTACGAGATCGTTTCCATGCCGCCACCCAGTTCCGGCGGCGCGCATCTCATCCAGATCCTCAACATCCTGGAAACCTGGCCGCTGGGCGAGCTGGGTCACAACAGCGCCGCCACCATCCACCGCATGGCCGAAGCCATGAAACTCGCCTATGCCGACCGTAGCGAGTACCTGGGCGATCCGGATTTCACCAAGGTACCGGTCGCCGGCCTGACCTTGAAAGCGTATGCCAAGGAGCTGGCGGCGAGCATCGATCCGAACCGAGCCAAACCGGCGATGGCGATCAAACCCGGTCAGCCCCAACGCCACGAAAGCGAGCAAACCACGCACTACTCGGTGGTGGACCGGGACGGCAACGCCGTCGCCGTGACCTATACCCTGAATTTTGGCTATGGCTCCGGCATCGTCGCCGCCGGTACCGGCATCCTGCTCAACAATGAGATGGACGACTTCGCCGCCAAGCCGGGGGTACCGAACGCTTATGGGCTGATCGGCGGCGACGCCAACGCGGTCGGCCCCGGCAAGCGCCCGCTCAGTTCCATGACGCCGACCCTCGTCTTCAGGAATGGCCAGTTGCTGCTGGTCACCGGCAGCCCCGGCGGCAGCCGCATCATCACCACCGTGCTGCAAATCCTGCTCAACGTCATCGACCACGGCATGAACATCGCCGAAGCCACGGTCGCCCCGCGCGTGCATCACCAGTGGCTGCCGGACGAACTGCGGGTCGAGGAAGGACTCAGCCCGGATACCGTGCGCTTGCTGGAAGCATGGGGACACAAGGTCGTGGTCAAGGATACGATGGGCGACACTCAAAGCATCGTCCGCACGCCGGAAGGGCTGCACGGCTTTCCCGACACCCGCTGGGCCGGCGGATCGGCGGCGGGATATTGAACCGATCGGAGCGGATCTCCCCACCAGTCCCAGCGGAAACCCGCGCCTGCCCCCGCGCCACGCGGTTCAACTCGACAGCCTGCCTCGCTTATAGGTAGACTTTTCAGTCCGTCCGGCAATCGCCGCTCTTCCCGTTGGCCTTCGGCCCGAGCGCGGACCGCCCGCCGGAACCCCCGTGATTTAGCTCTTTGGGAACACACTCTTGAACGCCGACTTCCAACGCATCAAACGCCTGCCGCCTTACGTCTTCAACATCGTCAACGATCTGAAGGCCAAGGCCCGCGCCCGCGGCGAGGACATCATCGACTTCGGCATGGGCAACCCCGACCAACCGACCCCGAAACACATCGTCGCCAAACTGGTCGAAGCCGCTCAACGCCCCGATACCCACCGCTACTCGGTGTCGCGCGGCATCCCGCGCCTGCGCCGGGCCATCTGCAACTGGTACAAGGCCCGTTACGCCGTCGAACTCGACTTCGACAGCGAGGCCATCGCCACCATCGGCTCCAAGGAAGGGCTGGCCCACCTGGCCCTGGCGACCATGAGTCCGGGCGATGCCGTGCTGGTGCCCAACCCAGCCTATCCGATTCACCCCTACGGCTTCGTCATCGCCGGCGCCGACATCCGCCATGTACCCCTGATTCCCGGCGTGGATTTCTTTTCCGAACTGGAAAAAGCGATCAAGGATTCGTGGCCGCGTCCCAGGATGCTGGTGCTGAACTTCCCGGCCAACCCCACCACCCAGTGCGTGGAGCTGGATTTCTTCGAAAAGGTGGTGGCCATCGCCCGCGAGCACAAAATCTGGGTTATTCACGATCTGGCCTACGCCGACCTGGTGTTCGATGGCTATACCGCGCCCTCGATCCTGCAAGTGCCGGATGCCAAGGAAGTGGCGATCGAATCCTTCACCCTGTCCAAGAGCTACAACATGCCCGGCTGGCGGGTCGGCTTCATGTGCGGTAGCCCGACGCTGATCGCCGCGCTGGGCCGGATGAAATCCTACCTCGACTACGGCATGTTCACGCCGATCCAGGTGGCCGCCATCACCGCGCTGGAAGGCCCGCAGGAGTGCGTCACCGAGATTCGCGACATGTACCGCAAGCGCCGCGACGTGCTGTGCGACGGCCTGAACGCCATCGGCTGGGCCGTCGAAAAACCCAAGGCCACCATGTTCGTCTGGGCGAAAATCCCCGAGCAGTACCGTGCGCTGGGTTCCCTGGAGTTCTGCAAGAAGCTACTGGCCGAAGCGAAAGTGGCGGTATCCCCCGGCATCGGTTTCGGCGAGTACGGCGACGACCATGTGCGCTTCGGCCTGATCGAAAACGAGCATCGCACTCGGCAGGCGGTGCGTGGTATCCGCGAGATGTTCCGCAAGGATAATCGCGACCTCACCGCCCCCCCGCTGGCGCGGGCGGCGGGAGTCTAAGCGCCATGAGCAGCTATCCTCCGGTCAAAATCGGTTTGCTGGGTCTGGGTACGGTCGGCGGTGGTGTCACTCATGTGCTGGCGCGCAACGCCGAGGAGATCAGCCGTCGCGCCGGGCGCGAAATCCTGATTTCCCACGCCGCCGCCCGCAATCTGGACAGCACCACCGCCCGCACCGCCGGCATCAAACTGACCGGCGAGGCGCTGGAGGTGGTGAACGATCCCGACATCTCGATCATCGTCGAGCTGTTGGGCGGCTACGAACCGGCGCGTAGCCTGGTGCTGCGGGCGCTGGCCAACGGCAAGCATGTGGTCACCGCCAACAAGGCGTTGATCGCCAAGCACGGCAACGAAATCTTCGCCGCCGCCCAGGCCGCCGGCACGATGGTCGGCTTCGAGGCGGCGGTGGCCGGCGGTATCCCGATCATCAAGGCCATCCGCGAGGGGCTGGCCGGCAACCGGCTGGAATGGGTGGCGGGCATCATCAACGGCACCGCCAACTTCATCCTGACCGAAATGCGTGACAAGGGCCGCGACTTCCCGGACGTGCTGGCCGAAGCGCAGGCACTGGGCTATGCCGAGGCCGATCCGACCTTCGACGTCGAGGGCATCGACGCCGCCCACAAGTTGACCATTCTCGCCTCGATCGCCTTCGGCATCCCCTTGCAGTTCGACAAGGTCTACATCGAGGGGATCAGCCGCATCACCCGCGAGGACGTCGCCTACGCCGAACAACTGGGCTATCGCATCAAGCATCTGGGCATCGCCCGTCGCGACGAACGGGGCGCGCAACTGCGGGTGCATCCAACCCTGATCCCGCAGCGGCAACTGCTGGCCAGCGTCAGCGGGGTGATGAACGCGGTACTGGTCAGGGGCGATGCCGTCGGTCAGAGCCTGTTCTACGGGGCCGGGGCCGGGGCCGAACCGACCGCCTCGGCGGTAGTGGCCGACATCATCGACGTGGTGCGCACCCTGACCGTCGATCCGGACAACCGCGTCCCGCATCTGGCCTTCCAGCCGGATGCCCTATCGGACCTGCCGGTGCTACCGATGACCGAAGTGGAGACCTGCTACTACCTGCGTTTGCAGGCTGTGGATCGCTCCGGCGTGCTGGCCGACGTCACCCGCATCCTCGCCGACCGCGACATCAGCATCGAGGCCGTCCTGCAAAAAGAACCGCCACCCGGCGCCCGCGACGTGCCGATCATCCTGCTGACCTACCGGGTACGGGAGCAAAGGATGAACGAAGCCATCGCCGCCATCGAGGCGCTGGACAGCATCCACGCGCCGGTGGTCCGCATCCGCATGGAACACCTCAATTCGGACTGAGCGCCCGGACCGAACAACCTTCGTGGCCACCCTCTTGCACTTGCTGGTCCCTGGCCTGCTGCAACGGCCCGACGGCACCGACCCGGCGCTGTTCCGCTCGACCGCGCCAGCCCTGGAATGGCTACTGGCTCGCGCCGATGCCGACCCCGTGCCGGCCACCCTGGATGCAACGCTGTTCGAACTGTTCGGCCTGCCCACTCCCATCGATGCCGACCTGCCCGTCGCGGCGCTCACCCGCTTGGCCGACGGCGGCGAAGCCGGTGGCGGCGACTGGTGGCTGCGCGCCGATCCGGTTCATCTGCGAGCCGATCTGCACGGCGGCGTGTTTCTGGCGGACGCGCGAACGCTCGCCATCGAAGCGGACGAGACCACGGCGCTGGCGGCGGCGTTCAATCAAACCTTCGCCGAAGACGGCCTGCGGCTCGAAGCGCCCTGCCCCGAGCGCTGGTATCTGCGGCTACCGACCGATCCCGGCATCCGCACTCAAACATTGAGCGCCGCCGCTGGCCGCAATATCAATGCGCTGTTGCCGGCCGGGCCGAACGCCCGCCACTGGCACACCCTGTTGACCGAAATCCAGATGCTGTTTCACGGTCATCCGCTGAACCAGGCGCGGGAACAGCGCCGTCAACCGATGATCAACGGTCTCTGGTTCTGGGGCGGTGGTTCTTGTCCAACGGCTGCCCGCGCGCCCACCGCCGGACTGTACGCTCGCGACCCGCTGGTTCGCGGGCTGGCGCGCTTGAGCGGGACGGCCATCGACCCTCTACCCGAACGGGCCGAAGATTGGCGGGAAGCCGCCGCCACCGAAACGGACAGTCTGACGGTGCTGGAAACGACCCGCCACGACGCCGCCGACGGCAATCCCGCGCACTGGATCGAGCATATCGCCACGCTGGAACGGGACTGGTTCGCACCCTGCCGGCGCTGGCTGCAAACCGGCAAACTGACGGCGCTGCACCTCTATCCCGGCAACGGCCGCCGTTACACCGTCACCGGCGCCGCGCGCTGGCGATTCTGGCAACGTGCCCGACCGCTGGCCCAACACCTGCGTTGACCGCCCTCGTCCGGCCCAACGCAGACGCAGGGCTACCTGACTCCATCGCCACTCACTTGCCATGTCCACCTTCATTGTCCGCCGCACTGCGCCTCCCGCCGCCGATTTACCCGTTAACCCTCTGTTGCAACGCATCTACGCCGCCCGTGGGGTACGTTCCACCGACGAATTGCAACGGGAATTGCGGTTACTGACGCCACCCGATGCGCTCCTCGGCATGGAAAAGGCGGTCGAGCTGCTGTACGCCGCCCTGCGCGAACGCTGGCGCATCCTGATCGTCGCCGATTTCGATGCCGACGGTGCCACCAGTTGCGCGCTGGCGCTACGGGCGCTGCGAACCATGGGTGTCGCCTGGGTCGGCTACCGAGTACCGAATCGTTTCGAGCACGGTTATGGTCTGACCCCGGAAATCGTGGCCATTGCCGCCGAGGAGCGGCCCGATCTGCTGATCACCGTGGACAACGGCATCTCCAGCCATGAAGGCGTGCAGGCTGCCCAGGCGCGGGGCATGAAGGTGCTGATCACCGATCACCACGCGCCTGGCCAGACCTTGCCGGCCGCCGAGGCGATCGTCAATCCCAACCAACCGGGCGACGGCTTTCCCAGTAAGCATCTCGCGGGCGTGGGCGTGGTTTTTTATGTACTGATGGCGTTGCGGGCGCGGTTGCGAGAGGTCGCCTGGTTCGCCGAGCGCGGCTTGGCCGAACCGAATCTGGCCCAGTTCCTCGATCTGGTCGCGTTCGGCACGGTGGCGGACGTGGTGCGGCTGGATCACCACAATCGCATCCTGGTCGAGCAAGGGTTACGACGGATTCGCCAGGACCGCTGCATCCCCGGCATCGCCGCCTTGTGCGAGATCACCGGTCGCCCGCAAGACCGGCTGAGCGCCAGCGATATCGGTTTCTATCTAGGTCCCCGGCTCAATGCCGCCGGCCGCTTGGAGGACATGAGCCAAGGTATCGAATGTCTGCTCAGCGACGATCTGGACACAGCCCGGCGCATTGCGCGCCGGCTGCATGAAATCAACCGGCAGCGCGGCGAGTTAACCGCCGAAATGCAGGCGCAAGCGTTGACGTGGATCGACCGGCTAGCGCCGACCATGGCGGATCTTCCTTTCGGGCTCTGTCTGTTCGACCCCGAATGGCATCAGGGCGTGGTCGGCATCATCGCCGGCCGGCTGAAAGAACAGTTGAACCGGCCAGTGATCGTCTTCGCGCCGGATCGGGACGGTAATATCAAGGGATCGGGACGCTCGGTGGCGGGAATGCATCTGCGCGACGCCCTAGCCTCGGTGGCGGCCCGACATCCCGGCCTGATCAGCCATTTTGGCGGTCATGCCATGGCCGCCGGCCTGACGCTGGCAAGCGAGCATTTCGAGACGTTCAACCAAGCGTTCGACACCGAAACTCGCCAGTGGCTGAGCGACGACGATCTGCATGGCCGCTTGCTGAGCGATGGTGAACTGGCGCCAGCAGAGTTTTCCCTGGAGATCGCCGAACTGCTACGCGAGGCCGGCCCTTGGGGACAGGGCTTCCCCGAGCCGCTGTTCGACGGGCTGTTCGAGGTGAATTCGCATCGCATCCTGAAGGACCAGCACCTCAAATTGTGGTTGCGACCACCGGGGACATCGCTGGCGCTGGAAGCGATCGCCTTCCGGCGGGCGGTCGGATTCAACCCCGGCACGGCGCGGGTACGGGCCGCCTACCGCCTGGACGTAAACGAGTGGCGCGGCGAACGCCGGCTGCAACTGCGCATTGAGCACCTGGAAGCGACCTAGCGCTCCGGTCCCGCTTACGACGGATCGGAATCGACCGTCTCGGCGAACCGCCAAGCGTTCTTGCCGGCTCGCTTGGCGGCGTACATGGCGGCGTCAGCCTGCCGCAGCAGCGTCATCGCCAGTTCGAGACTGTCCGGTGATTCCGGCCGGTACACGGCGATCCCGACGCTGGCCGTCACCATACCGCTCGCCTCTCCCAGCGGCACCGGCTCCGCCAAGCATTCGATGATCTTCCACGCCACGGCGCTCGCGCCGTCAATGTGTTCGAGATCGGGCAAAACCACCGTGAACTCATCGCCGCCCAGACGAGCCACGGTATCGGTGGCACGCACGCAACGCCGCAGGCGTTCGGCGATGTGCCGGAGCAATTCATCACCCATATCGTGACCGAAAGTATCGTTCACCGCCTTGAAACCATCCAGATCGACCAGCAGCAGCGCCAGCAACCGCTGCCGTCGCCGCGCCTGCTGCAAGCCCTTGCGCAGGTGTTCGAAGAACAGGTTGCGGTTGGGCAGGGAGGTCAAGCTGTCAAAATTGGCCATCTGCCAGTTGCGCTTGCTGAATTCGGTCAGGGCACGGGTACGCTCCGCCACCTCGGCTTCCAGCGCCTGGTCGTAATTCCGCAGCAGCGCCTCGGCCTTCTTACGGGTGGTAATGTCAACGGTGGTGCCGCGATAGCCCAAAAACTCGCCATCTTCGTCGAACATGGGTAAACCGCTATTGTGCGTCCAAGCCGACTGCTCCCGCCCCGGCAGGCGGACTCGTAACACCATGTGCCGGAATGGCCGTCGCTGCCGAATCGTCGCTCGCAGCACGGCCAGATCGGTATCCTGTTCCTGTTGGATCACATACTGGCTCCAGTGCGCCCGCAACCGTTCCTCTCGCACGGCAGCGATCCGGGCCAATTGCCCGCTCAACTGGTACAAACGGCCGCTGGCATCAAACTCCCACAACAGGTCATTGGACACTTCGACCAGATCGCGAAAGCGCACGATACTGGCCAACCGGGACTGGGAAACCGCGCCGGCCAACAAGCCAGACGCCACCATGGCCACCATCACCACCTGATATTGAAGCACCCGCTCGGCTTGGCCGAACAACGTCACCATCGTCACGATGCCCAGTTCGTACAGCAGCACGACCACCAGGGTACCGCGGATACCACGGGTCGCCACAGTCCAGATCAGCACCGGCAGCAACAGCAGGGTCATGAAAGGATACGGTTGGTTCTGCCAGAAGCGGTACGGGATCCAGAACAAGCCGCCCAGCAGCAGGATCGCCACCACCCCCTGCAACAGCACCAGGCGCGTCGATGGCGGATCGACCGCCACCCAGGACTTGGGCAGGCGCGGCGGTTCCCCTCGACCGAACTGCCGGGCCAGCGGCGCGGCGAAAATCAAGGCCAGCGGCGCAAAAATAACCACCCCGATAAAGTCGCCAACCCACCAACCCAGCATCGCCTGCGGCAACGATGCCCGCGATGGCAGCAGGCCGGCGAAATGCAAAATCTGAGCACCGATCAGCGCCGCGAACAGGGACCCACCAACGCCGGCGGCGAGGAAGACCGCGACCCGCTGCGGGTCGTTGAAATGCCACCTGCCATGGGAACGCGGATCCGGATAATCCCGCAGGATGTGGGCGGCCACGGCGTAGCCAAGCGGAGGAATAAAAGCACTAAGTAAATAATAGGGCCACTGTTCCCAGGACCAGAGGGACAAACCAGCCAGCAAGGCGGCGCCAATCGGTAGGGGCAACGCACGCACGCCATATTCCAGCAGAATGGCGAAGGTCAATCCGGCTGACGGATACCAAAGACTGACCCCGCTGATGAGATTCAGCGCGATCGATACATGCCAGAAACCCACCCAGACCACCACGTAAAGCAGCGCCAGCACCACCCTGCGAACTCGCAGGCGATTCGCCATCGCCGATGGGTTGGGCGTCGCGGTCGGAACCGCCATGTGAGTTCGCGGGCGATTCATTTCCGTGGCATTGTTCGTCCCCCTCGTCGCAGCCATGATTGGCGCTTTCTCCGGTAGGCATACCTCTATACGGATGTCAATAAAACTATACTACAATCTGTAGCTGTCGATAGTACCGAAATTCAGTAATGTTTGACCTCGTACAGCGTTTCGTCCCGCAGCACCGCGGCCAGAACGCCGCCCAGTATCGCCGCCCAGCGCTCTCGACCAGCCTCGTCGATCAGTAGATCCTGGCGAATTTCCACCTCCACATGCGGCAACCCGGCCGCGCCACCGTGGGTGTCCATGGTGAAACCGACCTCGCGCCCGGAATAGGGCTCGTTGTCGCCGACGCACAGTTCGGGATCGACGCGGAACCGGCCCAGTAGCGGTCCAGCCAACCGCGAATCGCGGTTCCACAACACGCCGAGATGCCACGGACGGCGGAACCCGTTCATCGTCGGCGTGAAGCTGTGAATGGCGATCAACGCCGGTGCCCGGCCATGACCGTGCCGCCAGTGCTGCGCCAACATCTGGGTGATCGCCTGGTGATAGGGCCAGAATACCTCGTTCACCCGCGCCTCGACGGCGGCATCGTCGAGAGCACGGTTGCCGGGCACAAAGGTACCGTCACTGAGCTCGGCGATCGAAGTAGGATCGCCGGGAGGACGGTTGCAGTCGATCACCAGCCGCGAGTAGCCGCATAACACCGCCGGCGCGTCCAGCCGCGCCGCCAACCGGCGGGTGACGCCGGCCGCACCGATATCCCAGGCAATGTGCCGGGTCAGTTCCCCCAGCCCCAGGCCGAGCTGCTTCAGCGCGGCGGGCACCGCGTTGCTGGCGTGGTCGCAGACCAGCACCAGCGGAAACTGACCATCTGGATTGACCACGGTAAACGGTGGAGGGTCCTCGGAGCCGAGCAAGCGTGGAACCAGTGAAGGCGGAGAAGCAGGATCATTCATGGCAACATAGTCCAGCTTGGACGACGAGAAGAATCGGGCAGTGGGAAAATCCGCGGCGGGCGGCCCGAAATTGCCAACGTATTGTAACTCCGTCAAGGCGCGGCGTATTCTTGGCAACCACCACAATCCGCAACCCACGCAAAAAATAGCAAAGGTCCCTCGCATACCCCATCATTTCACCTCGCCCACCTACCGCCATGCTGGCTCTAATCCTCGTCGCCCCCGCCTTCCCGCAGCCAAGCCTCTGCGGGACTTATGCGTTGATTAGGAGGTTGAAATTGCCGGGTCGAGATGCTATTGATCGGCGCGCGGCTCGCGCAACAAACCAGCCTCACGGATCGCTGAAGCGCAATACGCCGTGGGTGGACAACGGATGATGTTCGTCAATGACGGACCTGCACGGATCGAGTTGATTGCACTGAAAAGGTAGACGAACACACGATCCGTTGCACCCTCCACCACCCCGAAACCCTCTTCATCGCCCATCTGGCGATGGACTTTGCCTTGAGCTTGTCGGCCAAGCTCCCAGCTCCGATATACGAATAACCCACCGGCACAACCACGCCGCCTTCTTCCCTGGACCCAATTCATGCCTGATTCCAAACACAATGCCAACCCTCCAGCCACGGCCGAAACCCCGGAACGCAAGAAAGCCAGCCTGTTCGAAGTCCTGAACCGACCGATTCACCTCCCGTTCCGCAAGGACCGCGTCCCCGAGGCGACGATCGAGTCCGCCGAACCCAAGCCCGAACGTTTCGCCCGCTTGCGCGACCGGTTGCGTCGCACCCGCCAAAGCCTGGTTGCGGGGCTGTCCGGCCTGTTCACCGGCCGCAAGCTGGACCACGAAGTCTTGGAGGAACTGGAGAGCCGCCTGTTACTGGCCGATGTCGGCGTGGACGTCACCAATCACCTGATGAAAAGATTGGGCGAACGGGTTTCGCGCCAGCAACTGCACGATGTGCCGACGCTGCTGCAAGCGCTGCGCGAGGAACTGCTGGATATCCTCATCCCCTGCCAGCAACCTTGGCAACCCAGCGAATCCCGGCCCTATGTCATTCTCACGGTTGGGGTCAACGGGGTCGGCAAGACCACCACCATCGGCAAGCTCGCCAAAAAACTGCAAGACGACGGGCATTCGGTGCTACTGGCGGCCGGCGACACCTTCCGCGCCGCCGCCATCGAGCAGTTGCAGGTCTGGGGCGAACGCAATCGCATTCCGGTCATTGCTCAACACCATGGCGCCGATGCCGCGTCGGTGATCTATGACGCCATTCAGGCCGCCAAGGCCCGAACGGTGGAGGTGGTCATCGCTGATACCGCCGGTCGTCTGCACACGCAATCGAACCTGATGGAGGAACTCAAGAAGATCAAACGAGTCTCTGGCAAGGTCGATGCCACGGCCCCGCATGAAGTGTTGCTGGTGGTGGACGCCAGCACCGGCCAGAACGCGCTGAACCAAGCCGTGCAATTCCACGAAGCGGTCGGTGTGACCGGCCTGATCCTGACCAAGCTCGACGGCACCGCCAAGGGCGGCATCGTGTTCGCCATCGCCCGCCGGTTGAGCCTGCCGATCCGCTTCATCGGCGTCGGCGAGAGCATCGAAGACCTGCGGCCGTTCGATGCCAGCGAATTCGTCGCCGCCTTGCTGGACGAAGAGGTCGGCACTTGATCGGGCCAGCGCGGCAGCACTGGAACTTTTCGACAACTTTGGCACTCTTAGGTCGCGAGTGCTAAAATTACCAATAATGAATATCCTGCAAGGGTGGAGTGAATGAAGATGACAACGACTGCACTGGTTCCGCGCATGCAAAACCTGCCGGTACCGGTCGACAGTCTGGAGAGCTACATCCAGGCGGTCAGCCAGGTGCCGATGCTAAGCGCCGAGGAAGAACAGGATCTGGCTCGGCGTCTGCAACTGCGCAACGACCTGGAAGCGGCGCAACGCCTGATCGTCGCGCACCTGCGCTTCGTGGTGCATATCGCGCGCGGCTATCTGGGTTACGGCCTGCCGCTGGGCGATTTGATCCAGGAAGGCAACATTGGCCTGATGAAAGCGGTCAAGCGTTTCGATCCGGCGCACGGCGTGCGGCTGGTGTCGTTTGCCGTGCATTGGATTCGGGCGGAAATCCACGAATTCATCCTGCGCAACTGGCGCATCGTCAAGGTGGCCACCACCAAGGCGCAGCGCAAGCTGTTTTTCAAGCTGCGCGGCTCCAAGAAGCGGCTGGGCTGGCTGAACAACGAGGAAGTGAACACGGTCGCCCGCGAGTTGGGTGTCAGCCCCGACAACGTGCTGGAGATGGAATCGCGTTTGAGCGGTCACGATGTCTCGTTCGACCCGGTACCGGAAGCCGATGGCAACGACGAGATCGAAAGCTATGCGCCGTCGGCCTACCTGCGCGACGAGCAGGCCGATCCGTCGGAGACCTTGGAACAAGAAGACTGGGAAGATCAAACCGTCAGCCAGCTCGGCGCGGCGCTGGAGCGGTTGGACCCGCGCAGCCGGGACATCGTGCAGCGCCGCTGGTTGAACGACGACAAGCCAACCCTGCACGAGCTGGCCGCGGAATACAAGGTATCGGCCGAACGCATCCGCCAGTTGGAAACCAATGCCATGAAGAAATTACGGGCCGCGCTGCCGGTAGCGGCCTGAGAACCCGACCGGCTTCCCAAGACCCGCCTGAACGGCGGGTTTTTTGTTGCATGGATTTTCATATGCGCCGGAAGGGATTACATTTTGTATTTCCAGCTTACCAAACCGGTCTTTCATGAGTCAGTCAACCGCTATTTTATCGCGCAACGTGGCGCTGCGATCCTTCAACACCTTCGGATTGCCAGCCCGCGCCGCCTGGTTTGCCGCCGTCGAGACGCCAGCCCAGCTCGCCGCGTTGGCCACCACGCTCGAATGGCGGTATTTGCAGCGCTTCGTGCTGGGTGGCGGCAGTAATGTCATTCTGACCGGCGATTTCGAGGGGTTGGTGCTGCATGTGCGGATTCCGGGACGGGAGTTGCTGGCGGAAGAAACCGATGCCTGGATCGTGCGCGCGGGCGCGGGCGAAAATTGGCACGATTTCGTGCGCTGGACGCTGGAACGCGGCTGGCCGGGCCTGGAAAACCTGTCGCTGATTCCCGGCACGGTCGGCGCAGCCCCGATCCAGAATATCGGCGCTTACGGCCTGGAAATGGCGGAACGGTTTCAGCAATTAGAGGCGGTGGATCTGGAGACCGGCGCGACGATGACCTTCGACCACGCCGCCTGCCGGTTCGGTTACCGGGACAGCGTGTTCAAACGGGAAGCGGCCGGGCGCTATTTGATCACCCACGTAACGTTCCGACTGCCGAAACACTGGCAGCCGGAAATCCGTTACGCCGAACTGGCGCGAGAATTGGAACAACGACGTATTGCCACCCCGACGGTGCGGCAAATTTCCGATGCGGTGATGGCGATCCGCTCCCGCAAGCTGCCGAACCCGGTGTGCTTGGGCAATGCCGGCAGTTTCTTCAAGAACCCGGTGGTGGACGCGGTGACCTTTGCTCGCCTCGCGGCACGGTTTCCCGAGTTGCCGCACTATCCGCAGGCCGACGGGACCGTGAAACTGGCCGCCGGCTGGTTGATCGAGCGCTGCGGCTGGAAGGGGCGCGATCTCGGACCGGTGCGGGCTTACGAAAAGCAGGCGCTGGTGCTGGTCAATCGTGGTGGAGCATGCGGCACGGATGTGCTGCGGCTAGCCGGGGCGATTCAAGAGTCGGTGCAAGCGACGTTTGGTGTCGAACTGGAGCCGGAGCCGGTGGTGCTGTGATTTGGAGGTTTTAGCGACAAGCCGCTAATTCAGCGCCCCACCTCTTTGGGGTCGCTGAATTGATGCAGTGGACCACTCTCGCTCACTCCGATCTGGCGTCGGCGCCGTGCTCGTGCAACTGAGCGCCGAACCAACGATGCAGTGCGGTCAACAAGTGTAGATCGGTCGTTGCAAAGGTAATTTCAGCGCCGTCGGGGAGCGCCGCGTACGAGACTTTGATGCGCGAGGCACCGGTTTGAAGGTCCTTGAGCCCCGCCATGTCCGCTCCATGCAATTTTGCCGGGTCCGAATAGTCGCCTTGCTGAAAGTTCTCGGCTTCGTGCTGAAGATGCCGTTGAATGAGCGCTATCTGATCGGTCGCGGCTGGATCTTTGGCGATGACCTTTTGCACGCCTCCAGATTCGGTCATCTTGAAGATATGCACGGTTTGCGAGATATCGAAAGGCATGACGCCATGCGCCATGTGGTGCACATGCTCTTGTCGGGTTTCCGCAAACGCGGTGGCGCTGGCGATCAACGCAAAAATCGCGGTCAATCGAGCCAGGGAAGCAAGATATTTCAAGGTCCAGCTCATCATACGACTCTCTTGGCAGGCTCTTCGAAGACGCTCAGGCGTCGACCAGCTTTCGCGTTATCGTCAACGTAGGTGGTCGAGCCAACGTTTGGTACACCACACAGTATCGCTCGGTCAGGCGCAGCAGCGTGTCGATCTGCTCTTGCGAGGCATCGGTGTCGAGTGTGAATTGCAGGCGGATATTCTGGAAACCAACCGGAGCCTCCTTGGATAGACCCAAGGTTCCTCGGAAATCGAGTTCGCCTTCTGCCTGAAGCGTGGCCTCTCGCAGCGTGATGCCCAGCGCCGTGGCAACCGCGTTCAAAGTGACCCCGGCACAGGCCACCAGCGCCTCAAGCAGCATGTCGCCCGAGCAGGCGCTAAGCCCGTTGCCGCCGGTGGCGGGGTGCAAGCCGGCGGTCACAAGTCCCTTGCCCGTCTCGATCTTGCATCTGACCCCTTCGCCGAGGCTTCCTTGGGCGCGCAGCGTGATCAGCGCTGCCTCTGGTGCTTCACGGTAGCGTTCTTTCAACGGAGCCTGTATCGACCGCAAATCTTCCGCATTCATGACGATGTTTCCTTATTGATTGCTGCTGGATCACGCTACGTCGCGCGGCCCAATCCAAAAGTGGGGATTGTGCGCGACTTCCCATAGATGACCATCCAGATCTTTGAAGTATCCGCTGTACCCGCCCCAGAACACTTTCTGTGGTTTCTTTACGAGGGTTGCGCCAGCCGCAATGGCTTGGTTGATGACTTCATCGACCTCCGCTTCCGACTGGACATTGTGGGCGAGGGAAAATGATTCAAAGCCATGTCCTTCCGCAGATACCGTGGCATCCTCAGCCAATGCCTCGCGTCCATATAGCCCCAACCAAGTGCCGTTGAGCGTGAAGAATGCCACCGTTGGAGGAGATTCCATTCGCGGAAAGCCAAGGCCCTCTTCATAGAATTTCACGGATGCCGCAAGATCGCGAACACCTAAGGTAATCATGCTGATGCGAGGTTTCATGGGTGGCTCTCATTTATGCGCGCATTAAGATCTTTACTCGCCGAGGCCGCGCTGCTTAGTCAAGTACCAATTTTATCGACTTGGCCCGGTGCAACACGGCTTGCAGCCTCCAATATGCTGGTAATGTGTGGGACAAGATCCGCAATACGATTGGAACGAACACATACAACCACAATACCGAAAGGCAGCACCTTAATATTCTGCTGAAATTCTAAATTACGATCCAAGGTGACGAATACTTCGCAAACGCTATATGCGCGACGAAGCAATTCGCCATTTTTGATACCTGCCCAGCCAAGGCTATGAACATGAGTAACCGCGACTTCATTCCCGACTAACAATTTAGCGAAATCAACCGGGAAATTTTCGTCAAGCAGGATGCGCATCTGCCGTGACCGATTCGTAAGCCGCATCAAGCACGGCAATGGCTTGCTCGCGTTTAACTGAGGGGAATTGGTGGAGAAATTCTTCTAAAGTGTCGCCCCCCTCTAGGTAGTCAAATAGGGAACGAACTGGAACACGAGTGCCTACAAACACGGGTGCGCCACTGAGTATCTCAGGATGGCGATGTGTAATACCATCAAGTGTAATCATGTGAGTTCTCCAATCGGCTCTTTAATGCTATCCGTTACACACAAGTCTCCCTCCCCCGCAAGGGGAAGGGGATTTCCCGTTTTTAGTTTCTTCGAGGATTCTTGTGGAGCTGGCCACCCGAGATCGATTTCAGTCTGCCGAACTGGCGGGCGACCAGGTTTAATTATTTATAAATTAATTAGTTAATTGTGATCTGCTAATTATGAAGGTCTCATTTATGAGGTATCAAGCGCCAGTTTCCACATGAATCCTCGAAGAACCCAACTTTTCTTTCATTTCTATGTTCTCCTTCTTCACCTAACGCTTTCGTTCATCTGCCGTGTGTAGCACGGTCAGGTGCAACGACCAGTTAAGCAGGTTTCCCTGCGCTCTGTCCGCCCTATACGTTATGGGTGAACGTATAATTCAAAGTAGAAACCTTTATTGTTTCCTTCCCATGAGCAAAATAAGTATTGATCACCATTTTGAGTGAGATTAAATTGCTGAATTTGCGCTTTGAACCATTGAATAATATTACGACCACATTGGAATATCATAATTCTATATTTAGATCTAGCGAGTAACAATTTTTGGAAATCATCTTTAACAGCGTTAATATTACCCCATTCCAATTCACAAACTAATGGAATGTCTGTAACATACCCACTCTGATTTTGTTCCCACCAAAGAATATCGTATAGCCATTCACCAAAAATATTTGGGACATGTGCTCCTCCTAACGCTTGGTTACTAATGTCTTGCTGAATTTGATTAAATGGACGCCCAGCGCCATCCGAGAAATAAGTTTTATATCCTCTTTGATTTCCAATACCACCAAAAATTGCTTTTACCCCTTTTGTCCAATTAGGGTCACTATAGTTATTTTTTATAGCAATAGGATAAAAGTTCAATAAAGCGTTAATAATTGCTTGTTCAATCGGATCATAGTTTCTGGTTGCCATTTTTATCACTCCTACGCTTTCGCGCCTAACGAGTAGTAGTCCCTCCTAAAAGGCGCAATAAATTACACCGATATGGGGTGTTTTATATCAATAAACTTCTTAACCAGTTGATTCTATTCAACCCAATCCGGCAACTGCGCTCCCACAGCCCTCAATCTTGATGCTCACCACGCCTCGGCGGAACAGTTCGGTGGATGATCCACCACAAAATCCTGCAAAACACGATGGAGGTATCCTTCCATTACCAATGTAATGGTAGTCTATCCAATCTGTTCTGATTACATCCAAGAGGAGTTGAATCCATGAGCCTGCGTTCCATCCTGCTAGGCGGTCTGTTACTACTGGCGCTGGGTGCCTGTTCCAAGGAGCACGACGCACCGAAATCCACCGCCAAACCCGACAACCCGCTGCGTGCGCAAACCGAAGCATTAGACAAAGCGCGCCAACTGGAATCGCAAATCCAGGATGCCGCCCAGCAGCAACGCCAACGCATCGACGAGCAGGCGCGATGAAAAAACGTCTCTTCCGCTAAGCTCGGGAGCGATCGACGCGCGCCATCATGACCGGTGAGGATGAGCCGCCTGATAAACCATCACGACTTCAACGCCGGTTCCAGCACCGCCCAGACGTTATCCAGAATCTGCGGCTGCGCCTCGGCACGCGGATGCAAGCCATCGTCCTGAATCAGCGCCGGATTGCCCGCCACGCCGTCCAACAAGAATGGAATCAAGGGAATCGCATAGTGCTGGGCCAGTTCCCCGAACGTCGCTTGAAACTTTTGCGCATACAGGGGGCCATAATTCGGCGGAATACGCATCTCCGCCAGCAACACCCGCGCGCCGGCCTGCTGGGATCGTTCGATCATCCGTGACAGATTGCGACTCATCGCCATCGGCGGTTGACCGCGCAAGC
>Ga0209607_1000120_pt1 | contig 65028 bp, 61 predicted proteins | sample AD_UKC117_MetaG_FD_184413 | JGI IMG/M metagenome (GOLD analysis project Ga0209607, IMG submission 184413) | Active sludge microbial communities of municipal wastewater-treating anaerobic digesters from Hong Kong - AD_UKC117_MetaG (SPAdes)... | ecosystem: Engineered > Bioreactor > Anaerobic >... | reverse complement strand
CAGCAGGTCTTCCCGCTCCTCTTCAGTTAGATCAACCAGATACTTGTGGGCCATGGTGATTCCTCCTGTTGATCTCAACCATAGGGCACCCACCGCTACCTGTCAAAACTTCTGTGTCAGCCCACTAGGCGTTATCACCGCAACACTAACAGCAATTCCCCCCGACCGCGAATCAGATTGATCATCAAGGTATTGTTGTCAGCGGCGATGCGTCGCAGCTCATCGGTGCTGGATACGCGCCGGCGGTTGATCGCGGTAATCACGTCATTCGAACGTAATCCCGCCTGTGCCGCCGGGCTGCCCGATTCCACGCGGGCGACCCGGACGCCCTGCACCTTTCCGGCCAGCGGCGAATTTGGCCCGATGTCCTCAAAAACTGCGCCCGCTAATCGTGGATTGAGATCATCACCTTCCGCCTTGTCCGGCACATACTCGCCGACTTTCGCTTTAATCGTCAGCGGACGGCCATCGCGCAAAATATCCAACTGCACGGAGGCCCCGATTTCCAGCAGGCCAACAGCGTTGCGCAAACTGTTCGAGTCGCGAATCGGTCGGTCATTCACTCGCAACACCACATCGCCTTCCCGTAGACCCGCGCGAGCAGCGGCGGAGCGGGGAACGACTTGCGCAATGACCGCGCCCTGATTAGCCGGAATATTGAACGCCCGCGCCAGCTCCGGAGTAAGATCCTGCGCCGACACGCCGAGTTGTCCGCGCCGCACCGAACCGTGCTCAATGATCTGGTTCATCAACCGTGAGACCATATTGGAGGGAATAGCGAAACCGATGCCGACATTGCCACCGCCCGGCGCGATGATCGCTGTATTGACGCCGACCAGCTCGCCGCGCAGGTTGACCAGCGCTCCGCCGGAATTGCCGGGATTAATCGAAGCGTCGGTCTGAATGAAGTCCTCATAGCCCTGAATGCCCAGACCGGTGCGACCCAGGGCGCTCACGATCCCCGAAGTCACTGTTTGACCTAAACCAAAAGGATTGCCAATCGCCACCACGAAATCTCCCACCCGCAGGCGATCAGAATCAGCCAGCGGCAAGGCGGTCAGATTTTCGCTGGGAATGCGAATCACGGCTACATCGCTTTCCGGGTCGGACCCAATGACTTTAGCGTCCAGTTGGCGTCCATCATTCAATGTCACTGTAATGGTGCTAGCGCCTTCGACAACGTGATGATTGGTAATCACATAGCCGCGCCGAGCATCGACCACAACCCCGGACCCGACGCTTTGCGTCCGGCGTTGGCGCGGTTGATCGGGAATGTTGAAGAAGTGCCGGAAAAAAGGATCATCCAGCAGGGGATTGCGGCGTAGCGCCACCTGACTTTCAGTGGCGATGTTGACCACTGCCGGAGTCGCTCGCTCCAGCATCGGCGCCAGGGTGGGCAGAGGTTGACCGTCTAGCGTCGCGGGCAGCGCGGCAAGCACCGGTGCGGGGAAGGCGACGATCAGGCTCAGCGCCAGCACGATCGCCGATAGCAGAGAGCGTTGTGTGTTCATTTGGCTGTTTCAGGTTTCAGGTTTTTAACAAAAATCAGCGCCAGTGCGCGCGTGGATTGAATGGCAATTCCCGTTTCATGCGCTCAAAGGTCTCGCGGGCGGTTTCGGTATCCGCCGGCGGGTTGACGATACGCAGCACGGCAAATTGATCGCCTGGCGGATCGCCCGGCAATCCGCGACCGCGCAGGCGCAACTTCTGCCCGTTCTTGGCGTTAGCTGGGATATTGAGGGTGACCATTCCGCCCAGAGTCGGTACTTCAACCTTGCAGCCCAGCGCCGCTTCCCAGGGCGCCAGCGGCAGCTCCACACTGATATCTCGTCCGCGCAACTTGTAGAGATGATGCGGTTTGATCGATACTTCCAGATAAAGATCGCCGCGGGGACCGCCCCCCATACCCGCGCTACCCTGGCCGCTCAAGCGAATCTTTTGTCCATTGGTCACGCCCGCGGGAATTTTCACGTTCAAAGTGCGCGTTCGATTAACGACCTGGCCGCTGTTATCCCGTTCCGGCGTTTGCAGTTGCAGAGTGCGACTGCCGCCCTGGTAGGCTTCCTCCAGGTTGATTTCCAGACCGATGGTCTGATCCTGTCCGGCAGTCGCGAACCCACCGCCCATGCCGCCCATGCCGCTGAAACCGCCGCGTCCGCCCATGCCGCCGAACAACGACTCGAAGAAGTCGCTGAAATCGCGGCTGCTGAAACCACCGGCGTGGGTGTGCGAACCACCACCCCGCCCCTGCCAACCCGGCGGCGGACGGAATTCCTGACCCGCTCGCCAGTTGCTGCCCAATCGATCGTAGGCGGCGCGCTTTTCCTTGTCACGCAGCACTTCGTAGGCTTCGGCAACCTCTTTGAAACGCTCCTCAGCGCTCGATTCCTTGCTGACATCAGGGTGATACTTGCGCGCCAGCCGGCGATAGGCTTTCTTAATCGCCTCTTCCGAAGCATCGCGGTTTACACCGAGGATTTGGTAGTAGTCCTTATATTCCATAGCGGTTCCAGGCGGTTAGGGACGTGACCGGTGGTTTGTCGCTACCGATCACGGGTTCGGGATTTAGCCCTCGACCTTGATGGTCCGCGACACGGTGTGGGTCAGCTTGGGAATGCCGATTTCCAGTACGCCGTTGATGCTGCGGGCGGCGATTTGCGCCAGATCAGCCGTATCCGGCAGACTGAAACGGCGGTAGAAGCTACCGCAGGGCCGTTCGACCCGACTGTAGCCCACGCGAGTTTCGCGGGTTTCACTGGGACGATTGCCGCGAATGGTCAAAACGCCATTTTCAGCGATAATCTCGATATCCTTGGGATCGACGCCTGGAATATCAGCGCGCAGCACATAGCGATCCTTTTCCTCTTTGATGTCAACCGGAGGAATCCAGTCGCAGGTGGCGACGCTGGATTGATCGTCTCCCGTCTGATAGGGCTGGAACATGCGGTCGAGCTCGCGGCGCAGGCGTTGGACTTGTTGCCAGGGTTCATAATGGGTCGGGTTCATGGTAAGAGCCTCGCTCAGTGAATGATTGTTATCATTTAAATAAGGCTAACGAAGCGGATTTCAAGAGATTCGCGCCATTTTTCTTCGACCGCTGACAGGAGGCGAGCATGAGCGCAACGGAGTTTCTACCCTTAAATATAGCGGTGTTAACGGTCTCTGACACCCGGACCGCAGCGGACGACGCCTCTGGGCAAACTCTGGCGGAGCGATTGACCCTGGCCGGTCATCGGTTGACGGAAAAAGCCATTGTTTCCGATGATATTTATCAAATCCGGGCGATTCTCTCGCGCTGGATTGCCGATCCAGCGGTGCAGATTGTGCTAATGACGGGCGGCACCGGCATGACTGGGCGGGACAGTACACCGGAGGCGGTGCGGCCATTGCTGGACAAGGTCATCGAAGGATTCGGCGAATTGTTCCGAATGCTGTCCTGGGAAGAGATCGGGACGTCGACGCTGCAATCGCGGGCGCTGGCCGGGTTAGCCAATGGGACGTTTATTTTCTGCTTACCGGGATCGACCGGGGCTTGTTGCACTGGCTGGGATCGCATTCTGCAGGCGCAACTGGACGCTCGCACTCGGCCCTGCAATCTGGTGCAATTGTTGCCCCGGTTGCGGGAATAGCCATTGCTATCAGGGAGCCTCACCGTGGACTTCGTGATCCGTTATAGTTAAACCATGCGATCCGGCAAACCTCGACTCGGCATTGCGTTGGGCAGCGGCGCGGCGCGCGGCTGGGCGCATATCGGCATTCTGCGGGCGCTGGAAGAAGCCGGCATCGTCCCGGATATTGTCGCGGGTACGTCGATTGGCGCGCTGGTTGGGGCCGCTTACGCCAGCGGCCGGCTGGACCAGCTGGAGCAATGGGTAGTTCAAATCGATTGGTGGGAGATTATCCGCTACATGGATCTGCGCCTAGGCGGCGTCGAGGGCGAGCGGCTGATGCAGGCGTTCCGCGAGCGGGTCGAGGAGGCGCTGATCGAGACGTTGCCTAAGCCGTTTGGAGCGGTGGCGACCGATCTGCATACCGGTCGCGAGGTCTGGTTTCAGAGCGGCTCATTACTGGAAGCGGTGCGGGCATCCATTGCCCTACCGGGCTTGTTTAGTCCGGTGCGTTACCAGAATCGCTGGCTGGTGGATGGCGGACTGGTCGACCCGTTGCCGATTTCGCTGTGCCGGGCGATGAGGGCTGAACAGGTGATCGCAGTGAATTTGAACGGGGATATTGTCGGTCGGCATTTCAACTTGCGCACGCTGCGCCGCGCTGCGCCAAATCCGCTGCTAGCCCGGCTCAGCGCTGGCTGGCTGGCAGTGCTGGGCAATCATCAACCAGCGATGCCGGAGCTGGAGGAAGAGCCGCCCGGACTATTTGATGTCATGGCCGGTGCGATCAGCATCATGCAAGATCGCATCACCCGAACGCGCATGGCGGGCGATCCACCGGATGTGGTGTTGGCGCCGCGTCTGGCCCATCTGGGATTAATGGATTTTGACCATGCTGCTGAAGCAATCGCTGCGGGTATGGATTGTGTGCGGCGGCAGATGCCGCTGTTGAGGGATGCGCTGAATCTTCCAGATGCTGGTGAGTAAATCGCGGACGTTTCGCCTACAATGCCGGCTTTTCAGCGCAACCGGTCAAGACGATCATGCAAATTCTTCGCTATATTTTAACGATCACCTGCCCGGATCGAGTGGGCATTGTGGCGGCGGTATCCGGTCTGTTGGCGGCTCATGATGGAAATGTCATTGAATCTGATCAGTTCAGCGATACGGAATCGGGCCGATTCTTCATGCGGCTGGTTTTTGATCTGGATGAGGCCACTGAACCGGTTCTGGCGGAGCATTTCGCGCCGCTGGCCACTCAATTCCGTATGGATTGGCATCTGCATGATCCGCGCCGCCGACTCCGGGTGATGATTCTGGTTTCGACCGCTGAGCATTGCCTGAACGATCTGCTATACCGGCATCGCACTGGCGCGTTGCCGATGGATATTGTGGCGATCGTGTCCAATCATCGCGAGTTGGCGCATCTGGCCGAGTGGCATGCGATTCCTTATCATCATCTGCCGGTCACGCCGGTGACCAAACCGGCGCAGGAGCGGCAGATTCTTGATCTGGTTGAACAAACAGGCACAGAGCTAGTGATTCTTGCCCGCTATATGCAGATTCTGTCGCCGGAGTTATGCACGGCGCTGGAGGGGCAGGCGATCAACATTCATCATTCCTTTCTGCCGGGGTTTCGGGGCGCGCGGCCTTATCATCAGGCGTATGCGCGTGGAGTGAAGCTGATCGGCGCGACAGCGCATTTCGTCACCGCCAATCTGGATGAAGGGCCAATCATCGAGCAGGAAGTAGAGCGAGTGGATCATGCGCAGACGCCGGAGCAGTTGGCTGCGGTCGGGCGCGACATTGAGAACATCGTGTTGGCCCGGGCGCTGCATTATTACCTGGAGCGCCGGGTGTTTTTGAACGGCGGCAAAACGGTGGTGTTGCGTTAGCAGTAGTAATCCGGTTCGTTGCCGGCTTTCCACTTGATATTGCAACCGATACTGGGTTTCTGGTCGGTGGGGGCAGGTTGACCGGCCAGAACGGCGTCCGCCGCTGCGCGCAGGTCGGCGCCGGTGACGGGAATGGCGTTGCCGGGTCGGCTACCGTCGAATTGGCCACGATAGGCCAGTTTGCTTTCGGCGTCGAACAGGAAGAAGTCCGGGGTGCAAGCAGCGTGATAGGCTTTGGCCACAGATTGGCTTTCGTCGTACAGATAGGGAAAGGGATAGCCGAAAGCTTTGGCTTCCTCAGCCATTTTCGCCGGACTGTCGTCGGGGTAGTTGGCGGCATCGTTGGCGCTGAGGGCGACGATGGCCAAGCCCTTGGGCTGGTAGTTCTGGGCGAACTGAATCAGGCCCTGGCGGATGTGCTTGACGAATGGGCAGTGGTTGCAGATGACCATGATCAACAAGGCCGGAGCGCTTTGGAAGTCGCTGAGGGAGAGGGTCTTGCCGGTGGCCGGTTCGGGCAGGCTGAAATTGGAAGCAGAGGTGCCGAGTGGCAGCATGGTGGAGGCGGTTTGGGCCATGAGCGGGTCCCCTTTGCGTTGGATTGGCTAAATAAGACCGTCCGCCAGGGCGTTGAGTTGCGCGACAGCTTGTTCGAGGTCGCCACCGTATTCGAAAGTGTAGCAGTCGCAGACGTCGACCAAGGCGGTCATAGCTTGGAAGCCGCGCAGGCCGATGAGTTCGTAATTGAAGGAGTGGCCGGTAAGTTGGATAAAAGCCTGGGTTTTATCAAGAGGTTTTAAGGTCATTGATGCACCAGCCCTGAATTGTGGAAAAACAATCCAGCGGGCGCAGCCAATCTCATTGGAACGGTCGATACTGTCCTTAGGTGGACGCACATGACAAACGGTGCCTTTATGAGTTTTGGGAAATTCCGGCCCCATCACCGCTTCTGGCGCGAATGAGCGAAAAACATCAATTGCTTGATTTTTAAGTGGAATTAGACGTGGAAAAGGAACTAAATTCAGATTAACCGGTTTCACCAATGCAATTTCGTCGGTGAGCAATCGCCAGCCTCGATGACATAGGGCTGCACAGATAGTGCTTTTTCCAGAACCAGGATGAGCGGGCAACAACAAAGTCTTACCGTTTTTTTCCAGCATCCCTGCATGCAGCATCAGATATTGATGTGCTTGAGTTGCAACACACCAATTAGTACCCCATTCCAAGAAAGGAAGGATAGTGTCTTCAGGAAAGGGTACATACGGAACTGGCAGATCATCATCCGTACCAAAAAGCCATTGAGGATTTTTAGCAAACCACCATTTCTTTTTGTGGACAATTTTGATGTGAAAATCACAGAACAAATGATCTTGCGCAACTTTGTAGTCACTATAAAGACGGTTGATTAAATTTGGTATATCCAGTGCTGGACAGGACAAGCGAAAAACAAAGGGACCAACAGCAAAAATCAATCCCTCTGATCGTAAAAAAGACGATAACTGCGCTAGATCTAACTGACTAATTTTCACAGCGTCGATGGTTCAATCAGCCCTTGCTCATCTAAATCGGTTAACATATTGTCAATGTAAATAACCCATTCTTCATCGATAAAAAAACCATTTTCTTCACTGAGAGCGGTAAGCAGGCTCTCAGCACTTAAGCAGCCTTGCTGAAGAATGCTTAGAGCATTCATACAAAACTCATTAATTAAATGAGTTCTACCTGATAGCTTATCGAAGAGGAAATAGCGGTCATCATCAAATTTATGACACGATACCCGACTGACTTGAAAAGCCCAACAGTTTATATGATCAATCATGCTTTCCAAGAAGCATTAAATAGGAGGAGGAGGAGGAGGAACACCACAGATTGTGTCGTCACCTCCCCATCTGTTTATAAAAGATGAGTAAGATTGTGTACTTACGTTAACACCGATTAGATTGTTATCGCCATCTCTGATTACAAAACTACTATTACATAGTTTATCTAATCCTTCCTGGTATCCCAAACTAGTAATTGCTTGCGCAAACGTATTATGACTGATAGTCATGATCGCAGGCGTCCCAATAATCAGTCCTTTCACCAACCGCCGCCGCCCCTTGGAAGGCTCAGCATTCGCCATAGCATCCACGCTGGCCACTTGCTTGTCATCATGCTCAGTCATTGTTCGACTCCTAAACGCTGTACCGCTCCAGGACGGCAGACTGAAGTTGATCGATTAGGTAAAATTAATGCAATGATTGTTCCAGATTAAGAGTGATATCACAATTATTTGTTATTAAATAATTTTTGATCAAATCTCAAAGCAGCCCAACATCTCAAGTTGTAAAATTTGCCATAATCCTGATGACTTTCAAACCGGACTTTCACGACATGTCATCCTGCACCTTGCCGGACATTCTCAAAAAAAAAGATTTATTACAAAAAGTTAGTCTGCGTGAATGGGATCATTTACTACCCTGGGCGCGGCGGGTCGGGGTAGTGGCTAAACTTTACACCACCTTGGAAGCACAAGGTCAACTCAACCGCGTGCCTCCTCAAGTGCAACCCCATCTCGAAGCCGCATCCATCATCGCCGCCGAACACGAACGCCGCATCCGCTGGGAATGCAATCGCATTCAGCGCGCTTTGTTCGATCTTGGCAAGATTGATTTTCCAGTGATTTTACTCAAGGGCGCTGCCTACGTGATGAGCAGTCTACCCTGCGCGCATGGCCGTTTAGTGTCAGACGTGGACATTATGGTTCCCAAAGCGCGCCTGCCGACCCTGGAAAAAATCCTGCAAAAGCACGGATGGGAAACTGTAAAAAATTCCGACTACGACCAGAAATACTACCGGCAATGGATGCACGAACTGCCGCCCATGCGCCACCGGCTGCGCGGAACCATCCTCGACGTTCACCATACCATTCTACCGGAAACCAGCCGCCTCAAACCCGATCCGGCCCTGCTTATCGCCGCCGCCCGTTCCGTACCCAACACCCCATTCCACGTCTTCTGTCCCGCTGATCTGGTGCTGCACAGCGCTGCCCACGCCTTCCAGGAAGAACTCGGCAACCCCCTGCGCGATCTCCTCGATCTGCACGAGTTGCTCACCTACTTCAACCAACGCGAACCTGGTTTCTGGGAAAACCTGCCACAACGCGCCCGCCAACTCAAGCTCAGCCGTCCACTCTTCTACGCCCTGCGCTATACCCGGCGCATTCTCGACACTCCCGTGCCGGAAAACGTCAATCAGGCGCTCAAAAGCGTCAGGCCGCCCTGGCTCCTTCTCCAAATCATGGATCGGCTCATCGACCAGGTCGCGTTAAGCGAGCATCCCCGTCGCTGGGGTCCCGCCATCGCCGGCTGGCTGCTCTACATCCGCTCCCACTGGCTGCGCATGCCGCCCCTGCTGCTCGCTCGTCACCTCGGCTATAAAGCCTGGCTACAGTGGAAACCGGGAAGGACGAACCAAGCCCGTCTCTGATGGTCAATCCCCGCTAACCCCGTGGTTTTTTCGACCACTTCCCTACTCATCTACCCCATCCTCCGGGAGGATTTCCATGCCACGACTGAAACAGCCCTACTGGCTGGTCGCCGCTCTGGCCCTGTTTTGGGCCGTTGCCGCCCATTCCGCCGAATATCCTGATTTCGTCACCCTGGTCGAGAAATACAGCCCAGCGGTGGTCAGCATCAACACCAAATCGGAACCCAAGGAAAAGGATCGGCCTTGGCGTAATCATCCGCCCATCCCCGAGAACAGCCCGTTCTTCGACTACTTCAAGAAATTCTTCGATCAAATGCCCGATTCCGTCCCGCAACCACGCTCCTCGGTCGGTTCCGGCTTTATCCTCTCTGCAGATGGCTACGTGGTTACCAACGCCCACGTCGTCGACGAGATGGACAGCATCATCGTCGGTCTCTCTGATCGCACCGAATGGCCCGCCGAAGTCGTGGGCAAGGATAGCCGCAGCGATATTGCGTTACTCAAGGTCAAAGCCGACAAGTCCTTGCCAACGGTGAAAATTGGCGACATCGGCAAGGTCAAGGTCGGCCAGTGGGTGCTGGCGATTGGCTCGCCCTTTGGCTTTGAGCGCAGCGCCACTCAGGGCATTATTAGCGCTCTCGGTCGCAGCCTGCCCCGCGATAGCTATGTACCCTTTATCCAGACTGACGCTGCGGTTAACCCCGGCAACTCCGGCGGTCCGCTATTCAATCTCGACGGTGAGGTGATCGGCGTCAATTCACAGATTTACAGCCGCTCCGGCGGTTATCAGGGTCTGTCCTTTGCCATACCCATCGATGTGGCGATGGAAGTCATCGAGCAACTCAAGACTGGCGGCAAGGTCAGTCGCGGCTGGCTGGGCGTTATGATCCAGGAAGTCACTCCGGAACTGGCGCAATCCTTCAATCTCGACAAGCCACGCGGTGCGCTGGTCGGTCAAGTGTTGCCTGATAGCCCGGCCCAGGCCGCCGGCGTCCAGGTCGGCGATATTATCGTCGCCTTCAACGACCAGCCTGTCCACCAGTCCAGCGAGCTGCCACCGCTTGTCGGACGCATCCGGCCTGGTTCCAGCGCGCCGCTGACCCTGATCCGTGAAGGCAAGGAACAGACGTTGACGATCAAGCTTGAAGAATTGCCTGAGGACCAAAAGTTACAGCAGGCGATTGCCGTACCGCCCTCCGGCGGCCGACTGGGCCTGGTGGTGAGTGAATTAGCCGTCAATCAGCAGAAAGAAGGCGCCAAAGGGGTATTGGTTAAGGAAGTGAACGAGGGTCCTGCAGCCAGCGCTGGCATCCGTTCGGGGGACATTATTGCCCGCCTGAACAATGTTGAAATCACCGACCTGGACCAGTTTGGAAAGCTGGTCAAGGAATTGCCGACCGGACGACCGATCCCCATCCTGGTCAAACGCGATAACGGCGCGCTGTTTCTGGCGCTGACGATTCCGGCAAAGGCCGAGTGACGGAATAACGAGGGCGGGTTAGGGCGTCAGCCCGTAACCCGCCCTCTGTTCAACTTCGGTTATGGCGGGTTGCGCTATGCTAACCCGCCTATTCATCTGCGGTTTGTGATTCCTAACCCAGATCCTTGATGCCCTGGATCAGGCCCGCCGCAACTTTCTGCGCATCACCGTACACCATCCGGGTATTGTCGGCGAAGAACAGCGCGTTCTCGATGCCCGCGAAGCCCACGCCTTTGCCGCGCTTGATGACCTGCACGTTCTTGGCGTGATCCACATTCAGGATCGGCATCCCGTAGATCGGGCTGGCCTTGTCGGTGCGCGCCGCTGGATTCACCACGTCATTCGCGCCAATCACCAGCGCGACATCTGCGGTTTGAAACTCTTCGTTGATCTCATCCATATCGAAGATCAGGTCGTAGGGCACTCCAGCTTCCGCCAGCAGCACATTCATGTGCCCGGGCATCCGGCCAGCGACCGGGTGAATAGCGAATTTGACCACAACATCCCGCTCTATCAGCAGTTTGCACATTTCCCAAATCTTGTGCTGCGCCTGAGCCACCGCCATGCCATAGCCGGGCACAATGATCACCTTGGCGGCATAGGCCATCTGAATCGCCGCATCCGGCGGCTCCATCGGTTTGAGACTGCCGGTGACCGCCTGCGCCTCGCCACTGGCCAGCGCCGCCCAGTTACTGAACAGCACGTTAGCGACTGAACGGTTCATCGCCTTGGCCATCATCAGGGTTAGCAAAGTACCCGACGAGCCGACGATGATGCCGGCGATAATCATGGCTGAGTTGCCCAGCACGAAACCTTCCAGGGCGACGGCCAGACCGGTAAAGGCGTTGAACAGGGAGATAACGACCGGCATGTCCGCGCCGCCGATGGGCAGGGCCATCATCGCGCCGAAAGCCAGCGCCAGCAGGAAGAAAAGGGTCAGCGCCGGTCCGCCGAAGACATGACCCAGCGAAATGACCAACCCCAGCACCACCGCTGCACCAAAAACGATTGCGTTAACTTTTTGCTGCCCGGCAAAACGGAACTTGGCGTCATCGCGGAAAAACTTGAGTTCCTGCAATTTGCCGAAGGCGACTACCGAACCGGAGAATGCCACCGTACCGATCAGCGCGCCCGCCACCGCCATCAGCAGCGTGGTGTTGGACGGCAGTTCGTGGCCATGATCCTTGAGCAATTCGACCGCCGCGATGGCCGCCGCCGCGCCGCCGCCCATGCCGTTGTAGATGGCGATCATCTGCGGCATAGCAGTCATCGGCACTTTTTTAGCGCCCCACCAGGCAATCGCGCCGCCAATAGCGATGGCGATCAGCGTCAATACATAATTGAACGCGTTAATGTGCGCCGTGATTTGGGGATGGACGAAGCTGACCAGCGTGGCTAGCACCATGCCATAGCCCGCCCAAACAATGCCTTTGCGGGCGGTCGTCGGATGCGACATCTGCTTGAGGCCGATGATGAAGATCGCGGCCGTCAGGAAATACACCGTTTCAATCAGATAACCCATGACTTACTTCTCCTGACCCTTGCTGCTCTTGAACATTTCGAGCATCCGTTCCGTGACGAAGTAGCCGCCGACCGCATTACCGGCGCCCAGCAATACCGCCAGGAACCCAATCGCCTGCTCCAGGGGAGTCACGGCCTGGCCCAGTGCCACCATCGCGCCGACCAGCACGATGCCATGCACGAAGTTAGTGCCGGACATCAACGGCGTGTGCAGGATGACCGGCACCCGGCCGATAATTTCATAGCCGAGAAATCCGGCCAACATCAGGATGTAAATCGGGGAGAAAAACGCGACAACGTCTTTCATGACTTCCATAACGCTTCTCCGGTTAGGTTAGACCAGCTTGCTGGTGGGTTCGTGGACAATCTGCCCATCGCGGGTCAACGCGCTTTTGGCGATCACTTCGTCATCCCAGTCCAAATTCAACGCGCCATCCTTGATCATCGGCGACAGGAAGTTGAACAGATTCTTGGCGTACATTTCGCTGGCGGGAACCGGGAAATTACTGGGGATGTTGAGCGGGCCGTCGATGATCACGCCGTTAGACTCGTAGGTCTCGCCAGGGCGGGTCAACTCGCAATTGCCGCCGGATTCCGCCGCGAGATCAACGATCACCGCGCCACGCTTCATGTTTTCCACCATGGCGGTGGTGACAATCTTCGGTGCAGGCCGGCCAGGAATAGCAGCAGTGGTGATAACGGCATTGCAAGCCGCGATGTGCTTAGCCAACACGTCAGCCTGTTTCTGCTTTTCTTCCGCTGTCAATTCACGGGCGTAACCGCCTTCGGCGGCAGCGTTGACGCCGGTGTCGATCATCTTGGCGCCCAACGATTCGATTTCCTGGCGAGCCGCCGGACGGATATCGTAGGCTTCCACCATTGCGCCTAGCCGTTTGGCGGTGGCGATGGCTTGCAAGCCCGCGACGCCTGCGCCGACGATGACGACCTTGGAGGGGCGGATGGTGCCGGCGGCGGTGGTCAGCATCGGGAAGAACCCGCTGGCCAAGCTGGCGGCGCGCAAGGCGACGTAATAGCCGGCCACGGCGGCCTGGGAGGACAGCACGTCCATCGACTGGGCGCGAGAGATGCGCGGAATCAACTCCATGGCGAAGCTGGTGATCTTCTTGTCGCGCAACCGCTTGACGACATCCAGGTTGCGGTGCGGCATCAGCACGGCGAGCAGCGTCGAGCCGTCCTTGAGCAATTCTACTTCCTCCAGGGTCGGCCCTTGCACCTTGAAGACCACATCGGCTTCGGCGTACAACGCTTGCGCGCTATCTATCAAACGGCTGCTTTTGCCATACGCTTCGTCAGTGAAGAAGGCGCTGAGACCGGCACCTTTTTCCACCAGGATTTCTGCGCCGAGCTTGCTAAAACGCTCGGCCATAGTCGGGTCTAGCGCGACCCGCTGTTCGCCCGAAATGATTTCTTTCGGGACGGCCATACGAACAGGCATATTGTTGTCCTCACACGGTGGTTATTCTTCCAGACGCCCGCCCGCCTGGAAACGGACATAAAAAAAGCTGGCGCGAAGTCGGCCAGAGGTTCAAATTTGCAGGTGGGCATGCGCGCCGGCGGCGGGAGACGCGCCATACTTGTAGAATAGTAGCCTAGACTGGCGACATCACAATAGGGGCAGGGCCAAAACAGGTATGATGCGTGACGAACCGCCGCAACCTGTAGGCTATTTCCACGTCTATCTTACGTCTATCGGTGGAGTGTCAACAGAGGTTCATGTCCGTTGGCGACGATACGCCCCTGGATCAGGAAGCAGGTAAAGGTGAGTTATGTACGGGTTGGAACAGCAGGTGCTGCACACGGATGTCACGGGAATGCCGTTGGAATGGATTGATTATCAACAGGCGGTGCGCCTCTATTGCGCCGAGCAGGTAGCCTACACCTGCGGCATGGCGCTTTATACGGTGCGCGGCGGCGTCAATGCGCGCACGGGTCGGCGCAGCGTTCTCACGGTGAATTCCATCCTGGCCACGCAGGGCGGCGCTTACGCCCGGTTGCGCGCGCGCGAAGACTACGTGCCGCCGTTGTCGAATGCGGCGCTGTTCCGGCGTGATTGCAACACCTGCTTGTATTGCGGCGAAACCTTTTCAGTTCGGGATTTATCCCGTGACCACGTCCGGCCGGTGGTGCAGGGTGGGATTGACCACTGGAACAATGTGGTCACCGCTTGCAAGCCGTGCAACCATCGCAAGGGCGGCAAGACCCCGGAACAAGCGGGTATGCAATTATTAGCCATTCCGTTCGTGCCCAATCATGCGGAGTATGTGTATCTGCAAGGCAAGCGGGTGCTGGCTGATCAGATGGATTTTCTGCGCGCGCATTTTCCCCGGTCGAGTCCCTTGCACCGGCGCCTGGCAGGGCTGGCTTGAAGGTGTGGAATCCCCCCTAACCCCCCTTTACCAAAGGGGGGAAACGGTTACAAAGGTGAGAGAAAATGACCGACGAGCAAGGCTTTCTCCAGCAGGTTTTCGGCGGTCTAGCGGCGTTTGCCCAGGAACGCCTAGCCGAGCATCGCCATCATCAGGAACGGCTGGCGGCCATGCGCGACGCCATCGAGGCGGTAGTAGACGCCAGCGAGCCGCGCATTCGCTTGGTTGGCAGCTATGCTGATAAGCTGCTGAATGCGGTGGAGACAGCGTCAATTTACGCGGAAAAGATGCTGAAGCAGTTGCCGCCGGCCATTACCCTGGATGCTCACGCCTGGTCTCGACATCCTGAGGTGAATGCTTTTTTTGCGACGGTCGACGATTTGCGCAAGATGCTGGCGGAAGATTCCGGTCTCCGGCTTTTTTTCCAGGAGAGTGGAGCGGAGCGGGGCTATGCCCTGATGCTGATGGTCAGGCGCGAGACCGAAACCTTTGGCGCAGCGCTGCGGGGTGATGTGCTGGTGCGCGATGTCCGGCAGATCCGGGTCAGTTTTTCCAAGCATCGACTGTTTTTTCCGACGACCAGCGAAAAGCGGTTGCGAGAGGGTTTACAGCAGCGGATGCTGGTGTTTCTGGCGATGCGAGCGCTAGAGCGGATCAATGAGATTCGTGATCAGCGCAGTTCGCTCGAGGAGCAGCGGCGGCGCTTGCAGGCGCAATTGCGGGCTTTGCGCAGTCACGCTCAGGGGTTGCAGCCGTTGCTGTTGTCCACGGATGAACATCCGCGCCGGGAAACCGCGCTGGAGCAGCGGTTGGTTCAGGTCGAGGAAGATCTGGTCGCGGTCCGCAAGCGGCTGGGGACGCTGGACGACTATCTGGAGCAGGTGCAGCAAGTGCTCAGCCAGCCTGAGAAGTATTTGCAGGCACGCCCGCTGACTTTGCGCCTGACTCGCCTCGGAATCAAGTTGTCCCCTGAGTCGAGCGAACCAGGCGAAACGCTTTCCCTGATCGAACTGGACTCGCTGGGAGACCAGCGAATTGGCGCGTTGGTGCGCTTCAGTCGGCAAGAGGCGTTGCCGCCGCCACCCGTGATGACTACGATCTAGTTGACCATTTGTCGGAAAATTGCGACCATTGAATCAGAAGCGGTGTGAACAGATCAACGCTCTGTCCGGCGGACGCACGGACTATGCCTTATTCAACTTAACAATGACGCTTCTTTTGACGAGAGCGCTTAAAATTTGGCTTAGAGGCGCAAGATGATGAAACGACAACGAGGCTTTACCCTGATCGAGTTGATGATTACCTTAGCGATTGTCGCGATTGTCGCCGCGATTGCTTACCCGTCTTATACCGAGAGTGTGCGTAAATCGCGGCGGGCGGACGCCCGGGCGGTGCTGCTGGAAGCGGCGCAGTTCATGGAGCGGATTTACACAGAGAATTTAACAACGGGCTATGCCGGTGGTCCTCCACCCAATGATGCAGCGACTCGATTAGTTAACATGGGCCTTACGCAATCTCCCAAAGAAGGTGGGCCGCCCGGTGGCTATTACACCATTACTGTGGGGAATCTGGGTCAGAACACTTTTACCGTAACCGCCACGCCAGCGACTGCTGACCAAGGCAACGATCAATGTGGTGGGCTGACCGGACCAACGCTGAACCTCAACCAAGCCGGCCAAAAAGGATTGAATAATCAATTTCCTCCAGCAATTGCCGCTAACGTCATCGAGCAATGCTGGCGTTAGCCCTTACACTCTCCCAAGAAAAGCAAGCCGGCTTCGCGCCGGCTTTTTTTTGGACGGACGTAGCGCGAAATAACATTAAGTTACTGCTAAAAGCAAAATGCTAATCCTTTGACGTCACCGCCGCCGCCAGTTTGGCCGCCGCCTGGCGATCGCCGGCCAGAGCAAGATCCTGCGCTAAATAAAACAACGCATTCGCCCGCATTTCCGGCTCGGTCAGCGCCTCAGCTTGGTTGAAGGCCGCCGTAAATTCAGATTGCGCCGCCGCCGTCTCCCGCAGGATCGCCAAATTCAAGGCCAGTGCGCTGAAGGCCTCGGCCCGATGCTGGGCTAGCGTCTCTGGAAACTGGCCACGAAAGGACTCCATCTGCTTGGCAAGCGTGCTCAATAAAGACTTCGCCGTCGTTGTATCACCGCCCTCTGCCCGATGTTTCGCCAGAATCGCTAGCGCTACTAACCGGTCGCTCGGGGCCTTCAACGCCTCTATTGCCAACGTCGCCCGGCCGAACAAATCCTGAGACTGCTGGCGCCGGCCAGTGCGCGCCAAATCCCGACCTACCGCACTCAGCGCGACCACTTGACCCATCGGATCGGCGACCAACCGCGTCGTTTCCAGCGCCCGGCTAAAATAATCCTTCGCCGTCGAGGCTTGCACTTCATGCAGCGTGCGCGCCAGCTTGCTGAAAGCCTGGGCGCGTTCGCTAGGCGTCACAATCGAATTAGCCAGATCGGTCGCCTGAAACCACTGGGTTTGCGCAATCGCCGGCTCCTGCCGCTTGAAGTACTGGCTGGCAATCCTGGCGCGGATATCCACCTGAAAGCGATTAAGTTGATCCAGTTGGCTGTTGGACAGACGGTTCTTCTGATTGCCCAGCCATTTGACCACCTGGTCGACGCTGCCGGTAGCTGCGTCAACATTGCCAATGGAAATTTGATACAACGCCAGATTGTTCATTATCTGTGGATATCGCGCCGACGACTGCCCAGCGGCGCCTAGCGCGCCTGGTACATTTGTATTTCCCGCAGCAGGACGGGCCAGCGCTAGTTGATTGACATCCAGTAGCGACTGGGGCTGGGTCAGGGCGGAATTGACTGGCGGTGTATTCAAGCTCTCTGTCGCTGGCGTCGCGTTCGAGGTAGCTGCATTAGCGGCCAGCGCGCCCTGCTCTGATTCTGCTGGAGAATCCGCCGCCGCGACCGTCATGCCTGGAGCGCCGGCAGTCGTTGCCGACGGCGTTGAACCTTCCACTTTGAACACCGCATCCGGCGCTGGTTTAACGGTGATCTGCAAACCAGCGGGTTGAGGAGGAGGTTTAGCAGTCGAAGCTGTAACGATGGTTTTCGAGGGAGTGAGTACAAGTTGCCACACCAGCAGACCGATACCGATAATCGCCGCTGTCGAACCGCCAAAAATTGGGATCAATACATTTTGTTCATGCAGTGACTTGAGTTTGGCCTTCAGCTTGACCATGGGGGTAATCCCCAATTCCTTTTCCACCTGGCGCTGAGCGATGGCGCGCAGTTTTTCATGTTGTTCGCGAGTCTTGTCTTCTGCTGATTTTGTTGTCTTGGCTTCCGCCCGATCCTTGATAGCCTGTAAGCGTTGGCGTTCAATTTCGACGAGACGCTTCAGGTCGCTGGCGCTCTCATAATTGCGGCCCACAATGCCACAGCGTTCACAGATGTCCGGCGTGTCATCAAAGCTGCGCGGTTGGCGGTGGCCACAAGCCGGGCAGGTATACTCTCCACCCCCTAGCGGCGCCAAGCTCAGCGCCATGGGGTCCATGCGGCACTTCAGGCCGATAGCTGTCAATTTTTCCAGGAGCCTCTCTGCCTTGTCCTTCGGCAAGTTTGTGCTCAGCACAACCTGTTCGTTCAGGGAAAGACGATGGAAGATGTCGGCAAAAGTAGCTGGATCACCCTTGAGCAAGGGTTGTAACTGAGCGCGCACAACCTGGGTATCCCAGCCCGGTTGAATGCCCAGGGCCGACAGTTTAAATGTAGATTCCATGAAGATTACCTAATTAAATTGATCATGCTGTCAGAAAAGTGGGTGAGTTTGCCAAAATATACACTAATTGATGCTTAATGAGATACTTTTGTAAATCCATTCCACTCTTTGCGCCTTGACCAGTGTGTAATTTGGGATAATCCTAACGAATCGGCCACGCTCCAATAGCTTCATTAATCGCCTGCATAGTCCTACTGCCTGTCAAGCGGGGCCAGCCAGTCACGCGGTTGCAGAAAAAACTCATAAAGCTGTGCTTCGGGACTGCCGGGTTCGGGTCGCCAGTAATATTCCCAGCGCACCCGGGGTGGCAGCGACATCAGAATGGATTCGGTCCGCCCGCCGGATTGCAAGCCAAATAACGTTCCCCGGTCGTACACCAGGTTGAATTCGACATAGCGCCCCCGCCTATACAGTTGAAACTCCCGCTCCCTCTCGCCATAGGGCCACGCCCGCCGCTGTTCGACGATGGGCAGATAGGCCGGCAAAAAATGGTCGCCGACGCTGCGCATGAAGGCGAAACAGTGCGCGAAACCGCCTTCGTTCAGATCGTCGAAGAACAACCCACCAACTCCACGCGGTTCATTGCGGTGCTTCAGAAAGAAATACTCGTCACAGGCGCGTTTGCAGCGCGGGTAAACCTCCGGCCCAAACGATTCGCAGGCCGCTTGCGCTGTGCGATGCCAATGCACACAGTCCTCCTCGAAACCATAGTACGGCGTGAGATCGAACCCGCCGCCGAACCACCAGGCCGGCTCAGCGTCCTCCCGGAACGCATTAAAAAACCGGACATTGGCATGGGAAGTTGGGATATAAGGATTGCGTGGATGGACCACCAGGGACACACCCATCGCTGCAAAACCGCGCCCCGCCAACTCCGGGCGTTGCGCGGTCGCTGAGGGCGGCAGACGGGTTCCCGTGACATGCGAGAGATTAATTCCCGCCTGTTCGAACAATGCGCCCTCGCGCAACACCCGGCTGCGACCGCCGCCGGCTAATGCAGAATCAGACACGGGACGCTCCCAGGCGTCTTCGTGAAAGGTCGCGCCGCCATCGACCGTTTCCAGCGCGGCGGTCAAGCGGTCCTGCAATTCGTGCAGATAAGTCAGAACCGGTGGACCGTGAACCGATAAAGCGTCATCACTGTTCATTCAACTTGCCCTGGACGAGGCAAGACCACCAGCTCGGTTTCTGAAACCTGATCCGGTACGCGCAACGCCAACAGGAACAGCAGAACCGCCAGGCCGATCCATACGCTGGTAGCCACGCTGACTTGAAACAGCGGGTGTAAATAGAAGGGCGTTAGCCACAGACTGGCGGTCAGAAAGCGCAGTAACGCTTGCGACCAACCGATGCCCCGGCCATCATGCCGCGTGATGCGTAAGCGCCAGGCGCGCATCCCCAGGGTTTGGCCATCGCGAACCCAGAAGCCGCCATAGAAAAAGAAGCAGACCAGGAGCAGATAAGTTTGAAAAAAGGGATTACCACTTAGCGGATTATCGAGGGTAACCGCCGCGCTGCCCAGCAGCAGCGCCATTAGGCCCCAGGCTAGCGCGGAGGCAAAGATCAATACCCCAGCCAGCAACAGGCCATCGTAAACGATAGCCGCCAACCGGCGCGGCAATTCGGCTGGCGTCAGCATTCATTTTCCCCCTTGGAAAAAGGTGGAGCGGGGGAATTTCGCGTCAGCAACATTCAGAATGTGATTTCGGACATGGATGATTGATACCCGTCGCTCAGGCAAGACCTACCGGTTTACGGTTTGGAGGGTTTAGCGATGGTGCGCTTGCTGCCATTATTCATGTTCTTGCCAGTGAGAGCATTCGTCGATCCCGCATCTGCCTGCGCAACAGGAACGCCGCTGGTCGGATGGGCGGCGCCCAGCCAGCCATTGATTTCGATCACATCTTCCTCGGTCAGCCGACCCGCAGCCTGCCGCAGCGTCAAGACATTGACCACGTAGGAATAGCGGGCTTGGGCATAATCCCGTTCGGCTCGGTACACATCGGTTTCAGCGTTCAACACATCCACGATGGTGCGGGTGCCCACTTCATAACCCGCCTGGGTTGCTTCCAGGGCGCTGCGGGTCGAAACGCGGGTCTGATCAAGCGCCTTGATTTGACTGATAGCAGTTTCCTGACCCCGATAGGCATTACGAACGGTAGTAATGGTGTTACGCTGCAAATCTTCCAGATTTTGACGGGATGCTTCATAGTTATAAGCAGCTTGGCGGGAACGCGAGGACACCGCGCCGCCGCTATAGATGGGAATAGTCAGTTGAAGATTAGCCTGGCTGCTGTAGCTATGGGTAAAACCGCTGTCGACATCCGCACGACTGACGCTCAAGTCCAATTTGGGATAATGGCCGGATTTCTGGAGTTTGATATTTTCCCGCGCCTGTTCCACGCCGAAACCGGCGCTTTGCAGCGACAGATTATTCTCCAGGGCCATGCGCACCCAGGCTTCGGGGTCGCTTGGTTTGGGCAGCGCCAGCGGCATCCGGTTACCCAGGATGTTCAACTGCGCATAATCCTGACCGGTCAATTGCCGCAATTGTTCGCGCGTATTCGCCAGCGTGTTGAGCGCGCTGATCTCGGAAGACACCGCGCCGTCAAAGCGCGCCTGGGCATCGTAAACGTCAGTAATCGTCGCCAGACCGACCTCGAATCGCCGGTTGGCCTGCTCTAGTTGACGGGCGAATGCATTTTTTTCCGCCGTCGCGAAAGTCAGATTATCCAGCGCTGCTAATACGCTGAAGTAGGCTTGCGCGACCCGCAGGATCAAGTCGTTTTCGGCATTGAGAAAATCAATGTCCGCCTGATTGACCGTCGCCTCCGCCAGCCGTTGCTGCACCTGACTGCTTCGGTTATAGAGTGGTTGCACCACGCTGATCGCATAGTTGTGGGTGTCGTATGAGGATCGTCCGGTTGTTGATCCTACAGCGCCAAAGGTGTTTCCCTGGGAAGCGGTGACCCCGATATTAGGCAATAATAAAGCCCGGGCCTGCGGCTTGGCCTCCTGGGAGGCTTGCTGGCTGGCGGCGGCGGCCTTGAGCACCGGATCGCTTTCCAAAGACTGGCGATAGATGTGCAGCAGGTCTTCCGCCCCCACGGATGAACTGTACAATAATGCAGCAACGATCACCGCTCCTAGTGAGTAACGCATTTTAGTCATAGTCAATAGGCTCCCCTGATATTTTTTTGAAGGTATCAAGCACCAGGCGCCCGATGTTAGGTGCCAGGTGTCAGGTCAAGACGAATTTCCCGATCTGGAGCCTGAAGCTTGGAGCCTGATACTTTTTTTCTTTCAAAATTCAAACGTCTTGACCGGATTAGCGCCGCGCAATGGAGGTAATTCGGTTTCAAACAAACTTTCCTGGGTCCATTCCTGTTCGCCAACCCGAGTGATCAGCAAGGCTTCCATCACCGGCAATTGACCCGTCACGATAAACAGTCGTCCACCCAAACGTAGACTCTGGCGCCAAACTTCATCAACCCTGGCAACCGAGCCGGTCACGGCGATAACGTGATAGCGGCGTTCACCCCAACCACGGCTGGCGTCCCCGGTATGGAGTACAACATTAGTGATTCCATGCGCCTTGAGCTTACCATGGGCTGCTTCAATGAAGTCGGGAATAATGTCGACGCTGATCACGCTGTTGGCCAGCTGCGCCAGACAAGCCGTCAGGTAGCCGCTGCCGGCGCCCACTTCCAGGATTTGATCCGTCGGCTGCACCGCCAACGCCTGGAGAATGCGACCCTCGATATTGGGTTTCAGCATGACTTCACCGTGGCCAATGGGGATAGCGACGTCGCTGAAAGCCAGATTGCGGTAGCGTTCCGGCGTGAAATCCTCGCGCGGCGTCCGGGTCAGGGTATCCAGTACGCGCTGATCCAGCACCTCCCAGGGCCGGATCTGCTGCTCGATCATGTTAAAACGCGCCTGCTCAAAATTGAATGCGGTCATCGGTTCGGGATCCTGTTAACGCCTGGTTTTTGGGATTCTGACGGGAGCGACGCCCCCAGGTTCGGGATGTGGAAATTCTACCACAAGGCAGCGCGCTGCGATGTGGCTTACAAAAAGGTCGGCGCCGGGGTAAACAGACGCTCCACTTCCGGAACCCGCTTTTTATCGATGAGGAACAGGATGACATGGTCCTCAGCCTGGATCATGGTGTCGTGGTGGCAAATAATCACCTCGTCCTCGCGCGCAACGGCGCCGATGGTGGTGCCCGGCGGTAAGCGGATTTCGTCCAGACGCCGGCCCACCACCTTGGAGGTTTTGTAATCGCCATGCGCGACCGCCTCTATAGCTTCGGCGGCGCCCCGGCGCAGGGAATGGACCTTGGCGACATGGCCGCGCCGGACATGAGTCAGCAAACTACCGATCGTCGCCTGTTGCGGTGAAATCGCGACGTCGATAATGCCCGAGGATTCCACCAGATCGACGTATGAGACCCGGTTGATCAACGCCATCGCCTTGTGAGCGCCCATACGCTTGGCCAGCATTGCGGACAGAATGTTGGCTTCATCATCATTGGTTACGGCGCAAAAAACATCCATATTCTCAATGTTCTCCTGTCGCAACAGATTTTCATCAGCAGCGTCGCCCTGCAACACGATGGCCCGGTTGAGTTGCTCGGACAAGTGACGAGCAGTGATCGGATTATGTTCGATGATCTTGACCTGAAACCGGTCTTCCAGGCCCTGGGCCAACCGGGCGCCAATATGCCCGCCGCCGGCGATGATCAAGCGCTTGACCATGCGGTCCAGTTTGCGCAGCTCGCTAACAATCGCCCGGGCGTTTTTGCGGGCGGCGATGAAGAATACTTCATCATCCGCCTCGATCAGCGTATTGCCTTCCGGGATGATGGGGCGGCCCTGTCGGAAGATGGCGGCTACCCGGGTTTCGATACCTGGCATCCGATCCGGTAACACGCGCAGCGCCTGACCGACCAGAGAGCTGCCTTCATAGGCCCTGACGCCCATCAACCGCACCTGACCCTCGGCGAAATCGAGAACCTGTAACGCTCCAGGATGTTCAATGATCCGCTGAATATAATCGGTCACCAGTTGTTCAGGACTGATCAGCACGTCGATGGGCAGGGCTTGGTCATTCAGCAATTGATCCTTATAGGAGAGATACCCCCCTGACCGAACCCGGGCGATCCGTCGCGGCGTATTGAACAGCGTGTAGGCGATCTGACAGGCAATCATGTTGACTTCATCATTATCGGTCAGCGCAACCAGCATATCTGCGTCGGCCATACCCGCCTGTTCCAGCACTGTCGGATGAGAGGCATGACCGGCCAGGGTGCGAATATCCAGCCGGTCCTGGAGAGTTTGCAGACGCTCGGCGTTGGCATCGACGACCGTGACATCGTTCGCCTCGCTGGCCAGAATGTGTGCGACCGAACTGCCTACCTGCCCGGCGCCGAGGATGACAATTTTCATAGCAGCATCATTCGTCCAAGGCTTTTTTAGGGTCAATTCCCAATGCGCGCAATTTCCGGTACAGGTTAGTGCGCTCCATGCCGACGCGTTCGGCCAGGCGTGCGACGTTACCCTCGCATTCACGGAATTGCTGCATTAAATAAGTGCGCTCGAATTGCTCACGGGCTTCGCGTAGCGGCAAGTTCAGGGGAATGCTGCCCACATCATGCGATTTGGCGGAAGTCGCGCCGCGCACCGCAGCATCCACTTCTTCCTGGGTGATTTCTTCCTCACTGCCCAGAATCAGCAGGCGCTGCACCAGATTCTTGAGTTCGCGGATGTTGCCCGGCCAATTGTAGTTGCGCAGCCGGTTCTGCGCCGCCAGCGTAAAGTGGCGATAAGTCAGGTTTTCCTGATCGACAAAATAACTGACATAGTAGTTGAGCAATTCCGGCACGTCTTCAATATGCTCACGCAGCGGCGGCAACTTGATGGGCACCACGTTGAGCTGGTAGTACAAATCTTCGCGGAACCGTTCCAGCGCCACTTCCTGCTCCAGATCGCGATGGGTAGCAGTCACCACCCGCACGTTAACCCGCACCGACTCCTTGCCGCCAATGCGCAGAAAGGAGCCATTCTCCAGAGCGCTGGCCAGCTTAGCTTGAGCTTCGAGGTCCATGTCGGCCAGTTCGTCGAGAAACAGAGTGCCGCCGCTGGCCTGTTCCAGCCGGCCATAGTGAATGCGTTCGCCCTGCTCCGAGCCAAATAACTCTAGGCTGGCGTTTTCCCGGGCGATGGAACCCACGCCGACATCCACGAATGGCCCATCGCGTCGTGGACTGTGGGCGTGCAGGAACCGGGCGTATACCTCTTTGCCCGTGCCCGGTTCGCCAAAGATCAGCGCCGGGGCATCGTGTTGCGCGATTTTCAGCACCTGTGCGCGCAACCGTTGCACGACCTCGCTACGCCCTACCGGTTCAGAGACCGTGCGTTGCTGACGGCGCAGGTTCTGATTTTCCCGCGCCAGCCGGTCGGCCTCCAACGCCCGCTCCACAGTCAATAGCAGCTTGGCCATCGACAACGGCTTCTCGATGAAATCGTAGGCACCCAGGCGGGTGGCTTCCACCGCGGTTTCCACGGTGCCGTGGCCGGACATCATGATCACCGGACAGGGCAAATGGTCCCCTTCGCTCCATTCCTTAAGCAGCGTGATGCCATCGGTATCCGGCATCCAGATATCGAGCAGGATCAAATCAGGCCGTTGGGCGCGGCGCGCTTCGCGGGCGGCGGCGGCGTTTTCTGCGATCGCTACGCTATAGCCTTCATCTTCCAGAATTTCCATCACCAGGTCGCGAATATCGGGTTCGTCATCGACGACCAGAATATAGGGCGCGCTCATCCAGCCTCCTGATCGGTATTTAAAGGCGCGGCGGGAACACCGGGCGTTATCGAAACCTCGCCATCCTCATGGCGGAATGGCAAGCGGATCACAATCCGGGCGCCGCCCTCAGCCGGCGTTTCCAGCTGAATCCAGCCGCCATGTTCCTCGACGATTTTTTTAACAACTGCTAATCCTAGTCCGGTTCCCTTGGGTTTGGTAGTCACATAAGGCTCAAAGGCGCTGGCTGACAAGTGGTCGGGGAACCCGGGGCCATCGTCGCGCACAATTAATTCGGCGCAATCGGCCCCGGTGACATGCTCGCGCTGGGTGCAGATCCAGAGCGTAGAGCCTTGGCCGTCGTGAATCGCCTCAATGGCGTTCTTGACCAGATTATGCAGCAATTGCCGCAAGCGGCCTTTGTCAGCGTTGATCCACAGCGGCTCCTGGGCCAGTTCCAGGCGAATCTCTACATTGGCCGGATAATCGCGATAGAGGTACAGCACCTCGGTCACGAACTCGTTCAGGTCCAGCGGCGCCAGTTTTAGACGCGGCGGTCGGGCGTATTCGTTGAAGGCGTCCACCATCTCCTTCATCGCCTGCACCTGCTGAACGATCGTGTGCGTACCGCGTTCCAACACCCGTCCCTGTTCCCCATCCATTTGTTTAAGGTATTTGTGACGGATGCGTTCGGCGGCCAGTTGAATCGGCGTCAGCGGGTTTTTGATTTCATGGGCTAGTCGGCGCGCCACTTCGGCCCAGGCAGCGTCGCGTTCGGCCTGCACCAGATGGGTAATGTCATCAAACACAATGACATGGCCTCCACGCAGTCCCACGGCGTCCGGTAGCGAACTGCCGCGACACATCAGAATACGCCGGCCCGTGCTACTGAACCAGGGAATTTCCTGCCGCCAGTCGCCGGTCTGGATTAATTGTGGACTGATGATGTCGATCAAGTCCTGCAACACTGGCTGGACAGCGACGATATGCTGGCTGTTGGCGCCGATGAACGGTTGCAAGTCCACCCCGAGAATCTGACTGGCGGCGGCGTTACAGGTTTGCAAACGGCCCGCGTAATCAATAGTGAGCACCCCGGAAGACAATCGGGCCAGCACCGTTTCCAGATAGGCGTGCTGGCTCTCCAGTTGTTGCTGGCTGTGCTGCGCTGCATCGCGGGCCTGGGCCAGGTTGCGGGTCATTTCATTAAAGGACTGCACCAGAAAACCCAGTTCGTCGCTGCTGGCTTGCGCCAGTTGTTTGTCAAACTGGCCAGCCGCCACTGCCTGGGTGCCTTCCGCCAGTTCCCGCAGCGGCTGCACTAAGCGACGCGCTGTGTAAAACGCCGCCCAGAAGGCCGCCAGCACGGCCAGCAGCAGTGCCAGCGACAAAATGAGCGTAAAGCTGGCTTTGAGCGGCGCGCGTAAAAAGATCAGCTCCTTATAGCTGTCGAAAGCGGCTTGTACGGCGTCCGCCAACAGGCTGAGGCGATCAGTGACCGGAAACAGCGCTTGGAGCAAACGATCCTCAGCGCCGGGAACCGCCACCCGCACCGCTACACGGATATGAAAGCCGGCATCACCGATCGGCTCTAGACCGACATAATTCCGGCCCTGCCGGACTTGCAACAAAACCGTATCCGGGGGCGGCGCGGGCAGAACCAGTGAAGGATCGGCGGCAGCGGTTGCGATAATCTGTCCATCGCGGCCAAACAGGGTCAGTTCGGAAGCCTCGCTGAAATCTAGCAGGTCGTCCAGACGCCGCGCTGCTTGTTCGCCTTCGATTTCAGCGACACTTTCAGCCATTCGCGTGGTTTGCTTGAGCACGTCGCGCATGCGTAGATCCAGGGCCGTGCGGCTGAGTTCCAGTGCGTCTTCAAGACCGCGGTCTACCTGGACATTAAACCAGCTATCGATGCCGCGCTGTAAGAAATTCAGCGAAAAACCATAGACCAGAGCGACCGGCAGGATAGCCAGAATCGCGAAGACGCCGGCCAATCGCAGAGTCAAACCGGCGCCTGGCGACCGGCGCCAGTAGCGTCGCAGTAAGTCAATCAAGTTATAAAGAATGAGTGCGGCCAGTGAGCCGAGGCCAATGGCGCTGGTCAGCAAGAGCCAGCCATACACCTGTTGGAACTGCGCTGAATCGGTCGTGGCGCCACTCATAAGCACTAGGAGGATTAGCAACACGCCCAGCAACGCCAGCATCGCGGACAATCCCCGGCCGCGCGCGAGTCGGCGCAGAATCAAAGCCGCCATACGCGCCATGCGCTTGCCAATCGCCAGTCGTCGGAAATATAGGCGAACAGCCGCAACGGCGTCGGCAATGCGTCGACGTCGAGCCGGGCGCGCAGGGCACCTTTATAGCGCTGATTCGGCAGCAGCAAGCCTTTATCCAGAAATGGAAAGTCGGTAATGTGTCCCATGAACTGCAAGGCACTGCTTTGGCTGGGGAAGCCGCGTCGCTCGCCGCTGTTCAGGGTGGTGACCAGATATTGCCGGCTGAGAGTGTGATATTCGAGTCGAAAGCGCTGGGACAGCGCGTAAACGGTTTCATCCCATGCCCAGGCGCGCTGTCGGCGAACCTCCATTTCGAGTTCAATGGTCAGTGGCACCCCGTTTTTCAAGGCTTCGATCGCGGCCTGGCTGAAGCGGTATTCGATCTGGGCGTTCAGACGATAAACATCGCCTTCCAGTCGAGTCGAGGCGCTGATAATTTCAAAACCGGCCGCCCAGACCAGCGATGCATTCAGCAACGCCAGTAGGGAAATCAGTCCAGTGGCCAGGGTCTGCCCATACGGTCGGGTCAAGCGACCTGCCGACATGCAACCTCCCCGATGGATGGCCCGCGCTTGACCAACATGGCGTAATAGAATCCGTCCATGCCTGCTTCGCCGGGAAGGATCTGCCGACCATGCGACAAGGAGCGCCCCCAGGGCGTGGTGATCGGGTGCTCTTCAGCATCGGACTGATTCGCAAGAAAACGATCCACCACCTGTTCGTTTTCCTGCCGTAGCACCGAACAGGTCGCGTACAGCAACTGACCTTCCGAGCGCAGCAGCGGCCACAAGCTGGTGAGCAGCGTTTGTTGCTGATCAGCCAGCGTGGCGATGTCGCTGTCCCGACGCAGCAGTTTGATGTCGGGATGGCGGCGAATCACCCCGGTTGCCGAGCAGGGCGCGTCTAGCAGAATCCGGTCGTAGGGCGCACCGTCCCACCAATCCGCCGGCTGGCGGGCATCGCCGGCGATCAGACGCGCCTGAAACCGCAGTCGGTTAAGATTCCCTGCGACGCGCTCCAGGCGAGCGGCGTCCTGATCCAGCGCCGTCAGCTCCAGGTGCGGTTCACATTCCAGCAAATGACCCGTCTTGCCACCTGGCGCAGCGCAGGCGTCCAGTACGCGCAAACCCGGCTGAACATCCAGCGCCAGCAAGGGCGCAGCCAGTTGTGCAGCGGCGTCCTGCACCGAAATCCAGCCTTCGGCGAATCCTGGCAGCGTTGCGGGTTCGACTGCTGCATTCAATGTCAGCGCTGTAGCCACGGCCGCTGACGGTTCGGCATCGTATCCCAGCTTCTGCAACCATTGCTGACAGGCGTTACGGTCAAAGTGACGCGCATTGACGCGCAAGGTGAACGGTGGGCGGGCATTGTTAGCAGCAACGATAGCCGGCCAATCGTCCGGCCAGTCCTGTTGCAAGCGTTGCAGCAACCAGCGGGGATGGGCGGTACAGGCTTCAGGCTCCTTCTCCAGCGCAACTGTCAATTCCTGGCGACGACGCAGCGCCGCGCGCAACACCGCGTTCGTCAATCCTGCCGCCCATGATTTTTTTAACTGTCGGGCGGCGGTCACGGTTTCCGCCACCGCGGCATGTTCGGGGATGCGTAAATGCCATAATTGGTAAAGGCCGACCAGCAGCAATGCCCGGAGGGCAGGTTCACGCGGGTCCAGCGGCCGCGCCAGCAGCGATTGCAGCAAGGCTTGTAATTGGGGATGCCAGCGACAGACGCCATGACACAATTCCTGGAGCAGACCACGATCCGTCCGTTCGGCGCGTTCCAAAGCGGGGGGCAGCGTCGTTGCCAGCGATCGGCGCTCGCCCAGAACCTGTCCCAGCACCTGAGCCGCCAGCGCGCGGACGTTCATGCCGCGCCCAGCCGCCTGCCGGCCAGTCGACGGGCGTTCAGGAACGCCGCGACCGGCAACGGCTTGCCGCCGGGCAGTTGCACTTCAGTCAGCCGCAAAACGCCAGAACCGGTGGCAACCACGATCCCGGAAGGGTCCTCGCGCAGCACCGAACCCGGCGGCACAGTCACCGGTTCTGCTTCATCAGCGACCGCCCGCCAGATGCGCAGGATAGAATCATCCAGACGGGTATGCGTGACCGGATAAGGGTTAAACGCCAGCACCCGCCGCTCCAGATCCAGCGCAGGCCGGCTCCAGTCCAGCTCGAGATCGGTTTTACTCAGCTTGGGGGCGTAAGTCGCCAGCGCGTCATCCTGAGGTTGTGGAACGAGACGTCCGGTCAGCAGTTCCGGCAGGGTGGCTTGCAACAGCAGCGCGCCCAGCATCGCCAGGCCATTGTGCAACTCACCACCGGTGATGCCCCGTGGAATCGGACAGGCCGCCTGGGTAAACACCGGCCCAGTGTCGAGACCCGCTTCCATGCGCATGATGCTAATGCCGGTCTCGTCATCGCCGGTCAATAACGCCCAGTGAATGGGGGCTGCGCCGCGCCAGCGCGGTAAGAGCGAAGCGTGAACATTAACGCAACCCAGCCGGGGAATAGCCAGCGCCTCGGGCGGCAGGATCAACCCGTAGGCGGCGACTACCAGTAAATCCGGTTGCAGCGCCGCCAGCTCGGCTTGCACAACAGGATCGCGCAAGGTGGTCGGCTGATAGACCGGGATCCCGGCGGCTTGAGCACAGGTTTTAAGTGGGCTGGCTCGCAGTTGGCGACCCCGTCCCGCCGGTCGATCCGGCTGGGTATAAACGGCGACCGGCGAATAACCCTCATCCAACAGGGTTTGCAGAGAGGGAACAGCGAATTCGGGAGTTCCCGCGAAAATCAGGCGCGGCGCATCCATGCTTAGGCAGCGCGCGCTTCGTGGCGAGCCTGCTTTTCCAGCTTCTTGCGAATGCGGTCGCGTTTCAGCGCTGACAGATAGTCCACAAAAAGTTTGCCATCCAAATGATCAATCTCGTGCTGAATGCATACCGCCAACAAACCGTGCGCTTCCAGCTCAAAGGGTTCGCCATCGGCGTCAAGCGCGCTGACCCGAATCCGCTCGGCGCGACGAACCGTTTCGTAGAAACCGGGCACCGAGAGACACCCTTCTTCCATTTCGCCTTCGCCTTCGCGTTCCAGAAGGGTGGGATTGATGAATACGCGCGGCTGGTCTTTATTTTCGGATATGTCCATGACCACCACCCGTTTTCGGATATTGACCTGGGTTGCGGCCAAGCCGATGCCCGGTGCTGCATACATGGTCTCCAGCATGTTGGCGACCAGGGTGCGCACGCTGTCATCAACGGTTTCCACCGGCAGCGCAGGCTTGCGCAAGCGGGGGTCGGGATAATGCAGTATATTGAGTTGCGCCATGACTCCTCCGTGAAAGCCTGGTTAGGTGCTTAAATTTAAGTCTTGCGATTTTGCCATTCGATGCGAAATCATACGAGAAACTCATGCATCGGGGCTATACTTTGCGCGAGGGGAGTGATCCGCTACACTCCCGCCCGTACCTCCGAAGGATGAGCAAGGACCATGAACATCACGCGTTCCTCAAGGCGCCTCGGAACTGCTCTGTCATTGACGGCAGCGGTTTTGTTCGGGGCATGCGCCCAGAATCCCTCTGAATCCGATGCGCCCGAACCCGGTTCGGGCGCTTCAACCCCTGGCGAACCCCCGTTGCTGGCCGGATCGACTCCAGGCCAACCGCCGGCCGCTCCCGGGCCGGTTGCGCTACGCCCCGACCACCCCCAAACCTACACGGTGGTCCCGGGCGACACCTTGTGGAGCATTGCTGGCCGGTTTCTGCAAAATCCCTGGCAATGGCGCGAAATCTGGCGACAGAATCCACAGATTCGCAATCCCAACCGGATTTATCCCGGCGACGTGTTGCGTTTCAGCTACGATGCCAGCGGAAAACCGCAACTGGAAGTTGCCGAACGCGAGGACGTACCGCTGATCAAGCTGTCTCCACAAATCCGGGTCGAGGAATTGACTCAGCCGATTCCACCGGTGCCGCGCGACGCGGTTGAATCCTTCCTGACTCGCGCTCTGATCCTGAGCGACGCGCAATGGCAAGGTTCGCCGTACATTGTGGCTGATGACGATGAGCAAATCGTCTATGCCGACCGCGACCGGGTTTATGCTCGGGGCGCTATTTTTGACCAGCCGCGTTATCAGGTGTTCCGCCCTAGCGAGCCGTTGCGCGAACCGAATTCCGGTCGTTATCTCGGCACCGCAGGTATTTATCTCGGTCAGGCGGCTCTGGAGAAGGATGCTGATCCAGCAACCCTGGTGCTGGCCAACACGGTCGCGCCGGTCCGCGCGGGCGATCGCCTGTTCCCACTGGAGACTGAAGCCCAGCTTTACAGCTTCGAACCACACCCCGTGCCGCCGGATACCTATGGGTTCATTCTCGCCAAGCTGGATACCGATGTGACTCAGATCACCCAGTATAGTAGTGTGATTATCAATCTGGGCGCTCAGGAAGGTCTCGAACCTGGCCATGTGCTGGCGATCTACAGCAAAGAGCGCACCGTCGATGACCCGGTTTCCGGTGGAACTGTGCGCTTGCCGGGCGAACGTTCTGGTCTGATCATGGTATACAAAGTGCATGATCTGGTGAGTTATGCGCTGGTGATGCAGGCGGAACGCGCCATCCGTCTGCAGGACCAGGTGACGACGCCCTGAACGATATCTTTCCGCCCCCAACGGACGATCCGGCCTGGTTGCTCGCATTGTTGCGCGCGCCGGGCATCGGACCGGCGCGGTTTGCCCGATTGCTAGACTACTTTGGTTCGGCGGCGGAGGTGTTTGCTGCGGGTCGCGCCGAATGGGGGCGACTGGACCTGCCCAGCGCCGCGCTCGACTATCTAAGCGCGCCAGACTGGCGGTCGGTTGAAGCCGATCTCAGCTGGCTGGAGCAGCACGGCAATTATCTGCTGGCGCTGGCCGATCCTCGCTATCCGCCCCTGTTGCGCCAGATTCCCTACCCTCCGCCCCTGCTGTTTGTCCATGGCGATCCGCTTTGCTTGCGGACGCTGCAGTTGGCCATAGTCGGCACCCGCAATCCGACGCCGCTGGGTCGGGAAACCGCCCACCGTTTCGCCGAGCATTTGGCCGGGGCCGGTATGACGATTACCAGTGGATTGGCGCTAGGCATTGATACGTCCGCTCACCAGGGGGCGTTAGCCAGCCACGAAGGTCGCACGATTGCCGTCATGGGCACCAGTCTCGACCGGGTATACCCCGCCAAAAATCGCGATTTGGCCTACGCGATTGCCGAATGTGGCGCGCTGGTTTCCGAGTTGCCCACTGGCACGCCAGCGGCGGCGGGTAATTTTCCCCAGCGCAATCGCCTGATCAGCGGACTGGCGCTAGGCGTACTGGTGGTCGAAGCCGCCGCGCGCAGTGGCTCACTGATTACCGCCCGCCTGGCGCTGGAACAGAGCCGGGAAGTCTTTGCCATTCCCGGTTCGATTCATAACCCACTGGCCAAAGGTTGCCACGCCCTGATCCGCGAAGGCGCCAAACTGGTGGAAACCGCAACCGATATTCTGGAGGAACTGGGTTCCCTGGCCACAGCCAGCGCGATTGAATCAACAACTGAAACCGGGCTGGAGACCGCCAAGCCGGCGATGGATGCACTGGATGAAGAGTATCGGCAATTGCTGGCGGCTATGGGCGATGAGTCGTGTGGAATCGATCTGTTAGTGGAACGTTGTGGATTGACGGCAGAAGTGGTTTCCTCCATGCTCTTAATTCTGGAGTTGGAAGGATTCATTGCGGCGGTTCCCGGTGGTTTTTACTGTCGTCTGAAATGCTGAATGCTGGTCGCCGCCTACGTGATGGCGTAGTGGTGGTTTTCGCGCGCTGGCCAAATTGGACTCGCGTCTCGCGCCCCGCCTGATGGTTGGGTCTTTTGTACTTTCAAGGCGAGCTTCTGAATGAAAGAAAACATGCTGGATGTGTTGATGTATCTATTCCAGAGCGACATAGACCAGGATATTGACACCGATCCTGATCGCGAATCCATCCAAACCGAGTTGTTGGCAGCCGGTTTTCCCTCGCGGGAAGTACGCCAGGCGTTCAACTGGCTGGACAGTCTGGTCGATCATCCGTCCATCCCACTGCCGGTGAACTCCCGTTCATGCCGTATTTACATTCAGGCAGAACAGACCCGACTAGATGTGGATTGCCGCGGGTTCCTGCTGTCTCTGGAGCAGCGCGGCATTCTCGATTCGGAAACCCGCGAACTCGTCATTGACCGGGTCATGGCGCTGGAGACCGACGACATCGACCTGCATCAGCTGAAATGGATCATCCTGATGGTGTTGCTCAATCAGCCTGGCCAGGAAGAAGCCTATGCCTGGATGGAAGAATTGATCTTTGACGAGGTTCCTGGCTACCTCCATTAATCATTCAGTAAAGCATTCTTCGCCGCTTCGCTAGAGTCCGCCATGTAGCGGATTTTAAGCCGAGGGCGCCGCTTTTTTATGGCCGGACGCGCTCCCGGCGTTATTTCTGTTTCCGTTAGCCCCCAGTAAGGTTATGAGTAAAAATTTGGTCATCGTGGAATCGCCGGCCAAGGCGAAGACCATTAAGAAATATCTGGGCAAGGACTTTGAGGTTCTCGCTTCCTATGGTCATGTGCGCGATCTGGTGCCTAAGGAAGGCGCGGTCGATCCCGATCACGACTTCGCCATGAAGTATCAGATCATTGATAAGAACGAACGCCATGTTGAAACCATCGCCAAGGCGGCGGCCAAGGCGGAGGCGCTCTATCTGGCCACTGACCCAGATCGCGAAGGCGAAGCCATTTCCTGGCACCTGTGTGAAATTCTCCGGCAACGCGATGTGTTAAGTAATAAACCGGTTCGGCGCGTGGTATTCCACGAAGTCACGCAACGGGCGATTCTGGACGCGGTTGCCCATCCACGTAGTCTGTCGCTGGATCTGGTCAATGCGCAACAAGCGCGGCGAGCGCTGGACTATTTAGTCGGTTTTAATCTGTCGCCCTTGCTGTGGAAGAAAATCCGTCCGGGTCTGTCGGCGGGCCGGGTGCAATCGCCAGCCTTGCGGATGATTGTCGAGCGTGAGGAAGAAATCGAGCGGTTCCAGGCGCGCGAGTATTGGACATTGGAAGCCGACGCTGCTAAGGCGCGTCAGCCGGTCACGGCCCGGCTGCTGGAGTATGTCGGCGAGAAGCTGACGCAATTTAGCGTGACCGATGGCGAGCAGGCGCATCGCATGGAACGGAGCTTGCTGGATGCTGCGAGTGCGCAGCTGAGCGATTCTGGAGCAATCGCCAGTGAGGGGGTGATCGGCCGCCTGCTTGTTGCCAGGGTTGAGCGTAAACAGCGTAAGCGCAATCCCGCGGCGCCCTTTACTACTTCGACCTTACAACAGGAAGCCTCGCGCAAATTAGGGTTTTCTACCCAGCGCACCATGCGGGTCGCACAACAGTTGTACGAAGGTATTGATACCGGTAGCGGCGCGGTAGGCCTGATCACTTACATGCGCACCGATTCGGTCAACCTGGCTCAGGATGCGCTCAATGACATTCGGGCGCTGATTGCCCAGCGCTATGGCGCGCACAATCTGCCGTCCAATCCCCGGATTTTCAAAACCAAGGCCAAGAATGCTCAGGAAGCGCATGAGGCGATTCGTCCCACCGCCGTCAATCTTACCCCGGAGGCCGTCCGCGCGCATCTGAATGCGGACCAGCACGCGCTGTATGAATTAATCTGGAAACGCACCGTGGCCTGTCAGATGATTCCAGCGACCCTGGATACCGTATCGGCTGATCTGGAATGTGGGTCTGGCAACCTATTTCGCGCGACCGGTTCGACGATTGCTGATCCCGGCTTCATGGCGGTTTATCAGGAAGGCGTAGACGATCAGAGCGATGAGGAGGAGAGTCGGGCATTGCCGCCTTTGAAAAAGGGTGAGTGGCTGGACTTGCGGGCGTTGCGTTCCGAACAGCATTTTACCGAACCGCCGCCGCGCTATTCCGAGGCCAGTCTGGTGAAGACGCTGGAGGAGCATGGCATCGGTCGACCTTCGACGTATGCTGCGATTATTTCGACCCTGCTGGCGCGCGAATACGCGATACTGGATAACCGCCGTTTCAAGCCCACTGACATTGGCCGGATTGTCAACCGGTTTCTGACCCGGCATTTCGATCAATATGTGGATTATGAATTCACCGCTCGCCTGGAAGATGAACTGGACGCCGTGTCGCGCGGCGAGGAAGACTGGCTGCCGCTGATGCGCGGTTTCTGGGATCCTTTCAAGCAACGTGTGACGGAAAAGGCGGAAAATGTCTCGCGGCAGGATGTGATTCAAAGTCGGGAACTGGGGACAGATCCCAAGACCGGTAAACTAGTGTCGGTGCGCATGGGCCGGTTTGGCTCGTTCGCGCAGATCGGCGTCAAGGAAGATGCCGATAAGCCGCGTTTCGCCAGCCTGCGACCTGATCAGCGGCTGGATACGATCACGCTTGAAGAAGCCCTGGCGCTGTTTCAATTGCCGCGCGACCTGGGGACAACGGTGGACGGCGAACCGGTGCAGGCGAATATTGGCCGTTTCGGGCCTTATGTGCGTTACGGCAAGAACTATGTCTCGATCAAGAATGGCGATCCTTACACCATCAGCCGGGAACAGGCGCTGGAATTGATCGCTGCACATGAGGAAGCGAAGGCTAATCGCCGATTACGGACCTTTCCGGATTCACCCATCGAAATTCTCAAGGGGCGTTTCGGCCCCTACATCACCGACGGTAACAAAAACGTCCGGGCACCCAAGGAGCGGGAGCCGGAGAGTTTGAGTTTGGAGGAATGTGAGGTGTTGCTCCGGGAAGCGCCGGAGAAAAAGAAGCGCGCCACGAACCGCCGACGAACTGCCGCGCCCGCGAAAAAGAAGCGGTCCAGTAATGGTTAGCGATGCCAAAACGCCCTCTCCCCGCGTGGGGGAGGGTTGGGGTGGGGGGAGCCCACGCCTGTGTCTGCGCGCCGTTGCCCGCGTGGTTCAGGCGGGCGGCATCGTCGCCTATCCCACCGAGGCCGTTTATGGGTTGGGTTGTGACCCACGGAATGAGCGGGTGGTTCGTCGCTTGCTGGCGCTCAAGCGGCGGACGCTGCGCAAGGGATTGATCCTGATTGCCGCCGATTTCACGCAACTTGCGCCTTTCCTGCAACCACTCTCATTTGATGAGCAAACACGGTTGGCTGCGACCTGGCCGGGTCCCTACACCTGGCTGGTTCCAACCCGGGCCGATACGCCGTACTGGCTGCGGGGTCGTCATGACACGCTGGCGGTGCGGGTCACGGCCCATCCATTGGCGGCGGCGCTCTGTCGGGCCTGTGGCCATGCGCTGGTCTCCACCAGCGCGAACTTCAGTGGCCGTCCTCCGGCGCGCAACGTATTGGCGGTGCGCCGACAATTGGGGCTGAGCATTGACGCGCTGCTGCCCGGTCTGACCGGAGGCGCGGATAAACCGACGGAAATTAGGGACTTGCGCAGTCATCGATTGGTACGGGGAGCCTGAATCGGTCCCCTCGGAGAGACGAGCGTTTTGCAACCAGCGTCGCCGCCGCCAATCACGCAGGATATTGAACATTGGCGGTCAACACTGATGAGTGCGCGCATCACAGGTCGTTCTGGCGATTCTGCTTTTGCTGCTGCTCCTTGACTCGGGCCAGATGACGATCCGACCAGCGCGCCAGGGCATAGATGGGGTAACCGATCACCATCACCGCCAGCAGGATACAGATGGTAAGCGCAACGACCTTGGGTAAATGATCCCACCAAGTGTTGATGAAATAAACCAGTCCCCAGATTAGCAGACCAGTTATCCCCAGTGAAACCAGAAAAGCTAGAAGGTTGCTGCGTTGCATGGACTCATTCCAGGGTAAATGAAAAGCTCGATTCCAAAAGGCTGCCGGATTCGGGAGGATAAACCATAAATTGGTCAACACCGTTCCGCCCGGCCGCATCCTCGATATAGCTGAAGACTTTTTGTGTTGTACCTGGCGCCGTTGACGCCGTGCGCAGTATTAAATTTATTGACTGAATTTTTTGGAATAAAATAGCTTCTAATTGTTATTTTTCAAAGGTAACTGCCTACTATAGTCTTGCGTAGCGATATCCATACATTTGAACCGCCAAGAACGCCAAGAGATTGGTCTGATCACTTGGCGAGTCAGGATGTCGTTTTATCATTGAGCGAGACAATGACATGAGAAGACTACCGGACGATATGGCGCCGGTTTCCAAATTTGATGGGTAGATTCTATTAGATTCTATGTGATTAGGTAATTATTAGGCAACGCCCATTGAGCGCTACCCTACCCCTTTCCTGGCTGTTGATTCTCGGCGGCCTCATCGCCTTCGCGCCGATGTCGATCGACATGTATCTGCCGGGTCTGCCGGCCATCGCTGCTGATTTTAGCGTTGCGACTTCTGCTGCCCAGTTCACCCTGTCGAGCTTCTTCATTGGTCTGGCGCTCGGGCAAGCAATTCACGGACCGCTGGCGGACCGTTATGGCCGCAAACCGCCGCTCTATCTTGGTCTGACGCTGTATGTGATCGCCTCGGTCGGTTGCGCACTGACAACCGATATGGTCATGCTGATTGCCTTGCGTTTCATCCAGGCCATCGGGGGCTGCGCCGGGATTGTTATTGCTCGGGCAATAGTGCGCGATTGCTGCGACCCGCTGACTGCCGCGCGGGTGTTTTCCCTGCTCATGCTGATCATGGGATTGGCGCCGATTCTCGCACCGTTTATTGGCGGCTGGATTCTCTGGTTCGCAGGCTGGCGAGCGATCTTCGCGGTGCTGGCGCTCTTCGGGCTGGGCTGCCTGTTCGCCGTCTGGCGTGTGCTGCCGGAAACCCGACCGGCAGATACGATCGCCAGTACGGGGATCGGCGCTGCGCTGCGGGTGTATGGCGATTTGCTGATCGACCGCCGGTTCATTGGCTATGTTTTGAGCGGTGGGTTCGCCCATGCCGGAATGTTCGCTTACATCACCGGTTCGCCGCATGTGTTCATCGAGGTGTATGGCGTATCGGCGCAGAATTTCGGCTGGCTGTTCGGCCTCAATGCGCTGGGGTTGATCGCCAGTTCCCAGGTCAACCGTCGTCTGTTGCTGCGCTATTCCACCGATACGCTTCTGCGCCGCGCAAACCGCGCAACTGTACTGCTTGGACTGGCCATGCTGTTGATCGCCGCCAGTGACTGGGGCGGCTTACCGGGGCTGCTGGCTCCGCTATTTTGCTATAGCGTCAGTCTCGGCTTTACTGCGCCTAATGCTATGGCTAATGCGCTGGCGCAGCAGGGGCAACGCGCAGGCAGCGCCTCGGCCCTGATCGGTGCGTTGCAATTTGGCGTAGCGACTCTTGCCAGTATGGCGGTTGGCCTGGCGGGCGGCGGCTCGGCGCTGCCGATGGCCGCGGTCATTGCGAGTTGCGGGTTGCTGGCCTACATCGCGCATCGCGCTTGGGTCGGAAAGGGCATGATGTGAGGACGCTGGCTACGCTTCCCGCTTGACCCGGTACAGTTCCCTCGTCTTAAGCGCCCGGCCCTGTAATTGCTCCGCCAGCGCAGCGCGGGTCAGGCGTTTGACCTCTTTAAGTACGTCTGGGTCATTGAACATCCCGTCCCGCAGAGCCAGCAAGCCACGACCGGAAATCGGCACGCCGGTTTGCGTTGCATTAACCGTCAGCGGTCCTCGATCGAGAACATAGCGATAGTGCGTCTCAGCTACGATCGGCGCTCCGCTGTCCGCCTCGCGATCCAGACTCAAGCCGTAACCCAATTCTTCCAGCAACCGCTTCTCAAAACGCCGCAAAGGCGGTTCTGCATCATCTGCCGCCGCCAAGTCTGTTAGTAGAACCTCATAGGCGGCAAATAATCCAGGCTGCGGATCGCAGCGTGGCAATAAGCGCACCAGTAACTCGTTAACATACAGTCCAGCCAGCGCCCGATTGTGCAACAAGGGGATGGGTAGCCCGATTTCCTCACCGCCGCTCAGCGTGACCAAATCGCCGTCGCCGGTCCAGGAGAGCAGCAAGGGAGTAAACGCTTGCAATAACCCTTTCAGACGCGATCGGGACGATCCTGCGCCACGCGCCACCAATCCCAACCGTCCGTGTTCACGAGTCAATACCTCCAGCAACAGGCTACTGTCCCGATACGGGCGGCGATGCAGAACGAAGGCCGATTGCAACAGGGCGCGCATTAACCACTTAAAACTGACTGTCTGGATCGCCGTAACCCAGACTGCGCAGGGCGCGTTCATCATCCGACCAGCCTTCGCGGACCTTGACCCAGGTTTCTAAAAACACTTTGCGATCCAGTAACCGCTCCAGATCCTCGCGGGCCTGGCGACCGACCTCACGCAACGTGACGCCTTTCTCGCCGATGACAATGCCTTTCTGGCTGTTGCGCTCAACCCAGATAACCGCATGGATGCGCACGAGTCGACCTTCCTCGACGAACTGCTCAATCTCTACGGTCAGGGCGTAGGGCAATTCTTCACGCAAAAGCCGGGTCAATTTTTCGCGAATCAATTCAGCGGCCATGAAGCGTTCGCTGATCGTGGTGATCTGGTCTTCAGGAAAGATACGCTCTCCGATCGGCAATAACCGGGCAATGACTTGTTCCAGCGCAGCCACGTTGTCACCGTTGATCGCAGCCAATGGCACAACCTCAGTAAACAGACGCTTAGCAGCCATCTCTTGCAGGAACGGTAACAACCGCCGTTTATCGGTAAGCCGATCGACCTTGTTGACCGCCAACACCACTGGTTTGCCGAACTCGGTCAGGCGTTGCAGCACGTCCTGATCCTCCTCAATCCAACGCAAGGCTTCAATCAGGAACACTACGACATCGACATAACCCAGTACGCTAGCCGCCGCCCGGTTCAGGTAACGATTCATCGCTCGCTGACCTTGGCGGTGTAAGCCCGGCGTGTCCACGTAAATGATCTGCGCATCCGGCAAGGTCTGAATACCCAGAATGACATGCCGAGTGGTTTGCGGCTTAGGTGCAGTAATACTAATTTTCTGGCCGATGAGTCGGTTCAGAAGCGTGGATTTACCCACATTAGGACGACCCAGCAAAGCGACGTAGCCGGCGCGCAGTTCACTTTCCCCAGCAGTTGGGCGGGAAAAGGACGATGATGAAGGCGCCATCAAGCCAGTTGCTCCAACATCAGACGGGCTGATTCCTGTTCGGCTTTGCGGCGACTATTGCCCACGGCTATCGTCCGCAACTGGGCAACCTCGCATTCCACAGTAAAACTCTGCGCATGTGGTTCGCCACGGATTTCCAGCACGTTGTAAATCGGTAAAGGACGCTGGTCCGCTTGCAGATACTCCTGCAAACGGGTCTTCGGATCTTTCAAATCACTGGCGCTGGATAATCGCATCAGCCAGTCTCGGTAGAGATGCAACACCCAGTCCCGGCAGGCGCTAAAATTACTGTCCAGATAAACTGCACCGATAATCGCCTCCAGCGCGTCTGATAAAATCGACTCACGTCGATAGCCGCCGCTCTTGAGTTCGCCCTGACCCAATCGCAACCAGTCGCCCAGTTTTAAACCGCGCGCCAAATCCGCCAGGGTTTCCCCCTTGACCAGACTGGCTCGTAATCGACTCAACTCGCCCTCGCTGGCTTTGGGATAGTGTTGGAACAGATATTCCGCGATGATCAGGTTCAACAAGGCGTCGCCCAGGAATTCCAGCCGTTCGTTATTACGGGCCGAGGCGCTGCGATGGGTTAACGCCTCTTCCAGCCACTCCGGCGTTTGGAAGCGATAACCTAATGCAGTGCACAGTCGAGCAAGCGGTGGATTCACGAATTCACATTCAATTAGGGGTCAGCGGAATGGTTTCATTCACCTTGAGTAACACAAATAAACCATAAAACAGCTCCCGCTCGTCATCATAAACCAGTTCCAGCACCCGGCCCCGCCCGCTGGGATCATTCTTGATCTTGAGATCACGGGCCGTGATTCTCTCCACATAACCAATATCGAAGCGTCTCTGAATCGCGTTCTGAATGTCCTGCATACTCATTTGCGCAAGCTGCGGCTCTTTGCGAATGCTCTCGATGGTCGATTTAATCGTATACAATTCAATATACATCGGTATGACCTTCATCGCGATGAGCGCGACAAATCCGATAACAATCAACAATAACAGCATGCCAATCACCGTCATGCCGCGTTGTTGATCATTTTGACGCTTGCCCACTGTACTCTGTATCATGCTTATCTCTCCCCTTATTTGTGGTTTCACCTACTCGATGCGATTGCCGATTCGGCTACAGTGGCCGTTAAACGTAATGCAATCCAGATTCATCCAGATGAAAAAAGCCTTGCCGATCAGATTTTCCTCGGGCAGCGGCCCCCAGATCCGACTGTCGCTGCTGTTGTCGCGGTTGTCGCCCATGACAAAGTAGTGTCCTTCCGGCACTTGATATTCCCAGGCGACAGTCCCATCCGGTTCCCGGCGTGGTTGCAGGCCCGGCCACAAGCCCATCAGATTCCAGCGCCCATCAGCCAAAACCTGAATGTAATGGTTGGCCGCGCCCAATTGCTCATCAAATTGCTGATAACCCGGTTCAGCCGGATTATCGGGCAGCGAAGTCAGCGGCGCGGATTGACCGTTGATGAACAGCTGCTTGTTCCGATATTCCACCCGGTCGCCAGGCAATCCAACAACCCGTTTGATATAGGCCACAGCCGGTTCACGCGGGTAGCGAAACACCACCACATTGCCACGCTCTGGGTGGCCATTGCCAAACAGTTTGGTGTTGAGCACCGGTAATCGCAACCCATAAGCGAACTTGTTGACCAGGATGAAATCACCATTGAGCAGGGTCGGCAACATGGACTCCGAAGGAATGCGGAACGGCTCGACAATAAATGAGCGTAGCACGAGCACCGCCAGGATCACCGGAAAAAACGACTTTGAAAGATCGACGTACCACGGTAATCTGGCGGCAACTGCACGAGCTTCACCCGTCTTGCCCGGCGTGAATGCGCTACGGGCGCGACGCGGCGCCAGCATCAGGATATCCAGCAACCAGATGGCTCCGGTCGCCACGGTCAAAACCACCAGAACGGCGGCAAAATCGATATTCATGCGTATAACGATCCAGTCGATTAAGTAAGAGTGATCAGCGGTTGGGATCAGGAATTATTCCTGTCCACCTGCAATACCGCCAGAAAAGCATCTTGCGGGATTTCCACTTTGCCCACCTGCTTCATGCGCTTTTTACCCGCCTTCTGTTTTTCGAGCAACTTGCGCTTGCGCGTTACGTCGCCGCCGTAGCATTTGGCTAGGACGTTTTTACGCAATGCTTTAACCGTCGTGCGAGCAATAATCTGATTGCCGATAGCCGCCTGAATCGCTACTTCAAACATTTGTTGCGGGATCAATTTCTTGAGTCTAACCGCCAGCGCATGGCCCTGACGTTGCGCCTGATCGCGGTGAACAATTGCCGACAGCGCGTCTACTTTTTCGCCGTTGATCAACACATCCAGCTTGACCAGCGGCGCGGCCTGGAAGCGTTCAAAGCTGTATTCAAAGGACGCGAACCCCCGGCTTACTGACTTCAACCGATCGAAGAAATCCATCACCACTTCACTCATGGGCAACTCGAAGCTCAATTGCACTTGACCCCCCGCGTAATGCAAAGCACGCTGGACGCCACGCTTCTCGATACACAGGGTGATGATAGCGCCCAGATAATCTTGCGGCGTCAGGATATGAGCCACGATAATCGGTTCACGCACCTCGGCGATTTCATTGGTCGGCGGCAATTTGGCGGGATTATCGATCTTCAGGATTTCATCTTTGGTAGTCAGTGCTTCATAAATCACCGTCGGCGCAGTTGTGACCAGATCGAGGTTGTACTCGCGCTCCAAACGCTCCTGGACGATTTCCATGTGCAGCAGACCCAGAAAGCCGCAACGAAATCCAAAGCCCATGGCCTGTGAAGTTTCCGGCTCGAAAAATAGCGAGGCGTCGTTCAACCGCAGTTTCTGTAACGCCTCGCGTAGATTGCCAAAATCATCCGAATCAACGGGAAACAACCCGGCGAAGACTCGGGGCTGCACTTTCTGGAAACCGGGTAATGGTTCGCTCGCCGGCTGATCAGCGCCGGTGAGCGTATCTCCGACCGGCGCTCCGTCGATGTCTTTGATCCCGGCGATCACATAGCCTACCTCGCCCGCATTTAATACGGGCTGATCGGTGCGCTTGGGGGTGAAGATACCGACCCCTTCCACCTGAAAGGTCCGGCCGGTAGACATGACCTGAATCTTCTGTTTAGGAACGATGCGCCCATTCACCACGCGCACCAGCGAAATCACGCCGACGAAGTTATCGAACCAGGAGTCGATGATCAGCGCCTTGAGCGATCCGTCCGCTTGGCCCCTGGGCGCTGGAATGTGGGCGACAATCGCCTCCAGTAAATCTTCGACGCCCAGACCGGATTTGGCGCTGACCTGTAGGGCGTGGCTGGCGTCCAGGCCAATGATGTCACCGATTTCGTGCGCCACCCGTCCCGGATCCGCCGAGGGCAGGTCGATCTTGTTGAGCACGGGCAGTACTTCCAGTCCCTGTTCAATAGCGGTATAGCAATTGGCAACGCTTTGCGCTTCGACGCCCTGGGCAGCGTCTACTACCAGCAGCGCGCCTTCGCAAGCCGCTAGTGAACGGGAGACCTCATAGGAAAAGTCCACATGCCCCGGCGTGTCGATGATATTGAGTTGGTAGGTATAGCCATCGCGGGCTGGATAGCGTAACGAGACGCTCTGCGCTTTGATCGTAATGCCGCGCTCGCGCTCCAGTTCCATCGAATCGAGCACTTGATCAGCCATTTCCCGCTGGCTCAAACCACCGCACATCTGAATGAATCGGTCAGCCAGCGTGGATTTGCCATGGTCGATATGGGCGATGATTGAGAAGTTGCGAATGTGATCCAGTTTCAATCCTTGTTCTCTTGGAAATGTGTGCGATGATCGAGAAATTGTGAATGTGATCCAGTTTCAATCCTTGTTGTTTTGGATTGGCCATCGCAGCAAGTACAAAGGGAAATGAAATTATAGCGACATCAGGACATGGAAAGCACATTGATGGGCACAGGCGCGGCCTCCGCTCGCCGCAACACAACAGGCTGAAACCGGACATCGTCCCGCCAGCGCCGTGCTGCAATGCGCACCGCCAGAAAACCCAGTCCTAGCCCTAATGCGCCTAGCAGAATAACCGGTTCCTCGCCGGCGCTAGCGAACGCGGCTTCGCCCAGCAGCGCCCCGGCCAACATCAATGCTAGGGGCAAGAGGTAAGCCAATAGCGCCCCGCGCAACAGGACGCCCTCCGCCAGTCCGACGATGACTTCGTCGCCCGGACACAGCGGCAAATCGGAAATCGCTCGCGTTCGCACCTGGCGACCGCTCCACACCTTCGACAGCGTCGCTGTGCCACAGCCGCTGCTCGCCTGGCAACTGCCACAGGCCGACCGCCGCTCAATTTCCACCCAGGCGTAGCCATTGCCAGCCTCCGCCACCCTGGCGCGCTCCTCAATCATGGTTTGGCCGCCTCCGGAGTATATTCAATCGAAGTCGCAATGCGTTGCACAGTGGCGGCGGGCACTTCGCCCACCACGAGCACTTGGTGCCCTGCGATCACCGTACCGAAAGCATTCATCGAGCCGAGCCGCGATTGCCCTTGTAACAGGGGAGGTTGATGATCCAGCTTTTCCAGAAACACCGAGATCGTAGCGAGACCATCAGCGAACACCAGATGTTCGGTCGGATGTCCCCCGGACGCTTCCGTGAAGCGGTTGTGCAACACCTTGGCAAACCCCTCGGGCAATGGGCCAACCCGCCAGGCGGACTCTGCGACCGGTTCGCCGGCTGGAGACGATGGTTCTGGATTGCCTGGCTCCCCTGAAATCAATGCGGCCTCTGGCGGCGCGGCAGGGGATTGAAAGGCGGATTCATCGATATGCGGCTTGACCTGTAAGTCGGTGAACATCAGCTGCTCCATCGGCTGACCCTGCTCGCTCAACAGCGCCGAACGCAGTAACAGGCCATTACCTTCATCCAGCCATAATCGATAGCCAAACCGCCAGGCATCCCGAGGTTTGATGGCGATCACCTGTGTGTCCAGACCGGCGATGCGATCCTCACCGAGCATCTCGAAAGCATAGTGACTTTCCAGCCGCCCCAGTTCGCGAGGAATCGATAGAGGGAACGGAGAGCGCTGATAATCACTGCCTGGGAAAGTGGCCTGTTGGCGTGGCAACAGGCAAACGACATGATTATTCGCCACCACAACTTCACGGGGCGGACCGTTCAGAGAAAACAATCGTTGCCGCTCACCGTTAGGACCACTGCCGTGAATAATCCGCATGGATTCCACATGGGGACCCTGAATGTAGATGAAAGTGCCTTCGTAATTCAGTGTTTGCGTGGCTTCAATCATTCGCTCCAACCATTGTCGCGCTTCTTTGAGCGCCCGTGGGGAAGAGTCGGTCCACCCGATGGGAGACAGAGAACCGGCGGCAAGCGCCAACGCGGCGCAAGTCAACAATTTTCGCTTCATTCGCGAGGAGCGTCAGCGGGAAGCTTGATAGCCGACCATGCGCACATAGGGCAGCATGCCATTCACGCTGTTCCTGGAGGCATAGCTATTATGGTTTACCAGATAGCTGTTCAACCGGGCTTCAACCGGTTCGTTGGCGTCGCCAGCCGACGGGGTCAGCGATACGGTCTGGAGCGGCGGAGAGATCATAGTGGGAGAAGAGGAAATATCAGCGGCCAGTGAGGCCGTGGGCGCGAAGGTGGCGTCGCTCTGGTTTAATTTCAGTCCGAACAGGGCCACCAGAACCACCGAAGCGGCGAGCGCGAAACCGGTCACCGGTTTGTACCAGGACGGTAGTGGTCGGGTAGTGACGCGCGACAAAGGTTCATTCGCTACAACCTGGTGGATGCGATCGCTGAAACGGGTATCCAGCGCCGCGGGGATATGGCTCTGCAAGGCATCGCTGATTAAATGATAGCGCTCCCATCGCCCCTGCCAATCATCATCCCGACTTAACCGGCGCAATGCCAGGGGGATCTCCGCATTTGCCAACTCATCATCAACCATTGCTGAAAGCTGACTGGCGACGATATCAACGGGGGGGATGGTTGGCGCTAAGATTTCTTCAGCCGTTTTATCAGCCATGACTCTATCCCGAAACTAGCTCAGTAGTGGACGCAGTTTGGCGTCAATCGATTCCCGGGCCCGGAAAATCCGGGAACGCACCGTACCGATTGGACACCCCATAGTTTGGGCGATTTCTTCGTAACTCATGCCTTCAAGCTCCCGGAGCGTGATTGCGGTGCGCAAATCTTCCGGCAAGTCTTCAATTGCTCTGAACACGGTCGCCTCGATTTCATCCTTGAGCAGGAGTCTTTCGGGAGTCTCGTACTCTTTGAGCAAGGACTGGCCTTCATATTGTTCAGCCTCCTGGGCGTCGATATCGGAACCCGGCGGACGCCGACCTTGCGCGACCAGATAGTTTTTGGCCGTATTGATAGCAATTCGATAGAGCCATGTATAGAACGCGCTGTCTCCACGAAAGCCGGGCAAGGCGCGATACGCCTTGAGGAAGGCTTCCTGGGATACATCCAAAGCTTCGCTCGGATCATGCACATAGCGGGAGATCAACTTGATAATCTTGTACTGGTACTTGCGCACCAGCAGATCGAACGCGCTTTTGTCGCCTTTCTGTACCCTTTGGACCAGTTCTCGATCCAGATGCCCTTCGCCCATCCGGGCAGACCCCTTTCGACTCAATGGCAATCTCCATGCGACCGTCACGGTAGACCGATGGCCATTACGTAAGTTCGCAGACTCGCCGGGATATGGTTATAGTTGTGGCGTGATATGAGTAAAGTATGACACTACCGCGTGTCTAATAGTAAACCCAGCGCCTTGAAACGATACCTTATTCTTGGAGTGGCTCACAAGTCATGACTTCGCTTGTTGACCTTCAGGTTCGCGTTATTAGCTGCAGCGGCGCCGGTCTCGGTCTGGCGCCGCGGTTGGCTCAAACCAGCATATTGCCATTGACTTGATTATTGGCGGTAGGCAGGACGTGGCTGGAAATCGTCGTTAGAGTTTCAATCGCTTGAATATGCTTTCCGGGATATGAATGATGATCAGCATGATCCAGCGCCAGAACCAGGGCAAGTAGACTTCATTCCGGCCCTGGTCGACGGCGGCGACGATGCCCTGGGCGATTTGATCGGGCTGCGCCCACAGCAATCCCTTTTTCTCGAAAGCAGCGGTCATCGGAGTGTCGACGAATCCCGGTTTGACGGTGATCACTTGGACGCCCTTGCGGCTTAACCGATTGCGCAGTCCTTGCAGGAACAAAGTGACCATACCCTTTGCGGCGCCATAGACATAGTTGCTTTGCCGGCCCCGGTCGCCGGCAACGGAACCGATGGCGATCAAAGTCCCACGTCCCTGTGCTTCAAAATCGTTGGCCAGCAGCGTCGCCAGACTGATCACGCTAAGCGCGTTAGTGTGAATTGCGGCCAGCGCCGCCGGCGCCGACTGTTGGCAAACCGATTGATCAGGCAGTATGCCATGAGCGATCAGCGCTATATCAAGATTGCCGAGCGCTTGATGGACCCGCTCCAACAGCGCGGAATGCTGGTCGATCCGGTCCAGGTCCAGGCTTTCCTGAACGACCGGCTGGCTAGAACGGATTTCCAGATCGCAGGCGATGGTTGCCAACCGTTCTATATTGCGTCCGACCAGATAGAAGCGCGCGCCGGTCGCCGCCCATCGCCGGGCGGTCGCTTCAGCAATGGCTGAAGTGGCGCCGATAATCAGAATGTTGCGCATGTTGTTACCTTGCAGGATGTTTCTCTCGCCTCCTGAGATAGAGGCCGGAAGCGAGGGCGTCGTTCATCTGTCCATGACTCTTCGCCAGAAGCTGGATGAAAATCTTGGATCCACATATTCGCTGAATTTTCGCCACTGGGGGAAATACTGGCGAAAACTGTCCCCGCTCATCCGGGCGTCCTTGGCCGGATAAACCGCCCCGTCAGCCTGCCGGGTCACCTCGTCGAGTCGCCCCAGCAAGTCCAGGGTGCGTGATCCCTGATTGGGAAAGTCCAGCGCCAGGGTCACGCCGGGCCGGGGGAAGGACAGTAATCCGCCCGACGTCCTTTCGCCAAAGCGTTTCAGTACGGCCAGCATTGATCCCTGCCTGCTGGCGGCGATGCGAGCCAGGATTTCCCGCAGCGCGTCGCGGGCGTTTGCAGGGGGAATAACGCACTGGTATTGGAACAAGCCGCGCGGTCCATACAGCCGGTTCCAGTGCAACAGATTATCCAGCGGATAAAAGAACGGTTGATAGGGCGTGAGTCCACGCGCCGGACGGGGCAGATGGTAATAGAACCGGTTAAAATCGCCCACGCTGAGACGGTTTACCAGCGAGAAGGGCGGCATGAATGGGATGGTCAAAGCGCGGCGCTCCAGCGGTGGGGATTTCCGCAGACCGGGCGGCGCATGTATTCCCGCCAGGTAAATCCCTCGACCCAGAATTTTACCGGTAGCGGCGCAGTCGATCCAGGACACAATGTAGGGATAGCGCGCCTCGTATTCGGCATCGATGGCTAGGAACTCGTCCAGGTTAGCGAAGCGGCGATTTTCAGCGACGATCCACGGATTGGCGATGCGCTGCAACCGGATTTCCACCCAGGTGATCAGGCCGGTCAGTCCCAATCCGCCCACGGTGGCCTGAAACCAGTCGGGATTCTGTTCCGATGGTAAGCATTCACCTCCCTCCTTTGAAAAAGGGGGGTTGGGGGGGATTTCGCGCGGGCGATGGGGCCAAAATCTCCCCTCACCCTCCTTTGCCAAAGGAATGGTTACTTCCGGCGTACAGAGTCGCCGACTGCCATCGGAGCGCCACAATTCAAAAGCGCGCACCTGGCAGCCGAAACTGCCGGCGACATGATGGTTTTTACCGTGTACGTCGTTGGCGATAGCGCCGCCCAGGGTCACAAACTGGGTGCCGGGAGTTACCGGCAGGAACCAGCCCTGGGGGACGACGAGCGCCAGAATCTCGGACAACAAGACCCCGGCTTCAGCCCGCAATACGCCGGTTGCTGGATCGAAGGCGATGAAGCGATCCAGCCCGCGCGTCAGCAGCAACGCGCCGTCATTGTTCAGGCAGACATCGCCGTAACTACGGCCATTGCCGAAGGGTAGGCAGGAAGGCGGCTTCTCGGGTAGAACCAGGAATTGCCGGTCGCGGCAGGGGACGACTTGACGCGGCTGGGAAGGCGGAAAGCGACCCCAACTACCGGGTGCGTAATTCAGGTTTAATACAGCAGGACTCATTTTGGCAGCGCGCCCAGAAAGATCAGTACGCAGGCCAGCAGCACATAGCGGCTATGCGTATCGGTAACGGCGAAGAGAATAGGATCGTCGCGCATCTCGCCGCGATGCGTGACCAGCCAGACCCGGCTGATCCAGTATAACAGCGCCGGGCAGAGCAGCCAGATCATCATGGGTTGGCCGTAAAGCGCATGACTGGTTTCAGTATTGACATACAGCGCCAGTACCAGCACCGCCAGATAACCGGCTGCGCCGCCCAGGCTTTGCAGGATGCCCAGATCATCGACATGATAACCTCGCCCCCGCGCGCTTAACTCGCCTTGTTCCCGCAAGGTCAGCAATTCAGCATAGCGCTTGACCAGTGCCAGGCTCAGAAAGAGGAACATGGAGAACGCCAGCAACCAGAACGAGGGCATGATTTGCACTGCCGCTGCGCCAGCGATGATCCGCAGGGTGTACAGCCCGGCCAGCACGATAGCATCCAGCATCAGCGTCTGCTTGAGCCGTAGCGAGTAGGCGAGGGTTAAGACGTAATAGATGGCCAGTACTGTCGTGAACCACGGATGAATCAGCAGGCTCAGGCCAAAGGCGGCCACCAGGAGCAACGGAATAGCGGTGATGCCCTGAGCAATCGGTAGCTTGCCGGCGGCGAACGGACGCTGGCGCTTGTGGGAATGGCGACGGTCGGCGCTGAGGTCGAACAGATCGTTGAGCAGGTAAACGCTGGAGGCGCACAGCCCGAAGCTCAGAAAAGCCAACAGCGCTAATAGCAGTTTATCCGGCTGATCCCAGACATGACCGGCGGCCAGCGGCACGAAGATCAAGCCGTTTTTGAGCCATTGATAAAACCGTAAGGCCCTAACCCAGCGCCATAACGATTTTTCCCTGGTATTGAAAACCTGTTCAACTTCGCAAACGGCTTGCGCTTGCTTGATTAAAGGCAGACTGGCATTGACCATCAAGGCGCGACGAGCCTGTTTCCAGATGGCGAGATCGACGGGGGCGTTGCCGGCATAATCAAAACCGCGTTGGCCGTAGCGTTCCACCAGGATTTCGGCCTTATGCACGCCGGCCAGATTACGCTCGCCGTCGGTCGCCAGCACCTCATCAAAGAGTCCGAGGTGCGCAGCAATCGGTTCGGCGAATTTTCGATGGGAAGCGGTGACTAGGATCAAAATTCGTCCTGCGGCTTTCTGCTCATGAAGAAAGGTCAGCAATTCCGCATTGTAGGGCAAGGTCTCGATATCTATCTCCACACGTTGGGCAATGTGCGCCTTGAGGGTCGCCTTGCCCTGCGCCAGCCAGCGCGGCCAGCGCAAAATGGACAGCGGAGCTTGCTTGAGTTGGACCAACGCCGATTCCAGCAGTAGGTCGGAATTGAGCAACGTGCCGTCAAGGTCGATGCAGAGGGGAATCGGTGTGTTCATTAGACTTGCTCCTTAATAATTTTTGGGTAGTCCTGTAGAAAGTGGTGACTGACTTATAGGATGATTTTAGTGATGGTAAGATGAGCGATAAAAATCCATGATTTATCCACGTTGCCATTCATTAAATGTCGTTAAAAACGGCAGTATTTATAATCATAAACATAACCTCGAAGAGCCAAAAAAAAGCTTAAAGGCAAGCTCGTGATCCAATGTGACGAACTCTGGTCTTTTTTCGGAAATGAGAATGATAAATAATGGGTTTTTCTGACCATCGATCAAAGAGCCGATGAGATCATTGGCGTTTTTGTTGGAGATCAGAGCTAGAAAGGCGCCCAAGGACTGTGGGACTCGTTACCGCCCGTTTATCGACAGTGCACCATCTGCTACACGGATTTCTGAGAGTCCTACAGTGTGACATTCCCCAGCAAACGCCATAAAGCCGTCGGTAAAGAAAGTGGTCAAACGCATAAAATTGAACGCTTTAATTGTACCTTAAGACAACGCGTGGGACCGTTAAACATTATCGGGTGAGGAGTCGGCAGCAGGTTAATCGCCCACCAATCGGCTCTTACCCGGCAATACCCACGGAGCAAGTCGCGCTTGAACCGCCTTCATACGAACAGGTGTTGGCGGGTGCCCGCCAGAATAATGCGCCATCCTGAACCGTCTGCTGGCGCAACCACGCTTCGCAAGCCTCCGGCGGCAACGGCGGACTGGCCAGGAAGCCTTGCAGAGAGTCGCAGTCGTGGTGACGCAGGAACATGACTTGCTCCACAGATTCCACGCCTTCAGCGACAACCGTTAGCTCCAGGTTGTGCGCCAGGGTAATGATGGCGGCGGTGATCGCGGCGTCATCGCTGTCGGTAGCCACATCGCGCACGAAACTGCGGTCGATCTTCAGCGTATCCACGGCAAACCGTTTGAGATAGCTCAGCGAACAATAACCGGTGCCGAAATCGTCAATTGCCCAACGCACACCCATCGCCTGTAACTCGGTGATGGCCGGTGCGCTGGTCGCCTGCTCTACCAGAATGCTTTCGGTGATTTCCAACTCCAAGCGCTCGGCTGCCAATTCATGGGATGCCAGAATATCGGCAATGATCCGCACCAGGGCGCCCTGCTGAAGCTGCCGCGCTGAAAGATTGACCGCCACGCGCGGCATGGGCAATCCCGCTTGCTCCCAGCGCTTCAGCCAACCGCATGCTTCGCGCAATACCCATTCGCCTACGGCCAGAATCAGTCCGGTGTCTTCCAGAATCGGAATAAAGTCGGCGGGCGAAATCGGATCGCTCTGCGCCGGCTGCCAGCGTAACAACGCCTCGACCCCGATGATCCGGCCATCGTCAAGTTGCGCTTGGGGTTGGAAATGCAAGGCGAATTCGCCGCGCTCCAGCGCATGGCGCAAAGCGGTTTCCAGCAGCAAGTGCGCTTGTACCTGTTGGTTCAGTTCGCTGGTGAAAAAGCGATAGGCGGCGCGGCCCTGCTCCTTGGCCTGATACATCGCCGTATCGGCATGCTTCAGCAGGGTATGGACATCGCTGGCGTCGCCGGGGTACAGCGCAATGCCGATGCTGGCCGAGACGAACAGGTCGCGTCCGCTCAGATGGAAAGGCTGATTCATGCGGGCGAGCACCTTTCCGGCGACGTGGCTGACTTCCTCGCTATCGATCACGTTTTCCAGCAACAGGATGAATTCATCGCCGCCCAATCTCGCCACTGTGTCGCTGTTGCGCACGGTATCCATCAGCCGCCGAGCTGCTTTTTTCAGGAGTTCATCGCCCACATCATGCCCAAAGGTATCGTTAATCGCCTTGAAACGATCCAGATCGAGAAATAGCAGCGCCAATTGTTCGCCACTGCGATCAGCCTGGCTCAAGGCATGCTCCAGCCGGTCCTGGAACAGATAACGGTTAGGTAAACCGGTGAGTGCGTCATAGTTGGCCAAATAGGCCATTTGTCCTTCGGCGTGCTTACGCTCGGTAATGTCCTGGATCGTGCCGACCCATCGCTTTCCCGACACTTCCGTGTCGCTCGCCTCTCCTTGCAAGAGGACGATGCGCTCCTCGCCGCCCGGACAGACCAGGGTCGTTTCCTGTTGGAAACGAGTTTCGTGCAGGGGCAGGGTAAAATATTTGCGGATCTGATCGCGCTGATCGAACCTGATGAAACCAAGCATCTCATCGACCGTGGGTGTGAAAGCCAGGGGATGCGCGCCAAAGATGCGATAGACTTCCGCCGACCAGTGCAATTCCGGACGACCTGGCTGCCAACTCCAGGAACCCAGACGGGCAATGCGCTGCGCCTGGTCGAGAAGTTCATGGCTGTTTCGTAAATTTTGGGCCAGTTTATTGAGCGTCAGGGCCAATTGATCAAGTTCATCGTTCGACTGCACCGGCAACGCCGGTTCTCGCCGGCCTTCAACATATTTATGCGCTGCTTTGGCCATTGGGGCCAGCGGTCGCGCCAGGATGCGCGAGAGCAGGACACTGAGCAGACTACCCAGCAAGACTATGGTTAGTACGGCGGCTATCGCCAGCCGCGTCAACCCTTGCCGATAATCCTGCCAGGATTGGTTGCTGGCGGCATTTAAGCGGTGCAGGGACATCTCCAGAGATGCATTGGAGAGCTTCACGTTGGCGAAACCGGCAATCACTTCACCGTAGCTAATCACGAAAAACAGTTCCAGACCTTCGGATGTAGGCCGGATGATCGGTTCTTCTTCGGTCGAACCGGACATCGGCAACGCCAGGGTTGCGCCATACAAACGGTTTTCTGGCGTACCATCGCTCAAAATGCGCCCGGTGCGGTCGCTGACCAGAAAGCGGGATACCGGTAGCCAAGCGCAAACCTGAGCGATTTCCTCGTTCAGTTTTTCGATGTTCAGGCTATAGAGCGGGTTGAACAGCCGGCTCCGCAGGTAGACCGCAGTCGCGCGCAAGGCTTCTTCCTGACGAGTGCTTTCCTCAGCCTCGAAAAAATCCTGCAAGTCCTGCTGCAACCGCGTTGCACCTTGCAAAACCAGGTATCCCGAAGCGCCGAGGACGGCGCCCACGACCAGTGTCAACAACAGCAGAAAGAAAACAATATACCGGCGATTGATGTTCGAGGTAGTCAATCGTCTACCGCCAAAGCCAGCGTTTTCCGCCATTCAGCCAGTCCATCTTGATCGGCGGCGGTCAACCGTTCGAAGCGTTGAATGCCGGACGTTGCCTGAAGCGCATCCGGGCCCATTGGATTTTCATGCATATTCAACAAATTTTTTTCCACGGCGCTTTGCAATTCCAGGTTGATTCCCGGTCGAAACGAATTTGCTAAATGATCGGCCATTTCCGGCACATCGCGGGCGATCATTTTTCACGATTTAAGCGCCGTGGAAGATGTCCTTGAGGATGTCCTGCGCACCCTGGAAAAAGATCCAGTCCGAGTCTCCGGACTCGCAGGGTTCGAATGGGTTGTCAATATATCATTGAACGCAATTTAGTATCATTCAATGATCGTCCGATTAATCATCGGATGATCTTCATCGTGCGGTCCAAAATCGCTGTCCGGGTGCCAAGCCACCACGTCCAGCGCTTCATCCTGTGTGAAAAAGGAGTGCTGATAACCGGTCGGAATATACCAGCCAATGCCGGGTTGCAGCGGATACACACCATCAGGAGTACGGCACTCACCAGTTCCTCCCATAATCACTCCGATCCGTACGGAAGGATGGGTATGTGGCGTCTGGTCGGTATGCGGTGGAATGTGCAAGTGGTTGAGGCAAGGCTCGCCCCAGCGCGGCGGGCAAATCAGTAGCGTATCACTGCACCCATCGATATAGCGTAAGCGCCCAGTTGCCTCCAGCGGGCCGCCGATCTGCCGTAAGCCGCGATAACCAGCCAAGACAATCACCAGGCCACTGCCGCCCTGTACTGAACTCACATTAGGCACGGTGAAGAACATCCCCCGACACAGATCGAAGCGGCCTGCCTCTAGATCGCGCAATTGCGCTTGACCGGTGGTGACCATGCCATAGCAAGTGGCGTCGGCCGGCAGCAACAGGGCATTTTCCAGCCACCCCCAGACCTGTATCGGTGCTAAATCCAACAATAATCCGGGACGGATTTCAAGTAGCACAAAGGTGTTCATGGTGATTGACCGAGAATTCATCGCTCAGGAGGTAATACCAATTCTCATTATGTTAAATGACTCAGTACAGGACAAAAATCCTCAATAGGCTGAAAAAGGACCTCGCAGCTTGCTGCGGGGTATGTATCTCGAATGAGAATCAAGCGGGAACCGGCCTGTAAGCCGGGTTCTGTCGAGGACGGCCATTCATCTGCGACGCTTGTCGCCAAGCGCCTGTAGCGACCTACCCAGGAGCCGTGCGGACCACACGTAAACGCTCCTCTATTTGGTCTTGCTCCGGGCGGGGTTTACCGTGCCGCGCCTGTTGCCAGCCGCGCGGTGCGCTCTTACCACACCTTTTCACCCTTGCCGGTTCTTGCGAACGTGGGCGGTATGTTTTCTGTGGCACTTTCCGTCGGCTTGCGCCGCCCAGGCGTTACCTGGCGCCCTGTCCTGTGGAGCCCGGACTTTCCTCTATGCCATCAGCGGCACAGCGACCGTCCAGCCGGTTCCCAAGGTTTAGTATCCGTTGATCATCTATCGTTCACAAGGCCCCACCAGAAGGCGCAACCCTCATTCCTCCGGCGCCAGGCCGCTCGACAGCGGCGGAAATTCGGGATGGTGGGATTCCTGTTGCCGCACAGCCGGATTGTACCGAAGACAGTTGGGTACGCAGGCGCACTCAAAAGCGATCTTCATCAGCGCAATTCGCCCCTCGTTCTTAAGTTGAAACAGCCGGGGCACCATCCGGTCGCGCAAAGTTTCCGGATCGATGGTATTGACATAGATCTTGGTGCCACCCTCAAAACCCGCTGGCGTCGACACCCGCCATTTAATCAGAATCCGCCATGGCATCGGCACATCCACGTCAGGCGGTTTGTAGTACCACTCTTCGTTACAGGGAATCTCCGCGCCGGCGGCAGCATGGCAGCCATGTACCAGATCAGACATGGCGCGCAGTTCTTCCGGGGAGTGATTCCACGGCTGGCTACGCTCGCTCTTGGAGAAAATCTCCAGCGTCGGATAGCGATGACCAAAACCGGCATAAGCGATGGCATGATCGTTTTCGGCGACGACCAAATTGCGGTAGGCGGCGAAATTAACCGCTGCTTCGTTGTAAATATTCGGGTTGGCTCGCACCCTTTGCAACTCCACCTCGTTCTGGACGCCGCGCTCGTCAATCGCCACCAGTTGCTTGTGCAAGTGATCGAAAGACGCCCCCGCCGGTTTCAACCAGTTCTGGAAGACCGCGACATAACGCACGTAGCGATTATTGACGTATAAATCGCGCATGGCGTCGATGGTGAAGCGCAAATACTGGTAATGCTCTTCCGGTGTCAGCGCACCCGAGGACGCCAATTGATGATTATGAGTTGCGCCGTCGACGAAATGGCGCCGGGCGACGACCACTTCATGGCCGCCGCCGAAAAAGGCATTCGCCATTTGCAACTTCTCGTCCTGGGACAGCCGGTTACAGGCGGTATCATCCATACCCGCAGCCTTGAGGCGCTGTTCCACCACCTGCAAAACGTGGTGGCGACCGGCTTCCGAAGCCAGATAATCACATTTGTGAGCTTCAATGGCGTCAGGAATCCGGTAGCCAAAGTTCTTTTGCCAATAGTCAAAGGACACGATCTCGAACAGATTGGGGATGCGCCGGAATTCCGCGACAGTATTGAACAGCGCATCGGCGTGGAGATGGCGCAGGGTCGTAAAACCCCCATCGGTTTTGACTAAACGCGCCTTCTCGGGTGGAGTTTCCAGATAGCGCCGAGTGCAAAACGAACAGTGAGCGTCCCTCTGAGTCGGTTCAAGGGGCAAAGGATTGGGCATGCTAACGCCCAAAGGTCGATTGCCCCGACCGGGAACGGTCCAGACTTCCGTTCCTGTAAAGGGATTCACCTGTTTGATGGTCCCGTCGGCCATCCGCATCAAATAATTGGATTCAGGGATAATCTGCGGCGACATGCCCAGTGTGCCTCGCTGTTGCGTTTGGTAATGAGTCTGCGTTACTTCATTCTAGTCCAGACACGCCATTCGCTCCATGTGACTTCAAGCGCTGGGCAGAGTAAGAGGAAAGCCCAGTGCGCAAAGCTCCGCCGCCACCATATCGACCGCTTCGCCGACAACCGACGCTACCTCGGAAGACAGTTCAGCGCCCAACTCCATATCTGCCGGAACCACGCCAATTAACGTGATTGCGCGTGGCGCTTCCTCCATCAGAATCAAGGTGGCCAGCACTTCAGACAACCCGAGTTGATGGGGCGAATAGCGGGCCTGAAACAAGGCGGGTATTTCGGCATCGGCCAGTTTCACCACCGTCGCGGGCGGTGCGCCGGTCTGCACCGCATCACAGATGAGTAAATGATCACAACCGGCCAGGGTGTCGAGCAAATCCATGCCCACCGTGCCGCCATCGACTACTTCCACTTCGGGAGGCAGATCATAGCGTTCCGCCAACGCCTCGACCACTCGCACCCCGACGCCCTCGTCCCGGAGTAGGATATTGCCAACGCCCAGCACAATGACCCGGTTCATGAATGAAAGCCCTTTCCCCCACTCGAGGCGAGAGAACAGGGCGATGGAATCAATGCTGGAAAGATGAGGCTATCTTGCCAACTTGTTAATCTAAAAAGCAGCATGGCCGGCTTCCAGCGAGTTTAATAGAGTGAACCTGCTTAAATGGAATTGATTCCACAAGAACCCTCGAAGAACCTCATTCCGATCAATGTCTGGACCAGCAACCAATCTGAAAGGCTCCTCCCCATTCGACGACATTCCTTTTTAGCCTATGATCCGGGAAATTCGGCTTTGCCACGACTAGCGAAGAATTCCGAATCGTTTTGGGGTTCTAGGAATTGCGTTACACTTTATACCTTGTCTACTCACTTAGCTACCGAACACCGATCACCGACCATGACCAGCAGCGCCGAACTTCGCCAACTGTTTCTAAGCTACTTTCATGACCACGGCCACGAAGTGGTGGCCAGCAGTCCCTTGGTTCCTATTAACGACACCACGCTGTTGTTCACCAACGCCGGCATGGTGCAGTTCAAGGATGTCTTCACTGGCCGCGACCTGCGCTCTTATCGCCGGGCCGCCACCGCTCAACGCTGCGTGCGCGCCGGTGGTAAGCACAACGATTTGGAAAACGTCGGCTACACCGCCCGTCATCACACCTTTTTCGAGATGCTGGGCAACTTCAGTTTTGGCGACTATTTCAAGACCAACGCCATTCATTTTGCCTGGGAGTTTCTAACCGGCATTTTGAAACTGCCGGCAGACAGGCTGTGGGTCACGGTCTATGAAACCGACGACGAGGCTTATCAAGTCTGGGCTGAAGAAATTCAGGTGCCTCGCGAGCGCATTGCCCGCATTGGCGACAAGCCCGGCGGCAAGCGTTACGAAAGCGACAATTTCTGGGCGATGGGCGATACGGGTCCCTGTGGCCCCTGTTCGGAAATTTTCTACGATCATGGTCCGGAGATCGCCGGTGGTCCTCCTGGTACGCCGGATGAGGACGGCGACCGTTACATCGAGATTTGGAACCTGGTGTTCATGCAGTTCGACCGCAGCGCCGACGGAACGCTGACGCCTTTGCCCAAGCCTTCGGTAGATACCGGCATGGGGCTGGAGCGATTGGCGGCGGTCATGCAGGGCGTCCACAGCAATTATGAGATCGACCTGTTTCGCCATCTGATCCAGGCCGCCGCGCAGGCCACCGGCGCGCAGGATTTAGCATCCAGTTCGCTCAAGGTGATTGCCGACCACATTCGCGCCACCGCGTTTCTTATCACCGATGGCGTGTTGCCATCTAATGAAGGGCGCGGCTATGTATTACGCCGCATCATGCGCCGGGCCATTCGCCATGGTTATAAGCTGGGAGCTGAAGGTTATTTTTTCCACACCCTAGTTGCGCCACTGGTTGAGGAAATGGGCGCGGCTTACCCGGAACTGCCTGCCGCTGCGGAACAGGTGACGAAGGTGATTCGCCAGGAAGAAGAGCGTTTCGCCGAAACCTTGGCGCATGGCATGAAACTGCTGGAGGAAAGCATCGCTGATCTGTCGGGGACAGTTATTCCCGGCGAGGCGGTCTTCAAGCTGTATGACACCTACGGGTTCCCGGTCGACCTCACGGCTGACATTGCCCGCGAACGGAGTTTGCAACTGGACATGGCTGGTTTTGACCGTGAGATGGCCGCACAACGGGAGCGTGCCCGCGCTCACAGCCGCTTTGGTGTCATGGCAACGCATGAAGCCAGTTGGGAGAGCGTTGCTGCTACGCCGTTCAACGGTTATGACCGGGTGGAAGAAAACGCAACTGTGATCACGCTAATCCATGATGGCCAAGCGGTGGAGACGCTGAACGCGGGCGAAGAAGGTGCTGTCGTCCTGGATCACACCCCCTTCTATGCGGAATCCGGCGGTCAGGTCGGCGATACCGGCTGGCTGCGCGCGGATGGCGTGGCGTTCGCGGTGCGCGATACCCAAAAACAGGGGGAAGGCGTGTTTACCCACATCGGCGTGATGCAGCAGGGCCAGTTAAAGCGCGGCGCGCAAGTGCTGGCTCAAGTCGACGTTGCTCAGCGTCAGGCGACCGCCCTGCATCACTCCGCGACCCATCTCATGCACGCCGCCTTGCGCCAGGTGCTCGGTCCCCATGTGACGCAGAAAGGCTCACGAGTTGATCCGCAGCGGCTGCGCTTCGACTTCTCGCATTTTGAACCGGTGACGCCGGAACAACTGGAAACTATCGAGCGGCTGGTCAACGCTCAGATTCGCGGCAACGTGGCGGTGGAAACGACCATCATGGCCCCGGAAGAAGCCATCGCCGCCGGCGCGATGGCGCTGTTCGGCGAGAAGTACGGCGACCAGGTGCGCGTACTGAAAATGGGCGATTTCTCCACGGAATTGTGCGGCGGCACCCATGTTCAGCGGGTCGGGGACATTGGTCTGTTCAAAATCGTTGCCGAGAGCGGCGTTGCAGCGGGGGTGCGGCGCATCGAGGCGGTCACCGGTGAGCAAGCGCTGAACTACATCGCTTCCCTACAGGAGCGCGCCCGGCAGACAGCGCAACTGGTCAAGGGTGACCGTGATAACTTCCCGGACAAGGTGCGGCAACTGGTGGAACGCACCCGGCAGTTGGAGAAGGAAATTGAACAACTCAAAGGTCGCCTGGCCAGCGGTCAGGGCGCAGATCTGCTGGGTCAGACCGTGGACGTGGATGGCATCAAAGTGCTGGCTGCCCGCCTGGATGGCGTCGACGCCAAGACCCTGCGCGAAGCCGTGGACCGTTGCAAGGAGCAACTGAAGACGGCGGCGATTGTGCTGGCGACGGTCGAGGGCGACAAGGTGCGCCTGGTAGCGGGCGTGACGCCGGGAGAAACGGCGCGCATCAAGGCCGGCGATCTGGCGAACATGATCGCGCGTCAGGTCGGCGGCAAGGGCGGTGGGCGACCTGATCTGGCCCAGGCCGGCGGAACCGATCCGACTCAACTTGACGCCGCGTTGCGTTCGGCACCGGAGTGGGTGCGCGCACAATTGGCGTAAAAGCAAACGCAAACTTTGAGAAACAGATAGTGATCAAATCAATGGCGTCTGATTCACATTCTCTAGCGTCGGGCTATTCGATAGCCTTCGTCATGGTAGTCACCGGTTTCGTCACCAGTCTATTAGTAGCGAATATCATTGCAGTCAAGTTGATTGAAATTGGCTCCTGGATCATGCCGGCTGGAGTGATCATTTTTCCAGTCAGCTACATTCTGAGCGATGTATTGACCGAAGTGTACGGATACCATCGCGCCCGGCAGGTCATTTGGCTGGGCTTCGTGTGCAATTTGCTGGCGGTGCTGGCCATTGCTGTGGCGCAGTTCTTGCCACACCCCAGGTTCTGGGATGGACAAACCGCTTTTGAGCGCATTCTCGGTTATGCGCCGCGTTTGTTGTTGGCTTCGTTCCTGGCGTACCTGGTTGGGGAGTTTGTTAATGCCTATGTGTTGGCGCGCATGAAAATTCTGACTCAAGGACGCTGGTTATGGACTCGCACGATTGGGTCAACCCTGGTCGGACAGTTACTGGATTCCGGGGTATTTATCACGGTGGCGTTTGCGGGCGTATTGCCGCAGGATGCGTTGTTCACGGCGATTGGGGTGCAATGGCTGATCAAGTGCGCCTATGAGGCTGCTGCGACGCCGCTGACCTATTGGGTAGTGGGTGTTCTCAAGCGATACGAGGGAGTGGATGTGTATGACACCAGAACGGATTTCAATCCGTTGAAGGTGCATGGTTGATAAAAATGGATGCGAACCTGTTGCTGATGGTTTCTTTCAGGTTCGAGAATCCAAAAAAACTACCCGCTCCGCGGGCAACTGCTTGGCGATGGCCTGACTTCCGCTATAATCGCGCCCTTTATGATGATCGTAGCGCCCCTACGGTCAGATTTCGATAGCACATTCCTCAGCAGAGACATTGCATGGCGCTGATTGTACAGAAATATGGCGGCACCTCGGTTGGCACGATCGAGCGTATCGAGAACGTTGCCGAAAAAGTCATGGACTGGCGCGAGCGTGGCCATCAGATGGTGGTCGTGGTTTCAGCCATGAGCGGCGAGACGGACCGCCTGATCGGCTTGGCCAAGGCGATTTCCCCCCGTCCTCACCTCCGCGAAATGGATGTCCTGCTGGCGACTGGCGAGCAGGTCACCATCGCGCTTTTATGCATGGCGCTGGAAAAACGGGGCTGCTCCGCCCGTTCTTATACGGGCGGCCAGGTTCGCATCCTCACCGATAACGCCTTCAATAAGGCCCGTATTCAGGATGTGGAAGTCACCGCCATGCGCAACGACCTCAATGCTGGGCGGATAATTGTGGTTGCGGGGTTCCAAGGCGTAGACGAAGATGGCAACATTACCACTTTGGGGCGAGGCGGATCGGATACCACGGGCGTAGCGCTAGCTGCTGCGCTCAAGGCTGACGAATGCCAGATCTATACCGATGTGGATGGGGTGTACACCACTGATCCACGTGTGGTTCCTGAGGCGCGCCGGCTGGATCGCATCACCTTTGAAGAGATGCTGGAGATGGCCAGCCTTGGATCCAAGGTTTTGCAGATTCGCTCGGTGGAATTCGCTGGCAAACATAATGTCCCACTTCGTGTGCTCTCTTCCTTTCAGGAAGGCTCGGGCACATTGATTACCTTTGAGGAAGCGTTTGAGACGGATCCAATGGAAAAAGAGCTGATTTCCGGCATTGCCTTCAATCGTGACGAGGCCAAGCTCACTGTATTGGGCGTTCCCGACCGACCAGGCATTGCCTATAGCATCCTGGGGCCGATCTCGGCCGCGAATATCGAAGTGGACATGATTATTCAGAACATTGGCCACGATGGCACGACGGATTTCACGTTCACCGTGCATCGCAATGACTATGAGCGGACGCTGGAAATTCTCAGGGAACATGCTGTCAGTCTAAACGCCCGTGAGGTTTCCGGCGACACCCGGATCGCTAAACTCTCGCTGGTTGGCATCGGCATGCGTTCCCATGCCGGCGTTGCCAGCAAGATGTTTGCAGCCTTGGGAAAGGAAGGCATCAATATCCGCATGATTTCCACTTCCGAGATCAAGATTTCGGTGGTGATCGACGAAAAGTATCTGGAGCTTGGGGTGCGCGCACTGCATGAAGCGTTCGAGTTGGACAAGGCGAACTGATCTCATCGTTGGCTGATAGAGGATATCCTTATTCATTTGCTGGCGGGAGCGAACCGTTTACCGGTACGGACTGTCAAAAAACCGCAAGACGACCTGGTGCTGTTAATGGAGAACAAGGAGTAGCCTAATATGTTGATTTTGACACGTAGAGTTGGGGAAACGCTGATGATCGGCGACGAAGTGACCGTAACCGTGCTGGGCGTGAAAGGTAATCAGGTTCGCATCGGGGTTAATGCTCCGAAGGACATTGCGGTGCACCGCGAGGAAATCTATGAGCGGATCAAACGCGAGCAGGATGGTTCTGCTCCAGGCGTCGGACAATCGCCTTCCGGTTCCGAGTTCTGATTCGGGTCTTTACGCCAGTGGTTTCTGGCGGTATCCTTAACGACTCGCAATGGTTGCGTATCCGACGTAATTTGGAGAGATGGCCGAGCGGCTGAAGGCGCTCCCCTGCTAAGGGAGTATGGGGTTAAAAGCTCCATCGAGGGTTCGAATCCCTCTCTCTCCGCCAGTTTGCTGGATTGTGCGTGATTTGACAGTGATCATCTTGTCCCGCATAATTCGCGCCCTTCTTTAACGCGCCCGTAGCTCAGTTGGATAGAGTACCTGGCTACGAACCAGGGGGTCGGGAGTTCGAATCTCTCCGGGCGCGCCAAATAGATCAACGCCTTGCCGCTATTTTCGGCAGGGCGTTTTCATTGGGTGTGCCGGAATTTGTGCTGACCAGTCTCGGCGTACTAATCCGCTCGGCGTGATCTTGCAAGTGTTTAGCCCCGAGATGCGCATAGCGCATCACCATTTCCAGGCTGGCTCATCCGCCCAGTTCCTGCAGAACGTTCAGCGGCGTCCCGGCCTGAACATGCCAGCTTGCCCAAGTGTGGCGAAAATCGTGCCAACGAAAATCCTCAATGCCTGTGCGCTTCAACGCTTTGCGCCAGGCGTGGTTATTAGCGCGGGTCACTGGATTTCCCTGGTAGGTGAAAACTCGGGTTGAATGCTGGCCTTGTTGCTCCCGCAAAACAACCAGCGCATTGGCGTTAAGCGGTACAGAAATTGCTGCTGTCCACCCTTTGTCTGGTCAGCATGAATCCAGGCGTGATGCTGTTCAAGGTTGACCTGATTCCATTCCAGTTCAACCACGTTGCTTTCCCGTAATCCGGTCGCCAGCGTAAACCTGGCCATGGCCGCTAAATGCTCTGGCAGTTCGACAATCATCCGGTCAGCTTCCTCGTGGGTCAACCAGCGGATCCGCCGATTGGGTTTTGGCAACATGCGCACGGTCGGAACATGCTCCAGCCAGTCCCATTGCTTCTTTGCGGCGTTCAGGATAGCGCGGACAATCTCAAGTGTCCGGTTGACCGTCGCGTTAGCTACACCTGTTTTTAGTCGTTCCTTCGTCCATCGATCCAGCGTTTCTCGATTGATCTGTTTCAGCTCCAGTTCCCCCAAGAGTGGATTGAGTAACCGCAAGTGCCATTTGGCGTCATTTAAATATTTCCCGTACGGTTGCTCCTCAAGCCAACGCACTACGGCTTCCTGCTATGTATGCCGTGGCTGTTCGCCTAGCTTGACTTGCCGCCAGCACTCGGCCTTACGGGTATCGTGGTATTCCTGCGCCTGTCGGCGGTCGGTAGTTGCAGTAGTTTCGCGTAGCTCGCGGCCGTCCGGAGTCGTGAAGCGGATCCACCAGACCGTACCGCGTTTGTAGAGTGACATATCGTGGTCTCCTGCGCCGGTCGCGCCTGTTGATTATGGTTGTTATTGATCCAGGTTGTCACTGCAATCGCCGAGATCATGGCGCGGCGTCCCAGCTTGACGATGGGAGAAGCGCCTTGTTGCGCGAAGCGGCGCACGGTTTTGGTGCTGATGCCGCCAAGTTGGCGGGCGACTTTGTCGAAGTTCCAGAGTAGGACATTGGGGGTAGTGTTCTAGATTTGGATATGCTATATTTTAGAAATTGTATTATAGCCTTTCCAATGATTATCCCTACATTATCAACGAGCTGAGTGTTAATCAAATTGTCTAATGACTGTAGAAAACCTCTTTAGAGACTCTAAATTTATAGAGGAGGTGCTACGATGAACGCTGAATGGCTGTTTGATGCACGTAAAATTCCTGATGAAGTGATGAACTATATTCGGTGAATTGGGGTTCGAGCGGTTGAAGAGAAGCATTATAGCCCAGAACTTGTTGCTGATTTTTTAGGTATTGATCGAACGAGTATTTA
>Ga0209607_1000119_pt1 | contig 65608 bp, 60 predicted proteins | sample AD_UKC117_MetaG_FD_184413 | JGI IMG/M metagenome (GOLD analysis project Ga0209607, IMG submission 184413) | Active sludge microbial communities of municipal wastewater-treating anaerobic digesters from Hong Kong - AD_UKC117_MetaG (SPAdes)... | ecosystem: Engineered > Bioreactor > Anaerobic >... | reverse complement strand
GTGCGCTTGTTCGTCCAGTCCAGGCTCAGCGTCTTCTGCGTCATGCCATCCATCGTGCCGTTACGCCGTGCTCATGGGGAGAGCAGTTGCACGGGGTTTTGAAGCGAGTCCCTAAAGGACAAAATAGATCTCAAAACCTTTCAAATTCTATTGCGGCGCACAAGAGAAACATATTCCGGACCTGTCCCCAACCACCACAAAATGCCAACTTTGGGCCACTTCTTATGCTTCGACCCCTGCGCATAGGCATCACGATCGGACTGAGATCGGAAGCGGAGCCGTTGTGGATCAATGGCATCAAGCAGAACGCCGTGTTCCTGGCAGGGGCGCTGCGGCGCTGCCCTGACGTTGCCAGCGTCGTGCTGGTGAACACGACCGATGTACCCATCACCCCGGCCCTGCCCTGGGATCAGGCCCGCTGGCCTACGGTGTCGTTCGAGCAGGCCAAAGACGGCCTCGACGTGCTGATCGAGCTGGGTGGGCAGATCGATGAAAACAGAACCAATTACTTAATCAACTGCGGATGCAAGCTGGTTTCTTACTGTTGCGGGGTGGAGTACATCAACGCAACCCAAACCATTCTGTTCCATCGTTCTCCGAACCACGGTGGCGCGTTCGTCAACCAGCATTATGACGACATCTGGATGATTCCCCAGATCGAGCCCATCAACCGGGGTTACTTCGAAATACTGCGGCGCAGGCAGGCGCGGGTGGTGCCGTTCGTCTGGAGCCCTGTGTTCCTGGAGGAGCGAGGCCACGCACTGCCCCATGGCGGGCGCTGCCAGCCCAGGGGTGGCCAAGGCAGGCGACTCACGGTGATGGAGCCGAACCTCGACGTCGTCAAGTTCTGCCTCTACCCCATCCTGATCGCCGAACAGGCTTACCGCACCCGGCCCGAAGCCATTGAGAAACTGCTGGTGGCCAATGCCGAGAAAATAGCCCAGGAAAATCAGTTTTTCATTTCACTGATGCATCATCTGGACTTGGTCAATAATCACCACGCGGTATTTGTTGGCCGCTACGACACGCCGTATTTTCTGGCTGATCACACGGATATCGTGATCTCCCACCAATGGGAAAATCCGTTGAATTATTTCTACCTGGAAGTGTGCTGGCAGGGCTACCCGCTGGTCCACAACGCCAGCCTGTGCCCGGACCTCGGCTTCTATTACCCCGGGCACGACCTTCAGCTGGGGGCCGAGCAGGTGCTCAAGGCCGCGGAGATGGGCGCGGACGCCCTGGCGCAGTACCAGGCCGACCAGCGGCAGCGGATCGGGCGCTTTCTTTGCGACGATGCTTCGGTGGTAAAGACCTACCACGATCTTCTGTCGTCGCTGTTCAGCAACAGCTGACAGCCCAACGACACCTCCGCCCCGCGATCCGGGCGCGCGGAAGGCACCAAAAGCCACTGAAAGGCCCGCCGCCGTACAAGGCGTGGGCGCCAGCGGGCCTTCGCGCAGATCAGGCGAGCAACTGCCGCAGCACGAAGGGCAGGATGCCGCCGTTTCTGAAGTAGTCCACCTCGATGGGCGTGTCGATGCGCAGGGTAAGCCGGGCTTCCTGCAGGGAGCCGTCCGCGCGGCGGATCACCAGGCGCGCGTCGCTCTGCGGGCGCAGCTGCTCGTCGCAGACGATCTCCACCTCTTCGTCGCCCTTCAGGCCCAGGCTTTCCCAGGATTCGCCGGCCTTGAACTGCAGCGGCAGCACGCCCATGCCCACCAGGTTGGAGCGGTGGATGCGCTCGAAGCTCCTGGCCACCACCGCCTTGATGCCCAGCAGCTGGGTGCCCTTGGCCGCCCAGTCGCGGCTGGAGCCGGTGCCGTACTCCTCGCCGGCGAAGACCACCGTGGGCACGCCGGCGGCGATGTACTTCATGGCCGCGTCGTAGATGAACTGCTTGCTGCCCTGCAAGGGCCCGGGCAGTTGCAGCAGCGTGAGGCCGCCCTCTTCGCGGCTGCCGCTTTCCAGCGGCGGCAGCATGAGATTCTTGATGCGCACGTTGGCGAAGGTGCCGCGCATCATCACCTCGTGGTTGCCGCGGCGCGCGCCGTAGCTGTTGAAGTCGGCCTTCTGCACGCCGTGGTCCTTGAGCCACTGGCCGGCGGGCGAGCTTTCCTTGATGCTGCCGGCGGGTGAGATGTGGTCGGTGGTGATGCTGTCGCCGAACAGCGCCATGATCCGCGCGCCGCGCACGGCATGGGCATCTTTCGAGCCTGCAGCCGTTTCGTGGCGGGCGCCGACAGCTCCACTATCGATAGCAAACCCGTCGAAGAACGGCGGCTCGGCGATGTAGGTGCTGGTGGGCCAGTCGTACACCTCGCCCGATACGCCCTTGATCTTTTCCCACAGCTTGCCGGGGTTGTCGGCAATCTGGCCGTAGTTCTCGCGGAAGGCCTTGCCCTTCATGGCGAACTTCAGCAGGCGCTGCACCTCGTCGCCGGTGGGCCAGATGTCGCCCAGGTAGATGTCCTTGCCGCCCTTGCCCTTGCCCACGGGCTGGGTCATCAGGTCGGTCATCACGTTGCCGGCGATGGCGTAGGCCACCACCAGCGGCGGGCTGGCCAGGAAGTTGGCCTTGATGTTGGGGTGGATGCGCGCCTCGAAGTTGCGGTTGCCGGAGAGCACGGCCGCGCACACCAGGTCGTTGCCGGTGATGGCCTCGTTGATCTCGGGCGCCAGATCGCCCGCGTTGCCGATGCAGGTGGTGCAGCCGTAGGCGGCTACGTCGAAGCCCAGCTTTTCCAGGTACGGCAGCAGGCCGGTGTCGGTGAGGTACTGGGTGACGATGCGCGAGCCCGGCGCCAACGATGTCTTGATGTGCGGCTTGACCTTCAGCCCCGCCTCCACCGCCTTTTTGGCCACCAGCCCGGCGGCCAGCAGCACGCTGGGGTTGCTGGTGTTGGTGCAGCTGGTGATGGCGGCGATCAGCACGTCGCCGTTGCCCAGCGAATAGCCCCTGGCGGCCGACGGCTTGGGCGGCGCCTCGGCCAAGGCCGTGGCGGCGGCCAGCGTGGAGCGGTTGGCTTCCATCTCCACCACGTCGAGCGGCGCGCCGGCCGGCACGGGCGGCGACTGCGGCGCGTGCTCGTCGCCGTGAGGCTGCACCTGCACGCGGGTGTGCAGCACCTCGGCCGGGCGGTTGAAGCCGTTGTCACTCATGGGGGCGGAGAACAGCTCGGGGAAGCGGGTGGCCAGCTTGCCGAGCTCGATGCGGTCCTGCGGGCGCTTGGGGCCGGCCAGGCTGGGGGTGACGTCGCCCAGGTCCAGCGTGACGACCTTGGTGTAATCAATCTCGCCCGCGCGCGGCACGCCGAACAGGCCCTGGGCCCTGAAGTAGGCCTCGAAGGCCTCGATCTCGGCCGTGGTCCGGCCGGTGCCCCGGAAGTACTCGATGGTGCGCTCGTCCACCGGGAAGAAGCCCATGGTGGCGCCGTACTCGGGTGCCATGTTGCCGATGGTGGCGCGATCCGGCAGGCTGAGGCTGGCCGTGCCTTCGCCGAAGAACTCGACGAACTTGCCCACCACCTTCTCGCGCCGCAGGATTTCGGTGACGGTGAGCACCAGGTCGGTGGCGGTGACGCCGCCGCGCAGCTGGCCCTTCAGTTCGAAGCCCACCACGTCGGGGGTGAGGAAGTACACCGGCTGGCCGAGCATGGCGGCCTCGGCCTCGATGCCGCCCACGCCCCAGCCGACCACGCCGATGCCGTTGATCATGGTGGTGTGGCTGTCGGTGCCGACCAGGGTGTCGGGGTAGTAAACGCCGTCCTTGCGCCTGTGCACGCCGCGCGCCAGGTACTCCAGGTTCACCTGGTGCACGATGCCGAAGCCCGGCGGCACCACGCGGAAGGTGTCGAAGGCCTGCATGCCCCACTTCATGAACTGGTAGCGCTCGTGGTTGCGCTGGAACTCCAGCTTCATGTTCAGATCGAGCGCGTTCTTGCGGCCGTAGTAGTCGATCATCACCGAGTGGTCGACCACCAGGTCCACCGGCACCAGCGGCTCGATCTTCGTCGGGTCCTTGCCCAGGCGGGCGGCGGCGCTGCGCATGGCGGCCAGATCTGCCAGCAGCGGCACGCCGGTGAAATCCTGCAGCACCACGCGCGCCACGGTGAAGGGGATTTCCTCGGTGCGTTTGGCATTGGGCTGCCAGCCGGCCAGTTGCGCGACGTGCTCGGGCGTGACCTTCACGCCGTCGCAATGGCGCAGCACGCTTTCCAGCACGATGCGGATCGACACCGGCAGGCGCTTCACCCCCGCAAACTGGCGCGCCAGCGCCGGCAGCGAATAGAACTGCCCGGTCTTGCCCGAGGCGGTCTTGAAGCTCTTGAGGGTGGAGGCGAAAGCGTGGGCGGGCTTGGCGCGGGTGGCAGCCATGGTGTGCTCCTTCGGTGGCTTGAGGCTGGACAAAGGTGGTGCCGGCCATTGTGGCAGTTGCATCGGCGCCTTGTCATCCTGCACCGTCATACCCCTGCGCGTTTCATATGTAAACAGCTTGTTGCCCTTGCATGGCGGGCACAGACAGCTATGCTTTTTATAGTTCTCCGGGTTGCACGGAGTTAGGCGTCGCCGGCCCATCATGGCCGGCACACCAGTGGGGTGCCCCGGCCGGCCGCCCGCGCCCCGCCCGCCTGCACGCGCACGCCGAAGCTAGGACAATACGGCCCCATGAAAGCCCCCGAACTGCTGCTGCCCGCTGGCGGCCTGGACAAGATGCGCGCCGCCTACGATTACGGCGCCGACGCGGTCTACGCCGGTCAGCCGCGCTACAGCCTGCGCGCCCGCAACAACGATTTCCGGCTGGAACAGCTGGCCCAGGGCATCACCGAAGCCCATGCGCGCGGCAAGAAGTTCTTCGTCACCAGCAACCTGATCGCCCACAACGACAAGGTGCGCACCTACCTGCGCGACCTGGAGCCGGTGGTGCAGCTCAGGCCCGACGCGCTGATCATGGCCGACGCCGGCCTGATCATGCTGGTGCGCGAGAAGATGGAAAAGGGCCAGTGGCCGCACGTGCCCATCCACCTCTCGGTGCAGGCCAACACCACCAACTGGGCGGCGGTGAAGTTCTGGCAGCGCGCGGGGGTGGAGCGCATCATCCTCTCGCGCGAGCTGAGCCTGGCCGAGATCGAGCAGATCCGCAACGAATGCCCCGACATGGAGCTGGAGGTCTTCGTGCACGGCGCCCTGTGCATCGCGTATTCCGGCCGCTGCCTGCTGTCGGGCTACTTCAACCGGCGCGATCCCAACCAGGGCACCTGCACCAACGCCTGCCGCTGGAACTACAAGACGCACGATGCCGATGTCGACCCGAACACCGGCGAAGCGCTGGCGCGCGGCGGCCAGCTGGAAGGCTTCAACTTCGGCGCCGAGGCCGAGCGCGCCGACCAGGCCGCCGAACGCGGCGAAGCCACCTGCGGCAACGGCCAGCGCCACCCCGAGGCCGACAAGGTCTGGCTGATCGAGGAAGAAGGCCGCCCCGGCCAGCTGATGCCCGTGATGGAAGATGAGCACGGCACCTACATCATGAACAGCAAGGATCTGCGGGCGGTCGAGCTGGTGGAGAAGCTGGTGAGGATCGGCGTCGATTCGCTCAAGATCGAAGGCCGCACCAAGAGCCTCTACTACGTGGCCCGCACCGCGCAGGTGTACCGCCGCGCCATTGACGACGCCGTGGCCGGCCGCCCCTTCAACCCGCAGCTCGTCACCGAGCTGGAAGGCCTGGCCAACCGCGGCTACACCAGCGGCCTACTGGAGCGCCGCCCCGCCAACGACTACCAGAACTACGAAACCGGCCACTCCGTCACCGAGCGCAGCCAGTTCGTCGGCGAGGTGAAAAGCGCCCAGGGCGGCTGGGCCGAGGTGGAAACCAAGAACCGCTTCGCCGTGGGCGACTGGCTGGAGATCATCCACCCCAGCGGCAACCGCACCGTGCAACTCAAGCAGATGAAGAACGCCGATGGCCAGCCCATCCAGGTGGCCGCCGGCAACCCGCTGCGCGTGTGGATCCCGGTGGACGGCCCGGCCGACAAGGCCCTGCTGGCGCGCCTGACGCGGGCGCCGGCTGAAGCCAGTGCCTGATTGAGCAAAAAATCGGGCTTCAGGCCATACGCAGCGGGGGCAACCAGCTTCTTGTTTGATAGCAATTTGCCGCAAGCCACCGCGGCGCCGCTATAACCAAAGTGTTGCAATCCGGTCACGGCGCGGGGTGAAATGCGTCACACAGGGGCCGCTGGCGAGCCCTGATCGCCTGTCCGCCCTACAGGCTGGCCGACAATGATTGATCCGGCACGCCCCGCGGCCTGCCTGACCATTCCCGCCCGTCCCGCTGATTCATGGCCAACGTCTGCCCGTACTGCGGCACCGAGAACCGCGAAACCGCCAAGTTCTGCATTGGCTGCGCGCGCGCGCTGGTCGAAGTGCAGCAGGCCACCGACGGCACCGCCTTCCAGGACACGCAACCGCGCCGGCGCCGCCGCAAGCGCCGGCGGCGCAGCGATGGCACGTCCGGCTCCAGCGCCGGCACGGCCAACGGCGCCAGGCGCCCGGGCTTCTGGCTGGCACTGGGCGCCGCCGCCATCGTGATGTTCGGCTGGGCCGCGGCCGTCGGCTGGAAGCACGGCCACCCCGCCGCAGACAAGTCCGCTGTGACCGCCACGGCCGAGTCGCCACCGACGCCCGACACCACCGCCTCGGCCCCGGCGCCCGGCCCCGCCAACCACGCGAGCAGCGCTGCCCTGTCGCTTGATCAGGCCGTGGCCAACCTGGCCGCCCTGCAGGCTTCCGCATCGGCCCGCGCCAGCAAGGACGCATCCGAAACCCACCCGGCCCAGGCCCCGCGCGCCAAGGACCGCAAGGCCGCCGCCAAGCCACCCGCGCGCCCCACCAGCACACCAGCCCCCGTGGTCGCGGAAGTCGCGCCCGCCCCGCCTCCCGCACCGGCCAGCGCACCCAAATCCCCGGCATCGGCGCCCGCACCGCGCGCGCTGTGCGGCGACGGCAACTTCTTCACCCGCGGCGCCTGCCTCACCAGCGAATGCGCCAAACCCGGCATGGCAAGCCATCCCGCCTGCGTGCAACTGCGCCAGCAGCAATCCGCGCCGCGGCGTGGGGTGGGTGAGTTCTAGGGCGAGATCCGCCTGCCGAAGAGCCTGACCGCTCACGCCGCGCGGGCCGTAGCCGGGGCGCCGCCCTCAGGGCGTCCGCCAGATACCCCTCGCTACACTCGCCCGCATGTCCCAGCCAGCTCTCTCGTCCTTCATCTGGTCCGTCGCCGATCTCCTGCGCGGTGATTACAAGCAATCCGACTACGGCAAGGTCATCCTGCCCTTCACCGTCCTGCGCCGGCTGGACTGCGTGCTGGCCGAAACCAAGCCCACCGTGCTGGCCGAGTTGGCCGCCAAGACGCAGCTCGGCGTCAACCCAGAGGCCTTCCTCAAGAAAGCCACCGGCCGCCCCTTCTTCAACCAGAGCCCGCTCGATCTGAAGAAGCTCCTGGGCGACCCGGCCAACGTCGCGCAGAACCTGTTCAGCTACCTCCAGGGCTTCTCGCCCGCCGTGCGCGACATCTTCGAGCACTTCGAATTCCAGACCCAGATCGAGCGCCTCTCCAAGGCTGGCCTGCTCTACCAGGTGACCGAGAAGTTCTGCCAGATCGACCTGCACCCCAACGCCGCGTTCTCAACGCCGGACAAACTGAAAGACAAGGTCGCACCATGTCATCTGCCCACTACCTGAGTTCTGTACTCAAAGCGAACAGACTGGCGGATGACGGAGCCCGCTGCACACGCATGTCCGGTGCTGTCGCCAACCGGCTCACGGCAATGGGGTTTGAGCAGCCAGTTGACCTGGACTTGCTTCCTGAGAAGTGGTGGGTGCTGAGAGTGGACGCGGCGGCCATGGACGACCAGCTGGAGTGTGGCGGTGCGATGGTGACTGTCGAGGCAACGACCTCGGCAATCGTTCACCGATTTGATGGGTACTTCTGTGAGGTCGTTGGAGGCTCCTTTGAAACCCAAGAAGCCATGAACGGCTGCGTCTGGGTGGAGGCTGGTTTCGACCGTCTTTCCCTAGGTGCAAAGGCCTTGCCTTGTGTCATCCCAGACTGGATCGTTGGGAGATTGGCGGCACAAGGCCAATTCACTCCGGTGCCGTTCTCCAAACTGGCAGATACCTACTGGGTGTGCGGCATGGGTGGCGGCGTTGTTTCTACCCATGAATTGGAAGATCAGATGCGATCCGAGCCGGGTATGCGCCACGGCATCACCGACGGACCCTTCAAGTCACATGCTGAAGCCACATACGCTTTCGATGTTCTATGGGAAAGCCCAGAGTGACTTGAACGGCCAGCGCATGCAAGGCCACCAGATCCGCAAGAACAGCAACCCCACAGCCACTGCACATGCCCATACAACACGCCATCTGGCAAGTCGGCGCACAGCCACTACCGCTCACCAACAGCAAACTGCCCAGCGAACAGTTGCTGGAAGACATGATCGTGAGTGAACCGCGCATCCTGTCGAACGAATGGATGCTGATCGGTCGGCAGGAGATCACCACTTTTGGAGGGCGCATCGACCTGCTGGCCATTGCGCCCGATGGTTCACTGGTTTTGATCGAACTCAAGCGCGACCGCACGCCGCGCGAGATCGTGGCCCAGGCGCTGGACTACGCGTCATGGCTGCAAGGGCTCACGGCGGACAAGCTGGTGCAGATTTACAGCCGCTTTTCAAATGGCGGCAGTCTGGAAGAGGCGTTTGCGAATCGCTTCGGTGCACCGCTGGATGAGGACTCCCTCAACCACACCCACCAGATCATCATTGCCGCAGCGGAGCTTGACCCGTCCACCGAACGGATCGTTGGCTACCTCAATGAGCGTGACATCCCGATCAACGTGATCTTTTTCCAGGTGTTCCAGCACGGCGAGCACCAACTGCTGAGCCGAACCTGGCTCATCGATCCCGGAGAAACACAGGCCAACGCCGCGGTTGGCAAAGGCAACGTCGGCGAAAAAGAACCCTGGAACGGCGAGTACTACGTGTCCTTCGGCGATGCCTCCAGCCGCAGTTGGGACGATGCCCGCCAGTACGGCTACATCAGCGCGGGCGGCGGCACCTGGTACAGCCAGACGCTGAAGATGCTGTCGCCCGGCGACCGGGTCTGGGTCAACATTCCCAAGAAGGGTTATGTGGGCGTGGGCGTTGTCGAACAAGCCGTTCAACCCGCCAGCGAGTTCACCGTGATGACCGCGCATGGTGAACAGTCCGTCATGGACGTGGTCCAGCACGGTGCCAAGTACGAGGCGTCGGCCGACACGCCAGACCTGAGCGAGTACTTCGTCAAAGTGAAGTGGCTCGACACCCGCGAGGCAAACAAAGCCTTCAACGAAGTCGGCCTCTTTGGCAACCAGAACACGGTGTGCCAGCCCACGACGCCCAAGTGGCGCCACACGGTGGAGCGGCTGAAGCAGGTATTTTCAACGCCATCGGTCTGAGACATGAAAAGCGCGCTGTTCGTCGATTTCGACAACGTCTACTCTGCCCTGCGGCGCCTGGACCCTGCGGTCGCCGAGCGGTTTGCCTTTCAGCCCATCCAATGGATGCGCTGGCTGACCGATTCGCTGGTGGCGCCACCACACGCGCCCGACGGAGCGAAACGCCGTCTGCTGGTGCGCCGGTGCTACCTGAACCCTCAGGCCTACCAACGCTTTCGACCGGCGTTCAACCGGGCCGGATTCGAGATCATCGATTGCCCGCCCATGACCAGCGAAGGCAAAACCAGCACCGACATCCACATGGTGTTGGACGTGGTGGACCTGGTGCAGCACGAGGTGCACTACGACGAGTTCATCGTGTTCTCTGCCGACGCGGACTTCACGCCGCTCCTGCGGAAACTGCGGCGTTCGGACCGACGCACCACGGTGCTGGCGGTGGGCTTTCCTTCTGCGGCCTACCAGGCCTCAGCCGACCTACTGATTGACCAGGACGACTTCATCCGTTTCGGCCTGGGGTTTGCGGACCCGGAACCCGCCCCGACGCCTGCCTCTGTGGGTGCCAGCCGTTCGGCCGCAGACATCACCAAAGATGTCCGATCGCTCATAGCGCGCTACGTCGCAGAGTCTCCCAAACCGGTTTCTCTTCCTTCGCTGGCCAGCAAGGCGCTCAAGGAAGTGGAAGGCCTGGATGCCGCAAATTGGGCGGGGTACGGCGGCTTCAGGAAGCTGGTGGAGGCACTGCAAATGCCGAAGCTCCGGGTCAACTGGGAAACCGGAACAGTGCTCGACCCCGCGCGTCACGCAGCGAGTGCGCCCGTGCAGGAGCCGTCGGTCAAGGCTGTGCCGCTCGATGCTCTGTTCGTTGAAGTGGCTCGTCTGATCCAGACCGAGCTGGAGCAGGCCGGGCGCCCGGTCTCGTGCGCCCGGCTGGCCCAGATGGTGGTGGATCGGTACGGCACGTTGGCGGCAGACTGGGGTGGCAAAGGCTCGTTCCGCAAGTTTCTGGAGGCGCTGGATCTGGGCCGCCTGGAGGTGAACTGGGAAAACGGTGGGGGGCAAGTCAGAGACCCTCAGGCGCCGCCCGTATCCACTGCAGCCGAAAAGCCGCCAGCCAATCGCACACCAGACTGGGGGAAGCAGGCGCATCTGTTCCCAGCCATCCAACAGATCCACATCGCCACGGGCATGCCGTTGATTGCTCCGTGTGAGATGCAAGGGTTGCTCGGGGCGCTGGTTACCGAGGTGGCCAATCAACCGTTCGCCTTGTCGGACACCGGCAAGCGCGTGCGTGATCGCTGCCGTGAAGCGGGGTTGGGCGTCAGCCGAGCAGACGTCAGCTATGTGCTCAAGGGCATCCTGATCGCAGGCCATGAGTTCGGCACAGGCAATGACAACGTCCTGGCGCTGAGCAGCCGCTTCATCGAAAGCATGCGCGCGATCTGTGCGGGTGAACAGATTGCGCTGGATGAGGCCACAGAGGCTGCGCTGCGTGAATGGAGTTCGGGTGTGGTGGGCTGAGACTGGCCGCATCGGGGGTGCGCTTCTTCTGCAGATCAGTTGTCAAGCAGCTTGACAGATGAAGCCGATCTGCACAGCACCCGCCCCTGCCTGGCCCCGCTGTTTGGCCGCCTCGCCCAGTCACAGAAACCGGGGGTCGGACGGTCCGACCCCTTCGGTAGTGGTTGAGGAGGGAGAGATAGGAATGAGGGCAGGATAGGCTGAGCACCAGCAAATGGCTGCCAAGCAGCCGTGTCATCAAGGGAGGAAATCAAGAATGGCGAGACGCAAGAGAACCAGCACGGCCGATGACCTGCTGGAATTGGTGGCGATGCTGCCCTGGTGGGCCGGCGTGCTGCTGGCGCTGGTGAGCTACTTCGTGCTTCACAACATCGCATCCCAACCGGTGGTGGCGCCCACACAGCCCGGTCAAATGGGCGCGATGGTCACGCAGTCCATCTGGAAGTCGCTGGCCACTGTTGGTCAGTACATCGCTCCTTTCATTTGCGTGCTGGGTGCGATCACGTCTGCCTGGCGGCGGCGTGAACGAAAGAACTTGGTGGCTGATGTGGCCAGGAGCAAGGCGACCGACGCGCTCAATGGCATGAGCTGGCGCCAATTCGAAATGCTCGTGGGGGAAGGCTTCCGGTTGCAGGGCTACCAGGTGGCGGAAACCGGGGGGGGCGGTGCCGACGGCGGCGTGGATCTCGTGCTGACCAAGCCGGGCAAGAACGGCAGCGAAAAATTTCTCGTGCAATGCAAGCAGTGGCGCGCCTACAAGGTCGGCGTGGACGTGGTGCGCGAGCTGTACGGGGTGATGGCCGCCAAGGGCGCCACCGGCGGGTTCGTGGTGACCTCGGGGCGGTTCACCGATGAGGCGATCAGCTTCGCGAGCGGTCGAAATGTGACGTTGGTTGATGGGCCGAAGTTGCATGGGCTGCTGCGGCAAGCGCAGGCAGGCGCTGACCGCTCCCCTGCCCAGAAGCCTGCTGTTCCGGTGACTCACTCCCCTGCTCCGTTCGCGCAGGCACTCACTTGTCCTCTGTGCGCGAAGCCCATGGTTCGGCGCACAGCGAAACGTGGCACCAACGCCGGCAACGAGTTCTGGGGCTGCACCGGTTACCCGGCCTGCCGTGGCACGCGCCCGATCAACTGACTACAAGGACAGAGATGGCATTGCCCGATGGCCTCTACGACCTGTTGTTGACCGAGGGCCTGGCCCGTTCACTGACGGACCTCGATCCGTCAAGAGCCAATGTGTCGGCGCTCAAAGGTGGCGCGGCCGAGCTTCTGGCCGATGTCATCACCCGCCAGCTTTCGACCATCCTCGACGATGTGTCTGGCGACGAGGCCCAGAAAGCCAAACGCCAACTCGAACTGGTGAATGACTTGTTGGTGATGCTGAGGCAGCGGCTTGCGGGAAGCAACGCAGATGGTGCCGCTGCGGCTGGCGAAGTGGTGGATCTGGTGGCACCACCGTTGCGGGTCCTGAGAGCCGTGCAGCGCGACCAGCAGTTCCAGGTGTCACCAGAGATTGGACTGGGCGTGCCCTGGCTGTTCACGGCCGGCAAAGGCTCGCCATCGCTGCTGCAGGAGATTCTTCGCGAGCTGGCGTCGAGCGATCAGGTGGACATCCTGGTCAGCTTCATCACGGTCTCCGGCGTGCGCAAGCTGCAGGATGTGCTGCAGCAGATCACGGCCAAGGGTGGGCAGCAGGATGGACAGGCACCACCGAAGACCCGGCTGCGCATCCTCACCACCACTTACACGGGTGCGACCGAGGCGCGTGCGCTGGACGAGCTGGCGCGCCTGCCGGGGTGTGAGGTCCGCGTGTCGCTGGATGGCCGGCGAACGCGCCTGCATGCCAAGGCCTGGCTGTTCCAACGCAAGACCGGCTTTGGTTCGGCATACGTTGGCAGCGCCAACCTCTCAGGAGCCGCGCTGACCGGCGGCTTGGAGTGGACAGTCAAGCTGACCCAGCGAGCGCAAGAAGCACTGTTCGCCCGCGCTGTGGCCCACTTCGAGACGCTCTGGGCAGACAGCGAATTCCAGCGATATGACCCGGACAACGTCGAACACCGGCAAGCCCTGGCTGCGGCACTGGGTCGCGAGTCGTTCGGCGGCGAGCCCTCTTCCACGATCAGCTTCTTCGACCTTCAGCCCAAGACCTACCAGCTGGAGATGCTGGAGCAGCTGACCACCGAGCGCGCCCACGGCCGCACGCGAAACCTCCTGGTGGCGGCCACTGGCATGGGCAAGACCGTGGTGGCCGCGTTTGACTACCGGAACACCTGCCGCATCGAGGGTGGGCGCCCTCGCCTGCTGTTTGTGGCCCACCGGGAGGAAATCCTGCGCCAGGCCATGCGCACCTACCGCGAGGTGTTGCGCGATCCCGAGTACGGCGATCTGCTCACCGGGAGTCATCAACCCGAACGCTGGGACCACCTGTTCGCCACCATCGACAGCGTGACCAGTCGCAACCTGGTGGCCACCGTCGGCGCCGACCACTGGCACACGATCGTGGTGGATGAATGTCACCGCCTGGCGGCCGATCGGTTTGACGCTTTTGCCAAGGCCGTTCGCCCCAGTGTGTTGCTCGGGCTGACGGCGACGCCTGAGCGCAGCGACGGGCAACCCATTGCGCCGTATTTCGATTCGCGCCCGGACGGTAGCCCGGCGGTCGAGCTGAGGCTGTGGCATGCGCTGGACCTGCAGCTACTGGCGCCGTTCGAGTACTACGCCTGCGACGACGCCACCGACTTTTCGGAAGTGCCATGGGACAGACCCGGAGAACGAGAGGCGGTGGACAACCTGGTCACCGGCAACGACGTACGCGCCAAGCTGGTCATCAACGAATGGCGTCGCCTGGCGTCCAATGCGCGGCAGTCCCGTGCCATCGTGTTCTGTGTGTCGGTGGCGCACGCCGAGTTCATGACCGAGTGGCTCAATCGCGCAGGACTGCCAGCGGCCTGCGTGGTCGGCACGACAGCAACGGAAGAACGGCGACGTGCACCGCAGCGCCTGCTCAGCGGCGAGCTGTGCGCACTGGTCACGGTGGACCTTTACAACGAGGGCATCGACTTGCCGATGGTGGACACGCTGTTGCTGCTGCGCCCCACGCAAAGCCCGGTGCTGTTCCAGCAGCAGATTGGTCGCGGCCTGCGGTTGGCGCCCGGCAAGGAGAGTTGCCTGGTGCTTGACTTCGTCGGGCAACACCGCGCCGAGTTCCGGTTTGACCGCCTGTTGTCTAGCCTGACGGGGTTGTCGCGACGTGAGCTGGTGGACGGCGTTGAAAACGGCTTCGGCAGCTTGCCGCCCGGCTGCCACATTCACCTGCAGCGCCAGACGCGAGAACAGGTGCTGCAAGGCCTGCGATCCCTGACCTCGCAGAACTGGCGCCGCCTGAAGACCGAGTTGCAGACCTAGGCGGCACTGCGCGGCCGGTCGGCGATTCGACTGGCCGACTTCCTGCACGACCAGGCGCTGGAGCTGGAAGACATCTACCGCACCGGTACCGGCCAAGGCCGCAGTGGCTGGACAGCGCTCAAACGTGATGCGGGCCTGATCGTGGCAGAGCCCGGACCTGAAGAGGACTACTTCAGCCGCCGCTTTGGCGATCTGCTCCATGTGGATGATCCGCGCCGACTCGATGTGATGGCCGCTGTGGGTTCGCGCCAACGGAGTTCACCCGCACTCCATGCTGAAGAGGCGCTGGGTGTGCAGATGCTGGCCTATCAGATCGATGGACGCCATGAGCAAGCCGCGGGTCCTGAAGCCTTCCTGGAGCGTATGAAGGGTCACCCAGCCATCGCTGCCGAGTTGGTGGAGCTGTCCGCCCTTCTGCAAGCGCGCAGCACCTTGGGCGCGCATCCCGTGCCCGGTCTCGAAGACACGCCCTTGTGCCTGCACGCGGGCTACGGTGCGCGCGAAATCCTCACTGCGGTGCGCTGGCTGACGGCGTCGCGCCGCGTGCCATTCCAGGCCGGCACCTTGTCGTTGCTCAGCCGCCAGACCGAACTGCTGTTCGTCACGCTCGACAAGAGCGAGGGCTACCACGACCGCATCGCGTATCACGACTATGCGATCAGCGCCGAGCGCTTTCACTGGCAATCACAGAACAGCGCAGGCCCGGACACGCTTGGCGGTCGCCGCTATCTCGACAGCGTGACCAATGGATGGCAGTTCCAACTGTTCGTGAGGCCCCGCAAGGGAGAGGCCTACCGCGCCTGCGGCCCGGTCACTCTCGAGTCTGCTGAAGGCGACCGGCCGATGAGCATCGTCTGGCGCCTGCAGACGCCATTGCCTGCACGGCTGTTCAGGGAGTTCAGCGTGCTGCGCGGGGTGTAGTGTCCGGGTAGAGTCCAGCCATCGCACGATCTGCACTTCGACATGTACGACAAACACGACCTCATTGATTCCCCGCTGACCCAAACCTACACGGCCGACGGGCGTTCGGTAGAAATCCACATCTACCGCATGCCACACACAGGCTGGACGCTGGAGGTGGTGGATGACCTGAGCAACTCCACGGTGTGGGACGGGGAGTTCGCGACGGATCAGGAAGCACTGGACACGGCCATGGCCGAGATCAACGCAGAAGGCATTGAAGCCTTTATCGCGAGACCACCGGACCAACCAACGCACTGAACGCGAGCCGGCAAGAAGTTGCCGTTCGTCGGCGAGCTGAAGTGGATGGCGCCAAGCCATACAGGCAACGTCTCATCGTTGCTTGACCACCACAAAGCCAAAACCTGAGAAGTCGCGGAGACCAGGAATGAGAGTCCTGTCGTCGTGGGCTTTCTTCTGGTCCGTTGAAGAAGCTAAAGCCCAACGGCGGTTTACCCCCCGGTTTACCCCCGGAGCGACACAAAGAAAAACGGGTTAGCTCATTTCTGAGCTAACCCGTTGATTTTATTGGTCGGCGTGGCGGGATTCGAACTCGCGACCCCTTGCACCCCATGCAAGTGCGCTACCAGGCTGCGCTACACGCCGATCAAGCCCGCCATTATAGCGCGCGTTGCTCGCCGAAACCGGTGGGTGTGAGCAGATCGCGGATCGCGTGCAGCTCGCGTTTCAGCACGCGTACCTGCTCTTGCCAGTGCCGCTCTTCCAGGCTGGGCAGCACGCCGGGCTTGCCGTCCAGCATCAGGCCGTGGTGGGTGACGGCATCGGTCCCGTCAGCGACTGCGTGACCGTTCAAGCCGCTTGCTTCGCCGGCGCTCCGACCCGGGTGCGCCAGTTCCTGCAGCTGGTGGCGCGCGCCGCTGATGGTGAAGCCCTGGTCGTACAGGAGTTCGCGGATGCGGCGGATCATCAGCACCTCGTGGTGCTGGTAGTACCTGCGGTTGCCGCGCCGCTTCATGGGCCGCAGCTGCGTGAACTCCTGCTCCCAATAGCGCAGCACGTGGGGTTTCACGCCGCACAGGTCCGCCGCCTCACCGATGGTGAAGTAGCGTTTGGCGGGGATGGAGGGGAGGCTGTTTTCCATGCAGATCAACGTCTTGCGCGTTGCTCTTGGAAGGTTACAGCAAGTTCCGGGGCTGGGCCAGCGCCGATGACGGAAAGATGACGCAAACCCCCGAAACGGGGGGAGAAAGTCGCAGCGTGGGCAGGCCGCTCAGGCCCGACGTTGCGTCAGGCCTCGGGCGGCAGCAGGTTGTATTCGACCAGCTCGTCCGCGCCAGCGCTGTCGTCCACGTCGCCCTGGATCTGGTCCTTGAGCTTCTGGCTGGCATGGAAGGTGACCACGCGCCGCGCGGCGATGGGAATCAGCTCGCCAGTGCGCGGGTTGCGTCCCGGCCGCGGCGCCTTGATGCGGATCTGGAAGTTGCCGAAGCCCGCCAGCTTGACGTCTTCGCCGGCGATCAGCCGCTGGCTGATGACCTCGAAGAAGGCGTCGATCATGTCCTTGGATTCGCGCTTGTTCAGGCCGATCTGCTCGAACAGCATGTCCGCCAGCTGCGCCTTGGTCAGCGCCGGCGTTTCCAGACTTTCCACCGGAATCTCGAACATGGTTTCTCCTCCCCTTGGCTCGGTGCCGCCTCAGCCGCGCAGGCGGGCGCCCAGATCCTTCTGCAACTGCTGCAACACCGCCTGCACGGCGCCATCCACGCGCTCATCGGTCAGTGCGCCCTCGTTCGTGCCGAACTGCAGGTGCACGGCCAGGCTCTTCTCGCCCGCCCCCATGCCGGCCGCCGGTTCGGCGCCTGGCTTGGGTCGGTACACATCGAACAGCGTGGCTTCGCGCAGCAGGCCGTCGGTGGCGGCACCGTGCACGGCCTGCATCAGCGCGGCGTGCGTGACATCTTCGCGCACCACCACCGCCAGGTCGCGCTCGACGGGCAACTGGCGCGGCACGGGCTGGGCCGCGGGCAGCGGCCGCGCCAGCAGGGCAGGCAGATCAAGCTCGAACAGCACCGGCGCCTGCGCCAGTTCCCAGCGCTGGCGCCAGCGCGGGTGCAACTCGCCGATGAAGCCGATGGCCTGACCGTCCACCAGCACACGGGCCGATCGGCCCGGATGCAGCGCCGGGTGCACGGCCGGCTCAAAGCTGGCCTGGCGCGGCGCCAGCAGCGCCTCGATGTCGCCCTTGACGTCATAGAAATCGACCAGCGCCTGCTTGCCGCCCCAGCCCTGCTGGACGGCCGTGCCATAGGCGATGCCGGCCACGCGCTGCGGTTGCGCCACGCCACGCACCGAGACATCGCCCGTGGCCACGCCAGAGTCGCGCAAAAACACGCGGCCGACCTCGAACAGGCGCACGCGCTCGGCACGCCGGTCGGTGTTGTACTTCAGGGCCTGCAGCAGCGAGCCCATGAGCGACGAGCGCATCACACCCATCTGGCTGGACAGCGGATTGACCAGGCGCACCGGGTCGGGGTTGCCAGCCAGGTCGCGCTCCCAGCTTTCGTCGACGAAGCTGTAGTTGATGGTTTCCAGGTAGCCCAGGCCGGCCAGCGCGCGCCGCAGCGCGAAGGGGCCGCTCTTCTGCTCCGAGCGCACGCGCGGCACGATGGGCGCCAGCGGCGCGTTCTCAGGCAGCTGCTGGTAGCCCACCAGACGCGCGACTTCCTCAATCAGGTCTTCTTCGATGCGGATGTCGAAGCGGTACACCGGCGGGGTGACGGTGATGGCGCCCTCGCCCTCCGTGAAGGGGAAGCCCAGACGCCGGAACACGTCGGCGCACTGCGCCTGCGAGAGCGGCATGCCGATCACCCTGGCGGCGCGCGCCACGCGCAGCGTCACGGGCGCGGGCCTGGGCATGTTGGGCTGCTGGTCGTCGATGGGGCCGACCTGCAACTCCGGCGTGCCGCAGATCTCGGCGATGAGCTGGGTGATGCGCTCGATGTGCGCAACCGTGAGTTCGGGATCCACGCCGCGCTCGAAGCGGTGGCCGGCGTCGGTGGCGAAGTTGTAGCGGCGCGAGCGGCCGGCCACGGCGTCGGGCCACCAGAAGGCGGCTTCGACATAGACGTTGCGGGTGTCGTCGCTCACGGCGGTGGCATCGCCGCCCATGATGCCGGCCAGCGATTCGACCTCGCGCTCGTCGGCGATCACACCCACCGCGGCGTCCAGCGCGACGGTGTTGCCGTTCAGCAGCTTGAGCTGCTCGCCCGGACGACCCCAGCGCACGTCGAGCCCGCCGTGGATCTTGTCCAGGTCGAAGATGTGGGTGGGCCGGCCGTACTCGAACATCACGTAGTTGGAGATGTCCACCAGCGCCGTCACGCTGCGCTGGCCGCAGCGCGCCAGGCGGTCCACCATCCAGGCCGGGGTGGTGGCCTGCGTGTTCACACCGCGCACCACGCGGCCGGAGAAGCGGCCGCACAGGTCGGGCGCGCTCACCTTCACGGGCAGCACGTCGGCGGTGGTGGGCGCGATCGGCGGATGCTTGGGCGTCTTCAGCGGTGCGCCGGTAATGGCCGCCAGCTCCCGCGCCACGCCGTACACGCTGAGCGCGTGACCCAGGTTGGGGGTGAGCTTGAGCGTGAACACGGCGTCGTCGAGCCGCAGGTGCTCCCGGATGTCCTGCCCCACCGGTGCGTCGGCCGCCAGTTCCAGCAGGCCGGCATGGTCTTCCGACAGCTTCAATTCGCGCGCAGAGCACAGCATGCCCTGGCTTTCCACGCCGCGCAGCTTGCCCAGCTTGATCTTGAACGGCTGGCTCTCGCCTTCGGCCGGCGGCAGCTCGGCGCCCACCAGCGCGCACGGCACCTTGATGCCAGCCCGGGCGTTGGGCGCGCCACAGACGATGCCCAGCAAGGCGCCCTGCCCCACGTCCACCTGGCACACGCGCAGGCGGTCGGCGTTGGGGTGCTGCTCGGCGGACTTGATCTCGCCCACCACCACCTGGGTGAAAGGCGGCGCTACGGGGCGGACTTCTTCCACCTCCAGGCCGGCCATGGTCAGGGCGTCGGCCAGTTGCTCGGTGGACAGCGGCGGGTTGCAGAACTCGCGCAACCAGGATTCAGGAAACTGCATGGTCGGGGTATCAGCGGAATTGGCCGAGGAAGCGCACGTCGCCCTCGAAGAACAGGCGCAGGTCGTTGACGCCGTAGCGCAGCATGGCCAGGCGGTCGATGCCGGAGCCGAAGGCGAAGCCGATGTATTTCTCCGGGTCCAGCCCCATGTTGCGCACCACCTGCGGGTGCACCTGGCCGGAACCCGAGACTTCCAGCCAATGGCCGGCCAGCGGGCCGGTCTGGAACTGGATGTCGATCTCTGCGCTCGGCTCGGTGAACGGGAAGTAGCTGGGCCGGAAACGCAGGATCAGGTCGTCGGTTTCGAAGAAGGCCTTGCAGAAGTTCAGGTAGGTGACCTTCAGATCCTTGAAGCTCACGTTCTCGCCCAGCCACAGGCCTTCGACCTGGTGGAACATGGGCGAGTGCGTGGCGTCGTTGTCCACGCGGTAGGTGCGGCCAGGAGCGATCACGCGCACTTCGGGCATGTCGCCTCGCGCCAGTGCCGCCGCATGCTTGCGGGCGTGCGCAGTGGCGTAGCGGATCTGCATCGGGCTGGTGTGGGTGCGCAGGCAGTAGGGGTGGCCTTCGTCGTCGCTCATGTCAACGTAGAAGGTGTCCTGCATGGAGCGCGCCGGGTGGTTGGGCGGATTGCCGAGCGCGGTGAAGTTGAACCAGTCGCTCTCGATCTCGGGGCCGTCGGCCACGTCGAAGCCCATGCTGCCGAAGATCTGCTCGATGCGCTCCCAGGCCAGCGAGATCGGGTGCAGGCCGCCCTGCCCGCGCTGGCGGCCAGGCAGCGTAACGTCGAGCGCTTCGGCCTGCAGCTGGCGTTCGAGGTCGGCGTCGGCCAGCGCCTGGCGGCGCGCGGTCAGCGCTGCCTCGATGGCCTGCTTGGCCACGTTGATGGCGGCGCCGCGGGTTTTCTTCTCGTCGACGCTGAGCTGCGCCAGCCCTTTCATCAGCGCGGTCACGTGGCCGGACTTGCCCAGGAAGCGCGCCTTGGCGTTCTCCAGGTCGGCGGGCGTGGCGGCCTGCCCGAAGCTCTCGGCGGCCTGCTGGACGAGCGCGTCGAGGTCGAGGGTGTCAGAGGCGGTGGCGTTCATCTGGAAAAGCGGATGGAACCTTGAAACGAAAAAGGGATTGAAGCCAAACCGGCCTCAATCCCCCATGCCACGTGCGCAGGCAGCTATTGAATCAATAGTGAACCAAGCGACGCGGCAGCGCGGGCATCAAGCCAGCTTGGCCTTGGCCTGCTCGACGATGCCGGCAAAAGCGGCCTTGTCGTGCACGGCGATGTCGGCCAGCACCTTGCGGTCCAGCGCGATCCCTGCCTTGTTCATGCCATTGATGAACTGGCTGTAGGTGATGCCGCATTCACGCGCGGCGGCGTTGATGCGGGCAATCCACAGGCGGCGGAAATCGCGCTTCTTGGCGCGGCGGTCGCGGTAGGCGTATTGGCCCGCCTTCATCACCGCCTGTTTGGCGATGCGATAGACGTTGCCGCGGCGGCCGCGGAAGCCCTTGGCCAGGGCCAGCACTTTCTTGTGACGAGCACGGGCGGTCACACCACGTTTGACGCGAGGCATATCGGTTCTCCTTGTCCGTCAGAAAATCACAGGCCGGCGAAGGGCAGCATCTGCGCCATGTGACCCATGTTGGTCTCATGCACATTCACCGCACCGCGCAGGGCACGCTTGTTCTTGGTGGTCTTCTTGGTCAGGATGTGACGCTTGAAGGCTTGACCGCGCTTGACGGTGCCACCGGGACGGACGCGAAAACGCTTCTTCGCGCTGCTCTTGGTTTTCATCTTGGGCATTTGCATGCTCCTTTTCGTTTGTGCTCGCGAGGCGTCTGCAAAAAGCTGCAGCCTTGTTGGCCCCGAGCCACTTCTTGTGGCCGGCCTTTCAGCCGACCCGTTCGCCGGTTGCTGAGCAACCGGCAAATTCCTCTGTCCCGCCTCAGCCCGCCTGCTCGGCAGGCTGCGTGGCCGTGGCGGCGGGTTTGGCAGTGCCGCCGCCGCTCTTCTTGCGGGCCGGCGCGATCATCATGATCATCTGCCGGCCTTCGAGCTTGGGAAACTGCTCGACCAGGATCGCATCGGCGAGTTCGTCGCGGATGCGGTTGAGCAGGTCCAGCCCCAGTTCCTGGTGCGTGATCTCGCGGCCGCGGAAGCGCAGCGTGACCTTCACCTTGTCGCCCTCCGCCAGGAAGCGGCGGATGTTGCGCATCTTGATCTGGTAGTCCCCCTCGTCGGTACCGGGCCGGAACTTCACTTCCTTGATTTCGATGACCGTCTGCTTGGCCTTGGCCTCGGCCGCCTTCTTCTGCTCCTGGTACTTGAACTTGCCGTAGTCCATCAGGCGGCAGACGGGCGGGCTGGCCGTTGCGGCGATTTCCACCAGGTCCACGTCCAGGTCGCCGGCCATGCGCAGCGCTTCCTGGATAGAAACGATGCCCAGCGGCTCGTTCTCGGGCCCATTGAGGCGGACCTCGGGGACGTTGATCTCACGGTTCAGACGATGTGCGCGCTCCTCGCGTTGGCGGCGGTCACGAAAGTTGGTAGCGATGGTTCAGGTTCCTTCAAAGGGCACAAAATACTGCAAAAACCATAGCTGCCTGCGCTTGCTGGGCGCGGGCAACAACCGGATTGAATGAGGTAATTCAGGCTTTGGCGGCAATGTCCTGCAGGATGCGCTGGCTGAACGCATCGAGCGGCATCACGCCGAGATCCTGGCCTCCCCGGGCCCGAACGGCCACGGCACCGGCTTCCTTCTCCTTGTCGCCGACGACCAGGATGTAAGGCAGCTTTTGCAACGAATGCTCCCGTATTTTATACGTAATCTTCTCGTTGCGCAGGTCAGTGGCCACTCTAAGCCCTTGATTTCGCAGCGTTTTCGCCACGGATTGGACGTAGTCGGCCTGGGCGTCGGTGATGCCGGTGACCACCACCTGCACCGGCGCCAGCCATACGGGCATGGCGCCGGCGTGCTGCTCGATCAGGATGCCGATGAAGCGTTCCATGCTGCCGACGATGGCGCGGTGCAGCATCACCGGGCGGTGGCGCGCACCGTCTTCGCCCACGTACTCGGCGTCCAGGCGCTCGGCCATGGAGAAATCGACCTGCATGGTGCCGCACTGCCACTGACGACCGATGGCGTCCTTCAGCGTGTATTCGATCTTGGGGCCGTAAAACGCACCGTCGCCAGGGGCGATCTCGAACTGGCAGCCCGAGGCGCGCAGGCTTTCCATCAGCGCGTGCTCCGCCTTGTCCCAGATTTCGTCGGAGCCGATGCGCTGCTCCGGCCGCGTGGCCACCTTGTAGATGATGTCGGTGAAACCGAAATCCTGATAGACCTTCTGCAGCAGCGTCGTGTAGGCCGTGCATTCGTCCAGGATCTGGTCTTCGGTGCAGAAGATGTGGCCGTCGTCCTGCGTGAAGGCGCGCACGCGCATGATGCCGTGCAGGCCGCCCGTGGGCTCGTTGCGATGGCAGGCGCCGAACTCGCCATAGCGCAGGGGCAGGTCGCGGTAGCTCTTGACACCCTGCTTGAAGATCAGGATGTGGCCCGGGCAGTTCATCGGCTTGAGCGCGTAGTCGCGCTTTTCCGATTCGGTGGTGAACATGTTCTCGCGGTACTTGTCCCAGTGGCCCGTCTTTTCCCACAGGCCCTTGTCGAGCAGCTGCGGGCCCTTGACCTCCAGATAGCCGTTGTCGCGGTACACGCGGCGCATGTACTGCTCCACCTCCTGCCACAGCGTCCAGCCCTTGGGGTGCCAGAACACCGTGCCGGGCGAATGCTCGTCGATGTGGAACAGGTCTAGCTCGCGGCCGAGCTTGCGGTGGTCGCGCTTTTCGGCCTCCTCCAGCATCGTCAGGTAGTTCTTCAGCTCGTCCTTGGTCGCCCAGGCGGTGCCGTAGATGCGCTGCAGCATCTCGTTGCGGTGGTCGCCGCGCCAGTAGGCACCTGCCACCTTCATCAGCTTGAAGAACTTCAGCTTGCCCGTGCTCGGCACGTGGGGGCCGCGGCACAGATCCTCGAAGCCGCCCTCGCGGTACAGCGACACGTCTTCATTGGTGGGGATGCTGGCGATGATCTCCGCCTTGTAGGCCTCGCCCATGCCCTTGAAATACTGCACCGCCTCGTCGCGCGGCAGCACGCGGCGCACCACCGGCTCATCCTTGGCGGCCAGCTCGGTCATGCGCTGCTCGATGGCCGCCAGATCTTCCGGCGTGAAGGGGCGCTTGTAGCTGAAGTCGTAGTAGAAGCCGTTCTCGATCACCGGACCGATGGTGACCTGCGCCTCCGGGAACAGCTCCTTGACGGCGTAGGCCAGCAGGTGCGCCGTGGAGTGGCGGATCATCTCCAGCCCCTCGGGATCCTTGGCGGTCACGATGGCCAGCGGCGCGTCGTGGTCGATGGTGAAGCTCGTATCCACCAGCCGGCCGTCCACCTTGCCGCCCAGCGCTGCCTTGGCGAGACCCGCGCCGATCGATTGGGCCACGTCGGCCACCGTCACCGGGCCGGGGAAGTCGCGCGTGGAGCCGTCGGGCAGCGTCACGCGCACGGCTTGGCGGGAGTCCTGGATCGTTTCCGTCATGTCGAAATTCCTTGTTCGCAAAACAAAACAGCGCGGGGTCCGCGCTGTTTTGATATGTTTTTGATAGCTGTTCGCGCAAGAAGCGCGCGGACAAGCGCCTCTTTCGCTCAAAGATGCATGGCAGAGGTGCTAGTTCGCGGTGTCATAACCGAAGATGCCTTTCTCGCTCTTGTGCTGGTCTATCGACAGGGCCGCGCGCTGTCGCACTTTCAGACAGCCTGCGCTCGGCTAGTTCACATTTTAACCCCTACCCGCTGGCGAAGCAGTGGCCCGCGTCTGGCAACGCGCACTGGCCGCGCACGATCTCGGACGCGCTTGTTGCCGCCGCGTAAATTACTGTCAACGGGTTGGCTGGTCGTCAGCCAGCGTGCCGCCGTTCCGTTGAAGGAGGACCGCGCGGCCAATCAAAGCTCACTTTCTTGGGGTCGCGCGCGCAACTTTTCAAGGAGCTTTTCCATGCGTTCCCACCCTGATGCCAGGCACTTGGCCCCGCTGGCTGCCGGCGCTCTGCTGGCGCTCGGCTTGGCCGGCTGTGTGGTCGCGCCGCCCCGTGGCGCTGTGGTCTATGACAACGGCAGCTACGCCTCAGCCGAGATCTACGCCCCCTCCGCCCCGCCGGCGCCCTACGTGGAAGTCCAACCGGCCCTGCCCTTCCCGGGCGCCATCTGGATCGGCGGCTACTGGAACTGGTCCGGCGGCCGGCACGTCTGGACGCCCGGCCACTACGAGCGCCCCCACCCTGGCTACCGCTGGGCGCCGCACCGCTGGGAACCCGGCCCGCGCGGCGGCTGGTACCTGCGCGGCGGCGGCTGGATCCGCTAAACGCTGCTGGAGCGGGCTGGTGCGCGAGCGCCCGTCTGCCACGGCAAGTTGCGTCGCGGCACAGAGTTACCGACTGCACGCATGAGCATGCCTCTGCCTCTGCACCCGGCAGACGCCGGTCAGTCGCCAGGAATCGGCTGGTCCATGTCGACGCCCGCCAGATCGCTGCCTCGGCGGTAGTCTTCCATGTGACGGCGCATCCAGTTCACCGCTGCCGTGGCGTCGCCTTGCGCCAGCGCATCGTGGATGCGCGTGTGCGCCTGCAGCAGCCGCGTGCCGGACTGCGGCAAGGCTGCGGCAATGGTGGCGTAGCCGGCGCGCATGAGCAGGCTCACCGGCCCGCGCGCCAGTATCAAAGCCTGGTTGTGCGAAGCCTCGGCAACGAGCGCCTGGAATTCGATCGTCTCCTGCACCGGCGACGCCCCGGCGCTCACCGCCTCGCGGGTTCGCGCCAAGTTGCGCTCCAGCGCCGCCAACTCGTCCGCGGTGATGCGCCGCGCCGCAAGCTCCGCACACAGCGGCTCCAGCACCAGCGCCAGTTCCCAGACATCCCGGTAACTGACCTGGCGCATGCGCAGTGCACGTTCGGCCGACTGGGCCAGCTTGTCGCTGCTGGGCACCGTGACCATCAGCTTCTTGCCGGCGCGCTTCAGCAGGCCGTCCTGCTCCAGGTGGCGCAAACCCTCACGCACGGTGGAGCGGTGCACACCGTAGCTCTGCGCCAGATCGGCCTCCGTCGGCAGCGGTTCGCCGGGCTGGATCTCGCCGGCGACGATGCGCTGGCGCAGATCCACGCTCAGGGCCTGGTAGGCGGGCGTCAGTTGCAGTTTTTCGATCTTCATGGCGGGACCGGCCGAGTTTAGGCCCTGCCCGCCAGCCCCCGTCACTGCGGAACGTAGCCTGAAGCCTTGATCACCGGCTCCCAGCGCTTGACCGACGACGCCTGGCGCGCTGCCAGTTCCTCGGGCCCCTTGCCGACCGGCATGTAACCCATCTCGAGCAGCTTCTTCCTGACGTCAGGCTGGGCCAGCGCCTTGGCCACCGCATCGCTCCACTTGGCGACCTCCTTGTCTGGCGTGCCGGCCGGCGCGTACAGCGCGTTGAAGCCCAGGCCCGTCGCCATGGGCAACCCGAGCTCCTTGAACGTGGGAATGTCCTGCGCCTGCGGAATGCGCTGCTCGGAAGAAACAGCAAGCACGTTGATCTTGCCCGCCTTGTAGTTCTCCATCAGGCTGCTCATGACGTCCACGGTGGCGGGAATCTGTCCGCCCATCAGGGCCATCGCGATCGGTGCGCTACCCTGAAACGGCACGGGTTGCATCGGCACGCCGATGGCCTCGCCGATCAGCAGGCCGAAGAACTGATGGGGCGAACCCATGGCCGGCACACCGTAGTTGGCCTCTTTCGGGTGCTTCTTCGCCCAGTCCACGAAGTCGGCCCATTTGGTGATCCTGGGATTGGCGCCCGTGGCCAGGCCGAAAGCGAACTCAGCCACCGTGGTGACCGGCTTCAAGTCTTTCTTCGGATCGTAGGAAATGTGCTTGAGGGTGTAGGGGTAAAGAGATGCCAGCGCATCGGGCCCGAGCATGACGACGCTGCCATCGGCCGGCGCTTGCTTCAAGGTGTCCACCGCCAGCCGCCCGCCTGCCCCGGGCCGGTTGTCGACCACGATGGGCCGGTGCAGTTCGTCCTTGACCTTCTCGCCCACCAGGCGCGCGATGGCGTCGAAGGAACCGCCGGCTGAAAAGCCGACCAGAATCCTGGCGGGCCCGTCCTGCGCGTTGGCGGTGAGGGCAGTGGCGCCGATGGCCACGGCGACCAGTGAATGGCCACGCCAGAGGTGGCGGTGAGAACGGTTCATGTCTGTCTCCTTCAGGTGCTTCGTTGGGTTCAATGCAAATCGTTGCCGGGCGGCCGTCAAACATGCAGCGGTGGTTGCTGACCACTGGCGATGCGCCAGGCCATTTCGGCCACCGGTTCCGCCAGCGCCGCGATGTCGCTGGCGCGCGCGTTGGCGGCATTGCCTTGCCGGGCTCGCACGCCAATGCCCGCCAGGATGGCGCTGATGCGGAACAGGCTGAAAGCCATGTACAACGGCCAGTGGGCCAGCACGTCCTCCGGCGCCAGCCCGGCCTGCTCGCAATAGCGCTGGACGAAGGCACGCTCGCTCGGCACCCCGTCGACACGCTCGCCCAGCCCCCGCAGCAGCCCCGGCGGCAAGTGCCACGCGGTGCAGCAGTAAGCCAGATCGCTCAGCGGATGGCCCAGGGTGGACAGTTCCCAATCCATCACGGCCACCACTTCCGGACGCTCCGGGTGGAACATGAGGTTTTCCATGCGAAAGTCGCCGTGGGTCAAGCGGGTGCAAGCCGGCTCGTCGGCCCCGGCGGGTATATGGCCCGGCAGCCAGTCGGCGAGTCGCTCCATGGGCGGGATCTCGCCGGTCACGGCAGCGGCGGCACGGTACTGCTGCGACCAGCGCCGCACGGTCCGCTCGAAATACCCGCCAGCACGGCCGTAGCCCTGGAGGCCAAGCTGGGCCCAGTCCAGCTGGTGCAGCCGCGCCAACACACGGTTGGCTTCCCAGTGGTACGCAGCACGTTCTGCCACCGGCAGCTCCGGCAGCGCTCCGTCGCGCAGCACCCGGCCTGCCAGGAAATCCATGACGTAGAACGCCGCGCCGATCACCGACTCGTCCTCGCACAGCACGCGCACGGGCGCCACCGGAAACCCCGCCAGCCGCAGCACCGACATCACCTCGAACTCCCGCTCGATGGCGTGCGCCGAGCGCGGCAGTTCAGCCGCAGGTCCCGGCTTGGCACGCAGCACCCAGCGTCGGTCCGCGGCCTGCAGCACCCAGCTCGGATTGGACTGACCGCCGTCAAGGGCCTGAACGTGGAGCGCAGCACCGCCGAGTTCGGGCAGGTGCGGCTGCAACCACGCGGCCAGCCGCGCCGGATCGATCGTCAGCCGGCCGTGCGTGGCACCTGGCGTTGCAGGTGAGCTTGCCGGTTGCCGGGCGCCAGACCGAGCCTCCGGCGTTGCCGCACCGGATGCCGGGGATTCGAACACTGAAGTGGAAGTTCGTCCGTCCATGGATTGATTGTCCGACAATAGTACTATACGTTGATAGGTGTTTACCCTGCTTGATGGTTACAAAGCGTCGCGCTGCAGCTGTTTCGGTACCCGCATGTCAACGGGTGCTGGTTCGTGCGGCGACGGGGCGCGCAGGTAGCGATGCGGCCTGGCGCGTGCCGGTTGGGCGTTGATGCGGCAAAAAAGCGGGCGTCGCCTTATCGGGCCTTCCGTCCGTTAGCAGCTGCGTTTGGAGCCACGGACCATCTGGAGGGCGCCACGCCGAGTTGCACCTTGAACCAGCGCGAGAAGGCGCTGACCGAGCTGAACCCGAGCAGATCCCCGATCTCCGACACGCTCATGGATCTTGCACTCAGGTAAGCGCAGGCGCGATCCCGACGAGCCTCGCACAACAAGGCGCTGAAATCAGTGCCTGCGCGGGCCAGTTGACGATGCAAGGTGCGCCGATGAACACCAAACTCGGCTGCCACCGAACTGCTGGTACATGCGTTTCGGTCCAACTGGCGCATGATGATTTGGCGCGCCGCTTCCGGGCCGACTCGCTGCCCTACCCCGGCGGTGCGGGCGCGGGTGCCAGTGAAACGCTGAAAGCCAGGGTCCGCTCCCGGCACGGGGCGGTCCAGATCCGACCGCTCAAACACCACCGCATTGTTTACCTCCCCAAAGCTGACGGGACAATCGAACAGCAGCCTGTACGCCCGATCGCTGGCGCCTCGCGTGTGAACGAAATGCACGCGTCGGGGACGCCAGGCCGCACCGAACAGTTGCACCATGATCTGAAACAACAGGCCGACACCGGCCTCCGTCGCTTGTCGGACTTCTGACTCGCCGTCGGCCAGAAGGGCCAGCGTGCATTGCGCCGTCTCACCCTGCTCCTGAAGATCCATCACCATGCAGGTGCTATGCAAGGTCATGCCGGCCATGATGCGCCGCAACGCTGCCCGCACAGTCTGCTCATCACGCACTTGCAATCCCAGCAAGCCCAGATGAGACAAGCCACGCGGTTGAGCCAGCCGCAGGCCGAAATCAGCCACGCCTCCTGCCTCTGCAGCCAGTTCCATCAGGCGAAAGGCTGCGCGCGCCCTAATCAGGACGTCCGGGCCCGTGAGGGCGCGCAACGGCACACCGGACTGCCTCGCCAGACGCTCAGGCTCGAGCCCGAGCGAGCGGGTCAGTTCCGCGAAGCCCGTCAAGGCAGCACTGCGGACCATGGGAGCTTTCATGGCTGTCACATCCAGTCAAGACACTGTCACCGATTGTCAAACATCGAGGTACTTCACGTCGAACAATTCGCTCCCAAAAGGAGACACCTTCATGCGCCGACGCAGCTTTCTTCTCTGGGCACCCTTGACCGCTCTGGCGGCCGAATTCCCCTCGGCCCCCGTCAAATTGATACACGCCTACCCAGGCGGCCTGGTCGACAACGGGGCACGGGCGCTTGCCACGCCGCTGTCGGTCCGCTGGCACCAGCCAGTGGTGGTCGAACCGCGGCCCGGGGCCAACGAGTTGCTGGCCAGCGAAGCGGTGGCGCGGAGCGCGAAGGACGGCTCGACGCTGCTGGTGGCCACCAAGACCGTCATGGCCAACAACCTGTTTCTCTTCGACAAGCTGCGCTTCGACCCATGGAAGGAACTGGTCCCGATCCGTGAGCTGTTCCGCATTCAGTTTGCGCTGGTGGTGCGCGCCGAACTCCCCGTGACCAGCCTGACCGACTTCGTGGCCCTCATGAAAAAGGAAGGCGCCCGGCACAACTACGGCTCGTCCGGGACGGGCGGGCCACTGCACCTGGCGATGGAGGGCTTCCGGCGCCGCGCCGGTTTCGAAATCGAACACGTGCCCTACAAGACCATTGCACAGGTCGCGCAGGACCTGCTGGGCGGTCATGTCGATGCCGTCTTCATCAGCGCGCCGTTCGCGCTCCCGTTCGTTCAGAGCGGCAAGCTCAAAATGCTGGCGGTGACAGGCCCGGAGCGCCTGCGCATCGCGCCGAAGGTGCCAACCTTCGCCGAGTCCGGCTACCCAGGCACGGACGACAGTACCTCCGTGGGCCTGCTGGCGCGGCATGGCACGCCGGCACCGGTGCTGGCGAGCATTGGCCGCGATGCGGCCGCCGTTCTCCGCTCCGACGAGTTTCGGCAGACCTTCCTGGCACCCAACGGGCTGGAAGCCTCCGACGCGGATGCCGCCCAGTACGCAGCCTCGCTCCAGGCGCGCCGGGGAACCGTCCAGCAGTTGTTCAAGCAACTTGGCATCCAGCCCCAGTGAAAGCCACTCCGATGGAAACCCGGTTGATCGAATCCAGCGAGCACGATCGCGCCTACATTGCACAAGCCCTGGCCGACGCCGCCTACCAGCGCGCCTACCAGGGTGGCAACACACCTCAGGCCATGCGCACAGGTACCGCTGCCGTGACCGCGCACAGTGCCGTGCGCCAGGCGCGCGAAGACGTGCGCGTACGTTGCGAGACCCTGGCGGGCGTGCCTTGCGAGTGGCTATTGCCACCGGCTGTACGTGCCGACATCGTCCCCGCCGATCAGCCGCTGATCGTCTATCTGCATGGAGGTGGTTTCGTGCGCGGCAGCCTGAATCTGGGCCGTGCCAACGCGGCCCAGATCGCAGCCAGCGCCGGCCTGCCTGTGCTGGCAGTTGGCTACCGGCAAGCACCGGAACATCCCTACCCCGCCGCGCCGGACGACGTACTGGCGGTTTATCAGGCCTTGCGTTCGGCGGCGCGCGCACCAACCTCGATGACGCTGGTGGGTGAATCGGCCGGCGGCACGCTGGCGCTGGGCATGCTGCCCCGCCTGCAAGGCCTCGGCGAGCCTGCTCCGGCGGCGATCGCGGCAGTCTCTCCCATGGCCGACCTCGCTTTGAGCGGCGCGTCCTGGATCTTCAACGCCCCCCAGGATGTGGCCGACCTGCCGACCGGCCGCCGCATGGTGGAGCTCTACCTGGGGTCGCGCAGCCCGGCGGACGCCCGGATTTCACCCGTGCTGCACGACTACGCGGGAGCCTGTCCCCTCTGGATCGCCATCGGCAGCCACGAAACCATGCTGAGCGATGCCGAGCGCCTGGCCAGACGCGCCGCGGAAACCGGCGCGCAGGTGCATTTCAGGGTCTACGCTGGCGTGCCCCATGGCTTCACGCGCTTCAACGTGCCCATCGCCGATCAGGCTTTGAATGACGCAGCGGCATGGTGCCGCGATCAGCTTGGCTGATGGTCCGCGCGCCACCGTGCGCGCGGCGGGCGCACCGCAGCGACGCGCCTAAGCGTTGGTATCGATCTCGCCGATCAGGTTGTCCACCACCACCGGCGATTCGAAGTAGGTGAGCTGCGGCTCGGTGCCATATTTCTCGGTCACGAAGCGGCGCCAGGCCTCGTCGTACTGGCGCTCGGCGTCGGCGCGGGTCTTCCACAGGTAGATGCCGCCGGCGGTGCGGCCGTCTTCCGTCAGCACGTAATGCTTGCGGATCAGGCCCGGCAAATCGCGGTAGCGCGGCGCGGTGCTGGCGAACACCTCGCGCGCCTGCGCCACCGTCATGGGTGCGGGCAGGCGGAACTGGACCAGGGCGATGATCATGCGAGTTTCTCCATCGATGGAACTGGAAGGGGCTGGCTCCATTCTGCTCAATGCAGCTGTCAGCCCGCAGCTGGCAGCAGAAGCCACTGGCACCCAGCCCGAACTGGGGGCTGCCCTGGGCACCACGCCCCGCACGCGAGAAGAAGCGCCGCTCAGGCCAGCCCCGGGTGCGTGGGAAACAGCTGCTTCAGCGTGGGATGCCTGGCATCGACGGCGGACAGCACTGGCGCCGCATGGGGCCAGGCCACCGCGAGGTGCGGGTCGTTCCAGGCGATGCCTTGGCGATGCGCGGGATCGAACTCCTCCGACACGTCGTTCAGATAATCGGTGGTGCGGTGGCTGTAGAACGCGTTGGCCAGCCCGCGGCTGATGAAGACGCGGTCCAGCGAACCCGGGTCATCCCCCAGAAGAAACTGCAGCGTGTGTGCGAAGGTCGGGCTCTCGGGCCGTACGTCGGCCACCACGCAGGTGGCCAGACCTCGCGGCACGTAGATCAGCTTGTCCCACGGTTCCACATGAAAGCCCCTCAGCACACCCGCGTGCGAGCGCGAATGGTTGCCCTGCCGCATGCGCAGGTCACGCCCCAGCGCAGCCGACAGTTCGCCAAACTGATAGGTCTGCCTGAAGAACCCGCGCTCGTCTTCGTGACGCTCCCAGCGCACCACATAAACGCCCTGGATGGCCGTCGTCTCAACCGGCATGGCTTGTGCTGTTCCTCCCGAACTCCAACCAGATGGCGCCCCACCCCATGAGCACGCCCGTCGCCACCGTCATCGTCCCGACCTTCGACCACGGCGCCACCATCGAACTGACGGTGGCCTCGGCGCTGCGCCAGACCATGCCGGTGGAAGTGCTGATCATCGGTGACGGCGTTCCCGATAGTCACAAAGTTTACATGGAGCAGCTCGTGCGCGGCGATGCGCGCGTGCGCTTCCTCGACCATCCGAAAGACCCGCGCCGTGGCGAACCCTACCGCCACGAAGCGCTGACGCAGGCCCGCGGGCACATCGTCTGCTACCTGTGCGACCGCGACCTGTGGTTCCCGACCCATGTGGAGCGGCTCGCCACGATGCTCGAGACCGCCGACTTCGCCCATTCGCTGCCGATGCACCTCCACCCCGGCGGCCTCTGGCAGTTCTTTCCGGTCGACCTCGCCCATCCGGTGCACCGGCAACTGATGCTCACGCACTGGAACCGTGTGCCGCTATCCTGCGCCGCCCATACCCTCAGCGCCTACCAGCGCCTGCCCGAAGGCTGGAGCCCCACGCCGGCCGGTACCGCGACCGACTGGCACATGTTCCGCAAGTTCCTGCTCGATCCGCAGTGCCGCTGCGCCAGCGGCGCCGTGCCCACAGCCCTCACCTTTCCCAGCCCCCCGCGCAAAGGCTGGACCATGGCGCAGCGCGTGGAAGAACTCCAGGGCTGGAAAGCCCTGATCGACAACACCGCCACCAACACGGCCCTGATGATGCGGTTCATGGAACTGGCCATCCAGGCGCGCGACCGCGAGCTGGCCGGCTACTACGGCGAGCAGTTCTTTCCGGCCGCCCCGCCCTAGCGCTCGGCGACGAAGATGTGCGCCTGGATCTTGCTGTCCACCGGCCCCGGGCCGAAGCGCTGTTCGAGGGCGGCGGTGGCCAGCCTGGTGGCTTCGGGCAGACCGTCCGGCGCGCGCGCCTCGATCTCGTTGCGCAGCGGCGTGCCCTGGCAATAGGCGACGGCGACGAAGTCCGCCGTATCGGCACGGCTGCGCGCCGCCAGGGTGGTGACCGCATGGGCGGCGTCGAAACCCGCTTCCACCAGCGCAGCGCTCATGGGCCCGATGGCGCCGTGGCCGTGCGGAAGCCGCGCCAGGAAGCGCGGCGGATCGGCCGGGAACATGGGCAACAGGCTTTCGGTGACGACGTCGGCGAACTCGTTGTGCTCGATGCCGTCCCACACGTTGAAGACGAAGGCGCCGCCGGGGCGCAGCACCCGCCGCGCCTCGGCAAAAGCCTGCGCCTTGTCCGGAAAGAACATGGCGCCGAACTGGCAGACCACGGCGTCGAACGAGGCATCCGGAAACGGCAGCTGCATGGCATCCGCCTGCTGCCATTCCACGGGCCGGCTGGTGCCCACCAGGGCGGCGCGTTCCAGCATGGCAGGGTTGAGGTCCGTCGCCACCACCGGCACCGAAGGCGGCAGGGCCTGCGCCAGCTGGCGCGTGACCACGCCCGTGCCGGCGGCGATCTCCAGCACCGAGCCGGGCTGCCTGGCCGCCACGCGCGCCGCCAGATCGTCCGCGTAGGCCTGGAAGATCAGCGGCACCAGGTAGCGCTCGTACAGCTCCGGGATGGAGCCGGCAAAGCGCGTGTCGAGGTTGGGTGCGAGCACGGCGGTTCTCCCTTGACGTCGGACGGCCGGCCCAGCGCGCCCGTGCGGCGGGCACTGCGCGCACCTGGCCGGCGGGGTTGCCGCGCGACGTGATTGTTGCGCCAAGCGCGCGCCAGGGAAACAGCAGGCGCCCCAACTTTTCTCGATGCCAAGGGCGCGGTCGATAGCGTGGGCGCCTGCGCCGCAGCGCGCTCCATGCAGGCGCCTGGCGCCGGCAGACACCTACCGCAGTGGCTTGAAGAAACTACCAATTCGATAGCTGTCTGCGCCCGCCATGAAAGGGCCAGAGGCCTAAAAGGCATAAAAAAAGCCACGGCGAACCGTGGCTTTCCCGTCTCCTCGGGGCCGGCATGCCGGCCGGCCCACCTTCAAGCGCTTTTTAGTGGAACTGCTCTTCCTCGGTGGAGCCCGTCAGCGCCTTGACGCTGGAGCTGCCGCCCTGGATGACGGTGGTCACGTCGTCGAAGTAGCCGGCGCCGACTTCCTGCTGGTGCGACACGAAGGTGTAGCCCTGCTCGCGCGCCTTGAATTCGGGCTCCTGCACCATGTTGACGTAGTGCTTCATGCCCTCGCCGCCGGCGTAGGCCTTGGCGAATTCGAAGGTGCGGTACCAGTTGACGTGGATGCCGGCCAGCGTGATGAACTGGTACTTGTAGCCCAGCGCCGACAGCTCGTCCTGGAACTTGGCGATGGTGGCGTCGTCCAGGTTCTTCTTCCAGTTGAAGGAAGGCGAGCAGTTGTAGCTGAGCAGCTTGCCCGGGCACTTGGCGTGCACGGCCTGGGCGAACTCGCGGGCGAAGCCGAGGTCGGGCGTGCCGGTCTCGCACCACACCAGGTCGGCGTAGGGCGCGTAAGCCACGCCGCGGCTGATGGCCTGCTCCAGGCCGTTCTTGACGCGGTAGAAGCCCTCTTGCGTGCGCTCGCCGGTCAGGAACGGCTTGTCGTTGGCGTCGTGGTCGGAGGTGATCAGGTTGGCGGCTTCCGCGTCGGTGCGGGCCAGCACGATGGTGGACACGCCCATCACGTCGGCGGCGAAGCGCGCGGAGATCAGCTTCTCGCAGGCTTCCTGCGTGGGCACCAGCACCTTGCCACCCATGTGGCCGCACTTCTTCACGGCGGCCAGCTGGTCTTCGAAGTGCACGCCCGCCGCGCCGGCGGTGATCATGTTCTTCATCAGCTCGAAGGCGTTCAGCACGCCGCCGAAACCGGCTTCAGCGTCGGCCACGATGGGCAGGAAGTAGTCGGTGAAGTCCTTGTCGCCAGGGCCCACGCCGCGGCTCCACTGGATTTCATCCGCGCGCTTGAAGGTGTTGTTGATGCGGCGCACCATGGTCGGCACCGAGTCGTAGGCGTACAGCGACTGGTCGGGGTACATGGTCTCGGAGGTGTTGCCGTCGGCGGCGACCTGCCAGCCCGACAGGTACACGGCCTCCAGGCCGGCCTTAGCCTGCTGCATGGCCTGGCCGGCGGTAATGGCGCCGAACGCGTTCACGTAGCCCTTCTTGGCCTCGCCGTTGACCAGGCCCCACAGCTTCTCGGCACCGCGCTTGGCCAGCGTGTACTCGATCGGCAGGCTGCCGCGCAGTCGCACCACGTCGGCGGCGCTGTAGCCGCGCTTGATGCCCTTCCAGCGGGGGTTGGTGGCCCAGTCTTTTTCCAGGGCGGCGATCTGCTGTTCGCGGCTCATTTGCTCGTTGGGGTTCGGCATGAAAAGCTCCAAAGGTGAGGTGGGACAAACAAGGCTGCGGCCGGCTGGTGGCAAAGGGTTCCGGGCTGGCCGTTGGACTGCATCTTAACTCTTGTATAAGACTTGCAAAAGACTCTTATGTCTTATACAAGACAAATTTTTCATCCTTTCAAATCAATGAGTTAGACATTGAATTTTGTATTGCGAGAGTCAATTTTCCGTATTGAGAAATTTTGCGGCGGCGCAGCAAGTCATATTTTCATATCCGGTATCATCATTTCGTCATTTGAAATTGCACCCGTTTCCGCCAGCCAGTCACCGCTTTGGACCACCGGGCGCCCCCTCACGTAGGCGGGGTTGATCTCGTACACCAGGCAGCGCAGCTCACACCCCGCCACGGCGACCGGCACCTCGCGTTTGGCGTACTCGTCGCTGTTCTGGGGGTAGACCTCCTCGATCTGGTCGAGCACCGGCTCCAGCGCGGCCTCGATGGCGTAGATCTCGCCCAGCACCTGCGTGGTGCCGCCCAGCACCAGGCCCGGGTAGGCGCCAAGGTGGTGCAACGTGCCCGCCAGCCGTGCATGGCCGACGAAACGCGGCGCCGGCACGAGGCGGTTGATGTCGTTGGCGCCGCCGCGCCGCAGCGTGCCGTACACGAACACGTGGCGCTCAGCTGCAGCCGCCTCGGTTGCGCAGGCGGCGTTGCCGCTGGAAGGGCTGCCGCGCGGATCGCGGCCCGGGGCTGCTTGATGCATGATCGCCAGTTTCATACAAGAAAGATGCCAACGCGCGCGCCTGGAAGCCCCGGCGCGGACGACGTTGTAACCGCATGTCGCCAGCCCCCTCTTCCTCCGGCGCCGCGCCCCGAAAACCGCTGGCCTATGGCGCGCTGGCGCTCAGCATGGCGCTGGTCGGCAGCTACGTGGCGCTGTCCAAGCCGCTGGCGGCGGTGTTTCCGGTGCTGCTGCTGGCCTGGCTGCGCTTTGGCATCGGCGGCGCGGCCATGCTGCACTGGCTGAAGAAGCCCGCCAGCGAGGCGCCGCTGTCACCGCAGACGCGGCGCCTGCTGTTCCTGGAGTCCTTCCTCGGCAACTTCCTGTTCACGCTGTGCATGATCAGTGGCGTGAAGCTGACCACGGCGGTGGCGGCCGGGGTGATCATGGCGGCCATCCCGGCGGCGGTGGCGGTGCTGTCGTGGCTGTTCCTGCGCGAGCGCGTCGCGCCGCGCGTGTGGGCCGGCGTGGCCTGCGCGGTGCTCGGCATCGGCCTGCTTTCGCTATCGAAACATGAGCTGCCTGCGCCCGCCACGCCTGGGCTGGATGGCCAAAACACTCAGAATCTGGCGTGGCTGGGCAACCTGCTGCTGCTGGCCGCGGTGTTCTGCGAAGCGAGCTACGCGGTGATCGGCAAGAAGCTCACCGGCGCCATGGGGCCACGGCGCATCACGGCCATCATCAACCTGTGGGGCTTCGCGCTGACCACGCCGTTCGGGCTGTGGCTGGCCTGGCGCTTCGACTTCGGCGCCGTGCACGGCGGCGTGTGGGTGCTGCTGCTGTTCTACGCGCTGGCCGCCAGCGTGTGGACGGTGTGGCTGTGGATGACCGGGCTGAAGACCGTGCCCGCCGCGCAGGCCGGCGTGTTCACCGTGATGCTGCCGATCAGCGCCGCCGTGGTGGGCGTGCTGGTGCTGGGCGAGCGCCTGAGCCCCCAGCAGATGCTGGCCTTCGCCATCGCCCTGGCCGGCGTGCTGCTGGCCACCCTGCCCTCGCGCGCGGCGCTGCGCGTGGGCAAGCGCTGAGTCGCTCCGGCCGCTCCTTGATTCATAGCTGCCTGCGGCTGCCAGGCAAGGGCTGGAGGCCGATTTGATGCTCAAACATAGGCTGCGCGCCGCCAGCGCGGCCAGCGCCGCTCGGCTATGCTCGCCGCCCTGATGAGTGCCCCTCCCGCAGCGCCGTCCGCCGGCGCTTCCGCCGCCCCTGCGGCCCCAACATCCCCAACCGACGCAACCGCCGACCCTGGCGACCAGGCCAGCAGCCTGCGCGCCCACGCCTCCTTCATGCGGCTGTGGTGGTCGCGCCTGCTGGCGGGCGCGAACCAGCAGATCCTGATGCTGGCGATCGGCTGGCGCATGTACGACCTGACGGGCAGCGCCTGGGATCTGGGGCTGGTGGGGCTGTTCCAGTTCGTGCCGGCGCTGCTGCTGGCGCTGCCGGCCGGCCACGTAGCCGACCAGCACCACCGCGGCAAGGTGGTGTCGGTCTGCCTGGCGGTGGTGATGGCGGTGGCGCTGGTGCTGCTGGCCGCGCACGCGCTGGCGGCCGATTCGCGCGCGCTGCTGCTGGGTGTGTCGCTGGTGCTCGGCGGTGTGCGCGCCTTCCAGATGCCGGCCCAGCAGGCGCTGACGCCGCTGCTGGTGCCGCCGGCGCTGCTGCCGCGCGCGATGGCCTTCAGCGCCTCGGGCGTGCAGGCGGCGATCATCGGTGGCCCGGCGCTGGGCGGTGCGTTCTACGCGCTGGGCCCGGGCGTGGTGTACGGCGCCTGCGTGCTGCTGTCGGGCGCGGCTTCGCTGCTGATGGCGGGCGTGCGCTACGAGCACCAGCCGCCGGAACGCCAGCCGGTGCGGCTGGCCACGCTGCTGGCGGGCGTGCGCTTCATCGGCTCGCGCAAGCCGGTGCTGGGCGCCATCTCGCTGGATCTGTTCGCGGTGCTGCTGGGCGGCGCGGTGGCGCTGCTGCCGATCTTCGCCAAGGACATCCTGCACACCGGCCCGTGGGGCCTGGGCCTGCTGCGCAGCGCGCCGGCGGTGGGCGCGCTCGGCATGTCGCTGTGGCTCACGCGGCACCCGCCGGAGCGCGGCATCGGCCGCCGGCTGCTGCTGGCGGTGGGCGTGTTCGGCGCCTGCATGGCTGTCTTCGGGCTGTCGCGCTGGTTCTGGCTGTCGCTGGCGGTGCTGGCCATCTCCGGCGCGGCCGACATGGTGAGCGTGGTGATCCGCCAGACGCTGGTGCAGATCGAGACACCGGACGCCATGCGCGGCCGCGTGAGCGCGGTGAACTCGATCTTCATCGGCGCCAGCAACCAGCTGGGCGAGTTCGAATCCGGCGCCACCGCCGCACTGCTGGGCCCGGTGGGCGCCGCGGTGCTGGGCGGCGTGGGCACCATGCTGGTGGCGGTGAGCTGGGTGTGGCTGTTCCCCGCGCTGGCCAAGCGGGACCGCATGGAAGAGCGGCGCGGCTGAAGCCGGTCTTTTGATCAAAAAGGCTTGCAGCGCTTATAGGGCGGGCGCCGCCAGCTATGTTTTCAGAAGCAGTGCGGATGCCGGCTGGCGCCGCGCCGCAGGGTCAGACCAGCGGCTTGGCGGCGACCACGATGCCGTCTTCGTCAGCGTACAGCCAGTCGCCCGGTCGCACCCACACGCCCTGGATCTGCACCGGCTCGCCGGCCTGGCCTTCGCCGCGCTTTTCGGTGCGCAGCGGCATCAGCGCCAAGGCGCGGATGGGGATGCCGGCGGCGCGCAGCTCGGCCACGTCGCGCACGCAGCCATCCACCACGATGCCGGCCCAGCCGTTCTTGGCCGCGGCCACCGCCAGGTTGCCGCCCACCAGCGCGCGGCGCAGCGAGCCGCCGCCGTCGACCACCAGCACGCGGCCTTCGCCCGGGCTGTTGACCGCGTCGCGCACGCGCGAGTTGTCTTCCAGGCTGCGCAGGGTGTGCACCGGGCCGCAGAAAGGCCTGGCGACGCCGAAGTCATGGAACATCGGCGGCAGCACGCGGAAGGCGCCGCTGGTGTCGGCCTCGTGCGCGTCGCACAGGTCGCAGGTGGCGAAAGCGGGGGGTTGGGTGGCTGTGTTCATGGTGTCGGCAGGGTGAGCTGTGGGATGAAGAGCACGAAGATGCGGCGCTTGCGCAACGCCCGCGCATGCTGATGTGCGCGCTGCGGCCTGCCGTCTTTATAACGTGATGTCCTCGCGAAAGTGGCACGGCCGTGCTCGCCGCCACAGGCTTTTTCCCTCTTGATTTCAACCCCTGACAGCCACTTGCAATGCCATGTTGCCGCGCCACTTGAAGCGCCTGAACAAGCTATGACGGCGCAGGGCGCGTGCCCCGGGACGCGCAGACGTAGCAAACACGCCGAAAAACACTTGCGCTCCCTCTAAAAAACCACAATTTCCCCTTGGAAGCGTGCTACTTATCCAGTAGCATGGCGGGCAGCCAGCCGGGGGGCGCACGCACCGGGTGGCGCAACAACCAACTCCGACAACAGGAACGCAACCATGGCAACTGCAAAAAAAGCCCCGGCCAAGAAGGCCGCCGCGAAGAAAGCCGCTCCGGCCAAGAAAGCCGCTCCGGCCAAGAAAGCCCCTGCCAAGAAGGCAGCAGCACCCGCCAAGAAGGCCCCGGCCAAGAAGCGCACCCCCAGCGCCGCCTTCATGAAGCCGCTGACGCCCAGCCCCGCGCTGGCCGCCATCGTGGGCGCCAAGCCCCTGCCCCGTACCGAAGTCACCAAGAAGGTGTGGGACTACATCAAGGCCAACAAGCTGCAGGATGCGAAGAACAAGCGCAACATCAACGCCGACGCCAAGCTGAAGGAAATCTTCAAGAAGCCCCAGGTGTCGATGTTCGAGATGACCAAGCTGATCAGCGCGCACCTGTCCTGATCCGCAGCGCCTTCGGGCCACAAGAAAGCCGGCTTGCGAGCCGGCTTTTTTTGTGCCCTTGATCCACCTGCGCGTCAGCCGCTTTCATCGCCGGGCCGCCCCAAGATGAAAACGCCCCCTCGGGGGGCAGCGCACCACGCGAAGCGGGGGAGCGTGGGGGCCTGTTTCATCGCCGGGCCGCCCCAAGATGAAAACACCCCCTCTGGGGGCAGCGCACCACGCGCAGCGGGGGAGCGTGGGGGGATTTTTCAAGACAAATCGGCCTCTGGCCCAATGACGACGGGCGCAGGAAGCTATCGAACCAATAGCTTTATGAGCGCTTCAGTGCCTGCTCGGTGATCGCGCTCAGCGTGCCCCGGGTGGTGATGACCTCCGGGTCAAGCACGATCTCGATCAGCGTGCCGTTGGGCCGCTCCAGCGCCGCCAGCAGCGCGGGCTCGAACTCCTCGGTGCGGGTGATGCGCACGCCGTGGTAGCCGTAACCCTGCGCCAGCAGCACGAAGTCGGCGCCGGCGATGGCCGTGCCGCTGGCGCGGCGCGGGTACTCGCGCTCCTGGTGCATGCGGATGGTGCCGTACATGCCGTTGTTGAGCAGCACCACGATGGTCCTGGCGCCATGCTGGCTGGCGGTGGCCAGCTCCTGCCCGTTCATCAAGAAATCGCCGTCGCCGGTGATGTTGAACACCACCCGCCCGGCGCCGATGGCCGCCGCCACGCCCGCCGGCACGCCGTAGCCCATGGCGCCGCTGGTGGGCGCGAGCTGCGTCTTGCTGCCCTTGGCGATGCCGTGGAAGCGCCAGAAGCGGTGCACCCAGGTGGCAAAGTTGCCGGCCCCGTTGGTGACCACCGTGTCGGCCGGCAGGTGCTGCTGCGCGGTGGCGACGATGGCCGCCATGTCGATGCTGCCGGGCAGCTGCTGCGGCACCAGGTTGGCTTGGTAATCGGCCTGGGCGGCTTCCGTCCAGGCGCGCCAGGGCACGCTGGCCGGTGGCTCCAGCGCGGCCAGCAGCGCCGCCGCGCCCGGCATGCTGGCGCACAGCTGCAGGTCGGCCTGGTACACGCGGCCCAGCTCTTCCGGGCTGGGGTGGATGTGGATCAGCTTCTGCGCCGGTCGCGGCGCCTGGATCAGCGTGTAGCCGCCGGTGGTCATCTCGCCCAGGCGCGGGCCGACCACCAGCAGCAGATCGGCCTCGCGCACGCGCTGGGCCAGTCTGGGGTTCAGGGCGATGCCCACGTCGCCCGCGTACTGCGGGTGGTGGTTGTCGAAGGTGTCCTGGAAGCGGAAGGCGTTGGCCACCGGCAGCTGCCAGCGCTCGGCGAAGCCTTGCAGCGCCTGCGCGGCGGCGGGCGTCCAGCCCGGGCCGCCGGCGATGACCAGCGGACGCTGCGCTTTCGATAGCTGCGCGCGCAAATCCTGCAAGGACTTCGGGTCGAATTGGTAGCAAACGTCGGGTACGCGCGGCAGCGGCGCCGCGTCCACCATCTGCGTCAGCATGTCTTCCGGCAGCGCCAGCACCACCGGCCCCGGGCGGCCGTGCAGCGCGGTGGCGAAGGCGCGCGCGACGTACTCGGGCAGGCGCCGCACGTCGTCGATGCGCTCCACCCGCTTGGCCATGCCGCCGGTGCTGGGGCCGAAGAAGGCGCGGTAGTCGACCTCCTGGAAAGCCTCGCGGTCGCGCTGGTCGCTGGCCACGTCGCCAACGAAGACCACCATCGGCGTCGAATCCTGGAACGCGGTGTGGATGCCGATGCTGGCGTTGGTCGCGCCGGGCCCGCGGGTCACGAACAGCACGCCCGGCCGGCCAGTCAGCTTGCCCATGGCGTCGGCCATGAAGGCAGCGCCGCCCTCCTGCCGGCAGGTGACAAATTCGATCTGCTCGCGGTACGCATGGAAACCATCCAGGGCCGCCAGGTAGCTTTCGCCCGGCACACCGAACACATGGGTCACGCCTTGGGCCACAAGGCATTCAACGAGAAGATGGCCGCCGATCTGTTGGGTCATGCGCGGATTGTGGCCGAACCCTTTGCGCCTGACCCGCGCCACGGCTGGCTCACATGTCCCCGGCACGACGTGGGGCGCGCGCAGTTCGATCCGCGCCAGCTAGAAGCGCCCCTTGGTAACCTCGCCGCCACGGATGGACAAATAAGTAACCAATCAGTTAATCTACGGCATGGAGTCAATCAAGACGGAACCGCTCGACACCCGGGGCCGGGATGCGGAGCGCTCGCAGGCGGAGATCCTGCAGGCCGCGCGGGAGGAGTTCGCGAGCCACGGCCTGGCCGGCGCCCGGGTGGACCGGATCGCCGAGCGCGCAGGGCTCAACAAGCGCCTGATCTACTACTACTTCAACAGCAAGGACGACCTGTTCCTGGCCGTGCTGGAAAGCGTGTACGCCGACATCCGGGCGGCCGAACAGCGGCTTCACCTGCTGGACATGGAGCCGGCCCAGGCGGTGCGCCGGCTGACCGAGTTCACCTGGCAGTACTACCTGGAACATCCGGAGTTCATCACCCTGCTGAACAGCGCCAACCTGCACCAGGCCAGGCACCTGCAGCGTTCGTCCAGGGTGCGCGAAATGAACTCGCCCGTGATCCAGACGCTGGGCGACGTGCTGGAGCGCGGCCGCAAGACCGGGGTGTTCCGCGGCGGGGTCGACCCCGTCCAGCTCTACATCTCGATCGCCGGGCTGGCCTACTTCTACCTCTCCAACAACCACACGCTGTCGGCCATCTTCGGACGCGACCTGATGACCCCCAAGGCGCACGCGGAGCGGCTCTCGCACATGTGCGACGTGATCCTAGGGTATGTCCTGAGGGACTGACGCCGCCGGCTCGTTGACGCGACAGGCGCTCTCCCTACAATTCACCTTCTGGTGAATTAAACAACGGAGACTGCCCATGCTTGCCCCCAAAACCCTGGCGCGCCGCGCCTTCGTGCTCACCCTGCTGGCCACCGCCGCCGGCTCCGCGATGGCGCAATGGAAGCCCACGCGCCCGATCAACCTGATCGTGCCCTGGGCCGCGGGCGGCTCCACCGACCAGGTGACACGCGTGGTGGCCGCCGAGCTGGAAAAGTCGCTCGGACAGACCATCGTCATCGTCAACCAGCCGGGCGCCTCGGGCGCCATCGGCACCAAGAGCGCGCTGGATGCCCCCAAGGACGGCTACACCTGGACGGCCGGCGCCGCCCAGGATCTGGGCGCCTACCAGGCACTGGGCTCGGTGAACACCAGCATCAAGGACTGGCACCTGTACCTGAACGTGGCCAACATCCAGGTGATCGGCGTCAACCCGTCCCGCCCCTGGAAGACCGCCAAGGAACTGCTGGACGACATGAAAGCCAGACCGGGCCAGATCAGCGTGGCCACCGCGGGCGTCACCTCTGCTGCGCACAACGCGATGGACCAGATCGTCAAGGCCACCGGCGTCAAGTACAAGGAAGTCTCCTACGATGGTGGCAACCCCGCCGTGGTGGCCACCGTGGCCGGGGAGGCCGACCTGACCACCCAGCTGGCGGTGGAGCAGGCCGACATGATCCGCGGCAAGCGCCTGCGCCCGCTGGCCACGGTGAGCGACAAGCCGCTGGAACTCGAAGGCTACGGTTCCATTCCGCCGCTGTCGCAGACCGTGCCCGGCTTCACGGCGCCGGCCAATTACTTCGGCATCTTCATTCCCAAGGGCGTGCCCGACGAGGTGACCAAGACGCTGGACAAGATCTGGGCCGAGCAGATCGTCAAGAGCGAGGCGCTGAAGAAATACGCCAACTCGCGTGGCGCACTGTTCGACCCGCTGTACGGCGACGCAGCCCAGAAGGCCGTGTTCCCGGCCGTGCAGAGCAACGCCTGGAACCTGTTCAACAGCGGCAAGGCCAAGGTGTCGCCGGACACGGTGGGCATTCCCAAGCCCTGAGAAGGTGTGAACGAACCCCACATGCCCGCCCTGGCCGCACGTCCATGACCGAACCGACACAGCCTGAAACGCTCCCCGAGCGCAGGCCCCCGCGTTCCGACCTGCGCGACGCCGTGGGCTGGGCGGCGCTGGGCCTGGCCACGCTGATCGGCTCGATCCGCATGGACCGGCTGGAGCAGCAGCACATCAACCCGGTCACGGTACCGGGCCTGCTTCCTGGCCTGCTGAGTCTGGCGATGCTGCTGCTGGGGCTCGTGCTGGCGGTGCGCAGCTGGCGGCGTGGCGCGCTCCTGCAGGCCACACCGATGCCGGATCCGCTCGCGCGGGAGCAACGCAAGCGCGTGGTGGTCGCCACCGCGCTGTGCCTGGGCTACGCCGTGGTGCTGGTGGGCCATGGCCTACCCTTCTGGCTGGCCTCGTCAATCTACGTCACCGCATCCATTCTGGTGTTCCAGCGCCTCAGCCCGGATCCCGCGCAGCGCCGTTTAAGCGGCCGGGTCATCGCGCAGGCCCTGGTGATCGGCATCCTGGCCTCGGTCGTCACCTGGCTGGTGTTCGAACGCGTGTTCCTGGTGCGGCTGCCCTGACTCCCTCTTTCCTCGCCTTCACATGCTTCAGGGACTGCAAGACCTAGGCGCTGCCTATCTGAGCTTCATGAACCCGCTCACGCTGCTGTACGGGCTGGGCGGGGCGTTCGTGGGCATCGTCATGGGCATCCTGCCCGGTCTGTCGGCCACGCTGGCCATCGCGCTGCTGACCACGCTGACCGTCAAGCTCCAGGCCAACGACGCGATCCTGGTGCTGATCTGCTCCTACGTGGGGGCGCTGTACGGCGGCTCGCGCACGGCCATCCTGCTCAACATCCCCGGCACCGCCGCCAACGCCGCCTCCTGCGCCGACGGCTACGCGCTGGCGCAGCAGGGCCAGGCCGGCCGCGCCATCGGCATCGCCACCTCGGGCGCCTTCGTCAGCACGCTGATCGGCGTGGTCTGCCTGGCGCTCTTCACGCCGCTGCTGGCCGAGGTGGCGCTCAAGTTCGGGGCCTTCGAGTTCTTCTGGCTGGCACTGTTCGGCGTGACCATCTCCGGCAGCATCGTGGGCGACGACCCGCTCAAGGGCTGGCTGATGGGCCTGCTCGGCCTGCTGATCGCGCAGGTCGGGCAGGAAAGCCTGTACGCCTACAACCGCTTCACCTTCGGCTGGGACGAGCTGTCCGGCGGCATCGCGCTGATCCCGGCGCTGGTGGGCGCCTTCGGCCTGGCCGAGGTGCTGACCACCCTGTCCGACCCCATCGAGCGCAAGATCGCCGACCTGAGCGACTCCGTGCTGCCGCGCTTCCGCGAGGTGTTGCAGTACCGCTGGACCGTGCTGCGCTCGGGCGTCATCGGCGTCATGACCGGCCTGCTGCCGGGCGTGGGCGAGGACGCTGGCGCCTGGATGTCCTACGCCGCCGCCAAAGCCGTGAGCAAGGAGAAGGAGAAATTCGGCAAGGGCTCGATCGACGGCCTGATGGCGGCCGAGACCGGCGACATGTCCTCCATCCCCGGGCACATCATTCCATCGCTGGCGCTCGGCATCCCGGGCTCGGCGCCTTCGGCCGTGCTGATGGCCGCGATGATCATCCATGGTGTGCAGCCGGGGCCGATGCTGATGATCCAGCACCCGCATTTCATCTACCACGTGGTGGCGATGACCACGCTGGCCTCCATCACCATCCTGCTGTTCGGCCTGTTCGGCGTGCGGCCGCTGCTGCACATCCTCAAGGTCCGGCGCGGCATCCTGATGCCCATCGTCTTGCTGCTGTGCACGGTGGGTGCCTTCGCCACCGCGTCGCGGCTGTTCGATGTCTATGCCATGCTGGCGATCGGCATCGGCGCCTACTTCCTGCGCCGCCGCGGCTACGAGATGGCGCCGCTGGTGCTGGGCCTGGTGCTCGGGCCGCTGCTCGACAAGAGCCTGCGGCGCGGGCTGGTGCTGTCGGACGGCAGCATCGGGCCGTTCTTCACGCGGCCCATCTCCATGGTGTTCGCCGCGGTGACCATTTTCACCATCCTGCTCTACGTACCGGCCTTCAAGGCTGCCGTGTCGCGTGCCCGCCGTGCCGTGACGGGCACGGTGCAGGGCGCGTTCGGACGCAGGGCCTGACGGCGCAGCGCCATGAAGATCGCCCTGTGCAACGAAGTGCTGCAGCCGCTGCCCTTCGAGCAGCAATGCCGTCTGGCCGCGGACCTCGGCTACGACGGCCTGGAAGTCGCACCCTTCACCCTCGCCGAGGACCCCACGCAACTGTCCGACGCCGAGGCCGCGCGGTTGGCCCGCGTGGCCGCCGACCACGGCCTCGCCATCGCGGGCCTGCACTGGCTGCTGGTGGCGCCACCCGGCCTGTCCATCGTCAGCGCGGACGCCGGCTTGCGTGCACGCACCTCGGCGGTGATGGAGCGCATGGTGGAACTGTGCGCGGCCATGGGTGGGCGCTACCTGGTGCATGGCTCACCCAAGCAGCGCTCCGTGCCCGCGGGCGCCACGCCTGGGCAAGCCTGGGAGCGCGCGCGCGAGTGCCTGCACCGCGCCGCCCGGCGTGCCGAGGCCTGTGGTGTCACCTACTGCCTGGAGCCGCTCTCACCCGTCGAGACCGATCTGGTCAACACCGTGGAGCAAGCCGTTTGCATGGTCGAAGAAGTGGGCTCATCCGCGCTCAAGACCATGATCGACTGCAGCGCCGCCGGGCAGGCGGAAAGCGAAGCGCTGCCCGCGTTGATCGAGCGCTGGATGCCGACTGGCCACATCGCCCACGTGCAGGTCAACGACCCGAACCGCCGCGGCCCCGGCCAGGGCGATCTGCGTTTCGCGCCCATCCTGCGCAGCCTGCAGAAGATGCAGCGCCAGGGCCACTATGGCGACTGGATCGCCGTGGAACCGTTCGACTACCGCCCCGACGGCCCGGGCTGCGCGGCCCGCGCCATCGGCTACCTGCGCGGCGTTCTGGAAGGTCTGGGCGATGACTGACGCGCCGTGCCTGACCATCGAGGCGATCGAGCTCTACGAACGTCCGGTGCACCTGCGCCTGCCGTTCCGCTTCGGCGTGGTCACGCTCACCCACTGCCCGCAGGCTTTCGCGCGCGTGTGCGTGCGCCTGGCGGACGGCCGCAGCGCCTGGGGCGCCGCAGCCGAGCTGATGGCGCCCAAGTGGTTCGACAAGAACCTGGCGCTGTCCAACGACGACAACTTCGACCAGCTGCGCCGCTCGCTGCTGCTGGCCCGTGATGCCTACCTGGTTACCGGCGCCGACACCGCCTTCGGCCACTTCGCCCACCACTACCAGCCGCTGATCGAGGCTGGCGCGGCCCACGGCCTGAACCCGCTGATCGCCTGCTACGGCCCGGCGCTGATCGACCGCGCAGTGCTTGATGGCCTCTGCCGCGCGCTCGATCTGTCGTTCTACGAGGCCGTGCGCCGCAACGCCCCGGGCATCGACGCCCGCCTGACGCCCGATCTGGCGGGTTTCGACCTGCCGGGCTTTCTCCGCGGCCTCGCGCCCGCGCCCACCATCGACCTGCGCCACACCGTGGGCCTGGTCGACCCCATCACCGCCGCGGACGAACATGTCAGCCCCCACGACGGCCTGCCCGAAACGCTGCAGGAGGTGGTGGCCGCCACCGGCTGCCGCTGGTTCAAGCTCAAGGTGAGCGGCAAGGCCGAGGCCGACCTGGAGCGCCTGTCGCGCATCGCCGCCGTGCTGAAGGACGTGCCCAACCTGCGCGTCACGCTCGACGGCAACGAGCAGTTCGCCAACGCTGCCGCGGCATCGGCTTTCTGGCGGCAGGTGCTGCAGACACCCAGTCTGCAGCACCTGGCCGCGGCCACGCTCTACATCGAGCAACCCTTGCCACGCGCCACCGCGTTGGAGTCCGACGTGCGCGAACTGGCCGCCATGCGCCCCGCGCTGATCGACGAGTCCGACGGCACGCTGCAAGCCTTCCCGCGCGCGCTGGAGCTGGGCTACACCGGCGTGTCCAGCAAGCAGTGCAAGGGTGTCTACCGCTCGCTGCTGAACGCCGCGCGCTGCCGGCAGCGCGATCAGCTGGCCGGCCAGGCGGGCTGCTTCATGTCGGCGGAAGACCTCACCACCCAGGCCGGGCTGGCCGTGCAGCAGGACCTGGCGCTGGTCAACCTGATCGGCCTGACCCACGTCGAGCGCAACGGCCACCACTACGTCGACGGCTTCGCCGGCCAGGGCGCCGGACCCGCCGAGGCAGCGGCCTTCCTGCAGGCGCAACCCGGCCTCTACGAGGCGGCGCCCAATGGCAATGCGCGGCTGCGCGTGCAAGGCGGTCTGCTCGACCTGCGCTCGCTGGGCGCCCCCGGCTTCGCCACCGGCACCCATCCCAACTGGGCGAGCCTTCAGCCCCTGCGCGAGCCCGTGGCCTGACGCTCCCTGCCAACGCCCACCCTTCCCACCCAACCCACCGCATCCATGACCACACGAAGACTCGGAATCATCATGCACGGCGTCACCGGCCGCATGGGCATGAACCAGCACCTCATCCGCTCCATCTGCGCGATCCGCGCCGAAGGCGGCGTGGTCCTTGCCAACGGCGACCGGGTGATGCCCGACCCGATCCTGATCGGCCGCAACGCCGAGAAGATCGAGGCCCTGGCCAAGGCGCACGGCATCGCACGCTGGGGCACCGACCTCGACGGCGCGCTGGCCAACCCGGACGACACCGTCTTCTTCGACGCCGGCACCACGCAGATGCGCCCCACGCTGCTGGCCAAGGCGATCCGCGCCGGTAAACACGTCTATTGCGAAAAGCCCATCGCCACCAACCTCAACGAGGCGGTGGAGATCGCCCGACTGGCCGAAGAGGCCACGAAGACCAGGGGCCTGAAGCACGGCGCCGTGCAGGACAAGCTGTTCCTGCCCGGCCTGCGCAAGCTCGACATGCTGCGCCGCGCCGGCTTCTTCGGCCGCATGCTCAGTGTGCGGCTGGAGTTCGGCTACTGGGTGTTCGAGGGCGACCTGCAGCCGATCCAGCGCCCGAGCTGGAACTACCGCAAGGAAGACGGCGGCGGCATGATCCTCGACATGATGTGCCACTGGCGCTACGTGCTGGACAACCTGTTCGGCGAGGTCAAGTCGGTGAGCTGCCTGGGCACCACCCACATCCCGAAGCGCTGGGACGAGAACGACCAGCCCTATGAGGCCACGGCCGATGACGCCGCTTACGCCACGGTGCAGCTCACCGGTCACAACGGCGAGCCGGTGATCGCGCAGATCAACATGAGCTGGGTCACGCGCGTGCGGCGCGACGACCTGGTCACCTTCCACGTCGACGGCACCGACGGCTCGGCCGTGGCCGGGCTGCAGGAGTGCCGGGCCCAGTCGCGCGTGGCCACGCCGCGGCCGGTCTGGAACCCGGACATCAAGCAGACCATGAACTTCTTCGACCAGTGGCAGCTGATCCCGGATTCGCAGGTCTACGACAACGGCTTCAAGATCCAGTGGGAGCACTTCATCCGCCACGTGGTGGAAGACGCGCCCTACAAGTGGACGCTGCCCGAAGGCGCCAAGGGCGTTCAGCTGGTCGAGGCAGCCCTGCAGAGCTGGGACGAGCGACGCTGGATCGACGTGCCGCAACTTCATATTTGATAGCTGCCTGCGCCCGCCACATAAGGGCTAAAGCCCGATTTGGCTTGAAATTATTCCGGATGCCCGTATGGCCCTGACCCTCACCCTGCCCACGCCGAGCCGCACGCTCGAGGCCTACACGCTGCGCGGTACCGCGCCGGCCCGGCCGCCGGCCGGCGTGAGCTTCAACCGCATCGCCTACTCGGCCGCGCACGTGGTCGCCGATCCGCTGGCCGCTGTCGACCCGTGGCTCACCGCCGCGATCGACTGGGACGCCACCATCGCCTACCGCCGCCACCTGTGGTCGCTGGGCCTGGGCGTGGCCGAGGCCATGGACACGGCCCAGCGCGGCATGGGGCTGGACTGGGCCAGCTCGCTGGAGCTGATCCGCCGCTCGCTCGACGCCGCGAAAGACGTGCCCGGTGCGCTGGTCGCCAGCGGCTGCGGCACCGATCACCTGGACCTCGACGCCGTGAAGACAGTGGATGACGTGATCCGCGGCTACGAGGAGCAGATGGAAGCCATCGAGGCACTGGGCGGCAAGCTGATCGTGATGGCCAGCCGCGCACTGGCCCGCGTAGCCAAGGGCCCCGCTGACTACGAGCGCGTGTACGGCCGCGTGCTCAGCCAGGTGCGGCAGCCGGTGGTGCTGCACTGGCTGGGCGACATGTTCGACCCGGCGCTGAAGGGCTACTGGGGCACCACCGACCTCGACGCCGCCATGGACACCGCGCTGGGCATCATCGCCGCCCACGCCGGCAAGGTAGACGGCATCAAGATCTCGCTGCTCGACAAGGACAAGGAAATCGCCATGCGCCGGCGCCTGCCGCCGGGCGTGCGCATGTACACGGGCGACGACTTCAACTACGCGGAGCTGATCGCCGGCGACGGCTTCGGTGCGGAGCCGACCCATGGCAAGAGCGACGCGCTGCTCGGCATCTTCGACGCCATCGCGCCCGCGGCCAGCGCCGCGCTGGGCGAGCTGGCCGCCGGCAACCTGGAGCGCTTCCACGCCATCCTCGGCCCCACGGTGCCGCTGTCGCGCCACATCTTCCAGGCGCCCACGCGCTTCTACAAGACGGGCGTGGTGTTCATGGCCTGGCTCAACGGCCACCAGTCGCACTTCACCATGGTGGGCGGCCAGCAGAGCACGCGCTCGCTGCAGCACCTGGCCGAGCTGTTCCGCCTGGCCGATGCCGCCAATCTGCTGGAGCGGCCGGAACTGGCGGTGGCGCGCATGAAGCACCTGCTCGCCGTGCACGGCGTGGGAGACTGAACGTGGCCATGCTGCCCGATCGCATTGCCGACGTCGAGGCGCTGGAAGCGCTGATGTCCACGCCCTCGCCGGCGCTGATCGAGACGCTGGCGCGGGTCGAGGGCGACCTGATGGTGCTGGGCGTGGGCGGCAAGATGGGGCCAACCTTGGCGCGCATGGCCAAGCTGGCCGGTCCCGGGCGGCGCGTGATCGGCGTGGCCCGCTTCTCCGAACCGGGACTGCGGGAGAAGCTCGAGGCGCACGGCATCGAGTGCATTGCCGCCGACCTGCTTTCGCGCAAGGCACTTCAGCAACTGCCGGAGGCACCGAACATCGTCTTCATGGCCGGCCGCAAGTTCGGCTCCGCCGGCAGCGAATGGCTCACCTGGGCCATGAACGCGTGGCTGCCCGGGCTGGTGGCCGAGCGCTTTTCGCGCTCACGCATCGTGGCCTTCTCCACCGCCTGCGTATACCCCTTCGTCAACGTGCACGGCCCTGGCGCGCCGGAAGAAACGCCGCCCACGCCGCCGGGCGAATACGCCAACTCCTGCGTGGCGCGCGAGCGGCTGTTCGAGCACTTCTCGCACCTGCACGGCACGGCGGGGCGGTTGATCCGCCTGTCGTACGCCATCGACATGCGCTACGGCGTGCTGCACGATCTGGCGCAGAAGCTGCAGGCTGGCGAGGTCATCGATCTGGGTATGGGCCACGCCAACGTCATCTGGCAGGGCGACGCCAACGACTGGGCGCTGCGCGCGCTGGCGCACTGCGACACACCGACGACGCCGCTGAACCTCAGTGGCCCGGCCATCTCGATCCGCCACGCTGCCCAAGGCCTGGCCGACCGGCTGGGCGTGCCCGCGCGCTTTACTGGCCAGGAAGCCGCCACCGCCTGGCTGATCGACTGCAGCCGCGCCTTCGCGCTGTTCGGCCAGCCCCAGGTGAGCCTGGAGCGGATGCTCGACTGGACCGCCGACTGGGTGCGGCGCGGCCAGCCCAGCCTGAACAAGCCCACCCATTTCGAGGCGCGCGATGGCAAGTACTGACGCGGGCTCCGACGCCTGGCGCACCGTGCTGTGGCGCGGCGCGGTGATCCCCGCGCATCTGCTGGCGCTCGATGCGCGGCGCCAGCTCGACGAGCGCCGCCAGCGCGCGCTGTCGCGCTACTACCTCGACGCCGGTGCCGGGGGCATGGCCGTGGGCGTGCACTCCACCCAGTTCGCGATCCGCGAGCGTGGCCTGTACCGGCCGGTGCTGGAACTGGCCATGGACGAGGCGCGCCACTGGCAACCGCTTGGCGGATCGCGTCCGCTGGTCATGATCGCCGGCCTGTCCGGTCCCACGCCGCAGGCGGTGGCCGAAGCCCGTACGGCGCAGGACCTGGGCTACCACGCCGGCCTGCTCAGCCTGGCGGCCCTACGCGGTCAGGACGAGGACGCGCTGGTGGCGCATTGCCGCGCCGTGGCCGAGGTGCTGCCCGTGGTCGGCTTCTATCTTCAGCCCGCGGTGGGCGGCATCCACCTGCCCACCAGTTTCTGGCGGCGCTTTGCCGCCATCGAGAACGTGGTGGCCATCAAGATGGCCCCGTTCAACCGCTACCGCACGCTGGACGTGCTGCGTGGCGTGGCCGAAGCAGGTGCCGAGCAGCGCGTGGCCCTTTACACCGGCAACGACGACCACATCGTGCTGGACCTGCTCACCCCCTTCGCTCTGCGGCGCGGCCAGGAGCCGGTGACGCTGCGCATCCGCGGTGGCCTGCTGGGGCACTGGAGCGTGGGCACCCGCCGTGCCGTGGAGTTGCTGGAGCGCATCCACACGGCCGTGGAGACCGGCCCGGTGCCACCCGAGCTGCTGGCGCTCGATGCGCAGGTGACCGACTGCAACGCGGCGCTGTTCGACGTCGAGCACGATTTTCACGGCTGCATCGCCGGCTGCCACGAGGTGCTGCGCCGCCAGGGCCTGCTGGAGGGCATCTGGTGCCTGGACCCGCAAGAGAGCCTCAGCCCCGGCCAGGCCGACGAACTGACCCGCGTGCACGACGCCTACCCGCACCTGCACGACGACGACTTCGTCGCCGCCCACCTGGACCGTTGGCTGGCCTGACCGGAGCGTTGACCCGATGACCCTGCGCGATTTCTCCACCGGCCACGAATGGCTGTCGATCAACACCGCCACGGTGCGCAAGCAGCTGGGGGTGGAAGCACCCCTGGCGCGCATCATCGACCAGTGCGCCGAGCGCGGCATCCGGGCCATCAGCCCTTGGCGCGACCAGGTCGCGGCTGCCGGCATCGAGCCGATCGGCCGGCAGCTCAAGGCGCTGGGCATCGGCCTCTCGGGCTATTGCCGCGGCGGCTTCTTTCCAGCCGCCGACCGAGCGGGCCTGCAACTGGCGCTGGAGGACAACCGCCGCGCCATCGACGAGGCCCGCCTGCTGGGTGCGCCCTGCCTGGTGCTGGTGGTCGGCTCGCTGCCGGGTGCGCTGGAGGGGCATCCTGTGCACAAGGACATCGGCCGCGTGCGCGGCGAGGTGCGCGACGGCATCGCGGCCACCCTCGAGTACGCCCGCCAAGTCGGCATGCCGCTGGCCATCGAGCCCCTGCACCCCATGCAGGCAGCCGACCGCGCCTGCATCAACACGCTGGAACAGGCGCTCGACCTGTGCGAGGAGCTGGACCCCGGGCGCACCGGCATGCTGGGCGTGGCAGTGGACGTCTACCACGTGTGGTGGGACCCGAAGCTGCGGCAGCAGATCGCCCGCGCCGGCGCCGCGCGGCTGCTGGCCTACCACGTGTGCGACTGGCTGACGCCCACGCGCGACCTGCTGTCGGACCGCGGCATGATGGGCGACGGCGTGATCGAGCTGCGCCGCATCCGCGGCTGGGTGGAGGACGCCGGCTACCGCGGCTTCAGCGAGGTGGAGATCTTCTCCGACCGCGACTGGTGGCAGCGCGACGGTGGCGAGACCCTGGACACCTGCATCGAGCGGCACCGCAGCGTGGTCTGACGCCGCGCGCGCCGCCCGGTGCCGATAGCCTTCAAGCCATGGCCGGCCGCAGCGTGCGGCGCACGCGCCGCACGTTGAAGGCGCTGGCGATCAGCACGCCCTGCAGCAACGCCAGACCGAACCAGATGGCCCGGTACTGGCCGTGGTCCATCAGCGCACCGAAGATCAGTGGCATCACCGCCTGGCCGATGTCCAGCCCCGCGTACACCACGCCGTAGACGCGGCCGGTGGCGTTCTCCGGCGTGGAGCGCTTGACCAGCATGTCGCGCGAGGGGCCGGCGATGCCGCTGGCGAAGCCCATGCCCACGAAGAGTACGGGCACCAGCACGCCGGGCACCGGGGTGAGCGCCATGGTCAGCGCGAACATCGCCGCCACGCCGAAACCCATGCCGACGATACGTTCCGCGCGCGAAGCATCCGCCACCAGGAAGCCGCCCACCACCATGCCGCCGGCGCTGGCCACCATGTAAGCGGTCAGGCACATGGCGGCCAGCGTGGCCGGCACGTTGGTCAGGTGCGTGGCGGACGATGTCGCGAAGGTCTGAATCACGCTCAGGACCGCCGCGTAGAAGAAAAAGAAGGCGAAGCACATCCACACCGCGGGGATGCGCAGGAAGCCGAAGGCGCTTTCGGCCGGCTGGCTGGCGTGTTGCGCGACGTGCGGCGCCGGCGGCAACTCAAGCACGCGGCGGCGCCAGAACACGATCGCCAGCACGGTGAAGATCAGGCCGGCGGCCGCCAGCAGCGCCACCCGCCAGCCGAAGGCCGCCGCCAGCGGCACCAGCATGGCCGGCGCCAGCGCCCAGCCCAGGCTGCCGGTGATGCCGTGCACGCTGTAGGCATGGCCCAGCCGGGCGGCGCTGACCTTGCGGTTGAGAATGGTGTAGTCGACCGGGTGGAACACCCCGTTGCCCACGCCGGCCACCGCCGCGAAGACCAGCAGCGTCAGGTAGTGGGTGCTGGTGGCGAAGCCGATGGCCGCCATGCCCAGCAGGCCCAGGCCGGCGAACAGCGCCGGCCGTGGACCGAAGCGGTCGACCACGAAGCCCGACATCGCCTGCACCGCGCAGGACACGACGAAGAACACCGACAGCAGGAAACCCAGCTCGGCGTAGCTAACATTGAACTCGGTCTTCAGCCACGGGAACAGCGGCGCCAGCAGCAACTGGCTGTAGTGGCTGATCAGGTGGGCCATGCCCACCAGCCCGATCACGGCGGCGTCGTCGCGCAGCGCGGAAGAGGTAGCGGCGGGGCTGGAGGATGGGTTGGCGACGGTGCTCATCGGGCGCTCTCAGTGTCGGTTGCCACGCCTTCGCGTGGCCATGGCCGATGGTAGGGGCGCGGGCGGCGCGAGGAAAGTTGCCGAAAAGCGCCTGTTGGACAACAATCGTCGAAAATCAGCCAAACCCGATGCGACGGCTTCCGCGCTTGCGTCGCAACGCCCGCCATGACCACCCTCGCCCCCCGCCGGCCCGCACCGCCCCTGCCCTTCGTCGGCGATCAGGGCCTGTACCAGCCCTCGCCCGAGCGGCCTGTGCGCGGCAAGCGCGCGCAGGCGCTGACGCAGGCCACGCACTTCGAGCCGCACGACCATCCCTGGGCGCAGATCGCTTATTGCGCCAGCGGCACGCTGCACGTGAGCGTGCAGGACACCCAGGCCGCGCACGACACCAGCTACGTGGTGCCGCCCTCGCGCGCGCTGTGGATCGCGCCGCACAGCCGGCACACGGTGGCGGTGCTGCAGGCCACCGAGATGCACACGCTCTACCTCGACCCGGCCGTGGCGCCGCCGGACTGGGCCACCAGCCGCATGTTCGCCGTCTCGCCACTGCTGCGCGAGCTGTTCCTGGCGCTCGAGCACGCCGATGCTGGCCCGCGCGAAGAGCACCTGTCGGCGTTGATGCTGCTGGAGGTGGCGCAGGCCGGCACCGAGCCGCTGGGCGTGCCGCTGCCGCGCACCGAAGGCGGTGACAAGCGCCTGCGGGCCCTGTGCGAAGCCGTGCTGCGCGCGCCCGCCGAGCGCGCGACGCTGGCCGACTGGGCGCGCAGCGTGGGCGCCAGCGAGCGCACGGCCGCGCGCCTGTTCCGCGACGAGCTCGGCACGTCCTACCCCGGCTGGCGACGCCAGGTGGTGCTGGCATACGCCCTGCCGCTGCTGGCGCGCGGCACGCCGGTCGGCCAGGTGGCCGCCGCCTGCGGCTACGCCAGCGAAAGCGCCTTTGGCGCCATGGTCAAGGCACAGCTCGGCCAGCCACCCAGCGCATTTCAAGCAAAATAGGCCGCAGGCCGGCTCCTGACGGGCGCAGGCAGCTCATTTTTTGGAAGCAGATTCATTCAGCATGCAGGCGCATCCGCACCAGCGAGAAGACCACGGGCACGACCATGCGCATGGTCACGATCACGACCATGTGCACGGTCATGCCCACGGCCACCACCACCACGGCGGCGGTGACTTCAACCGCGCCTTCGCCATCGGCACCGCGCTCAACCTGGGCTTCGTGGCCGTCGAGGCGTTCTACGGGTGGAAGGTCGATTCGCTCGCGCTGCTGGCCGACGCAGCGCACAACCTGAGCGACGTGGCGGGTCTGGTGCTGGCCTGGGCCGGCGCCTGGGCGGGCCGCATCCGGCCCGATGCGCGCCACACCTACGGCTGGCAGCGTGCCTCCATCCTGGCGGCCTTCGCCAACGCGGTACTGCTGCTGGTGGCCATGGGCGGCCTGGGTCTGGAGGCCGTGCAGCGCCTGGCGCAACCGCAGCCCATGCACGGATGGACGGTGATCTGGGTGGCCGCCGCGGGCATCGTGGTCAACACCGCCACCGCCCTGCTGTTCCTGCGCGGACAGGACGATCTGAACGTGCGCGGCGCCTTCCTGCACATGGCCGCCGACGCGCTGGTGTCGCTGGCCGTGGTGGTGGCTGGCGCGCTGTACCTGTGGCAGGGCTGGGGCTGGATCGACCCGGTGATGAGCCTGATCGTCGCCGTGGTCATCGTGTGGGGCACGCTGGGCCTGCTGCGCGAGTCCATCCACCTGCTGTTCGACGGCGTGCCGCGCCAGGTGGACGCACAGGCGGTGCGCGCCTACCTGCGCGCGCTGCCCGGCGTGACCCAGGTGCACGACCTGCACATCTGGGCCATGAGCACGACGCAGGTGGCGCTGTCGGCCCGGCTCGTCGCACCCAGCGGCCACCCGGGTGATGCGGTGCTGCGCGAGGCGTCGGAGATGCTGCGGGACCAGCACCGTATCGAGCACGCGACGCTGCAGTTCAGCCAGACGCCGATCGGCCCCTCCTGCGAACCGCCGCGACCGTAGGGGCACACGCCCTGCTTAAGAGCCCCTTAATTTGGCTACCAAACGTTGGGGTGGCCGGGGCCGCGCCAACCCTTATCCGGATGCTCGATGCGCCAAGCGGCAGGAACGCCGCGGCGCGACGCGATCTGCCGCCGCTGCCCCCGCACTGACCCTGCACCGACCCTGCGGGAGCACCCGCAAAGCGGTGCCAGCAGGCCAGCTCTTGAAGAGCTCCCCAGGCCGCTGAAAGCTCTTCATGGCAAGCCGTTGCCGGGCGCTGCCTGGCCGCGAGGTCCGTCGCCATTTCGTTTACAGCCTTAAGCAACGGCATAAAGCACGCCCCTATCCTGCGGCTCGTCGCCGAGGCAATCCATACCTGCGGCGGCTTGAACCCACCTTCACCAACAACCGGAGGAGATCCATGAAGCCACTTCTTGTCGGCAGCGTGCTCGCCATCGCGGCCACGGGCTGCTGGGCCCAGACCACCCAGGTCGGCCAGGCCGGACGCCTGCTCGCATCCAACTGCTTCCAGTGCCACGGGACCAATGGCAAAGGCCCTGGTTTCGAACGGCTGGCCGGCGAATCCGCGAACGAGATCTACAAGGAACTGAAGGAGTTCCAGGCCAAGCAGAGCTCGAACAACATCATGGCCAAGCACGCCAAGGGCTACACCGACGCCCAGATGCGCGCGCTGGCGGCCTACCTCGCCACCCAACGCTGAGCCGCCGGCCCCGAAAGGAATCATGCACATGGAACGCAGAAATTTTCTGGCAGCCGGTGGCGCAAGCGTGCTCGGCTCCCTGCTCGCCTCCTGCGGAGGCGGATCTTCGACCGACCTGGCCCAGAGCGAACAGGAAGGCAGCGGCGAAGGCAGCTCCACCCCCGCCCCCTCCCCCTCCCCGAGTCCCGCACCGGCCCCAGCCCCGAGCGGCCCGGCCAAGGCCCGTGTCCTGGTGGTGGGCGGCGGCATGGCAGGTGCCACCGTGGCCAAATACCTGCGCCTCTGGGGTGACAGCATCGAGGTGACACTGGTGGAACCGTCCGCCACCTACACCTCCTGCATCCTCAGCAGCCTGGTGCTCACCGGGCAGCGCACGCTCTCGTCGCTGCAGTTCAGCTACAGCACGCTGGCCGCCAGCTATGGCGTGATCGTGAAGCAGGACACCGTGACGGGCATCGAGCCCGGTCCCAGTTCCGTGACGGTGACGCTGGCCAACGGCGGCAGGCAAGCCCCCTTCGACCGGGTCGTGCTGGCGCCCGGCATCCAGTTCGACGACGTGCCGGGCCTCGGCGCGGCGGATACGCTGAAAATGCCCCATGCCTGGAAAGCCGGCGACCAGACGACGGCACTGGCCGCCCAGCTGCAGGCCATGGCGGCAGGCGACACGGTGGTGCTCACCGTGCCCAAGACGCCCTACCGCTGCCCGCCCGGCCCCTACGAGCGCGCCTGCCTGCTGGCGGACTGGCTGTCGAAGAACAAGCGCGGCTCCAAGCTGCTGGTGCTGGACGCCAACCCCGGCTTCGTGACGGAGGCAGACAACTTCGGCAACGCGTTCTCCAACCGGTATGCGGGCATCGTCGAGTACATCACCAACGCCGAAGTCCAGTCCGCCGATGCGGCCACCTTGAGCCTGACCACCACCATGGGCACGTTCAGCCGTCAGAACTCGAAGATCGGCGTGGTCAACCTCATCCCGACTCAGCGCGCCGGCAGCCTGCTGGCCACTGCCGGGCTGAACAACGCCACCAACGGCCGCTTCGGCGGCGTGAATGTGCTGAGCTACGCCAGCACGGTGCCGGGCGCGGACCGGGTCCACATCATTGGCGACGCCAGTGCCACCACCCAGCCCAAGGCAGGCCACATTGCCAACCAGGAGGCCAAGGTCTGCGCCGACGCTATCAGCCGGCTGCTCACCGGCGGCCAGCCCGATCCGGGGCCGGTGACAAACTCTTCCTGCTACTCGACCATCACCATGCAGGAAGCCTCGTGGCTGCACGCCGTCTTCCAGTACGACGGGGCGTCATCCAGCATGGTGGCCCAGCCCGCGGCCAGCGGCGCCTCGGTGGGCTGGAGCAGCGATGGGTTCAAGGACATGAACACCTGGTTCAGGGCGTTGATGGCCGACACCTTTGCCTGAAGACCGCGCGACACGGCAGCTCCGCCAGACACCCATCGGCCACGCCCGTGCGCCGATGGGCTGCCGGGTTCAGCGAGCCGCTGACCTGGCAGTGCTCCCCGGCGCGCTGGTTTCATGAGGAAATATGCCTCCAGCCCAGGAATGGAAGGCGCGGACAGCTACTGATCCAATAGCAAACAGCGGATCGACCCGCCAAGAAAAAACGGGCTGCGTCGCAACGCAGCCCGCTTCATGGGCGGTGCGGGGCACCGGCCCCATGTGAACCTTGTCAGGCCGCGGCCTTCGCTGCCTTCCCGGCGCTGAACTGGAACACCCCCGGCTCCTTGATCGGATCGACGCTGACGTCGATCTCGCTCTTGGGCGGGAACTTGCCTTCCAGCAGATCCCTGGACAGCGGGTTCTCGATGCGTTGCTGGATCGCCCGCTTGAGCGGCCGCGCACCGAACACCGGGTCGAAACCCACCTTGGCCAGTTCGGCCAGCGCCTGGTCCGACACCTTGAGGTGCAGGTCCATCCTGGCGAGCCGCTCGCCCAGCGTCTTGAGCTGGATCTTGGCGATCTCGCCGATCTGGCTGGCGTCCAGGCCGTGGAACACCACGATCTCGTCGATTCGGTTCAGGAACTCCGGCCGGAAGTGGTTCTTCAGCTCGCCGAACACGGCGTCCTTGACCTCTTCATAAGGCTGGCCGGCCATGGCCTGGATCAGCGGCGAGCCAATGTTGCTGGTCATGATGACCACGGTGTTCTTGAAGTCCACGGTGCGGCCCTGGCCGTCGGTCAGGCGACCGTCGTCCAGCACCTGCAGCAGCACATTGAACACGTCCGGGTGCGCCTTCTCGACCTCGTCGAGCAGGATCACGCTGTAGGGCTTGCGGCGCACGGCCTCGGTCAGGTAGCCGCCCTCGTCGTAGCCCACGTAGCCGGGCGGCGCGCCGATCAGGCGGGCCACCGAGTGCTTCTCCATGAACTCGCTCATGTCGACGCGGATCATGTGTTCGGCGCTGTCGAACAGGAAACTGGCCAGCGCCTTGGTGAGCTCGGTCTTGCCCACGCCCGTGGGGCCGAGGAACAGGAAGCTGCCCAGCGGCCGGTTCGGATCCGAGAGGCCCGAGCGCGAGCGGCGGATGGCGTTGGCCACGGCCGAAATCGCCTCGTCCTGGCCCACCACGCGCTGGTGCAGTGCGTCTTCCATGTGCAGCAGCTTCTCGCGCTCGCCCTGCATCATCTTGCTCACCGGGATGCCCGTGGCGCGCGAGACAACCTCGGCGATCTCTTCCGCGCCCACCTGCGTGCGCAGCAGCTTGTGCTTCGTGTCCTTGGCCTCGGCGCTCTTTTCGCTCGCCTGGGCTTCCTTGAGCTGTTTCTCCAGCGCCGGCAGCTTGCCGTACTGCAGCTCGGCCACCTTGTTGAAATCGCCCTTGCGGGTGAACTCCTCGATCTGGAAGCGCAGCTGGTCGATCTCCTTGCGCAGCTGCTCGCTGCCCTGGGCGCTGGCCTTCTCGGTCTTCCAGATCTCTTCCAGGTCGGCGTATTCCTTCTCGAGCTTGACCAGATCCTGCTCGATCAGGGCCAGGCGCTTCTTGGAGGCCTCGTCGGTCTCCTTTTTCATCGCCTCGCGCTCGATCTTGAGCTGGATCATGCGGCGCTCGAGCTTGTCCATCGCCTCCGGCTTGGAGTCGATCTCGATCTTGATCTTGGCCGCTGCCTCGTCGATCAGGTCAATCGCCTTGTCGGGCAGGAAACGGTCGGTGATGTAGCGGGCCGACAGCTCGGCCGCGGCCACGATGGCCGGGTCGGTGATGTCCACGCCGTGATGCACCTCGTACTTTTCCTGCAGGCCGCGCAGGATGGCGATGGTGTCTTCCACGCTGGGCTCTTCGACCAGCACCTTCTGGAAGCGCCGCTCCAGCGCCGCGTCCTTCTCGATGTACTTGCGGTATTCGTCCAGCGTGGTGGCGCCGATGCAGTGCAGCTCGCCGCGCGCCAGCGCCGGCTTGAGCATGTTGCCGGCGTCGATGGCGCCTTCGGCCTTGCCGGCGCCGACCATGGTGTGGATCTCGTCGATGAACAGGATGATGCGGCCCTCTTCCTGGGCGACTTCCTTCAGCACCGACTTCAGCCGCTCCTCGAACTCGCCGCGGTACTTGGCGCCGGCCAGCAGGCCCGCCATGTCGAGCACCAGCACGCGCTTGTCCTTCAGCGTGTCGGGCACCTCGCCGGCGACGATGCGCTGCGCCAGGCCTTCCACGATGGCGGTCTTGCCCACGCCCGGCTCGCCGATCAGCACCGGGTTGTTCTTGCTGCGCCGCTGCAGCACCTGCACGGTGCGGCGGATCTCGTCGTCGCGGCCGATCACCGGGTCGAGCTTGCCCATGCGGGCGCGTTCGGTGAGGTCGAGCGTGTACTTCTTCAGCGCCTCGCGCTGGCTCTCGCCCTCGGCCGAATCCATGGACTGGCCGCCGCGCACGGCGTCGATGGCCGCTTCCATGCTCTTGCGCGTGAGGCCGTTTTCCTTGGCGACGCGGCCGGCCTCGCCCTTGGCGTCGGCCAGGGCCAGCAGGAACATCTCGCTGGGCACGAACTGGTCGCCGCGCTTGATGCTCTCTTTCTCGGTGGCCTGCAGCAGCTTGATGAGGTCGGGGCCGGGCTGCACCTGCTCCTGCCCGGTGACGGTGGGCAGGCGCTTGACGGCGGCTTCGGCGTCCTGCGACAGCTTGGCGGTGTTGACGCCGGCGCGCTGCAGCAGCGCGGCCGGGCCGTCCTGCTGGCGCAGCATGGCGGCCAGCACGTGCACCGGCTCGATGTAGGCGTTGTCGTTGCCCAGGGCGAGCGATTGCGCGTCGGACAGGGCTTCCTGGAATTTGGTGGTGAGTTTGTCGAGTCTCATGGTTCTTGTTCAGCAGGTGGCCGGCCCTGACGATACTTCGCGGGCCTGATGCCGTCCATATGTGGACATAGTGCCCGTTTTCAAGCGTGCGTTGCCATCTGGGCACGCACGCGGCCAGCGTTCAGCGTGCCGGCCGCGCGCAGGAGCCTTGGCGGCGCCGGAAATCGGCCGGCGGCTCGGGGTCGCGTGCAGCGAACAGGCCGAGCCGGGCCTTCCTGGCAGCCTCCTGCTCCTGGGGATAGAGGCCCTGGTGCCAGCGAAAGGTCTCGTTCCAGGCCTGCCCGCTGGCCACCATGCGACCGGCCAGGTCGACCTCGCCGTCGAGCCGCACCACCGAGGCGATGGCGCGGCCATAGCGGTCGTAGGTGCGCACCGTGACGCGCACGCGCCTGCCCAGCGCCAGGGCCTGCAGCGCAGCCCTGGACTCGGGGCCCTGGTCCTGGCAGATTTCCGGCGCATCGATCCCTTCCAGCCTCAGCCGGGCGCGGAAACCGCCGCCTTCGGGCCGCACCCAGAGCGAATCGCCGTCGACCACGTAGAGCACCCTTGCGTTCCAGGGCGTGCCCAAGGGCGGGCGCTGGCCATCCTGCGCCCGCAACGGGCCGGCCGCCATCGCCAGCGCGGCCAGGGCCAGCGCGCCCCAGATGCGCCGCTGCAGGAAGCGCCCGTGGCTCACGCGTTGGACGCGGCGATGCCCCAGCGCGCCAGCGCGGCGTCGTCGGCCACGCGGGCGTCGACCCAGCGTGCGCCTTCCGGGGTCTGCTCCTTCTTCCAGAACGGCGCCTGGGTCTTGAGGTAGTCCATGAGGAATTCGCACGCCTGGAAGCTCTGACCGCGGTGGGCACTGGTCACGGCCACCAGCACGATCTGGTCTTCCGGCTGCAGCAGGCCCACGCGGTGAATCACGCGCGCGCCGTACACGTCGAAGCGCCGGAGCGCCTCGTCGATCATGGCCTCGATGGACTTCTCGGTCATCCCTGGGTAGTGCTCCAGTTCCATCGTGCTGACGGACTGGCCCGCGCTGTGGTCGCGCACCGTGCCCACGAAGGCGCACACCGCCCCCACCCGCGCGTCGCCGGCGCGCAGCGCGGCGATCTCGTCGCTGACGCTGAAATCCGCGGTCTGGATCGACACCCTTTCCTGGGTCATCGCCGCCCCCCCGCCTGGGCCGCCACAAAGTCCGTGGTGGCCAGCGCTTCGATGCTCAACGTGTTCATGATGGCCAATTCTGACACTCCGGCATGGTGCGATCGCGTGCTATGCTGACAGCCATGTTCGCGCGCAGCCTGCCCGGCACCCTCCTCCAGCTTTCCGGCCTGTTTTGGCCGGAAGGCGGTGCCACGCGCAGCACGCTGCTGAAAGCCAAGAAGCCCCAGCTCATCTGACCGGAGCTGTGCGGTTCCGTCCTCGGATGAGCGATGGAACCCGGCCGGGCACTACAAGCGTCTTTCCCTTCCTTCGCCGACCGAGAACGGTTCATGAAGCCGGTCGTTCCCTGTTCGGAAAGGAATGCACATGTTGACCCAAGATTTCAGCGGCCTCTGGGTGCCGCTGGTGACCCCCTTCGACGGCGACGTCGTCGACCATGGGGCGCTGCGACGCCTCGTGCGCAGGTTGGGCCAGGAAGGCGCCACGGGTTTCGTCGCCTGCGGATCGACCGGCGAGGCCGCCTCGCTCGACAAGGCCGAGCAGCGTGCGGTGCTCGACACCGTGCTGCAGGCCGCGGGGCCGCTGCCGGTGGTGATGGGCGTATCGGGCTACCACCTGCCCCAGATGCTGGCCTGGATGCGCGAGCTGGGCGACTGCCCGCTGCACGGCTGGCTGGTGCCGCCTCCGCACTACATCCGGCCCTCGCAGGCCGGGCTGGTCGCCTGGTTCACGGCCATCGCCGATGAGGCGCAGGCCCCGATCGTGGTGTACGACATCCCGTACCGCACCGGCGTCACCCTGTCGCTCGACACCCTGCGCGAACTGGCGGCTCACCCGCGTATCCAGGCCATCAAGGACTGCGGCGGCGACGCGCGCAAGACCGAAGCCCTGCTGGCCGACGGCCGCCTGCAGGTGCTGGCCGGCGAGGACGCGCAGATCTTCGGCACGCTGGCTGCGGGCGGCGTGGGAGCCATCGCGGCCAGCGCGCACCTGGCCACGCAGCGCTTCGCCCGCCTGACAGCGCTGCTACGCGAAGGCCGGCTGGCCGAGGCGCGCGCGCTCTGGCGCGCGCTGGCACCGCTGGTCGATGCGGTTTTTGCCGAGCCCAACCCGGCGCTCATCAAGGCGCAGCTGGCGCTTCAGGGTGAGATGGCCAACACCTTGCGCCTGCCCATGACCGCCGCCAGCGCGGAAGGCGCACGGCGCGTCGCAGCTGCCATGACGGCGCTTTGAACGCGCGGCGGTTCAGCCGCCGGTGACGGGCGGGAAGAAGGCGACCTCGTCGCCGTCCTTCAGCACCGCGGCTTCCTCGCACATCGCCTGGTTGAGCGCCAGACGCACGGCCTTGCCGCGCGCCAGCGCCTCGGCGTAAGCGCCGCTGCGGGCGATCAGCTCGTCGCGCAGCCCACCCACGTTGGCGGCCTGCGTGGCCACGGCTTCGCTACCGGTGCCCAGTGCCTCGCGGATGCTGGCGAAATAACGCACGGTGACGGTCACAGGACAACCCTCCGCGCTGCGCGCTGCGGGATTCGCGCTTGGGAACGGCCCGGCGCGTGCACTTCACGACCCTCCGCGCTGCGCGCTGCGGGAATTCGCGCTTGGGAACGGCCCGGCGCGCTCACATCAACAGCTCCGCCAGGGGGATGAAGCGCACCGTGTCGCCGGGCGCGATGGTGGTGCCGGCGGGGTTGTCGACAAAGCCGTCGGCCCAATGCGCCGAGGTCAGCACGCCCGAGCTCTGGTTGGGGAACAGATCCAGCCCGCCCGCGGCATTGCGGCGCGCGCGCAGGAATTCGCGACGTTTGTCGGCCCTGGCCACCGTGAAATCGGCCCGCGCGGCCACGGCAACCATGGCCGTGTCTGCGGCACCCTGGAGCTGCAGCAAAAACGGCCGCACCAGCAGCAGGAAGGTGACGAAGCTGGACACCGGGTTGCCCGGCAGCCCCATGAAATGCGCCGCGCCGCTGGCCGCGCCCCGCCGCACCTGCCCATAGGCGAAGGGCTTGCCGGGCTTCATGGCAATCTGCCAGAGATCAAGCTGGCCGAGCTGCTCGACCGCGGGCTTGATGTGGTCTTCCTCGC
>Ga0209607_1000118_pt1 | contig 65767 bp, 62 predicted proteins | sample AD_UKC117_MetaG_FD_184413 | JGI IMG/M metagenome (GOLD analysis project Ga0209607, IMG submission 184413) | Active sludge microbial communities of municipal wastewater-treating anaerobic digesters from Hong Kong - AD_UKC117_MetaG (SPAdes)... | ecosystem: Engineered > Bioreactor > Anaerobic >... | reverse complement strand
CAGAGAGCCGCATGCCTCCATGACTGGACGCATCGATACAACTTCCATCGACCCCATGGCGGTATTAAAAACCAAACACCCATCAGTCGACTCGGTCTCGCCGAGGACAACCTGTTGAGAGTCCACACCTAGGCCTCGACCAGGTCCTCGGCCTGCTTCTGGACGCTGCCGTAATCGACCTTGCCGGTGCCGAGCACGGGGATCTGCTCGACATGATAGACCCGGCGCGGGACGGAGATTTCCGGCACGCCGTGGCTTTGTGCCCAGGCGAGGATTTCGTCGCGGTTGCACTCGGCCGAGTCGCTGAGAAGGATGATCTGCTCGCCCTTGCGCGGGTCGGGCATGGCGACAGCGGCGTGGAGGTTGTCCGGCCAGATGGCGCTGGCGCAGTTCTCAACCACGGCGAGGGACACCATCTCGCCACCGATCTTCGCGAACCGTTTCACACGGCCCATGATGCGGATGAAACCTTCCTCATCCACCGCGACCACGTCACCGGTGTCGTGCCAGCCCTCGTTCGGGCGTTCGAGAACGCCGGGGGCTGACGGACGCAGGTAGCCGAGCATGATGTTCGGCCCACGGATATGCAGGCGGCCGCCGTCCGGGATGCCATCCACCGGCAGGAGGCGGTATTCCATGTCAGCCATCAGCAGGCCGACGGTGCCCGGCTTGTTGCGTTCCCACTGGTTGGCGGCAACGACGGGTGAGGCTTCGGTTGCGCCATAGCCTTCGAGGATTTCGATCTCGAACTTCTTGCGGACGAGGGCGCGCGTCTCGTCCTTCACGCGTTCGGCGCCGCAGACGGCGAGGCGGATGGAACTCATGTCGCCATCGGCGCCGACGCGGGCGTATTGCGAGATAAACGTGTCGGTGGCGAGCAGGATGGTCGACTGGGTCGCGCGGATCCGCTTGACGATCTCGCGCGGCTGCAGCGGCGAGGGGTGGAAGATCACTTCGATGCCGGCGACCAGCGGAAGGATGGCGCCGACGGTCAGGCCGAAACAGTGGAAGGTGGGCAGCGGGTTGAACAATTTGTCCGTGTTCACATCGAGGCCGATATGCGCGCGCACCTGTTCGACGTTCGCCATCACGTTCTCATGGCTGAGCACGACGCCTTTCGGCTCGCCCTCGGTGCCGGACGTGAACAGGATGACGCCGGGGCTCTTGTAGCGGGCCTTGCGGCGGATGAGGCCGGGCGCCATCGGGCCGATCAGGGCGGCGAGCTTGTCCTTCACGGACAGTTTCTCGCGCACGTCTTCAAGATAGATGATCTCGGCGACGCGGGAGAGGTCCTTGATCAGGGCTTCCAGGCCGGCGAGTTCGACGAACTTGTGGGCGGTGACGATCTTGGTCACTTCGGCGGCGCGCATGGCGGCCTTGAGGTTCTTCGAGCCGGCCGTGAAGTTCAGCATCGCTGGCACGCGGTTGTAGGCGCTGAGGGCGTAGAACGCGATCACGGCGCCTGCGCCGGTGGGCAGCATGACGCCAACCGATTCGCCGGATTTCGTCTTCGAGGCGAGTGCCGAGCCGAGACCGAAGGCCCCGCGCAGCACTTCCTTGTAGGTGATCAGGCGGTCTTCACCGTCCACCTGGTCGACAATGATGGTCTTGTTGCGGCCGAATTCGCCTGCAGCGCGAAGCAGGGCGGCGAAAAGGTCGGTACGCGTGCGGGCAGGCCTGTACGGCAAAGGGGCCGGGATCGGGGAAGTCATGGATCGCTCTGGTTTCCTCGGGGCGGTCTTTGCGCCTCACATGTTTGTAACATTTTGTCACCTAGTCGCCAGAGCGCAATGCAGAATGCAAGTTTGCATGCGCAGAATGCGCTTTCCCCGGCTTGAGTTCGGGCCCGGCTGCGGCCATGTTCCGGCCATGGCAAACCTCATTGATCTCAAGGCCAACGCGCCTCGTCCCCGGCACCCGGAAAAGCAGTCCCGCCCGGACAGTCCGGTGCTGCGCAAACCCGAATGGATCCGCGTGAAAGCACCGGGGTCCAAGGGGTATTCGGAGACCCGCGAGATCGTCAAATCCCGCGGCCTTGTTACGGTCTGCGAGGAGGCCGGCTGCCCGAACATCGGCGAATGCTGGGACAAGAAGCACGCCACGATGATGATCCTGGGCGAGGTCTGCACACGCGCCTGCAGTTTCTGCAACGTCGCCACAGGCAAGCCGAAGCCCGGCGTCGAGGCAGACGAGCCGGCCCGCGTGGCCGAGGCCGTCGCCGAAATGGGCCTGCATCACGTGGTGATCACGTCGGTGGACCGCGATGACCTTGAAGACGGCGGGGCGATGCACTTCGTTCACACGATCGAGGCCATCCGTGCGGCCTCTCCCGGCACTACGATCGAGATCCTGACGCCGGACTTCCTGCGCAAGGACGGTTGGGAAAACCGCGTGATCGACGCGCGGCCGGACGTGTTCAACCATAACCTTGAGACGGTGCCGCGGCTCTACCTGTCGATCCGCCCCGGCGCGCGCTATTTCCACTCGTTGCGCCTGCTGCAGAAGGTGAAGGACCGCGATCCGAACCAGTTCACGAAATCCGGCCTGATGGTCGGCCTTGGTGAGACCAAGGAAGAGGTCATGCAGGTGATGGACGACATGCGCTCCGCCGGCGTCGACTTCCTGACGATCGGCCAGTACCTGCAGCCGACGCGCAAACACGCGCCGGTCGACCGGTTCGTCACACCGGACGAGTTCAAGGCCTATGAAGAGATTGCCCGCGCGAAGGGCTTCCTGATGGTCTCGGCAACGCCGCTGACGCGATCCTCGCACCATGCCGGCGAGGATTTCGCCCGGCTGAAAGCGGCGCGCGAAGCGCTCAACGCAGGCAAGCCCGTCTGAGCGCATGGCGCATTTCTCGAAATCCGTCCGGCTGCCCTACACGCCAGAGCAGTGTTTCGAGCTCGTGTCGGATATCCGGCGCTATCCGGACTTCATCAAGTGGATCACGGCCATGCGCGTCTCGGAGGAGACGGCGCAGGATGAGGGCGGTTCGTCCTGCCTCGGCGAGGCGGTGATCGGCTTCAAGGGCTTCGTCGAGCGCTTCTCAACGCGCGTGACGAAAGAGCCGGCCGCGGGGCGTGTGGTCGCCTCGCTTGTGAAAGGCCCGTTCCGGCGTCTCAGGGCGGAGTGGAAACTCACGCCTATGGAGCGTGGCACCGATGTGCGGCTCGATATCGACTACGACTTCAAGAACCCGTTTATCGGCATGCTGGCCGCGGCCAATCACGACATTGCCGTCGATAGGATTTTGAATGCGTTCCTGGAAGAGGGGCGGCGACGCTACAGCGGTCCGCCGTCTGTTGTGCCGGGCGTCTAGGTCATCTGGATCTGGATCAGGTTGAGGGCGCACTCGACGGCGGCCATGCGGACGCCTTCGCGGCCGATGTCGCCGACCTGAAGCATCTCATGCACCACGGCGCGGTTCTCGCGGGCGCAGGCTACATGCACGGTGCCGACCGGCTTCATCCGCGTGCCGCCGCCAGGACCGGCGACGCCGGTGATCGCCACGGCGATATTGGCACGGCTGGCTTCGAGGGCGCCTTCAGCCATCATGCGCGCGACCGGCTCTGACACGGCGCCGTAGTCGGCCAACACGTCGCCGGGCACGCCGAGCATCTCTTCCTTGGCGCGGTTCGAATAGGTCACGAAGCCCCGGTCGAACACGGTGGAGGAGCCAGGAATGTCAGTGAACAGGGCGGCGACGAGGCCGCCGGTGCAGCTTTCCGCGGTGCAGATCCTTAGGCGCGCCTGTTCAGCATCGTCGAGGATCAGCATGGCGAGGTTACGTAGGCGTTCTGGAAACATGGGCGGCACGTTAGGCTGACATCAGCGGCCGGTGAAGACCGGTTCTCGCTTTTCGAGGAAGGCGGCTGCGCTTTCCCTTGCGTCGGCGGTCTGCATCAGGCGGCGGATTTCGGTAATCGCCATCCGGCCGACCTCGCGCCAGTCCGGGTCCACGGTTTCGCGAAGGCCCTTCTTGATGGCTTGCACGGCAAGCGGCGGGTTGGCGGCGATCTTGTGGGCCAGCGCGAGGGTCGTGGGCATGAGGTCTTCGTGCAGCACGACGCGCGCGGTGAGACCGATCTCCTTTGCAGTGGCGGCGTCGATGATATCGCCGGTCAGGAGCAGGTCGCAGGCCCGCTCGCGGCCGACCAGCTGGATGAGGCGGCCGAAACCCGGTGCATCGCAGGTGAGGCCGCGCTTGACGAAGAGTTCCCCGAAGCGGGCCTTCTCCGAGAAGACGCGGAGGTCCGCCATGATCGCGAGTTCGGCGCCCCAACCGAGCGCGAAGCCGTTGACGGCAGCGATGAGAGGAATGTCCGTGTGGAGCAGGGCGTCGGCCGCTGGGGTGAGGCCGCCCGTCCTCTTCGCGCGCTCCGCCATTTCCGGTGTCGTCGGCGCACCCTTGGACAAGATCTGCTTCACGTCGTCGCCAGAGCAGAAGGCGCGGTCACCCGCTCCGGTGATGATGATGGCCCGCGCGTCGGCGCCGCGGATGGCGTCTTCAAGTGCCATATAGGTAGGGTAATCGAGCGCGTTCATGGCTTCGGGCCGGTCGAGCGTGAGAATGGTCACGTGGCCGTCGCGGTCGATCTTCAGTCCGTCTGACATGGGTTTCCTCCTGCCTCTTTTCGGCAAGGGGATCATGGCGGGCCGGATTTACAAGTGGGGACGTGGCGTCAGGCTTTAGGAGCGAGGACGGCGACGGCCTCCGCCGCGATGCCCTCCCGGCGGCCGGTGAAGCCGAGGCCCTCGGTCGTGGTCGCCTTCACGCTGACGGCGTCGCGGGACAGGCCGAGCAGATCTGCCGTGCGTTCGCGCATCGCCTCGCGGTGCGGCTTCACCTTCGGGGCTTCGCAGATCACGGTGATGTCGCAGCTGGTGAGCGTGTAGCCGGCATCGGTGGCCAGCTTCTGCGCGTGCTTCAGGAAAATGCCGCTGTCGGCGTTCTTCCATTGCGGATCGGAAGGCGGGAAATGGTCGCCGATGTCGCCAAGGGCGGCGGCACCGAGGATCGCGTCCGTCAGGGCGTGCCAGGCGGCATCGGCATCGGAATGGCCCTGCAGCTTGGCCGTGTGGGGGATCTTCACGCCGCACAGGGTGACGTGGTCGCCCGGCTCGAAGCCGTGGACGTCGAAGCCCTTGCCGACGCGGGGCATGAGCGGGAAGGGCGCGAGCAGTCTTGCCACGAGGTCGAAATCCTCCGGATAGGTGATCTTGTGCAGCTTCGGGTCGCCGGGCACGAGCGTGACCGTGGCGCCGCCGGCCTCGACAGCCTCAAGGTCGTCGACAAAGGCGCCGGGTGCGGCCAGCGCGGACGAGATCGTGGCGAGGCGGAAGGCCTGCGGGGTCTGGACGCGGTAGAGCCCGTCGCGCGGGACGGTGGCGAGGTGGCCGGCAGCCTGCGTCTTCAGGGCGTCGGAGACGGCCAGCGCGGGAGCGGCGGCATCGCTGGTCTCAAGGGCGGCGACGAGCGCGTCGATCATGGCGGGGCTGAGGCCCGGCCGGGCAGCGTCATGGATAAAGACCGGCGTTTCGCCCGAGACGCGAAGTGCGGACAGGCCCGCGCGAACGGAGGCGGTGCGGGTGTTGCCGCCCGGCACGACCCTTACGGAATCCGGAAAACCGGCAGCGTCCGGCGCGTCGGCGACGATCACAAGATCCTGCAGGCCCGGATGGGCGAGGAATGCCTCGACGGACCAGTCGATTACGCGGCGTCCGAGCAGGGGTTCCCACTGTTTCGGGCGGTCGCGGCCCGAGCGGGCGCCCTTGCCTCCAGCGACGATGATGGCGACGAATCCGGTCATGCGCGCCTTCTAGGGCAAGTGTGGTTTCAGAGCCATTCCAATTGCTGAAGTGCAGAATCGCGTCTGTGCTTATGTTTTGTGCACTTGCGAAGAAATGAAAAGTCGCAACAATGACGAAATGGTTAGTTTCAGGGCACCCAGGGTCTGGTTGGCGCCGATGTCGGGCGCTACGGACGCGCCGATGCGGCGTCAGGCCGTGCATTTCGGCGCACCTGCGGTCGTTTCCGAGATGGTGGCTGGTGAAATGCTGGCCGCTGCGCGCCCGGATGTTGTGCGCCGGGCCTGCCGTCACGAGGGCGGCGGCTACTGGATCGTGCAGTTGGCGGCGCGGCGCCCGGAAGACATGCTGCGCGGGGCGGAGCTGCTGGCAGAGAGCGGCGTCGATGTCATCGATATCAACATGGGCTGCCCGTCGCGCCAGGTGACCGGCGGACAGTCTGGCTCGGCGCTGATGCGGGATGTGCCGCTGGCGAGCGAGATCATCGACGCGGCGCTGGAAGGCGCGGGCGGGCGGCCGGTGACGCTGAAGATGCGGCTCGGCTGGGACGAGAAAACCCTGAATGCGCCGGAACTGGGCGCGATTGCCGAGGCCAAGGGCGTACGGATGCTGACGGTGCACGGACGCACCCGCTGCCAGTTCTACAAGGGCGCAGCAGACTGGGCCGCCGTGCGCGAGACCGTGACTGCGGTGCGTGTACCGGTGATCGTAAATGGCGACATCGGATCGGTGGAGGATGCCGAACGTGCGCTTGAGCTATCCGGTGCGCATGGTGTGATGATCGGCCGGGCCGCGATGGGCCGGCCCTGGCTGGCGGGTGAGATCGACGCCGCGCTGTCGGGCCGCCGCTGGAAGGCGCCGGCACGCTGGGAGATGCTCTCCTCCCTGTGCGAGCAGGTCGAGGACTCGGTGTCGCTCTACGGGCCGAAGCTCGGCGTGCTGACGGTGCGCAAGCATGTGTCGGCGGCCATCGAGGCCCTCGACCTCGACATGAGCCTCAGCGAACGGCGCGACCTCCGCGCGGCGCTCTGCCGGATCGACGACTGGAAAGACCTTACCGCCGCCCTGCGGCACACGTATCTGCAAACCGACCTCGTGGAGGCCGTCTGACATGCCGGTGGACACTTTGCTCGACGCCCGATCCCTCGCGGACCTATCGCCCATCGCTCTGCTCGTGATCGACGACCGGAGGCGGATCGTCGACGGGAACCCGGCTGCGGAGGCGCTGTTCCAGATTTCGCGGCGCTCGCTGTCCGGCAAGCCGCTGAGCGAGCTTGTCTTCCACGACTCCTTGATATGGGAATTGCTCGACCGGGCGCAGCGCCAGGTGGGGGATATTACCTCGCCGGGGACGCCGATCACCGGTCCGAGTATCAATTCGCGCCTCGTGTGCGATGTCTGGATCCGCACGACCGGCGATGAAGGCTTCGTGATCGCGCTGGTCGAGTCCGCTGTGCGCGAAGGCAACGAGTCCTCAGCCGGTGTGGCCGGCTTTGGCCGCATCCTCGGCCACGAAGTGAAGAACCCGCTGGGCGGCATTATCGGCGCGGCGCAGCTGCTGGAACGGCAGGGTGTCGAAGGGCAGGCCGAACTGCTGGCCATCATCCGCGACGAAGCGCGCCGCATCGAGCGCCTGGTCAACCGTTTGTCCGCGTTCGAACTTTTCTCGGCGCCGCGGATGACGGACTTCAACATCCACGCCCTGCTGGACCGCGTGATCGCGTCGGAACGGGTTGCCGTCGGCAGCAATGTTGAGATCAAGCGCGATTTCGACCCGTCGCTGCCGGAGATCCACGGCGACGAGGACCACCTGCAGCAGGCGTTCCAGAACATCATCCGCAACGCGGCCGAAGCCGCGCAGGAAGGCGGCGGCCGCGGCCAGGTGACGATCCGCACGGCCTATGCGACGGGCCTTGCGTTCAAGCGCTCGCGCTTCGGCGTCGGCCTGCAGCGCGCCATGCTGGTGACCATCGAGGACAATGGCCGCGGTATCCCGCGCGAGAAGCTGTCGCGCATTTTCGACGTATTCCAGAGTTCAAAATCCGGCGCCCGGGGGCTCGGCCTTTCGATCGTCAAGGAAGTGATCACCGCCCATGGCGGCCAGATCCGTGTGGACAGCGAGCCGGGCGCAACCCGTTTCACTGTTCTGTTGCCCATTCGCACAGGAGGTCAGCATGGCTGATAAAACGGTTCTTCTCGCTGAGGACGACGCCAGCATCCGGCTGATCGTGAACCAGACCCTTGTCGCCGCGGGCTACGAGGTGCGGGCAACCAGTTCGCCGGAAGCGCTGGAGCGCTGGGTGCGGAACGGGGAAGGCGATGTTGTGGTCACCGACGTCTATCTCGGCGACGCCTCGATCTTCGACCTGCTGCCGTCCATGCGCCTGTCGCGGCCGGACCTGCCCTTCATCGTGATGAGCGGGCAGAACACGATCCTGACGGCGGCCAATGCTGCTCAGCACGGCGCGTTCGACTACCTGCCGAAGCCGTTCGATATCGACGCTCTGACGAGCCTCGTGCAGCGCGCGCTGAAGTCGCCGCCCAAGGCCTCGGCCCGGGCGATCAATCCGGAGTCGCAGAAGGCGATCAGCGATGCCGGCCTGCCGCTGATCGGGCGTTCGGACGCGATGCAGGAAGTCTACCGGATTATCGCGAAAGTGATGAACACTGACCTGACCGTGCTGATCGAGGGTGAGAGCGGCACCGGTAAGGAACTGGCTGCGCGCGCGATCCATCAGCTCGGCTCGGCCAAGAACGGCAAGTTCGTTGCGCTCGACCTCGCCGCGCTGCCGGCAGTCGAGATCAACCGCCAGCTGTTCGGTGCCAATGGCGAGCCGGGCGCGGTGCACCAGAAGGGCGGCACGCTGTATCTCGACGAGATCGGCGACCTGCCGGCCGAAGCGCAGACGCAGCTCGTGAAGTTCCTGCGCGACCAGACTGGCGCGCGCCTCATCGCCTCGACCCGTCGCAACCTCGGCCGGATGGTTGAGGAAGGCACGTTCCGAGAAGACCTGTACTACCGGCTGAACGTGGTCCGTCTGGCCATGCCGCCACTGCGCCTGCGCAAAGAGGATATTCCGGAGCTTGCGCGCGCCTTCCTGATCCGCGCCCAGCGCCAGGGCCTGTCGGCCAAGAATTTCGATAAGTCCGCGATCGACCTCATCATGGCCTATGACTGGCCGGGCAACGTGCGCGAGCTGGAGAACCTTGTCCTGCGTCTCGCGGTGCTGAGCCCTGACGACACGATCACGCTGCGCGATGTGGAGCGGGAGCTGCGGGCGGGGGCCAGCGAGCAGAAGGGCGCAAGCGGCGGGTTCGAGAAGGATATCGAGACCCTGCTGCACCGGCACATCATGGGCGATCTGATTTCCAGCGGCGATGACGAGGAAAGCACGGTCTATTCCCGCGTGATCGACCAGGTGGAGCGGCCGCTGATCCGTCTCGCCCTGTCAGTGACGGCGGGCAACAAGGTCAAGGCGGCCCAGCTGCTTGGCATGAACAGGAACACGCTACGCGCGAAAATTAACGCACTGGGTATTGCAGAAGACTGATTGACGATTGCAAAAACTGTGGCTCTAGTGCATCACTGTTGCCGTATTGGCACGTTAGTGTGATCCGGAAGCAACGGGCCGGGGGGCCTGTCCAGAGCTGGTAGATTGTCGAACCCGTTAAGTCAGCACGCGCCGAAACCGAGTTGGGCCCTCTTCGAAGGGCTCTTCATCATTGCGGCCCTCGTTGCAGTCTTTGCGACCTTTATCACCATTGCAGGGGTGAACCCGGACAACCCGACGGCCGGCTCCACACCCTGGCTGCTGTCGCTCAATTTCGTCCTGATCGTTGCGCTCGCCCTGATCGTGATCCGGGAGTTCCTGTCGATCCGGGGCCGGTCCCGTGAGGCTGGCGAGGGGCGCCTTGCCCAGCGCTTCGTGATGCTGTTCGGCTTCTCCGCCCTCGTGCCTGCCATGGTGGTCGCGATCTTTCTGGGCGCCGTGGTAACCCGCGGCCTCGACAACTGGCTCGGCGAACGCACCGAGGCGGTGATGGAGAAGAACAGGCAGCTCTACCAGGACTATGTCGACAACTTCGAAACCTCGTTCGACGTCGACGTGCGGCTGGCGGCGCTGGACGTGGAAAACTTTGCCCGCGACGTGAAGGCGCAGATGGCCACCGAGAATGGTGGTCGAGATGTCGACGGAGAGCAGTCTGCGGCCGAGGCCTCTGCCGCGCTTGCCGAAGGCTTGCGCAAGACGTTGGCCTACCGGGAATTCGTGACAATCTCCATTGTCAGCGCGGACGGCCAGGAAATCATTGCCGAGGAGAATGCCGGGACGCCTGTGCGCCTGCGGCCATCGCCTGATGACTTCGATGAGGCGCAAAAGGGTGAGGTTGCGGCCCGGCTTTACGAAGCGCAGGGCATCGGAACCGCGCTGATCAAGATTTCGGAACCGGTCGATGGTTATGTCTATGCGGCCAAGCCTTTCGACCGGAACCTGTTCACGATGCTGGGCGATGCCAAGGACCAGCTGGCGCAGTACAAGAACGCGAAGCAGCGCAGCGGGCGCCTGCAGACCATCTTCGCCATCGGCTATGCGCAGATCACGGCGCTGATCTTGTTGCTGGCCGGCAGGCTGGGCCTCGAAGCCGCGGGACGGGTCACCGGCCCGATCGGGCGCTTGGCATCGGCCGCCCACACGGTGCGCGATGGCGACCTGACGGTGCGTGTGCCGGTCAGCGGACCGAAGGACGAGGTCTACGCGCTCAGCCAGTCGTTCAACGCGATGACCGAGCAGCTGTCGGAACAGCGCAATGCCCTGATCCGCGCCCGCGAGGACGAAGAAGACCGCCGCCGCTTCGTCGAGACGCTGCTGGCGGAAGTCAGCGCCGGTGTCGTGCGCATGGATGCGGATATGACGGTGACGTTGGCGAACCGGTCGGCGGGCGATCTGCTCGGCGTCGATGAAATCCTTCCCGGCGAAGCGCTGGAAACGGTCGCTCCGGAATTCGAGCGCTTCGTGCGCGACACGCTGGAGCGGACTTCGCCGGTGGATGCCTCCATCGAGATTATCCGGAACGGCGAGACGCGCCACATCCGCCTCAAGACGGCGCCGGACCCGGCAGGCGGATGCGTGCTGACCTTCGACGATACGACGCGCCTCATCAACGCACAGCGCCAGATGGCCTGGCGCGATGTCGCCCGGCGCATCGCCCATGAGATCCGCAACCCGCTGACGCCGATCATGCTGTCGACCGAGCGCCTGCGCCGCCGCTACGCCGACAAGATCGACGATCATGATGGCGTGTTCGAGAAGTGTATCGAGACGATCCTGCGTCAGGTGGGTGATATCGGCCGCATGGTCGAGGAATTCTCGACGTTCGCCCGGATGCCGAAGCCGAACGTCGCCCCGTTCGATATGAGGCCCCTGCTGCAGGAGGCGAGTTTCTCGCGCAGCGTGGTCAATCCGGACATCGATTTCGAGTTCGAGTGCGAAGCGACATCCACGACCTATTTCGGGGATGAGCGCCTGATCGGCCAGGCTGTCGGCAACCTTCTGAAAAACGCCGCCGAGGCGATCGAGGGTATGCCGGAAGAGGCTGACGTGCAGGGCCTGATCCGCGTGGCGCTGAAGGGCGACGAGCGCGGCCTAGAAATTACGATCGAGGACAATGGTCCGGGTTTCCCGCAGGATGTGCGCGAGCGGCTTCTCGAGCCTTATGTCACGACCCGGGAAAAGGGCACCGGCCTCGGCCTTGCCATTGTGAACCGCATCATCGCCGATCATGGCGGCTCGATCTCGCTGCAGAACCGCCTCGACGGCTTGCGCGGCGCGCGCGTGCGCATCTGGCTGCCGCCGCACGACCCAATGACCCTTGCGGCGCTCGTCTCGACGGAAGAGACGGGCCCCAATCCACATTCTCCGCAGACTGTCCGAGTAGAGGAGCCGACGCCATGGCGTTAGACATTCTGGTAGTTGATGACGAACCCGATATCCGGGAACTGATTGCCGGCGTATTGGGGGACGAAGGCTATTCCGTGCGGACGGCGGATACCGCCGAGCATGCGCTTGAAGAGGTCCGCACACGGACGCCGCGCCTGGTCGTACTGGACGTCTGGCTGCAGGGCAGCGGCATGGACGGCCTTTCCCTGCTGAAATACTTGAAGTCGATCGATCCGCTGCTGCCGGTGATCGTGATCAGCGGGCATGGCAATATCGAGACGGCGGTCGCTGCGATCCGCCGCGGCGCGTATGACTTCATCGAAAAGCCGTTCAAGACGGACCGCCTGCTGCACCTGATCGACCGGGCCATCGAGTCGGCGGCGCTGAAATACGAGAACGCCACGCTGCGCAACCGCGCCGGTGATGATGAGCGCTGGATCGGACACAGCCACGCCGCTGCCAACCTCCGCGCCTCCATCGAGAAAGTGGCGCCGACCAATTCCCGTGTGATGATCACCGGGCCGGCCGGTGTCGGCAAGGAACTTGCGGCGCGGCTGATCCATCGCAATTCGCTGCGCGCGAACGGACCGTTCGTCGTTGTCAACGCGGCGACCATCGCCCCCGACCAGATGGAAATTGCCCTCTTCGGCGAAGAGGACGCGCAGGGCCGCACGACGCGCGTCGGCCTGTTCGAAAAGGCGCACCTTGGCACGCTTCTTCTGGACGAAGTGGCGGACATGCCTGCCGTCACGCAGAGCAAGATCCTCCGGGTGCTGACCGAGCAACGCTTCCAGCGCGTCGGTGGCCGTTCGGACGTGAGTGTCGATGTGCGCGTCATGTCGGCCACGACCAAGGACCTGAAGCAGGAGATCGAGGAGAACCGGTTCCGGGAGGACCTGTTCTACCGGCTGAACGTCGTGCCGCTGCGTGTGCCGTCCCTGGCTGAGCGCCGCGATGACATCGCGGAACTCGTGAACTATTTTATCGAACGTATTGCCGACTCCTCCGGTCTGACGCCGCGCACCTTCTCGGCAGAAGCGATGGCGGTGCTCCAGTCGATGGACTGGCCGGGCAACATCCGCCAACTACGGAACGTGGTGGAGCGGATCCTCATCTTGTCGCCGTCGGATTCGAGCCGGCCGGTGAGTGTTGACGAGCTGCCGCGTGATGCGGGCGCCAATACGCAGAGTACCAAGGCCGGTTCGGCCGACCTTGTCGGCCTGTCGTTGCGCGATGCACGGGAACAGTTCGAGCGGGAATACCTCGCTCTGCAGATCACCCGGTTTAACGGGAATATCTCGCGAACTGCCGAATTCATTGGAATGGAACGCTCGGCCCTCCATAGAAAATTAAAGGCTTTGGGCGTAGCTTCCGGCGTGAGTCGGCAGGACAGCTAGTGTCGGCGGAAGGCTGAGGAATGCGCGTACTCATCTGCGGGGCTGGCCGTGTCGGACACGGCATCGCGCGTCGGCTTGCGCGCGAAAAGCACGATATCACGATCATTGACGAGAACCCGGACCTGGTCGACCAGGTCTCGACCGATCTCGATGTGCGCGGCGTCACGGGCCATGCAGCCCATCCGGACGTGCTGAAGCGCGCGGGTGCGGCGGACTGCGAAATGATCATCGCCGTCACGCACTTCGACGAGATCAACATGGTGATCTGCCAGATCGCCCACACGCTGTTCTCGGTGCCGTTCAAGATCGCCCGGGTGAGGGATCAGTCCTATATCGACCCGGCCTGGAAGAACATTTTCTCCCGCGAGGGACTGCCCATCGACATGGTGATTTCGCCGGAAGTCGAGGTGGGGGAGGCGATCCTTCAGCGCCTGCGCACGCCGGGCGCGATCATGTCCGCTACGTTCGGGCGCGGCAAGGTGCGCCTGCTCGGGCTGGAGATTTCCGACAATAACCCGCTGCTGGATACGGCGGTGGACCAGATCCGCGGTTTGTTCCCGGACCTCTCGGCACGAATCATCGGTATCGGCAGCGGCGATACGGTGCGAGCGCCGAAAGGCAGCGACGTTCTGAAGCCGGGCGACCGGGCCTATATCGCCGTGCTGGATTCCCATGCCGAACGGCTGACCTCGATTTTTAACCGCAACGTCGAGCGGTCGGACCATGTAGTGATCGTGGGCGGCGGCAATGTGGGCCTCTATGTTGCCCAGACGCTGGAGCGCGAAAGCAACAAGCGTATCCGCCTGATCGAGAGCGATCCGACGCGCGCGAACATCGCGGTGGCGGGCGTGAAGCGGACGATCGTCATTCAGGGCGACGGCCTGAACCCGGACATCCTGACCGAGGCCGGCGCGCCGAAGGCAGACTTCGTGGTCGCCATCACCAATGACGACAAGACGAATCTTCTGATCTCGAACCTGGCCAAACGGGCAGGTGCCAAGCGGACGCTGGCGCTCGTCAATGCGACCGAGCTGGCGGGTCTCGCGCGCGACATGCGCGTCGATGCGGTGCTTGACCCGCGCGCGCTGACAGTTTCCCAGATCCTCCTGCGCATGCGCCGCGGCCGCATCCTCGGCCTTCAGTCGCTGGAAGACGGGCAGGCAGAAGTGGCCGAGGGCGTGACGCTGGAATCCTCGTCCCTGATCGGCAAGCCGACCGGCTATGACGACCTGCCGGACGGCGTGACTGTTGCGGCGATCATCCGCGGCGACAGTGTCATCTTCGCGGGTCCCGACGCCATTGTGCGCACGGAAGACCGTCTGGTCGTGTTCTACGAGGAGGAGATGGTCCGGAAAGTGGAGAAATTCTTCCGCGTCAGTCCGGACTTCTTCTAGGCGATGAATTACGCATCCGTCGTCCGTGTCCTGGCCCTCGTGATGCTGATCCTCGCGGGTTCCAGCGCTCCCTCCATCGTGACCGCTCTTGTGCGCGGCGAAGACCAGCAGGTGTTCGCCTTCATGGCCATGGTGCTGGGCATCACAGTCACGGCTGCGAGCATCCTGTTCCTGACGCCTCGGCCGACGCGCAAGTCGCGTCCCTCGGATGCACTGGGTCTGGTCATCCTCTGGTGGTTCCTCGCACCTGTGGCGGCGTCGCTGCCGTTTGTTGTGGGGGTGCAGAACTCATCGCTGCTTCAGGCGATCCATGAAGCGGCGGCTTGCCTGACAACGACCGGGCAGTCGGTGATCGCTGTGGAAGGTAACCTCTGGCCGGTCAGCCTGCTTGTCTGGCGCGGAACCCTGCATGTTGTCGGCGGGGCGGCATCGATCATTGCGGCGGCGAGCGTGCTGGCCGCGCTCAACCTCGGTGGGCCGGGCATTCACCGCAGCGTGCTTTTCGTGATGCCGGAGACCAGTTTCTTTGACGCCGTGCCGAAAGTCGCTCGCTCAGTGCTGCTGATTATGGCGCTCTCGATCACGTTTACGGTGCTGGCGCTGGAGCTTGCAGGTGTCTCTGCAGGGAGGGCGCTATCGGATTCCGTCAGTGCCTGGACGACCGGTATGGTCGATCCTGCGCCCTATGGAAGAGCAAATGCCGGACTTGTGGCGGACGTGATCCTCGGGATCGCGCTGACCGGCGGAGCCCTCGGGCTGGCTCTGGCCCTGCCCATTCGTGAAGGGCGCGTCCTGAAGGCTCTGACGGATCCGGAGACGACGGTCTTCGCGCTGCTTGTCGTGGTGTTCTCGGTCATGGCGATCGCGTCCGGTCTGAGAGTGTTCGAGTCCCTTGGCTGGGCGATTTCCGCACTGGCGACGTCTGGACTTCCGCTTGGCGGAGCGGACACGTGGGACAAGGTGCCGCTGCCGGTCTTCGTCCTCCCGGCGCTGATCGGCGGCTCGGCGTTGTCGGCAGCCGGCGGAGTCAAGATCGCGCGCCTGATCGTTCTGGCCCGCCGGGCCGGCGTCGAATTCCGCCAGCTGGGTTACAGGCGTTCGGTACTCGGATTTCAGTTCCGTGACCGAGAGATGGACGAGCGCAGCGTGATCGGCGTCTGGGTCTATCTTATTGCCTATATTCTCACGGTTTTCCTGGCGATGGTGGGCTTCACGCTGGCCGGGCAGCCCTTCGAAACGTCCATCCGGCTTGCGATTGGCTGCCTGACCAATTCCGGCGGACTGGTTGTGGGCCATGTGGCCCAGCTCAACGACGGTGCCTCAATTTTGGCCATTGTCTCCATGCTGCTGGGCAGGTTGGAGATTCTGGCGATCATTCCTGCCATTTCTGTCAGTTTCTGGCGGGGTTAGGTGGGGTTTGCCCTTGCGAAACCCTCGCAATGCCGGTAGCCCGCGATCATAACAAGAACAACGGGATTACCCGCCATGTCGGCTGACAAAAAACAAAACCTCCAGGACGCTTTCCTCAACGCCGTTCGCAAGTCGCGCACGCCGCTGACCGTGTTCCTTGTGAACGGGGTGAAGCTGCAAGGGGTGGTGACTTGGTTTGACAACTTCTGTGTGTTGCTGCGGGGCGACGGTCGTCCGCCGCAGCTTGTCTACAAGCATGCCATCTCCACGATTGCTCCGAGCGCTCCGGTACAGCTCTTCGACGAAGAGATGGACAAGGAATAAAACCGCTTGGCCGAAAAGCTGATTGATCGGCTACCGGCACCGGAGATCGCAGGCGCGATCATCCCATGGTTTACCCCTGCGAACCGCCCTTCGGCGGATCGTCTTGAGGAAACAGCCGGTCTTGTCGAGGCGCTTGGCTGCGAGTTAGCGTTCCTGCGGCCCGAACACGTCCGGCAAGTCAATTCCGCGCAGCTCCTGTCCGGCGGTATCCTCGACCGCCTGGCCGCGGACCTCGAAGCCAATGCCTGCACGTTGGCGGTGATCGACGGCGCGCTGACGCCGGTCCAGCAGCGCAACCTCGAAAAGAAGCTCGGCGTGAAGGTCATCGACCGGACTGGGCTGATCCTTGAGATCTTCGGCCTGCGGGCGCGAACCAAGGAAGGCCGGCTGCAGGTCGAGCTGGCGCGTATCCTCTACGAACGCTCCCGCCTTGTGCGGACCTGGACCCACCTCGAACGCCAGCGCGGCGGCGGCGGATTCCTCTCTGGTCCCGGTGAAAGCCAGCTCGAAGCCGATCGCCGGATGCTGGACGACAAGATTGTCCGCCTGAAAGCCGACCTCGACGATGTGCGCCGCACGCGCGCCGTCCAGCGCGCCGGCCGCCAGCGCACCGGCAAGCCCGTCGTGGCACTGGTCGGCTATACCAATGCTGGCAAATCGACCCTGTTTAACCGGCTGACCGGTGCGGACGTGTTCGCGAAGGACATGCCCTTTGCGACGCTCGACCCGACGATCCGGCGGCTCGACCTGCCGACCCTCGGCGAGGCGGCGCTGATCGATACCGTCGGCTTCATCACGGACCTTCCGACCCACCTGATCGACAGTTTCCAGGCGACGCTGGAAGAAGCCATGCAGGCGGATCTGCTCGTCCATGTGCGTGACCGCGCAAGCTGGGCCGACCTCGACCAGGCCGACGATGTCATGCGTGTTCTCGAGCGGTTGGAGCAGGAAACCGGCCTGCCGCTGCCGCCCATCGTGGAAGCCTGGAACAAGGCTGACCTCCTGCCGCCGGAACGGGCCGAGGCGTTGGCGCAATCAGCCATGGGCGATCTTGAATACCCCGCGGTTCTGATCTCGTCCGTGACCGGCGAGGGCGTGGAAGACCTGCTGGCGCTGATCGAGAGAGGCCTGCTGCGAAGCGCCGCGAGCGTCCGTATCCTGCTGAAGCCCCAAGACGGCCGGGCGCGCGCCTGGCTGCACCGGAACGGCGAAGTGATCTCGGATGAGGTGCAGGAGGATGGCGGATCGCTGCTGACCGTACGCCTCAAGGCCGACCGGTTCGGCCAGTTCTGTGCGGAATTCCCGAATGCGCTGGTCGAGCCGGCCAGCTAGGGCTTGGGCTCTTTCTTCTTCACGGCCTGCCAGAGCGCTTCCTGCGCATCGAGATCGAGGCTCGCGAATTCCACGCCTTGCCCAGCCGCCAACGTCTCCATGGCCCGGAAGCGGCGTTCGAACTTGGCATTGGCCTGGCGCAGGGCTACTTCCGGATCGACGTTCAGCCGGCGGGCAAGATTGGCAGCGACGAAGAGCAGGTCACCCATCTCGTCCATGATCGCGTCCGGATTGCCGGAGGCCATGGCTTCCTTCAGTTCGGCGGTCTCTTCCTCGAGCTTGTCGAAGATCGGCTCCGGCTCGGTCCAGTCGAAGCCGGTGCGGGCGGCGCGTTTCTGTAGCTTCTCGGCGCGGAGGAGCGCGGGCAGCGAAAGGGCGACGCCATCGAGGGCGCTATGGGCTACCTTCGCCCTGGCCTTTGCGGCGCGTTCTTCGGCCTTCATGACTTCCCAGGCCACGACCTGTTCGCCGGAGGTGCGGTTGTCGCCCTCGGTGAAGACATGGGGGTGTCGGCGGAGCATCTTTTCATTGATTGCCGCGGCGACGTCAGCCGCGACGAAGGCGCCTTCCTCGGCCGCCATCTGGCTGTGAAAAACGACCTGAAAGAGGAGGTCACCCAGTTCCTCGCGGAGATCGGCCATGTCATTGCGCTCGATCGCGTCGGCGACTTCGTAGGCCTCCTCGATCGTATAGGGGGCAATCGTGCCGAAATTCTGCTCAAGGTCCCACGGGCAGCCGCCGTCGGGATTGCGCAGCCGCGCCATGATCTCCAGTAGCCGGGTGAATTCCCGGGCGGCGCGTTCGAATTGCGGGTCCTGAGACGGGTTCATGCGGGCAATCCTGTTGATTTGCCGGGACCATGGCGAGCCCCGGATGCGTCACAGGGTGACATTGTTGACTTTACGGGAATGGATTGACTTTCCCCCCGGTGCAAGAGACGTGGAAGCATGCGATCTGAATTCCGCACAACTTTTGCGACGCTGAAACAGGTGTCATTCATGAAAGACGGGATGGCATGAAGGACAGGATGGTCCTGATCGGTATCGACTGGGGTGCCTCGGACTTCCGGGCATGGGCGTTCGACGAGGATGGTGAAGTCATCGGCGGGACAAGCCTGCCGGACGGGATCCAGACCCATTCCGGCGATCCGCTCGCGCGCCTCAAGTTCAACATCAATGAATGGCTGGGCGAATGGCCCGCCGTGCCGGTGATTGCCTGCGGCGCGGTCGGCAGTGCCGAAGGCGTGAGCCGGACCGACTACCGCCCTGTGCCGATGATGGTGTCGGACCTGCCGAAGCACCTCGTGCATGCGCATGGCCTCTATATCGTGCCGGGCCTGAAGCAGGCCTCGCCGCCGGATATCCTGCGTGGGGAGGAGACACAGCTGTATGCGTTGCCCGAGTCGGTCGGCGCTGTCTGCATTCCCGGCATGCATACGAAACACATCACCGTCGAACATGGCCGGATCCTCGGCTTCACGACGGAGATGACCGGCGAGCTTCGCTCGCTGATGTTGTCGAGCGGCGGTCTGAAAGCGCCGGCCGGCGTCGAGCAGGAATTCAGCGAGCCGGTTTTCCGGGAATGGGTGGAGAATTCGCTGGATCCGGAAGATGCGGCCTCGCCGTTTGCCGTGCGAGCCGCCCGGATCACGGGCGACCTCGATCCGAAATTCCATACGACCGCTCTGACAGGCATCCTCATTGGCGCCGACATCGCCGCGCATTACGATCCGGGCGATGAACTGACGCTGGTGGCGGACGGACCGATGCTGGATTTCTACAGGATTGCGCTCGAGACACTGGGCGCGGATTTTGAAGAATATTCTGCCGAGGAAGCCGCTCAAGACGGCTTGTTCGGCCTGGCTGAGGAGGCGGGGCTGATCTGATGATGCTGGCGCCGGAATGCGTGGCCCCGACAGGGTGCGTGCTGGGCGAAGGCCCGGTTTGGAGCGAGACCGAGGGCTTCCTCTGGTGGGTCGATATCAAGCGCGCAAAGCTGCACCGCTACAATCCGCGGACAGGGAATACCCGCCGCTACGACCTGCCGATCCGGGCGAGCGCTATCGCGCTGCATGACGGCCTGTTCCTGATGGCGGGGGATCAGGAGATCGGACTCTACGATCCGTCTACGGAAATGTACGAGCGGCTGCACCGGATCGAGGGCGAACCGGAAGGCAACCGTACCAATGACGGCGGTATCGCGCCGGATGGCTCGTTCTGGTTCGGAACCATGGACGATGCCGAAAAGGAGGCCCGCGGGTCCTATTACCGTTTTGCGCCGGACCGGACGCTGACGCAGCTGCGCCTTCCGTCGGTCATGGTGACGAACACGATGCAGTTCTCGCCGGATGGCCGGACCTTCTACACGTGCGACAGCGCCGAGCAGGAGATCCTGGCCTACGATCACGATCCGGAGACAGGCGCGCTGTCCGGCCGCCGAGTGTTCGCCTCGACCTATGAGTTCGGCGGCTATCCCGACGGGTCGGCCGTCGATTCGGAAGGCGGGCTCTGGACGTGCCTCTGGGATGCCTCGCGCATCGTGCGGCATACGCCGGACGGGAAGGTGGACCAGGTGATCATCCTGGCGGCGCCGCGTCCGACAAGTCTCGCCTTTGGCGGGCCGGACCTGCGAACGCTGTTCATCACCACCGCCCGGGCAGGCATGACGTTCCCGCAGCTAGACGCAAGGCCGCTGTCGGGCAGCCTGTTTGCGGTTCAGGTGGATATTCCGGGGCTTCCGGCCCGGAAATTCGGCCAGGCGGGCTGAGTTACCGCCAATGGGAAGCCTCTTGCGTCCGCTGGCGGCGCACATCACATGCCTTCACATCGAAATTGGTGTAGTTTAACCGTGGACGCGGCGGCCCAAAACCGCTAACCCCCCGCTTTTCAAGAGAGTGTCGGAATGGCCGAAAAGGTTAAGAAGAAACGGGTCGGGCCCATCACGTTCCTCCGCCAGGTGCGCGCGGAAGGGAACAAGGTGAGCTGGACTTCGCGGCAGGAGACCATCCAGGCGACGATTTTCGTCGTTGTGATGTCGGTCCTGATCGCCGCTTTCCTCTTTGGTGCCGACTTCCTCATCAACCTGTTTGTCAAAGCGATCACCGGCCTCTGAGGCTGTGAACGTCCATTTTCAAGGAGCGCGCAGGCCCCATGGCTGAAGCGAAATGGTACATTGTCCACGCCTATTCCAACTTCGAAAAGAAGGTGGCGGCGACGATTCTCGAGCAGGCCGAGCGTAAGGGCCTGTCCGAACTGATCGAGGATATTCAGGTCCCGACCGAAGAAGTGGTCGAAGTCGCCCGCGGCAAGAAAAAGACCGTCGAGCGCCGTCACTTCCCGGGTTACGTCCTTCTGAAGGCCGTGATGACCGACGATGTGTACCACCTGGTAAAGGATACGCCGAAGGTCTCCGGCTTCCTCGGCGCCGAAGGCGGCAAGAAGCCGCTGCCGGTCCGTCAACGGGAGGTTGACCGCATTCTGGGCACGGCCGCGGATCCGGCTGCCGAGCGTCCGCGTCCGAAGATCTCCTTCGAGATCGGCGAACAGGTTCAGGTCAATGACGGTCCATTCCAGGGGTTCGAGGGTGCTGTCGAGGAAATCGACGAAGCCAATGGCCGCCTGAAAGTGACCGTGTCGATCTTCGGCCGCGGCACGCCGGTCGATCTCGAATTCGAACAGGTCGTGAAGGTCTGATCCGTTGCAGATTCAGGTAGGATCGTCTGACGGTCCGGCTTGAATCATCCCTTTATGGGTTGTATCTGCCAACCCCAGTGCCGCCTTAGCTCAGTCGGTTAGAGCGCTAGATTGTGGATCTAGAGGTCCCCCGTTCGAACCGGGGAGGCGGTACCATAATTTCTCCAGAAAAAGTCAATTGTGTCGGGAACTTGTTCCTCACATGTGCGTAATTTGACGAGCCTGACGCAATCTGTTGCAAATGGGCCGCGGTAGGTAGAAAATCCCTGCCGTTCCAGCGTTTCGGCTTTCAAAAAGGGGTCGCGGCGCCGGTGAATTGAGTTTATCAGAGGAATCATCGGGTGAATGCCTGAATGAACCTGCGGCCGAGGACAATCCCGTCTTTCGGCACACAAAAGGGGATTAAGTATGAAGAAAACTCTTATGTGCGCGACAGCCGCGGCCGCTTTCGCGTCTGCTGGTTTCGCCGCCCACGCTGAGGACGGCTGGTACGCCCGTGGCGACGTCCAGTACGGCTTCGCTGGCGAACTGGACCACGATCCGGTTATCGACGACGTCGCTGGCGTGCTCGAAGGCAGCTCCGACTCCGACGAAATGCTCGGCGGTCAGCTTGGCCTCGGCTACAATTTCGACAACGGTTTCCGCCTTGAGGGCGTGTTCGGCTACCGCAGTGGTGAGCTGACCGTTCCGTCCGACTTCGGACCCGGCCTGACGGGCGTTGCGTCCGATCCGCACGGCAACCTGCAGATCGCCGACCTGATGCTGAACGGCATCTACGACTTCAACCGCGGCGGCAAAATTCAGCCGTACGTCGGCGTCGGTATCGGTGGCGCCCGCCTGAACGCCAAAGCAAGCAACCTGAACTACGGCGTTGCCGGTAACTGGGCTGCTGCGAACGGCTTCAGCGACACGGACACCACGCTGGCTTACCAGGGCCTCCTAGGCCTCGGCTACAAAGTGTCGGACCGTCTGACCCTTGACCTCGGCTATAAATACTTCGTGGCCGACGACCTGGAACTGAACGGCTACACGAACGCCACCAACTACGAGGGTACCTATTCGGACCACGTGGCAACGGTTGGTCTGCGCTACGCCTTTGGCGTGACGCCGCCGCCTCCGCCGCCGCCGCCGCCGCCCCCGCCGCCGCCTCCGCCGCCCCCGCCTCCGCCGCCCCCGCCGCCTCCGCCGCCGCCTCCGACTGAGGCATCGACCGGCCCGGCAGTGGTCTGCTCGGATCTCGGCCAGAGCTTCGTGGTCTACTTCGAGTGGGACAAAGCTGACCTGACGAGCCAGGCTTCGGCCGTTATCGATCAGGCTGTGGCGAACATCCGTTCGGAAGCCAGCTGCGCAACCAGCTCGGTGAGCATCGCCGGCCACACCGATACGTCGGGCGCCAGCGCATACAACGAGCGCCTCTCGCAGCGCCGTGCTGACATCGTGGCCCAGGCCCTGATCTCGCGCGGCATCGACGCCTCGCTGATCACCGAAGAAGCCAAAGGCGAAACGGATCTGGCGAAAGCGACCCGCGACGGTGTTCGCGAACCGCTGAACCGTCGTTCGGAAGTCGTGATCACCGTCAAGTAAGACGGTTCACGCCTGACCAAGTTGAACGGCCCGGCCTTTGTGCCGGGCCGTTTTCGTTTGGCCTTCTGACAGGCCCTTGCCGGAATACGTTTCCTGTGAAACCAAGAGCCAATGATCGACCTGAGCACCCTGAGCCGCGAGGATGAGGCTGCGCGCGAGCGCCTTCACGCGCGGGCCGCCGGCATGGTGGCGCAAACCCAATCCTGGTCTGCCATCAACACCGGCAGCTGGAACGCAACCGGACTGAAAAAGCTGGCCCCGATGCTGGCGGACGCGTTCTCGGAACTCGATGCCGAAGTGCGCCTCGAACCGGGTGACCCGTTTGAGTCCGTGAATGCGGCGGGGGAAACCGAGGCCACGCAGACCGCGCCGGTGATCCGCGTGTCGGCCCGGCCGTCTGCCCCCGTACAGGTGGTGATGTCCGGGCACTACGATACCGTCTTCGCTCCGGGCGTGTTCGAGACGATCCGCGATCTTGGCGACGGTCGGCTGAATGGTCCCGGCCTGGCCGATATGAAAGGCGGGCTTTGCATCATGCGCGAAGCGCTTCTGGCGTTCGAGGCAGGCCCTCTGAAAGACCGTCTCGGCTACCAGATCGTGATGACGCCGGACGAGGAAATCGGAAATTTCGCAAGTTCGCGTGCCCTGACGGAGGCGGCCCGTTCCGGTGCCCATATCGGCATGACGTACGAGCCCTGCATGGATACGGGCGCGATGGCCGGAGGCCGCAAGGGATCGGCGGTGTTCGACATCGTCCTGCACGGGCGCGCCGCGCATGCCGGCCGCGCCAAGGAAGAGGGGAGAAGCGCCATTGAGGCTGCCGCGGAACTCGTCCTGGGTCTCGAGGCCCTGAATGGCCAGCGTGAAGGCGTCACGGTTAATGTCGGCTCCATCGACGGCGGCGCGCCGGTCAACATCGTGCCGGACCTGGCGATTGTGCGGTTCGGCGCGCGCGCGCCCGACGCCGCAGCGGCGCAGTGGACGACCGAGTCTGTACAGAATCTGTTTGCCCGCGCCACGGCGCGGGATGGCATTCATGGACACCTGCATGGTGGCTTCTACCGGCCGCCCAAGCCTCGGAACGCGGCCCAGCAGGCCCTGTTCGACGCCGTACAGGCGACCGGCAAGGCGATCGGGCTCGATCTTCAGTTTGAAGACACAGGCGGCGTCTGTGAGGGCAACAATATCTTTGCCGCGGGCGTTCCGAATGTCGACACGCTGGGCGTCATGGGCGGGCGCATCCACTCCAACGAAGAATATGTCGTCGTTTCCAGCTTCCCGGAAAGGGCCGCGCTGTCGGCGCTGCTTCTGAACCGGCTGGCGGATGGGCGCCTCGACGGCGCCGGCATCAAGGCCCTGATGGAGGCCTGATCATGTCACCCACCTATGTGATGCGGCCCTCGCGTCTGGACGACCTGACCGCGCTTATCGAACTCGCGGAATTGTCCGGCCCGGGATTTACAAGCCTCCCGGTCGATGAACCGATCCTTCGGGAACGGCTTGAAAAGTCCGTTGACGCGTTTAACGGCCGCCTCAAGCGGATCGAGTACGGCAAATACCTGCTGATGATGGAAGACGCGGCAACCGGCGAGGTTGTTGGTTGTTCCGCCGTCAAAGCCGGTACGGGCATAGACCAGCCTTTTTTCAACTATCGCGTCATCACGCTGGCCCAGGCCAGCCAGGCGGCGGGCAACCTGCGTTTCGACATGGACGCGTTGGTGCTGACCAATGAATATGTGGGGTATACGGAAGTAGGAACGCTCTTCCTGAAGCCGGAACACCGGGGCGGTGGATCGGGACGGCTTGCGGCCCAGTCGCGCTACCTGCTTATGGCGGCCGCGCCGGACCGCTTTGGCGACAAGGTGCTCGCAGAGCTGCGCGGTGTTGTGGACGATGAGGGCAGGTCGCCCTTCTGGGAATGCCTCGGCCGCCATTTCTTCCGCATGGATTTCACCGAAGCTGACCGCCTCTCGGCAACGACGGACAACCAGTTCATCCTGGACCTGATGCCGAAATACCCGATCTATGTGGACCTGTTGCCGCCCGAGGCGCGCGAAGTGATCGGCCGGTGCCATTCAGACGGTGTCGGCGCCTACAAGCTGCTCCAGTGGGAAGGTTTCGAGTTCGACCGCACGGTGGACATCTTTGATGGCGGCCCTCTGGTGACCGTTCAGCGCCGTCACATCCGCACCATTCAGGAAAGCCTCTGCGTGCGTCTTGAAGCAGGTGATGTAAAAGCCGACCCGGCAGCAAAGCAGAGCCTCGTGTCGAGTGATACGCTACCGGATTTCAGGGTCACGCTCGGCAGCAGTATTCTCCGAAACGAGTCGACGGTCGTCGTGAGCCCGGAAGTGCTTGAAAATCTCAAATTGAAGCCGGGTGCCCAGGCGCGCATCTGGCAACGGAGCAAGTGATGATGGACGGTGTGTATATTGACGGCCGCTGGCGCAAGGGTTCCGGCGCGCAATTTGAAAACCATTGCCCGGCAACGGGAGACTTGGTCTGGGAAGGACTTGGCGCCGACGAAGCCGAGGTGAATGAGGCGGTAGCGTCCGCCCGCCGGGCCTTCGCCCAATGGGCGCACATGCCACAATCCGACCGGACGGCGATCCTCGAAAGATATGCGGATGAAATCGGCAAACGTGCCGACGCCATTGCCGAAACTGTCAGCCGCGATATGGGCAAGGCGCTTTGGGAGTCGAAATCTGAAGCGGCCACGATGAAGGCCAAGGTCGGTGTTTCGATTGCGGCCCAGGTCGAGCGCGCCGGGTCGAAATTCAGCAAGGCCGATTTCGGCTCGTCTCACCTGACGCACCGGCCGCATGGCGTGATGGCCGTCTACGGACCGTTCAACTTTCCCGGCCACCTGCCGAACGGCCATATCGTGCCAGCGCTGCTCGCGGGAAACACCTGCGTGTTCAAGCCGTCGGAACTTGCGCCGGGCGTCGCGCACCATATGGCCGACGCGTTCGCGGCGGCGGGCTTGCCGGACGGTTGTCTCAACATCGTGCATGGCGGCCGTGATGCCGGTGGCGCGCTGCTGAATGCAGACATCAACGGCCTTCTGTTTACAGGCTCAGCCGCGACCGGCGTGTTCTTCCACAAACATTTCGCTGGCCGGCCGGAAGTGATCCTTGCGTTGGAAATGGGTGGCAACAATCCGCTGATCCTCTGGAACCCGGCGGATGTGGATGCCGCCGCAGACATCGCCGCGCAGTCGGCTTTCCTGACTACCGGGCAACGCTGTTCCTGCGCGCGCCGCATCATCCTTCCAGAAGGGGCTTGGGGCGATCAGGTACGCGACGCCATCGTCGCTCGCGCCGAAGGCCTCGCCATCGGGGCGTGGAATGAGGATGGCATGTTCATGGGGCCGGTCGTTTCAGAGCGCGCCGCCGTGAATGCCGTGGAATTCCAGGACATGTTGCTCGCACGGGGTGGCAAAGCCCTGAAACGGCTGGAGCGGCTGGAGCGTGGCGGCGGTTTCGTTTCCGCTGGCATCGTGGACGTTACGGACGCTGTTGGCGTGCCGGATGAGGAACTGTTCGGACCGGTCATGCAGATCATCCGCGTACCGGATTTCGACACCGCCATCGCCCGCGCGAATGACACCCGTTACGGCTTGTCAGGCGGCCTCGTCAGCGATGACGACGCGCTCTGGGTCAAGGCCCATCACGGCATGCGCGCAGGCATCCTGAACCGGAACCGTCCGACAGCGGGTGCGGCTGGCAATATGCCGTTTGGCGGACCGGGCCTGTCGGGCAATTTCCGTCCGGGAGCCTATTACGCAGCCGACTATTGCGCCTGGCCGCAGGCGAGCCAGGTCTCTGATGTTGCAGTTCGTATGGGCGCACAGGGCTTTCCCAAGTGAGCGCCGTCGAGGTCAACTTCGATGGCCTGATCGGTCCCAGCCATAACTATGGCGGCCTGTCGGATGGCAACCTCGCCAGCGCGCGGAATGCGGGCGACATTTCGAACCCGCGCGAGGCGGCGCTGCAGGGCCTCGAGAAGATGCGGTTCCTGCTGCGAGCTGGCCTGACACAAGGCGTGCTGCCGCCGCTGCCGCGCCCGAACTTCGATCTTCTGGTCTCTGCAGGCTATGGTGGCAGAGACCATGACATCATCGAAAAGGCTGCTGCGGAGAACCCGCGCCTCCTCAAGGTAGCCTATTCAGCCAGCAGTATGTGGACGGCAAATGCAGCCACTGTGTCGCCGTCGCCAGACACGGAAGATGGCCGTCTGCACCTGACCGCAGCCAACCTTTCGACGATGCTCCATCGCTCGTTGGAGCATCCGGACACCACGGCAATCCTTCAGGCGATCTTCGATGACGATCGCCATTTTGCCGTGCATGCGGCCCTGCCGATGCATGCAGACTTTGCCGATGAAGGCGCCGCCAATCATGTCCGCCTCTGCGCAGAGCATGGTGCACCGGGTGTCGAGCTGTTCGTTTACGGACGGGCCGCGGGCGAATCCACGGCGGGGTTCCCGGCACGGCAGACGCTTCTTGCGTCGCAGAGCATCGCCCGCGGTCATGGCCTGACGCCAACGCGTGCGGTCTTCGCCCGGCAGTCGCGCGTCGCGATCGACGCCGGTGCCTTCCACAATGATGTCGTCAGCGTCGGTGCGGCTGACACGCTGTTTTTCCACGAATCGGCTTTCGAGGACACCGAAGGTACGCTGGCCGCATTGCGCGCCGCGGCCGGCGGATTATTTGACTTGAAACCGGTGATGGTCCCGGCGGCAGAAGTACCGCTTGAGGATGCGATCCGGTCCTATCTCTTCAATTCGCAGCTGCTTGTGTTCCCGGGAGAGGCGCGGCTTGTGCTCGTCGCCCCGACCGAAGCGCAGGACAACGCCGCCACGCGCGCCTATTGCGAGCGGCTGGTCAGCGGTAACGGTCCGATCGGCCGGGTCGAGTTCGTCGATGTACGTCAATCCATGCGGAATGGCGGCGGGCCTGCCTGCCTGCGCCTGCGGGTCGTTATGACCGAAGCCGAGCGCGCCGCGTGCCACCAAGGCGTGCTGCTGGACGAGGAGCGGATCGACGCGCTGCAGGCCGTCGTCCGGAAAACCTATCGCGACCGTCTCGCGCCCGAAGACCTGGCTGATCCGGTCTTTGCGGATGAATGCCGCACCGCGCGCGAAGCCTTGCTGAACGTGCTCGAACTGGAGGAACTCGCATGATCCGGCTCTACGATTACTGGCGTTCTTCCGCCGCCTATCGCGTGCGCATTGCGCTGAACATCAAGGGAGTTACGTATGAAAGCCTTCCGGTCAATATCGCTCCGGGGTCGGACGAGCAGCTGACCGATACCTACAAGGCAGTGAATGCCCAGATGCGCGTTCCGTCGCTGGAAGTCGAAGGTCGCCGGGCAGGGCAGTCGATGGCCATTCTCGAATGGCTGGAAGAGACCTACCCGCAACCGTCGATCCTGCCATCAGATCCGTGGGCACGTCTTCAGGCCCGGTCGTTCGCCCACACGATTGCCTGCGACATCCATCCGCTGAACAATCTTTCGGTGCTTGCCGCGCTGCGGACGGATTTCGGTGCGGACGAAGCGGCCGTCACACGCTGGTACCATGACTGGATCCTGCGGGGCTTTGCGGCGCTGGAGCAGTTCGCCGCTGCGAACCGGGCGGGCACCTTCCTGTTCGGCGATACCCCGACCATGGCCGAGATAGCGCTCGTGCCGCAGGTCGCCAATGCGCGCCGCTTCAAGACCGATCTCTCGGCTTTCCCGACGCTGGTGGCGCTGGATGCAGCCTGTCTCGAACTGGAGCCGTTCCGCCTCGCGTCACCCGAGATGCAGAAGCAGGCCTAGTCGCGGTCCTTGCGTTTCTCGCGGCTTTCGTCGGTATCGCCCGGACGGCGGATATCGACGATTTCGACTTCTTCAAGATCGCCGAGCGGTTCGGCCGACTGCGAGGCATTGTCCTCAAGCCAGGCGAGGAACGCGGCCGCCGGATCGGCGCCGAGCCCGGAGTCCGGTGCCAGAACGGCAAACCCGCCCTGACGGCCGGTCACCACGTCGTGGACGCAGGTGCCGCTCTCGATGAGGTGGGAGGCGCAATAGGACTCGCCAGTCTTCGACGTATCCTCAATCAGCGTGAGCGCGTCGGGACGTTTGGCCAGACGGTAGAATCCGCCGAAGCGCTCCGACAGGTCTGGATCGCGCTGGAGTTCCGTTAGCAGGGCGTCGGGCAGGGGGGAATTGGTCGCGATGACAAAGGCGCGGCCGCGATTGTGCTGCTTCAGGTAAACCAGGAAGGCGCGGGAAAGGTCGTCGCCCTTCGCGTCGGTGCGGTAAAGCGGGGCATAGACCGGTCCGATGGCCGCGAGTCCGTCTTCCAGCATACGGCCCTGCAGGCGCGCGTTCTGCTCGACCTTGTTCAGCTGTTTGCCACTGCGGCCTTTCAGGGAAGCGGCATCGTCCACAAGGAAGACATCGACTGCCCAGCCGCCGCTCCAGACGGCCGGGGGCGTTTCCTTGGGAATCACGGCCCAGCTGGCGTAATCGGAATAGCTGAGAGGGCTCACCTCGATATAGGGCGGCGGCGAAATAACTGAGCGCCAGAGCCAGACGCCAAACGCAATGGCTACGGCTGCGGAGGCGATCCAGAGAACGGGTTTCTTCATCTAAAAGGTCCGGTTGCGATCGGGCGGCCTAGCCACGCGGATGCAACGCACGCGCCAGCCCGGAATAGTTGGGTTGATCGACAGACAACTGCGCAATTGTGGTCGTTTTTAGATGGTCCAGGAGGCCCGGTGTGGAAAGGCCGGCCGCGCCGGAGCGAATGCGCTCGCAAAGCTCGCGATTGAGGGCATCCAGCGTGGCGTCCGGGCCAGCGTCCAGAAGGGCAACGAGCCGGTCCTTTTCGCCTGCTTCCGCGGCCGGGCGCTCGGCCAGTTCGCGTAGGACGGTGCCCAGCACGTTGGACGCGACCCGGGCATGGAAGGCGGCATGGCCAGTCAGTTGCGGGGCGGCTGTGTCGTCGATGAAGCGTTTGACCGCTTCGACCATTTCGGCCGTCGAGGGGGCGTCATGCATGGTTGCGCACTCCTTCCAGCAGGTAGACGAGGTCTATTTCGGTTTCCGAAACGCGCCGGCCGATTGCGGCCCGCTCGACACTTGGGTCGGCCCCGGACCGGTAGGCCTCGTACATGATCATGCACATGATGCCCCATTTGAGGCTGCCGAGCATTTCCCACCAGTCGATATCGCGCGGTGAGAATTTCCCGCCGCCGGCCGCGGCATAGGCGTCAAGCAGGTCCGGCAGGTCGCCGAAGCCGCCGACGCGCTTGTCCGCATGTCCGAAGCGCCAGGAATTCACGCAGACCCAGGCGATGTCCTCGCGCGGGTCGCCAATGTGGGCGAGTTCCCAGTCGAGAACCGATGCAAGGCCTTCCTCGGAGATCATCAGGTTCCCGAGGCGGAAATCGCCATGAACCAGCACGCTGGGCAGAGGCTCCGGGGCGTTGGCCTTCAGCCAGGCAATGGCCAGCTCGAACACGGGGCGCGGCAGGTCGAAGGCCCGATAGATCGATTCGTATTTCGCGAGCTGGCTGAGGCCGTCGCTGACCGGCAGGTCGGGCAGGGCATCGGCCGGAATGGAGTGGATACCCGCCAGCGCCTCGCCGCATTGGCGAGCCAACACCTTGCGGGCGCCTGCAAATTCCTCGTCGCGGAGGATCTTCCGGCCGATGGTTTCGCCGCTGATCCGGTCCATGATGAAAGCCTGGCCGAGATCGGTTCCGGCTTCCGAGACGCCGAGGACGGGCGGAACGGGTACGCCCGCGCTCGCTGCACGCGTCAGGAGGTCAGCCTCCATTGAAAGGCCGATGGCTTCGGAGGAGCGCGCCTTCGAGACGCCGCCTGGTGCCCGGCGCAGAATCAGCGGCCGGTCGGGGCCGGTTCCGGTCACGGCAAATGCCCAGGTTTCCTGGCTCGCGCCCCCGGACAGGCGTTTCAGGCCGGTTACCGCGGCCGTTGAGCCGAATTTTAACTTTGCCCAGCTATCAAGGGCTGTTGCGATCTGTTCAGCGTTTCCCATCTTCGCCACAATTACAGGGAAGAAAGGGCCCGCCAAGCTCTTCCCTCGCGAGAGCATGACGCACGGTCCAGAAGGAGTGGTTGATGGCCAGGAAGCCAAAAAAGGAGTTGGGCATGCTGGAGGTGGAGAAGCCGCCTCGCGTGAGCCCATGGGCCTGGCTTCGGGGGCGTTTCTTCGCCGGCATGGTGATCGCCGCTCCCATCGTGGTGACGTTCGCGATCCTACAGTTTGTCATTACCTATATCGACCAGCGGGTTGTTCCGTTCCTTCCGGAGCCGCTGCGGCCTGAAACCTACCTCAACTATGCAGTGCCGGGTTTCGGACTGATCGTGCTCGTCGTGTTTCTCACGATCCTGGGCGCGATCACGACGAACCTTCTCGGGCGCTCGGTGGTCGGCATCACCGACCGGGTTCTGAGCCGCATTCCGATTGTTCGGACGGTATATTCATCCTTCAAGCAGCTCGTGGATGTGTTCGCCAACAACCCGACCGAGCAGTTCCGTGAATGCGTGCTTATCCAGTTCCCGCGCGAAGACAGCTGGTGCCTTGGCTTCGTGGCGTCGCCCGCGCGGGGCGAGATCAAGACCGCACTCAGCGATGATTATATCGGCGTTTTCGTGCCGACGACTCCGAACCCGACATCGGGTTTCATCATGTTCGTGAAGACGGAGAAGGTGATCCGACTGCACATGTCGGTGGAAGAGGGCGCGCGCATGATCCTTTCGGCCGGCCTCGTCGTGCCCGAACACCCGGAGGTGAAGGCGGCCATCGAAGCTGCGAATGCGAAGAAATCGTCTAAGAAATCACCCGAGGAACCATCAGTTCCCGGACCAGTCGCAGCGCCCGGCCCCGCACCGAGTCAAGGTCAGGATCTGAATTGACGAGGGCTTCGGCGTCCTTCGCTGCGATCGCAAGAAGGGCGGCGTCTTTCGACAGGTCGATCACGCGATAGTCTGTGGCACCGGCCTGCCGCAGGCCCAGGATGTCGCCGGGCCCCCGTAGCTTGAAATCGGCTTCCGCAATCTCGAACCCGTCATCGGTGCGCCGCAACGTCTCGATCCGCTCGCGGGCCATATCGCCGAGCGGCGGACGGTATAGCAGGAGGCAGTAGGAAGGCTTGTCGCCCCGGCCGACGCGCCCGCGCAGCTGGTGTAACTGGGCCAGGCCGAAGCCTTCGGCCCGCTCGATCACCATGATCGTCGCTTCCGGCACGTCCACGCCCACTTCGATCACCGTTGTCGCCACCAGGACCCGCGTTGCGCCGGTGCGGAAGTCTTCGAGGGCCGCGTCCTTTTCGGCCGCTTTCAGGCGGCCATGGACGAGCCCAACCGGTGCTTTCAGCTGCTTCTTGAGCATCGCGTGCCGGCCGACCGCCGTTGAGTCGTCATCGTCCACATCCACTTTCGGGCAGACCCAGAAAATGCGCTCGCCCCGGCCGATGGCGCGACCCACGGCATCGACCACTTCATCCATCCGCGTATCCGGAATGGCGCGTGTCTCGACCGGTTTCCGCCCGGCAGGCTTCTCGTCGAGAATGGAGACATCGAGGTCGCCGTTGACGGCCTGCGCCAGCGTGCGCGGGATCGGTGTCGCACTCATCACCAGCATGTGCGGGCTTTCCGCCTTGCCCGCGAGACGCATACGGTCTGCCACACCGAACCGGTGCTGTTCGTCCACGATGACGAGCCCCAGATTGCGGAAGGCGACCGCCTCCTGGAACAGCGCATGCGTGCCGGCGACGATCTGGATCGACCCGCTTGCGAGTCCCATCAGCGTCGCCTCGCGCACCGTCCCCTTGTCGCGGCCAGAGAGTGCCGCGACCGTATACCCAAGCGGTGACAGGAGGTTCGAGAGGGTCTCGTATTGCTGCCTGGCGAGCACTTCTGTCGGGGCCATGAAGGCCGCCTGGAACCCGCCCGCGGCGGCTTGAACGGCTGCCATCGCACCCACCAGCGTCTTGCCGGCGCCGACGTCACCCTGGAGCATCCGGCGCATGGGGGAGGCGCTTGCCATGTCTTCGGCAATCTGTTCCGCCGCTCGCATCTGCGCGCCGGTCGGCTTGTAAGGCAGGGAGCGGATGAGTTCCGCAATGCGTTCCTCGGCATGGGGGATGCTCGGCGCCTTGCGCAGCTTCCGGGACATGCGCGCAAGGGCGAAGGCGCTCTCGCGCGCCAGTGCTTCGTCATAGGCCAGCCGTTCACGCGCCAGCGTGAACCTTGCCTCGTCATAGGTCTCGGGCGAATGCAGCCATTGCAGCGCGTCCTTGAACGCGGGCCAGCGTTTCGCTTCGACGAGACCGGTATCAGCCCATTCGGGCAGGTTGTCCGGAACGCGTCCGAGAGCCTGCTCGGCAAAGGCGTGAACGCGCTTGTTGGTCAGGCCGGCCGTGAGTGCATAGATCGGCTCGACGGCGGGCGGCGCTTCGCCTTTCGCCGGGTCGACGATGTAATCCGGGTGCGTCATCTGCCGCTCGCCGCGATAATCCTCGATCCGGCCGGACACGATCCGCGTCTTGCCGATAGGGAACTGGCCCTGCAGCCAGCGCCCGTCCGCCCGGAAGAAGGCGAGCGTCAGGAAGCCCGTCCCGTCGTACAGCTGGATCCGGTGCGGCGACTTCTCGTTGTAGGGCGCGTGGTAGGCGTGCACCTCACCCTTGACGGTAGCGACTTCGTCGAACTGCGTCTCGTCGATGGACGCGCGGACGCGCCGGTCGATCCATCTCTCCGGCAGGTGCAGCAGCAGGTCCCACACGTGTTCGCCGCCGACCAGCCGTTCCAGGACCGGTTTCAGCTTCGGCCCGACACCCGAAAGGGAATCGAGGCCTTCGAACAGGGGATAGAGTCGCTCGTCACGCATCTTGGCGAACCTATTCCGCTGCCCTCCATGGCACAACGCCGCTTTGACCGGGCGGGGAATAAGCCTATGTCTGTCATGACCTTACCGGAGCCACCCCATGGATACGCGCCGCCGAAAACTGAAGTTCCGCGCCTGGCGCCGGGGATTCCGGGAAATGGACCTCCTGATGGGCAGTTTCGCGGACAAATACCTCGATACTTACGGTCAGGCGGAACTCGACCAGTTCGAAGCACTGCTGGGTCTGCCGGACTGGGAAGTCTATGCCTGGCTCGTCGGCCAGGAAGAGGTTCCCGAGGCCGACCGCAGCCCGGTTCTGGACCAATTGATCGCATTCAAGTACGCCGCACAGGCCGGTTGAGCAGGCGTTCCCGCGCCCGGGCTCACGGCCCGATTGCGTCTGAAGGTCTGGCATGACACCTGTCGAACTCCTGAAATCGCTCAGCGGACCGGCCGCCATGGCGGGTGCGCCTTTTGGCGCGGACCTGATGGTTTTCGTGACGGCCCTGCAGGCACGTGGCGGCATCGGGGTCTATGTGGCGCGGGACGACAAGACCGCCGCCACCGCCCGGCGCCTTGCCGAGTTCATTGCCCCACGTCTCGACCAGGCCGACCTGCCGGGCTGGGATACGCTACCCTATGACCGGGTGAGCCCGACGGCCAGCGTTGCCGCCCGCCGTTGCGCCGCGCTTGCGCGCCTGTCGCGCTACGAGCCAGCGCACGGGCCGCTCCTTCTGGTCACGACCGCATCCTCCATCGTGCAGCGCGTGCCCCCGCGAGAGACGATGCGACGTTCCTCATTCTCCATGATGGTCGGCCAGACGGTCAGCCAGAAGGAGTTGAACGACTACCTGCTCGTCAACGGCTATGTCCGTGCCGGTACCGTCCGCGAGCAGGGCGAGTATGCGATCCGCGGCGGGATCATCGACATCTTCCCGCCGACGGCAGGCGAACCGCTGCGCCTCGACTTCTTCGGCGACACGCTGGAAACCATCCGTACATTCGATACCGAAACGCAGCGCTCAACCGGGGAGACACGGTCTGTCGCCTTCGCGCCGGTCAGCGAAATCCTGTTTGATGATGACGTCCTCAGCCGCTTCCGCGAGAAATACCTCGATGCCTTCGGCCCGCCATCGGGCGATCCGATGTATGAAGCCGCCCGCGCCTCGATCCGCCGTCAGGGCGTCGAAGCCTGGCTGCCGCTGTTCCATAGCAAACTCGATACGCTCTTCGACTATTTCGGCGATGAGGCCCTGATCGCGTTCGGGCACCTGTCGGGCGAAGCCGCTGCAGAGCGGCTTGCTCAGGCAGCGGATTATTACCAGGCACGGCTCGATGCCGGCGCCGGCGATGCGCGCGCAGCGAAAGTGCTCGCCCCCGATGCCCTTCACCTGGACCCTGCCGAACTGGAACGCGCCCTCGCTACGCGCGCTGTTATCAGGTTCAGCCCATCGGAACCGGCGCCCGGCCACTATGACCTGGAGGCACGCCGGGGCAGGGACTTTGCGCCGGAACGCATGCTCAGTCAGGAGAATATTTTCGAGGCGACGATAGCCCACACAAAGTCGCTGCAGAAATCCGGGCGGCATGTCGTCTTCGCGGCCTGGTCGACGGGCTCAGCGGACCGCCTGATCAACGTTCTGGCCGATCACGGTCTTGAAGACCTTGTGCACGTCCACTCGCTGGATGCCGCGCGCAAGGCCGAAACGTCGGTTGTCGAAATTCCCCTCGAAACGGGCTTCGTGACGAACGACCTTGCGGTGATATCCGAAGCCGACATTCTCGGCGACCGTCTGGCTGCACCGCGCCGCAAGCGGAAGTCCGCAAATTTCATCACCGATGCCGCGACGCTGCACGCCGGCGACCTCGTCGTGCACGTGGATCACGGGGTCGGCCGCTACGTCGGCCTCAAGACGCTGGAAGTCACGGGTGCCCCGCATGACTGTCTCCAGCTCGAATACGCGGGCGGCGACACGATCTTCCTGCCGGTCGAGAACATCGATCTTATCTCGCGCTATGGCTCGGAAGACGCCGAAAGCCAGCTCGACAAGCTCGGCGGCGCCGGCTGGCAGAGCCGCAAGGCCAAGGCGAAGAAGCGCATTCTCGAAATGGCGGCCGAGCTTATGGCCATCGCTGCCGCGCGGGAGCTGAAGCGCGCAGAAGCTGTGAATGCCGGGCACGGACTGTACGAGGAATTCGCGGCGCGCTTCCCCTATGAGGAAACCGACGACCAGTTGAATGCCATTGAGGACGTTCTGGGCGATCTCGGATCGGGCAAGCCGATGGACCGGCTCGTCTGCGGCGATGTTGGCTTCGGCAAGACGGAAGTCGCGCTGCGCGCCGCCTTCGTCGCCGCCATGAGCGGCAAGCAGGTTGCCGTGATCGCGCCGACGACGCTTCTCGCGCGCCAGCATTTCAAGACGTTCGAGGAGCGCTTTTCCGGTTGGCCGTTGAAGGTGCGCCATCTCTCCCGTCTTGTCAGTTCGAAGGACGCAGCTGACACGCGGTCGGGTCTTACCGATGGCAGCGTCGATGTCGTGGTGGGTACCCATGCGCTTCTGGCCAAGGGGATCGAGTTCAAGCGACTCGGTCTGCTGATCGTCGACGAGGAGCAGCGCTTCGGCGTGAAGCACAAGGAACGCCTTAAGGAACTGAAGGCCGACGTGCACGTGCTGACGCTTTCGGCAACGCCCATTCCACGGACGCTGCAGATGGCGCTCACCGGCATCCGCGATCTTTCGATCATTGCGACGCCGCCGGTCGACCGCCTGTCGGTGCGGACCTACATCACTGAGGAAGACACCGTCACGTTGCGCGAAGCGCTACTGCGCGAAAAGTACCGCGGCGGCCAGGCCTTCTTCGTCGCGCCGCGTATCCAGGATCTCGACAAGCTGGAACATTTTTTGTCGGAGAACGTACCCGAGGTTTCCTTCATCGTGGCGCACGGGCAGATGGCGCCTGGCGAACTGGAAGACATCATGACCGCCTTCTACGAGGGCAAGTATGATGTCCTTCTGTCCACCACGATTGTGGAAAGCGGGCTCGATATTCCGCGAGCGAACACACTGATCATCCACCGCGCCGACATGTTCGGTCTCGCTCAGCTGTACCAGCTGCGTGGCCGGGTGGGGCGCTCGAAGCTCCGTGCGTATGCCTATTTCACGACGCCGAAGGACAAGGTGATCACCGAAACGGCAGAGCGTCGCCTGCGTGTCCTGCAATCCCTCGACAGTCTCGGTGCAGGCTTCCAGCTCGCCAGCCACGACCTCGACATGCGCGGATCGGGCAACCTCCTGGGCGACCAGCAGTCCGGTCATGTCCGCGAAGTGGGCGTGGAGCTCTACCAGTCCATGCTGGAAGATGCTGTCCGCGCGCTGCAGGCCGGTGCCCGCGGAGAGGACGATGTCGCCGACGACTGGTCGCCGGTGATCAATCTCGGCGTCGCGGTCCTGATCCCGGAAGATTATGTGGAAGACCTTTCGATCCGCCTGTCGCTCTACCGGCGTCTGTCGGGCATCTCGACCGCGCAAGAGCGTGAAGGATTTGCCGCAGAGCTGATCGACCGCTTCGGGCCGCTGCCGGAACCGACGAAACAGCTCCTCGAAGTTACGGCGATCAAGGTCCAGTGCAAGGCGCTGGGCATCGAGAAGCTCGACGCCGGCGAGAAGGGGGCGGTGTTCGCCTTCAGGCAGGATACGGTGCTCGATCCGGCAAAGCTCATGGAGATCGTGCGCACTCGCCCGAACGTCCTGCGCCTGCGCCCGGATTCGAAGCTGGTGCACTCCTATACCGGCGGCGATGCGGTGACGCGGCTCGGCCGGGTACGGGCTTTCCTGAAGGAACTCGAAGCCGCCGCGGGCCTCGTCGGCGCCTAGGCGGCGTGTTCACGCGTGTAGGGGCCGGACAGGCCCTCGGCGAGCAACATGCCGGCCGTGTGGTAGGATCTCTTCTCGACAACACGCCAGCTGAGGCGGATGCCGTCCAGATCGCGATGGCGGCCGATATTGGCCACCAGCCGCTCGGTCAGGCGCACGGCGCCGCGATACGGCGTCAGCGGCGCGGAAATGATGATCGTACCGCCGCCGAAGTACGCGATGCAGTCGGTATCCCGGACGCAGGACCGGATGACGCGTGCAAAATCCGGTAGCGCTTCCACGCACTCCTCATCCAGCTTGATCGTCAGCACACAAAGCGGTTCGCCGCGTTTGGAGGAAAGATCGATCTGGCGTTCGAGGTGGGCCTTGATGAATTCGCGGTGGAAGAGGCCGGTCTCGGCATCCACCGAAGGCGTCGCATGGAGCTGTGCCGGCAGGACAGGCGCCGACGCGGAATGGTTCCGGATGGCCCGGGAAATACGGCCGGCGAGTGCCTCCGCATCGCCGCCATGCTCGACAAGGTCCGTGCTGACCATGAGCGCGGCGAGGTGGCGTTCGGAGAGTTCCGCGCCGGGTTGGGTCAGCGCGAACAGCGGTACGCCAGCAAGCGCGGATTCGGCGCGGGACCAGTCGACGTACGAAGCGGCGTCCCCGCCATTCGGTGTCAGGTCCGCGAGGATGGCCGCGAACCGGCCAGACTTCAGGTAATCAGAGGCGGTGCGCAGGGTCAGCGCCGCGGTCACGGGAATATCGTGCGCCTTCAGGGCCGCCTTCAGCGAGAAGAAGCCAACGCCGCCATCGCCCAGATAGAGGACTTCGGGCGCGGCATCCGTCCGGGCCGGGGGACGGGCAACGCCGAACGATTCGGCGGTCTCGAGCCGGATTCGGAATTCGGCCGTCCGCGCCTGGCGGCGGATCAGGGAAGACAGGCGCGCGCGCAACTGCGGCAGGTCGCTGTCGCGGGTCACGATCAGCGCATCCATGCCTTCGGCTTCGCTAGTATCCGGCGTCAAAAGCACCAGCGGCCGGCTGGGCGCGTCATTTCGCAGAAGCACATCGCGCTCGCGCAGACCGGCGGGGAGACTTTCCACGTCGATCAGCAGCGGCTCTGTGGCGTCGAAGTCGATCGGATCGCTGGCTGGATAGGCGCGCATGCCATGCGCCTTCAGGCGGGACAGAATCATGTCCAGTCGCGGGCTCGCGGCAGCCACTTCGATTGGAGGGTCCAGGAAAGAAAAGTCGAACATCCGCGTCTCTGGAATCGTCGCAACAGGCGACGTTGGGGCACCCCTTCCTTTTGAAATGCCGCGCCTTAATGATCTGCTAATAGCAAGATTAAGGCTTAGAAAGGGAGTTTGAGATGGCGCAGGGACCATTGGCTGGCGTGAGAATCGTTGAGTTTGCGGGAATCGGCCCCGGGCCGTTCTGCGGCATGCTTCTGTCGGATATGGGTGCGGACGTGATTCGAATCGACCGTCCCGGCGATGGCCGTCCGGGCCGCGCCGCCGATGTGACGGGCCGCGGCCGCCGCTCGATCGGGCTGAATCTGAAGGATCCGGCAGACATCGAAGTCGCCCTCAAACTACTCGAGAAGGCGGACGGCCTGATCGAAGGCTTCCGCCCCGGCGTGATGGAGCGGAACGGCCTCGGCCCGGATGTCGTGCTGAAGCGCAATCCGAAACTCGTCTATGGCCGCATGACCGGCTGGGGCCAGACCGGCGCCCTTTCGCACTCGGCCGGCCACGACCTCAACTATATCGCGATCACAGGCGCCCTTCACGCCATGGGCGACGGCGACGGCCGCCCGCGTCCGCCCCTGAACCTCGTCGGCGATTATGGCGGCGGCGCACTTTACCTCGCCATGGGCCTGCTGGCTGGCATCGTAAACGTGAAGAATGGCGGCAAGGGCCAGGTGATCGACGTTGCCATGTCGGATGGGGCCGCTTCGCTCGCTGCGATGTTCTACGGCATGCGCGCCATGGGTGTCTGGACCGACGACCGCGAAGCGAACATGCTCGACGGCGGCGCGCACTTCTACGACACGTATGAATGCGCCGACGGCAAGTGGGTTTCCATCGGCTCCATCGAGCCGCAATTCTACGCCATCCTGCGTGAAAAGGCTGGCCTGACCGATGCGGCCTTCGATGCCCAGATGGACCGTTCCAAATGGCCTGAATTGAAGCAGAAGGTCATGGCGGTCATCAAGACCAAGACGCGCGACGAATGGTGCGCGATCATGGAAGGTACGGACATCTGCTTCGCACCGGTCCTCTCCATGGCCGAAGCGCCGAAATACAAGCACAACGCCGACCGCCAGACTTTTGTGGAACTGGAAGGAGTGGTCCAACCCGCTCCCGCGCCGCGCTTTTCCGCAACACCGTCCGCCATCCAGCGCCGCCCGGCGGGGCTTGGTGAGCACACGGATGAAATCCTGAAAGACTGGGGCGTCTCGCGCGGATGAGCGCGCTTCCCGGAACGACGGGCCGGCGCCGCATCTACCTGATGCGGCACGGTTTCGTTGACTACACATCCGAAGAAGTGCGCCGCACGCGCGACCCCTCCGTTGCCCGCTTGACACCGGCAGGGGAGGCGGAAGCGCGCGCGGCCGGCATCGCGCTGTCGGAAGTTCATTTTGACCTTGCGATCTGTTCGGGCCTGACCCGTACCCGTCAGACCGCCGAGATCGTCCTTGCGGAGCATCCGGATGCGCCCCGCCTCGAGGAAGAGAAACGGTTCGAGGAATTGCGCTCCGGCCAGTACATCAACTTCCATTCCGCCGAACACCTCGCCGCCACGATGACCTTCCTGTTCGAACAGGCGGGGGAGCCCGGCGCGGAATTCCTGCCCGGCGGCGAGCGCTTCGCCGATGCCATGGTGCGGATAATGGAGGGCCTGTCGGACCTGCTGTCGCGGCCCGGCTGGGCGACGGCGCTGGTCGTCGCACACGAGGTCGTGAACCGGATGGTGCTCGCTTCGGTCATCGGCGCACCGCTCGGGGCGAGTGCCGGGTTCGAGCAGGATACGGGCTGCATCAACATCATCGATTTTGATCTTGTGCCGGACGAATCCGGAAACCGGACGAAGATCGAGCGCGGTCTGATCAAGGCGGTGAACCTGACGCCCGCGAACTACCTCAAGAACGGCATGAACCTGCGCAGCCTCGAAGCCATTTTCACACGCGCGGCCGACCCTTCGTGACATGGTTGTAATGCTGGCCGCGGCACTCGCCTGAAAGGTGAACAGGGGACAACGGCGGGCCTGCCGCTTCGTTCAGACTCATTCAGCTATTTATCTATGCGTCGGCCCGGAGCTTCAGCCCGCTGGCAAGGGCGAAAGGCCGACGTCCTTCTTGCTAAACTTAGCCGCTCCCTCGGGAGCGGCCTTTTTCTTTGAGATTCTCTTTCTTGCGTGAAAGTCATGAACCGCTACGCTGCGGTGCATCAATGCAAGGGAAGATTCATATGCGCACCATGCTCATGGCTGTTTCGGCTTTCGCTCTTCTCGGAGCGTGCGCTCCGAAACCAGTTGAACCGGCGCCGGTGGAAGCCGCTGAAGCGACGCCCGCAGAAATCCATGAGCGCCTGATGGTTCTGGATTCCCACCTCGATACGCCGGCAAACCTGTCCAAGCCCGGCTTCGACATCATGGCCGACAATCCGACCGTGCTGGGCGAAGTGCAGGTGGACCTGCCCAAGATGAAGCGTGGCGGGCTGGATGGTGGCTACTGGGTGATCTTCACGCCCCAGGGCCCGTTGACGGATGAAGCCTATGAGGCCGCCTATAAAGGCGCGCTGGTGCGCCAGGACGAGATCCTCGCCATGGTCGCTGCGCATCCCGACGATTTCGAACTCGCCTATACGGCCGACGACGCTGAACGCATTGCCGCCTCCGGCAAACGGGTCGTGCTCCAGTCGATCGAGAACAGCTATCCGCTCAAACTCGACGTCGCGAACCTGCAGACTTTCTACGATCGCGGCGTTCGCATGGTGGGTCTCATCCACTTCCGCGACAACCAGTTCGGCGGCAGCGCAACCGACTTCACCAGTCCCGATTCCGCTGGCCTGACCGATCTCGGCAAGGACCTCGTGCGGGAAGCCAACCGTCTCGGCATGGTGATCGACGGCTCGCACTCATCCGATGCGGCCGTGAAGGACATGATCGAGATTTCCACCACGCCGGTGATTCTCACCCATACGGGCCTCAAGTCGGTCTTTGACCACCCGCGCAACATTTCGGACGATTTCCTGAAAGAGATCGCCGCGCAGGGCGGGGTGATTCAGATCAACGCCTATAGCGGCTACCTGGAGCAGCTGGAGGACACGCCGGAACGCCGCGCAGCGCTGGAAGCCCTGAAAGCCGAGTTCGACGGTGTCGACCCAATGACGGCCGATGCCGACACGGTCGCCCGCTACATGGCCCGGATGGAAGAAATTAACGCTGAATTCCCGCCGCCGCGGTCGAGCTTTGAGAAGTTCATGGAGCATATGCTGCGGGCCCTGGAGCTGGTCGGTCCCGACCATGTCGGCATGGGCGCTGACTGGGACGGCGGCGGCGGCGTGACCGGGATGGAGGACGTGTCCTTCCTTCCGAGGGTTACCGAACGGCTGCTGCAGGAGGGCTATACCGAAGAAGATCTGAAGAAGATCTGGGGTGGCAACCTGATGCGTGTATTGCGGGAAGCAGAGGCCGCGAAGGGCGCCCCGGCGGCCCCGGCCGAGCCGGGCTGAAGAAAAGCCCTGCGGGATGCCGCAGAAGCCTTGCAAAGTCCGATTCCGGTCTGTAAGAGGCGCGTTTCCAATTCACACGTGCCGTTTGGCGCTATAACTCCGGATACCTGTCATGGCAGTCCCCAAGAGTAAGAAATCCAAGTCCCGCACGCGTATGCGCCGTGCGCACGACCGCCTGCCGATGAACACCTACATCGAAGACGCGGATTCGGGCGAGCTGCGCCGTCCGCACCACGTGGACCTGAAAACGGGCGTTTACCGCGGCCGTCAGGTCCTTGAGCCGCGCGACGATATCTAGCATTTAGCTCCTGTTGCGCTTTCGGGCGCAGCCGACTAAGGCTTCAGGCGCCTCCTGCCAGCGGGTAGGGGGCGCCTTGCATTTTGGCCAGAAAAAACACGGAAAGCCTGACATCCATGAGCGAGATCATTGACATCCACGCCCGCGAAATCCTCGACAGCCGGGGTAATCCGACCGTCGAAGTCGATGTGACTCTGGATGACGGCTCCACCGGCCGCGCCGCCGTTCCGTCGGGTGCCTCCACCGGCGCCTACGAAGCCCACGAGCAGCGCGACGGCGACAAGAGCCGCTTCAACGGCAAGGGCGTCCTGAAGGCCGTCGACGCCGTGAACGGCGAGATCTGCAACGAGCTGACGGGCCTCGACGCCACCGAACAGCGCATGATCGACATGCTCATGATCGACCTCGACGGCACGGACAACAAGTCCCGCCTCGGCGCCAACGCCATCCTCGGCGTGTCCATGGCCGTGGCCAAGGCGGCGGCCGAATACTCCGCCATGCCGCTCTACCGTTATATCGGTGGCCCGAACGCCCGCGTCCTGCCGACGCCGATGATGAACATCATCAATGGCGGCGCCCATGCCGACAACCCGATCGACATCCAGGAATTCATGATCATGCCGGTCAGCGCCGAGAGCATCGCTGATGCCGTGCGCATGGGTGCGGAAGTCTTCCACGCCCTCAAGAAGACGCTGCACGATGCCGGCCACAATACCAATGTGGGCGACGAGGGTGGTTTCGCCCCGAACATCGGCTCCACCGACGAAGCCATCGGCTACATCATGAAATCCATCGAGAAGGCCGGCTACCGCCCCGGCGAGGACATCGCCCTCGCGCTCGATGCCGCCTCGACCGAATTCTTCAAGAACGGCAAGTACGAGCTGGCCGGTGAGGGCAAATCACTCTCGTCCGAGCAGTTCGCGGCCTACCTCGCCGATCTCTGCGGCCGTTATCCGATTCTCTCTATCGAGGACGGCATGGCCGAGGACGACTGGGAAGGCTGGATCGCCCTGACCGACATGCTCGGCGACCGTATCCAGCTCGTTGGCGACGACCTGTTCGTGACCAACCCGGATCGCCTCTCTATCGGCCTCCAGAAGGGCGCTGCAAACTCGATCCTGGTGAAGGTCAACCAGATCGGCACCCTGTCCGAGACGCTGGACGCCGTCGAACTGGCGCACCTGCACGGCTACACGGCCGTCATGTCCCACCGTTCGGGTGAGACCGAGGACGCGACCATCGCTGACCTCGCCGTCGCCACCAATTGCGGACAGATCAAGACCGGCTCGCTCTCGCGCTCCGACCGGATCGCCAAGTACAACCAGCTCATCCGCATCGAGGAAGAGCTTGGCCCCATCGGCATCTATGCCGGCCGTTCGCGCATCAACGCGGAATAGGCTCAGCAGGGAAGGCGGCCCCGCGCGGGCCGCCAGTCACCCTCTCTTAACCAAACCAGTCTTTAGCTTGGTGCATGACCTCCCGACTCGAGGCCTTGGGCCTTTGCCTTGTGATTCTCTACTTCGCCTACCACGCGTTCGCGGGGGAGAAGGGGCTCGGTCGTTGGACTGATTCCCAGATCGAGCTGCAGGACCGCAAGGCGGAACTCGCTACGGTGAACGCCGAGATCGAGCGCCTGCGCACCGATATCCGCCGTCTCACGCCGGGCTCGGTTGACCCCGACTACGTTGAAGCGCTGGCCCGCCAGAAGCTCGCTTTCGTCTATCCGGACGAAGTTGTTCTGCTCGCTTCGGACACCTCCTCTGCAAAATGACATAGCTGGTCGGGCTTGCCCTAGCGGTACAGCCCACACATAACGGCTAAAGGCAGGAGGAACCATGGCTACCAAACCCAAGAGTTCAAAAAAGGCACCCGCTAAGGCCACCAAAGCGGAAATGCTGAAATTCTACCGCGACATGCTGCTGATCCGGCGTTTCGAGGAAAAGGCCGGCCAGCTCTACGGCATGGGCAAGATCGCCGGCTTCTGTCACCTCTATATTGGCCAGGAAGCTGTCGTGACGGGAATGCAGGCCTGTCTCAAGGAAGGCGACGAGATCGTCACCGGCTACCGCGACCACGGCCATATGCTCGCCTGCGACATGGATCCGCGCGGCGTGATGGCCGAGCTGACCGGGCGCATTGGCGGCCTCTCGAAAGGCAAGGGCGGCTCGATGCACATGTTCTCCAAGGAGAAGAACTTCTACGGCGGACACGGCATCGTCGGCGCCCAGGTACCGATTGGCACCGGCCTCGCCTTCGCGAACAAGTATCGCGGGAACGACAATATTGCGGTTGCCTATTTCGGCGACGGCGCCTCGAACCAGGGCCAGGTCTACGAGTCCTTCAACATGGCCTCGCTCTGGGACCTGCCGGTCGTCTACGTGATCGAGAACAACATGTACGCCATGGGCACGAGCGTCGAACGCGCCTCGGCTGAAACCGAGCTCTACAAGCGCGGCATCTCCTTCGAAATCGAAGGCGAGGAAGTCGACGGTATGGACGTGCTGGCTGTTCGCGAGGCCGGTGAACGCGCCGTGAAATATGCGCGCTCGGGCAAGGGCCCCTATATTCTCGAAATGAAGACCTACCGTTACCGCGGCCACTCGATGTCCGACCCGGCGAAATACCGTAAACGGGAAGAAGTGGACGATATCCGTACCCATCACGATCCGATCGATGGCCTGAAAGGCCAGATCCTCGAACTGGGTCACGCGACGGAAGACGAACTCAAGAAGATCGACAACGAGATCAAGGCCATCGTCAAAGAGGCCGCTGACTTCTCGCTGGAGAGCCCGGAGCCCGATCCGTCGGAACTCTGGACCGATGTCCTGAAAGACGTGGAAGTCGCGTGATCGCTGGAACTGGCCGGTTCCCCGATCCATCGCAAGAACAGCCTGAAAGGGCCTGTGGGAGGAATGCTCAGATGACTGAAGACCTGACCGGGCTTCCCGCCGCTATCCGGGCCGCACACAAACACCAATCCCTGACCGGAGCCGCTTGATGTCCGTCGATATCCTCATGCCCGCCCTCTCTCCCACGATGGAGGAAGGCACGCTGTCCAAATGGCTCAAGAAGGAGGGCGACAAGGTCTCCTCCGGTGACGTCATTGCCGAAATCGAGACCGACAAGGCGACGATGGAAGTCGAAGCCGTCGATGAGGGCGTGCTCGCCAAGATCCTCGTGCCCGCGGGCACCGAGGGCGTGAAGGTCAACGAAGTGATTGCCGTGCTCGCAGAAGATGGCGAAAGCGCCAGCGACGTGAAGCCGAAACAGGCGACTGGCGGCGCGGCTCCGGCGCCTGCACCGGCGGCAAAGGAAGAAGCGCCCGCAGCAACCACCGCTGCGGCGGCTCCCGAGGCGCCCGTCGTACAGGTCCTCTCCGATCCAGGGCTTCCGGAAGGCACAACCTTCACCGAGACGACTGTCCGCGATGCCCTGCGCGATGCGATGGCCGAGGAAATGCGCCGCGACGACCGCGTCTTCCTGATGGGCGAGGAAGTCGCCCAGTACCAGGGCGCCTACAAGGTCTCGCGCGAACTGCTGCAGGAATTCGGTCCCCGCCGCGTGGTCGACACGCCGATCACGGAACACGGCTTTGCCGGTCTCGGCGTCGGCGCAGCCTTCGCGGGTCTGCGCCCCATCGTCGAGTTCATGACCTTCAACTTCGCAATGCAGGCCATCGACCAGATCGTGAACTCTGCGGCGAAGACGCTTTACATGTCCGGCGGCCAGATGGGTTGTCCTATCGTGTTCCGCGGCCCGAACGGCGCGGCCTCGCGCGTCGCGGCGCAGCACAGCCAGGATTATTCTTCCTGGTACGGGCACATTCCGGGTCTGAAAGTGATCGCGCCCTATGATGCTGCCGACGCAAAGGCCTTGCTGAAGGCGGCCATCCGTGACCCGAACCCGGTCATCTTCCTCGAACATGAACTTCTCTACGGCACGAGTTTCCTGGTACCCGACCTCGAAGACCATGTCCTGCCCATTGGCAAGGCGGCCGTAAAACGTCAGGGCACGGATGTGACGCTCGTCGCCCACTCCCGCATGGTCGGCTTCGCTCTGCAGGCGGCCGAGACGCTGGCCGGACAGGGGATCAGCGCTGAAGTCATCGACCTGCGCACGATCCGTCCGCTCGATACCGATACCGTGGTCGAGAGCGTGAAGAAGACGAACCGCATCGTCTGCTGCGAGGAAGGCTGGCGCTTCATGGGCGTCGGCGCCGAGATCGCCGCGACGGTGACGGCCGAGGCCTTCGACTATCTCGATGCCCCGCCGACCCGGGTGCACCAGAAAGACGTGCCGCTGCCCTACGCCGCCAACCTCGAAGCGCTGAGCCTGCCGAACGCCGACGACATCGTCGAGGCGGCGCTCAAAGTCTGCTACGTGAAGTAAGGGGGCAGGGAACATGTCCATCAATATCACCATGCCGGCGCTCTCTCCCACGATGGAAGAGGGCACGCTGTCCAAGTGGCTCGTCAAGGAAGGGGATACGATCTCCTCCGGCGACGTCATCGCCGAGATCGAGACCGACAAGGCCACAATGGAAGTCGAGGCCGTCGATGAGGGCACTGTCGCGAAGCTCCTCGTTCCGGCCGGCACCGAGGGCGTGAAGGTCAACACCGTCATCGCCGTCCTGGCGGAGGACGGTGAGGATGCTGCCGCGGTGACGGCGCCTGCGCCCAAGGCTGCGCCGGCACCCGCTCCGAAGCCTGCAGAGGCCGCACCGAAGCCGGCATCAGGATCACCGTCGCCGACACCTCAGTCACACACGACCACCGTTGCCGACAGGCCGGTCACGCCCGCCGCCACGCCATTGGCATCTGCCAACACGGCGGACGGCCGCATCAAGGCGAGCCCGCTCGCCCGCCGCATCGCCTCGATGAAGGGCGTCGAACTGGCTGCCCTGAAGGGCTCCGGCTCGCACGGGCGGATCATCCGCCGCGACGTCGAGGGCGCGCAACCGGGCGCCAAACCTGCAGCAGCTGCAGCAGCATCCGCGCCGGCTGGTCCGGATGGCCTGATCCTGCCCCAGGTGCTCGACGACCGCGTCTACGCACCCGACAGCTACGAGCTGAAGCCACTCGACGGTGTCCGCAAGGTCGTCGCCAGGCGCCTCACCACCAGCTTCATGCAGGTCCCGCACTTCCCGCTGACCATCGATCTCGCCCTCGACCGGCTCCTTGCCTCGCGCGCTGCAATAAACAGTGCAGCAGACAAGGGTGTGAAGGTCTCCGTCAACGACATGCTGATCAAGGCCGCCGCGCTCGCCCTGATGGACGAACCGGACTGCAATGCCAGCTACACGGACAAGGGCATCGCCTACCACAAGCACGCCAACGTCTCGGTCGCCGTGGCCATCGACGGCGGCCTGATCACGCCGGTGATCTTCAAGGCCGAAACCAAGGGCCTCGCCGAAATCTCCGATGAAATGAAGGACCTGGCCACCCGCGCCCGAGACCGGAAACTGAAGCCGCAGGAATATACCGGCGGCACATTCAGCATCTCCAACCTCGGCATGTTCGGCATCAAGTCCTTCGCCTCGATCATCAACCCACCGGAAGGCATGATCCTGTCGGTCGGAGCAGGAGAGAAGCGCCCCGTCGTCGATGCCAAGGGCAACGTCACCGCCGCCACGATCATGACCGTCACGCTCACCTGCGACCATCGAGTCATAGGCGGTGCAGAAGGCGCGAAATGGCTCACAGCCTTCAAGCGTTACGTCGAAACGCCGGAGGCGATGCTGCTTTGATATGGCGACGGCTCGCTATCTTCCTGTTTTGGCTTGGGGCATTGGTGCTGCTGGTTGCCATCGCAGTGACGACTGTGATGGCTCTGCTGTCAGAGGACTATCGGTCCCCGGATTGCTGGATCGGAGACAGCGGAAGCTGGATAACCGTGCAGGAAATCCTGATGCTTGGAACGATGTATGTCATCGCTCCGGTGCTCTTCATATCCGGACTTCTGGGGTTCGGAATTCAGCGGGCAGGTGTCCTGTCTTTTCGCCACTTCCTGATCGTTTTTCTTAGCGGAGCGGCACTAAGTGCCGCTTGTTTCGCAGTAAATGGCAATGCGAACGAAGCTTATATCGACCGACTTTATGCTGCTTGCGGCAGGACCTGAGAGGTAATTTCGATGTCCATCCAGTACGACCTCATCGTCATCGGCTCCGGTCCCGGCGGCTATGTCACCGCGATCCGTGCGAGCCAGCTCGGGATGAAGACGGCCATCGTGGAGCGTGAAGCGCTCGGCGGCATCTGCCTTAACTGGGGCTGCATCCCCACCAAGGCGCTGCTGCGTTCGGCCGAAGTGCTCTACCTCGCAAAGCATGCCAAGGATTTCGGCCTCGTCATCGACAAGGCGGATTTCGACCTTCAGGCCGTCGTGAAGCGCTCGCGCGGCGTCGCGAACCAGCTCTCGAACGGCGTGAAGTTCCTCATGAAGAAGAACAAGATCGACGTCCTCGAAGGCACGGCGCGGCTGGAGAAGGGCGCACCGGCACCGAAAGTGATCGTCAAGGGCAAGGACGAGAAGGACACGTCCTACCAGTCGAAGCACGTCATCCTTGCCACTGGCGCCCGCGCTCGCGACATCCCGCAGGCGGGCCTTGTGGCTGACCACAAGCTGATCTGGACCTATCGCGAGGCGATGACGCCGGACGTGATGCCGAAACGACTCCTGGTCATCGGCTCGGGCGCCATCGGGATCGAATTTGCGAGCTTCTACAATGAACTCGGCGCCGAGGTGACGGTTGTCGAGGTCATGGACCGCATCCTGCCGGTCGAGGACGAGGAAATCTCGAGACTCGCCGAGAAGGAATTCAAGAAGCAGGGCCTGAAGATCCTGACCGGCACGCAGGTTGCGAACCTCAAACCCGGCAAGAACACGGTCACCGCCGAGATCACTGGCAAGGACGGCAAGAAGGAGACGCAGGAGTTCGACCGCGCCATCCTCGCTGTCGGCATCGTCGGCAATGTCGAGAACCTCGGCCTCGAAGCGCTCGGCGTGAAGGTCGAGAAGACGCATGTCGTGGTCGATGGTTTCGGCAAGACGGGCGTGCCCGGCCTCTATGCCATCGGCGACCTCACAGGCCCGCCCTGGCTGGCGCACAAGGCGAGCCATGAGGGCGTCATGTGCGTCGAAGGCATTGCAGGCAAGGGACATGGCGAGAAATTCGATCCTTGGAATGTCCCGGGCTGTACCTACGCGCACCCCCAAGTCGCCAGCGTCGGCCTCACCGAGAAAGCGGCGAAGGAAAAGGGCTACGACTTCAAGGTCGGCCGGTTCCCCTTCATCGGCAATGGCAAGGCCATCGCGCTCGGTGCGCAGGATGGTCTGGTCAAGGTGATCTTCGACAAGAAGACCGGCGAACTATTGGGCGCACACATGATCGGGGCCGAGGTGACGGAACTGATTCAGGGATATGTCATCGCCCGGCAGGGCGAGCTGACGGAGCAGGACCTCGCCCACACGGTCTTCGCGCACCCCACGATCTCCGAAGCCATGCACGAGGCTGTCCTGGACGCCGAGGGCCGGGTCCTGCACGTCTAGGGCTCAGGCAGCGCCTTTGTTGCCCTTCCACCGCCAGTCCTGTTACGCAGGAATCCGGGTTACGTGTCAGGGGTTGCAGATGATCGGCAGAACGCTTGCGGGAGTGATTGTTGTTGCGGGGCTGGCGGCATGTTCGCCATCATCCAAGGCACCGGAGGACAAGCAGGCCGTGACTGAATCCGCGCCCCTCCTGCCGGAACCTCGCGAAGGGGTCGTGACCGACCGCTTCGCTCGCCTCGCACTTGCCTGCGTGCACAAGGAATACCCGAACAAGATCAGCCACCTCCTCAACTCGGATGCCGACGTCTCAGCGCCGCGGGAACTCTATCCCGCGTTCCATGGCTGCTTCGACTGGCACTCCTCTGTGCATGGTCACTGGCTTCTGGTGCGCATCCTGAACACGGATCCGGACACGCCCTATCGCGATGCGATCATCGCGTCGCTCTCGCAGAGCTTCACTCCGGAGAACATCGCCGGGGAACTGGCCTATTTCCGGGCGCCGGACCGGGCGAGCTTCGAACGGCCATACGGGCAGGCCTGGTTCCTCCAGCTGATGACCGAACTGCGCGAAGCCAAATTCCCGGAAGCAGCCGGATGGGTCGAGGCGCTTTCACCGCTTGAGGATTTCTTCGAAGCGCAAACGTCGACCTGGCTCGACAAGCTCGTCTATCCCATCCGGATCGGCACCCATAACCAGACAGCTTTTGCGTTCGGCCTGATGCTCGACTGGTCGGACACGGCCATCCGTCCAAAGTTTCGCGAAAAGATCGCGGCGAAAGTGCTCGAGTTCCATGAGGCGGATGTGAACTGCCCGCTGGCCTATGAGCCGTCCGGCGAAGATTTCCTTTCGCCCTGTCTGATGGAAGCCGACCTGATGCGCCGCGTGATGGGCACGGAACAGTTTGCCGCCTGGCTCAGCCTGTTTCTGCCGCAAATCCCGGTCGACGGAAGTGGTGACTGGCTCCAGCCCGGCATGGTGCTGGATCCGACTGACGGCAAACTCGTCCACCTCGACGGGTTGAACCTCTCCCGGGCCTGGGCGCTGGAGGGCATCGCCTCAGCCCTTCCAGCGGCCGATCCGCGCCGTCCGGCTCTGCTGGCCGCCGCTGAGCGCCACAAGGAAACCGGCATCGCCGCGGTGAGCGACGCGCACTATTCGGGCAGCCACTGGCTGGCGAGCTTCGCGACCTATCTCGAAACCCGGCGGGGTATTCGCGGCGAATGAAACTGCCCTTCGGTCCCGGAGCGCTCGTCGCCGCTGCCTTCATCGGGCCGGGAACCGTTACGGCGTGCACGTTGGCCGGTGCGCATTTCGGATACGCGCTTATCTGGGCGCTCGTCTTCGCGACGTTCGCGACCATCGTACTTCAGGACATGTCCGCCCGGCTCGGGATCGCAGGCCGGATGGGCCTCGGTGAGGCGCTCGTCGCGCCGGGAACGCCGCCGGCGTTGAAATGGGCTTCTGTAGCACTGGTGCTGGCCGCTCTGGCGCTCGGCAATGCAGCCTATGAGGCCGGGAACTTGTCCGGCGGAGCACTGGGGGCAGGGGCAGCGTTCGGCCTGCCCAGGGAAGCACAGCGGCTGATCGTGTGGATCCTCGCGTTGTTGGCCGGTGCCGTGCTGGTGATCGGGCGGTACAAGCTGCTTGAACGCCTTCTGATCGGGCTGGTTCTGCTGATGAGTCTCGCATTCGCCGGCAGCCTCATACTGGTGCGACCGGATCCGTCGGCCCTTGCCGGAGGTCTCGTGCCACACTTGCCGGAGGGCAGCCTGCTGACGGCCATCGCCCTGATCGGTACCACGATTGTGCCCTACAACCTTTTCCTTCACGCGGCTTCAGTGCGCGAGAAATGGCCGGAGGGTGGCGAGGTCGCGCTGAAACACGCCAGCGCCGACACACGCGTTTCCATCGGTCTCGGCGGGCTCATCTCGATCCTCATTCTCGCGACCGCTGCGGCAAGCCTGTTCGGTTCAGGCATGGCGATCAACAATGCGGCAGATATGGCAGCGGGCCTTGAACCGGCCTATGGGCCCGCGGCCCGCCTGCTGGTCGGCATCGGCCTGTTCTCTGCAGGTCTGTCTTCGGCAGTGACTGCCCCAATGGCGACGGCCTATGCTGTTTGCGAGGTAAGTGGTCTGGCGAAGACCGGTAAGGCCTTCCGCGGAATCGCGCTCAGTGTTCTGGCCATTGGTACTCTGGTTGCCTCCTTGGGGCTGAAGCCGGTGAACCTCATCCTGATCGCACAGGTCGCGAATGGAATCCTGTTGCCCATCGTTGCCGTCTTCCTGATCGTGACGATGAACCGTAAGTCCATTCTGGGCGATCATGTGAACGGGCTTTGGAGTAATCTCCTGGGCGGCGCCGTGGTCCTGATCGCAGCAGGGTTCGGCGTCCGGCTGATCATGCGGGCTCTGGGTGTCTGGCCATGAGGAAATCCATCTGCCTGAATGCGGATGTCGGGGAGTTACCCGGGGAAGAGGGCCGCGCGCTCGACCGCGCGATCCTGGACGTCGTCACGCGTTGCAGCATCGCCTGCGGTGGGCATGCAGGAGATGAGGCGTCCATGGAAGCGACTATTCGCGCGGCGGATGTCCGCGGTGTGCGCATCGGAGCGCACCCTTCTTATCCGGATCGCGAAGGTTTCGGTCGTTCGCGGGCGGACGTAAGCAATGACGATCTCGAGATCTCGCTGCTTTCGCAGGTTCGTCGCCTCAGGGCCGTCGCGCGGGACCGTGGGGTGGAAATCGCGCACCTGAAGCCTCATGGGTCGCTGTACAACGATGCGGCAAGGGATCCGGCGCTGGCCGCCATGGTCGTGTCCCTTTGCCAGCGGACCGACATCCAGGTTCTTATCGGGCCACCGAATTCAGAGCTCGAAACGTCCGCGAAACGATCTGGACTTGGATTTGTGGCGGAGGCCTTTGCCGACCGTTCCTACGAAGCCGACGGCAGCCTGACGCCACGTTCCCAGCCGGGTGCCGTGATCACGGACGAAGTCCTTCAGCTGAAGCAGGTGCTTCAGCTGATTGAGAAGCACGAAGTCATCGCTCGCACAGGTGAGCACGTCGCTCTGGAGGCGCAGACAATCTGCCTGCACGGGGATACGCCCGGCGCTGCGAAGGCGGCATTTGCCCTGAAGCAGGCGCTTCAAGCCCGCGACATTGCGATCGAGGCCTGATGCATGGCCGGACACAGGCTTTTCCTGATCGGTGACAATGCGGTGGCGATCCAGCCGGAAGACAGGCTATTGCGGCATCCGCTTGCGCGCGCACTCCGCGCGTCACAGGACTGGATCGATGTTGTTCCGGGAAAGCAGGTTGTCGCGCTGCAGTTTGATCCCTTGCAGGAGCTGCCGTCGGAGGCGCTTCAGCGCGCCGCTGACTGGCTCGACAGGTTCCAACCCGACGAGATCACCAAAGGCAGCATTGTGGAACTTCATCTTGATGCCTCCGCGAGGTGTGCGCCGGACTTGGATATGGTCGCAAGCCGGAATGGAATGACCGCAGCAGATCTTCTGAACCGGGTGATCGGCAGCGAGCTGATCGTCGACATGCTCGGTTTCACGCCGGGCTTTGCCTATGTGGAGGGTGTCGATGCCGCCTTGTACTCGGAACGACTGGCATCGCCGCGCCAACGACTGGCGGCGGGCTCTGTTGGCTTTGTAAGCGGTCAACTGGGTTTCTATGGCCTGTCGGGGCCGGGTGGTTGGCCGATCATCGGACGCCTGACGGAAACGCTCTTCGATGCCGCTCGGGACGAACCATTCCTGTTGCAGGAAGGTCAGCGCATTCGCCTCCATCTGGTGGATGTCTGATATGGGATTGACCGTCCTGAAGCCGGGCGTGCAGGCAACGCTTCAGGCCGCGCCGCGCCGGGGTACGCGGCACTTCGGCATACCGGCTTCTGGGCCTGCCGATCCGATATCCATGGCACTTGCCAATCGCCTGGCAGGAAATTCCTCTGACACGTGCGCGCTCGAATTGCCCTTCGGGCTCGCCGAATTCCAATTTGATGCCGACTGCGCGATTGCCATAACCGGCGCATTCGCCCGGGTCGAACTGGGTGGTGCGGAAGCGCCCATGCACGAAACGCTTCAGGTCAGAACAGGGGCGCGTGTGTCCATCGGAGCGCCGGAAAGCGGTGCCCGCGTCTACATGGCTGTCGCAGGCGGCCTCGTCGCAGACGACTTCCTCGGCAGTGTTTCGACCTGTCTCCCGGCAGGCTTTGGCGGGCTTTCCGGCCGGGCCTTGCGCGTGGGTGATCGGCTCGAGATATATACCGGCAAAGATGTGACCGTCTTGAAGACCCCACCGGAGCTTCGGCAGACACTGAGCCATACCTATGCGGTGCGCTGTGTTCCTGGACCTGATGCAGGGATGATTCCTGACTTGTCCGCCGAGCAGGAATACACGGCCACGAGAAGAGCAGACCGGACCGGTATCGAAGTTACGGGTCCGTGGCCGGAGTTGCAGCACGGAAGCCTAAAACCGAGCGCGCCTGTCTTTCCTGGTGCAGTCCAACTGACGCCATCCGGTACCGCGTTTGTGCTGCTGCCGGACTCGCAGACGACGGGCGGGTATCCGCATGTACTTCAGGTGATCGAGGCCGACTGCCACTTGCTGGGTCAGATCCGGCCGGGAGACCGTATCCGCTTCATCAGGCGCACGCCTGATCAGGCGGCCGAAGACCTTCGCAGGAAAACGGAGTTTCTTCGGAAATGGCTACCCGATTTTTGCTTCTAGAGCGGCTTGTCTTCGTCGATGAGGATGCGGTTTGCAGATCCTGCGGGATCGTCGAATTGGCCGGATCGCACGGCCCAGATGAACCCGCCGAGGCCCAGCAGGCCCATAAACAAGGCAATCGGGATCAGGTAGAGAATTCCGCTCATCTCATTTCTCTTCCACGAAGGCCGCCAGACGGATCGCGTTGAGCGATACAGCCACGGAAGAGAAGGACATGGCAAGGGCGGCGACCAGCGGAGTCGCATGGCCGGTAACGGCGATGGGAATAGCGACGAGATTGTAGGCCGCCGCAAAGGTGAAGTTTTCCAGCATCACACTGCGGGTACGCTGCGAGAGCTTCAGCAGCACTGGAATGGACGCAATCCCCCCGGAATAAACCGCGTCACTGGCCGACTGGCTGATGTCGACCGCGGTGCCGGGCGTGACGGAGGCATGAGCAAGCGACAGCGCGCCTGCATCGTTGAGGCCGTCGCCGACCATCAACACCTTGCGGCCTTGTCCCCGCAATTTTTCAAGGTGCTCGGCCTTCGCCTGAGGCGATGCGGCCGCCGTGTAGCGGGTAATCCCCAGTTCGCGCGCAACCTCCGCCACCCGCTCCTCGCTATCACCAGAGAGGATTTCGGTCTGATAGCCGGCCTTTTCAAGCGAGCGAATTGCTTCATCCGTGCCGGGAACGAGGCGGTCGGTGAATTCCAGCGCGACGGGTGTACCATCACCCCGTTGCAGGAAGAGGTTTCGTGTGTGCGTTTCCGCTTCCAGGTGCCCGATCCAGCGTGCTGAACCAAGCCGCCAGATCTCACCGTCGACAATGGCTTCCAGGCCTTTGCCGGGTAGTTCCTTGACCGAGGCTGCAACAGGCCCCGGACCGGCCGCATCAGCGATGGCGCGCGACAGGGGATGCCGGCTCGCGCGGGCCAGCATGGCCGCGTCCTTGATTACTTGCGCGTCCGTCTCTTCGCTGAGTTGCGGAACGCCGAGGGAGAGCGTGCCGGTTTTGTCGAGCACGATCGTGTCTACCGTCGCAAAGCGTTCCAGCGCATCACCGGATTTCAGGAAGATGCCGAGCTGGAACATCTTTCCGGCTGCGACCACATGCGCCACCGGTGCCGCCAAAGCCAGCGCGCAGGGGCAGGTGATGATCAGGGTGGAGACAGCGATAAGGATCGACTCGCGGAAGCCGGCGCCTGCCAGCATCCATCCGATAAAGGTCAGTGCTGCTGTTGAGTGAACGAACGGCACATATAGCGACACAGCCTTGTCGGCGATCTTGCGATAGGCCGACCGGCGCTGTTCGCCCGCTTCAAGCATGCGGGCAATATCGGCGAGCAGGGAATCCGACGCCCGCGCAAGCGCCTTGGCCCGGATCGGGCCGGAGAGGTTCACGGCGCCGGCATAAATACGCATGCCTTGTGATATCACATGCGGCGCGCTTTCACCGGTGACGAGGCTTTCGTCGAGTTCACAGAGCGCGTCTGCCAGCGCCATGTCGACGACGGCGCGCTCCCCCTGCGCAAGAAGGATCGTATCGCCCGGGGCGACGACTCCGGGGTTCACTTTAATCGCGTTGCCGTCGCAGTCGATGCGGGTCACAGCGCGGTTCGACATGCCCGCCAGATCGTTCGCTGCCGAGCAGGCGCGGCGCCTGACGCGAGCCTCCAGGAAGCGGCCGATCAGGAGGAAGAAGATCAGCATCGTCGCCGCGTCGAAATATGCGTGCTCGCCGCCGCGGATCGTCTCGACGACGCTCACGGTGAAGGCAAGGATGATGGCGAGCGATATCGGCACATCCATGTTCGCGCGACCGCGCTTTAGAACCGACCATGCTGACCGGAAGAAGGGGCGGCCGGAATAGGCGACAGCCGGAAGCGCGATAGCGCCGGAAATGGCGTGCAGGATCTGGCGGGTGTTGCCGCCCATTTCACCGGCGCCGGCCCAGACGGAAACCGACAGAAGCATGATGTTGGCAGCGGCGAAGGCCGCGACCCCCATCGAGAGGAGCAGTTCCCGCTCTTCCTTGCGCTGCAGGTCTTCTGCGTCGGTCTCGGCGGCGGCGCTGACCCCATAGCCAAGGCCGGAGACTTTCTCAGCAATGGCAGAAGCGGGAAGGGGCCCCTGCCAGGTAACTGCGAACTTGCCGGTGGACAGGTTCAGACGCGCTTCAGTAACGCCGTCCATGCTCCGCACATTGTTCTCGATCTTGGCGAGGCACGCGGCACATTTTGCGCCGGAAACATGGAGATCGAGGTGCTGGTTCTTGCCATTCTTCTGAACGAAGACATCAATATCCCGGAAAGGAGAGTCTTGTTCCGGGTTGTCACCAAGGGACCAGTCGCGCGTATGCGCGAGGACGTCCGTCGTGCTCATGGAATGATCAGCTTCTTGTTCGCAACAAACTCAACCTGTTCCGTTCCATAGGGAACGTAGGCCTGAACGCGCGCCTCCCAAACACCCTTGTCGAGCAGAGCAATGTCCGCGAAGTAGTCGCCATTCGAATCGCGTTGCAGGTCCAGCGGGACATCGTTCTCTCCCGTCACGGTTCGCCGCAGCTGCGCGTCGATCTCCTGAACCGAGAGCGGTCCGCCATCCTTGCCAAGCAACCGGATAACCAGACGGTCGCCGGACTCCGAGGGAGTGATCCCGACCTGGGCGGTCCAACCCTGTTCTTCAGCGATGCGCCGGGCGCTGATGGCGTCATTGTAGTGAAGCCCTTGAAGGTAGGACTTGTGCTCGTCCTCACCCGGGAAAGAGCTGAGGGCCGCCCACAGGAAGATGCCGTTCACGATGAACATGAAGCCAAAGAAGACGCACAGAAGAAGGAAAACGTGCAGTCCTGTCAGGCGGAATTCACGAAGGCGTGCGTTGGCCATTGGCATCAGTCTGCTCCCTGAACAAAGACGGCGGCGCTGTCTTCCACTTCGCCTGTAGCGGTATCCTTCACCAGTACTGTGAAATCGGCCCGCGGCGCAGGATCGGACGTTCGGCGAGTCACGAGCATCCGGAAGCGGTTCACGCCGTGAGCGCCCAGATCAAGTTCAACGGTGCCGTCATCCTCGGTTTCCAGACCGATCATCTGCAGGCTGGCGCCATCCAAACCTTCGATTTCGATGGAAACATGGCGCGCGGTCGATGACTTGTTCACCAGCTTCAGCGTGTAACCGTTCCGCACGTCGCCATCGGACAGGCGGACGAACGGTGGTGACCGGTCTTTCAGCACGTTCACTTCGAACGAGGATTTGTTGAAGTAGCCGAAGCCAACCATCGATCCGATAATGACCAGAAGGGCCATATAAAGAAGCGTGCGTGGGCGGAATATCTTGTAGACAGGCTTCTTGCCAGCGATCCGTGCCGCTACCGCGACGTCCGTATCGTAGGCGATGAGCCCGATCGGACGGCCGATCTTCTTCATCATGTCGTCGCAAGCATCGATACAAAGCGCGCAGTGAATGCACTCGAGCTGGGCACCATCACGGATGTCGATGCCCATGGGACAAACCTGCACACACTGTTTGCAGTCGATGCAGTCGCCGCGGCCTTCCCAGCTTTCTCCCTTGCGATGCGGCCCTCGCGGCTCGCCGCGATCGTAACGGTAGGTCACGTTGAGGGCGTTTTCGTCGGTGAGGGCCCCCTGGATCCGCGGCCAAGGACACATATAGGTACAGACCTGCTCGCGCATCCAGCCGGCAAGAAAGTAGGTCGTGAAGGTCAGGATGCCCGCGAAGAAATAGGCCGTCATCGGCGCTTCACCGGTGAACCAGCCTTTTGCGACGGTCGGTGCGTCATGCCAGTAAAGAATAAATGCGCCGCCCGTCCAGAATGCGATGATCAGCCAGACCAGGTGCTTGCCGAGTTTGCGCCAAGCCTTGTCGAACGACCATGGCGCTGCATCGAGGCGCATGCGCGCCGCACGATCGCCTTCGAACGCACGCTCGACCCAGATGTAGAGGTCGGTCCAGACCGTCTGCGGGCAGGTGTAGCCGCACCAGGCACGGCCGAAGAGTGAGGTCACCAGGAACAGGCCGAGCGCACCCATGATCAGCAGGCCGGCGAGATAGTAGAGTTCCTGCGGCCAGATTTCGAACCAGAAGAAATAAAACTTCTCGCCCTCTAAATCCGCGAGCACGGCCTGGTCGGGAATGCCTTCCCCGCGCGGCCAGCGGATCCAGGGCAAAATGTAATAGATGCCCAGGGTGACGGCCATCACGATCCACTTGATCGTCCGGAACTTGCCGTGAGCAAGCTTCGGGTAGATCTGCTTCCGGCCCTCATACAGCGATGGAGGAGTCGGATTCGCTTTTGTATGATCGATCAGAGTCGTCATATCCTGGGCACCTGATTTCAGTCTTAATTACTCGCCGCCACCCAGCGAGTGCACATACACAGCCAGCGCCTTGATGGTGGCGTCGTCAAGGCGACCTTGCCACGCAGGCATGTGGGAGTTGCGCGCATTCGTGATGGTTGCGCGGATGTCAGCTGGCTCAGAGCCATACAGCCAGTCTGCATCCGTCAGATTCGGCGCTCCGACGTCGCGCGAGCCTTTGGCATCCATGCCGTGGCAGCTGGCGCACGTTGTCAGGAACGTATCCTCTGCACGAGCAGCGGCGGCAGGATCCGTCGCTTTTCCGCTGAGGCTGAGAACATACTGCACCAGATCGTCGATCTGAGCGGATGTCAGCAGGCCATCGCGGCCGAAAGCCGGCATCGCTGAGAAGCGCGTATCGACATCTGCATCGCGGATACCGTGAAGGATCGTCTGCTCGATACCACCGAGCGTGCCGTCCCAGAGCCAGACGTCGTCTGCAAGCATGGGGTAGCCTTTGGCGCCACGCCCGCCTGCACCGTGGCAGGTGGCGCAGTTGTCACCAAAGGTGCTCTCGCCCATCGCCATGGCAAACTGCTGCAGATCCAGATTGTTCTGGATGTCCTCCAGCGATGCGCCCAGCAGCTGGGCCGAGGCGGCGCTGCGCTCAGCGTGTAGGGATTCCACATCCTTTGCCACCGCACTGCGGTCGGACATGCCGAGCACGCCCGGTGTGTTGCGGCCACCGAGGCCCGGAAGTGCGGGCAGGGCCGGCATGGCAATCATGTAGAGGATGGCCCAGAAGATGGTTCCGTACCAGATGTACAGCCACCAGCGGGGAAGGGGGTTGTTCAATTCCTTGATGCCATCCCAGACGTGTCCGGTGGTTTCTACCCCGGACAGGGCATCGACTTCCTTGTCGGACTTACTCATCTCCAGGTTCCCCGTCTTCGAGCGGCACACGGGCCGCTGCTTGAAATTTGCTTTTGTTCGAGGGCCAAAGCGCATACGCAACGGCGACTGCGAACATGACTACGAACATTCCCAGGCCCCAGGTCTGGGCGAACTTTGAAAGCGTTTCGTACATCGCCCTTCCCCTTACCTGCGGTTGTCCAGGTCGTCGGCCTCGTAGGCCGAGAAATCGACCAGGGTGCCGACCATCTGGAGATAAGCGATCAGGGCGTCGAGCTCGGTCACCTTCTCCGGGTTGCCGTCATAATCGGCGATCCGGACGGTGCCTTCGCGGCCGGAGGCTTCCTGATAACGAGCAATAAGCGCATCCTGTGCATCATAATCCGCATTGGGGTCGGCCTGAGCGATCAGGTCGGCCTTTGCGTTTTCGATCATCTCATCCGTGTACGGCACGCCTTCGAAACGAAGGGCCTTCAGGTGGTCCTCGATCGTGTCATAGTGCAGCGTATTGTCCGCGAGGAACGCATACGGCGGCATGACCGACTCCGGCACCATGGACTGGGGCTTCTTAAGGTGATCCACGTGCCAGGCATCCGAATACTTGCCGCCAACGCGGGCAAGATCCGGTCCTGTGCGCTTGGAACCCCACTGGAAGGGGTGGTCGTACATGCTTTCGGCGGCCAGCGAATAGTGGCCATAGCGCTCCACCTCATCGCGCAGCGGACGAACCATCTGCGAATGGCAGACATAGCAGCCTTCACGGATGTAGACGTTGCGCCCCGTAAGTTCCAGCGGCGTGTAGGGACGCATCCCCTCGACCTTCTCGATCGTGTTCTCGAGATAGAAGAGGGGAGCGATCTCCACGATGCCGCCGATTGCGACGGTGATCAGGATGCCCAGTGTGAGGGCCAGAGAGTGACGCTCGAGCGTTTCGTGTTTGTTCAACAGGCTCATGACTGCGTCTCCTATTCAGCAGGCTGGAGCGTTGCAGCGGCGGGAGCACCAGCGGGGCGCGCGCTTTCAGCGGCGGCACCGTGGCCAAGAGCCGTGCGGACGAGGTTATAGGCCATGATCAGCGCACCGGTGAGGTAGAGCGAACCACCGACAGCGCGGATGATGTAGCTGATGTGCTTGGCCTCGACGGTTTCGATGAAGCTGTACTCCAGGAAGCCATATTCGTTATAGGCGCGCCACATTAGGCCTTCGAGGATGCCGGCAAAGTACATCGCGACGATGTAGAAGAGGATGCCGATCGTCGCGAGCCAGAAGTGCCATTCCACCAGCCGCAGCGAGTAGAGGGCCGGACGCTTCCAGAGCCATTGCGTTGCGCAGTAGAGAGCACCGAAGGAGATGAAGCCCACCCAACCCATGGAGCCGGAGTGAACGTGGGCAATGCCCCATTCAGTATAGTGCGACAGGGCGTTGACGGCGCGAACGCTCATCAGCGGGCCTTCGAAGGTCGACATGCCGTAGAAGGCAAGGGCGACGACCATCATCCGGACGACCGGGTCGGTCCGCAGGCGATCCCATGCACCTGACAGCGTCATCACGCCGTTGATCATTCCACCCCAGCTGGGCATCCACAGCATCACCGAGAAGGTCATGCCCAGGGTCTGCGCCCATTGCGGAAGAGCTGTGTAGTGCAGGTGGTGCGGACCAGCCCAGATGTAGATGAAGATCAGCGACCAGAAGTGCACGATCGACAGGCGGTAAGAGTAGACCGGCCGGTTCACGCGCTTCGGAATGAAGTAGTACATGATGGCCAGGAAGCCGGTGGTCAGGAAGAAGCCCACAGCGTTGTGGCCGTACCACCATTGCGTGAGCGCGTCCTGGACACCGCCGAACAGCTGGTAGCTCTTCGACCCGGTCAGCGACACCGGCACCGTGAGGTTGTTCACGATGTGCAGCATGGCGATGGTCACGATGAAGGACAGGAAGAACCAGTTCGCCACATAGATGTGGGGTTCTTTGCGCTTCCAGATCGTGCCGAGGAAGACGAGCAGGTACACAACCCAGACAATCGTCAGCCAGAGGTCAGCGTACCATTCCGGCTCCGCATATTCCTTCGACTGGGTCACGCCCATCAGGTAGCCGGTGCCGGCGATCGCGATGAAAAGGTTGTAGCCCCAGAAAACGAACCAGGGCCACATGCCACCGGCGAGGCGCGTGCGACACGTGCGTTGGACGACATAGAAGCTGGTCGCGATCAGCACGTTGCCGCCGAACGCAAAAATCACCGCTGATGTGTGCAGCGGGCGGAGGCGTCCGAAGTTCGTCCAGCCGAGCTGGTCGAAATACATGATGTTCGGAAAGGCCAGCTGAAGGGCGATGATCAGACCGACCAGAAAGCCGGCAATGCCCCAGAACATGGAGACCGCGACGCCAAATTTGACGATCGTGTCTTCATAGACCGTCTGGTCGAATGGATCCTTGTCGCCAAGGCTGCCCGCCCAGAGGGCGAGGGCCAGAAGGCCGACTACGGCGAGGCCGAAGAACAGCCACGCGTGGACCCCCATGAGAGGATCGGCTGCATGGCTGGCGATCAGCAAGGCCAGAATGGCAAATATGCCGGCAAAAGCCGCAACACTGCCAATGCTGGCAAATGCCGCGGACCGTCTCGTTGTTTGTAACGTGCTCACGTTATAAGACCCCCTGCGAGTCGTTGGAATTCTGGCGCCTAGATGCCGGTGTCGACTCTAGACCGGTATACGGTAAACTACGGATGGGCTTTGCTGTCGCATCCGAACTATCTGAAAAGAATTACCGGAACAGGCTTGAAGGAGCAAACAGATGAAAAGGTGGCTGACCGCAGGGAGCATGTTTCTCGTCGTGGGCCTTCTGAAGATCTGGCAGCATACGAGCGCCCCGCTCACACTTGAAGACTACCTCGCCTTCCGTTGCGGGTCCGCTGCCGGCTCACACCCAGATTCCTTCCTGTCCTTCGCGGGCCATTGCTGGGGCTGCCCGGTGGCCGCCGTCGGTGCTGCGATGATCCTGGCGGCAATAGCGACCGCTCTGACATCCGCCTCGCGCCCGCCCGCGCGCCGTAGGATCCCGGCCCGGTCCCGCTGACAGCGGGCAAGCCGTGAGCAGCTGGAGACCGCACGATCTTGTCTGAAGCGCCCGGTGATGCCGTCCCGACAGACCTCGAAGCACTACAGCTTCATCTGAGATCGATCCTGGCCTCGGTTCCCGACGGCATGATCGTCATCAATGAAAGCGGGAAAATTCTTGCCTTCAGCAGCGCCGCCGAAAAGCTCTTCGGGTACGCGGCTTCTGACGTTATCGGCAAGGATGTCAGCTTTCTGATGGGCGGGCACGACCACGCAAATCATCAGAACTATGTTCGCGCTTATCTGGAAACCGGCAAGCGCCACATAATCGGGGTCGGCCGGGTTGTGACGGCGCGGCGTTCCGACGGTGCGATGTTTCCTGTCGATCTTAAAATCGGCGAAGCTCATGTCGGTGAGCACTTCCTGTTTACAGCGTTTGTTCGAGATCTGTCGGAGCAGCGCCGCAACGAGTTGCGCATGCAGGAAATGCAGGCCGAGCTGGTCCATTTCTCCCGGATGAGCGCTGTCGGAACGATGGCGTCGGCGCTGGCGCATGAACTGAACCAGCCCCTGACCGCCGTCGCGAATTATCTGGAAGCGGCCCGGGACCTGCTCGAATCCGATTCGGAAAGCGCCCGTGAAATCCTGCACGAGGCCCTCGACGAAGCGTCCCGGCAGGCCGTGAGGGCGGGAGAAATCGTTCGAAAACTGCGCGGTTATGTGTCGCGGGGCGAGATCGATGCCCGGTCAGTGCCACTTCTGCCGCTTCTGGCCGACTCTGTCGCGCTTGCGCGGATATCGGGCGATGTTGCTGACATTCCGATCGAACAGGAGATCCTGCCGGGCCTGGGCGCTGTGCTGGCCGACCCGATCCAGGTCCAGCAGGTCGTCATCAACCTGCTTCGTAACGGCGCCGAGGCAATGAAGGGAATCGACGCCCCGAAAATGCGTCTTTCCGCTAAACCTGGGCCAGAAGACTTCGTGACCGTTGAAATTTGCGACAAAGGGCCCGGCATGTCCGACGAGGTCCGGCGGACACTTTTCAAACCCTTCATGACGTCGAAATCCCAGGGCATGGGCCTGGGGCTGTCGATCTGCCAGACTATCATCGAGGCACACGGCGGCAAGATTGAAGCCATTGCACCAGAGGCAGGCGGCTCCTGTTTTCGGTTCACACTGCGCCGCGATCCGGCTAGTTCATCCATATGAGCGAGCAGAAACTGATCCACCTTGTCGACGATGACGACGCCGTGCGCCACTCGGCCAGCTTCATGCTGCGCCATGCCGGCTTCGCAGTGAAAACTTATGCCGATGGCGTCGCCTTCCTTGAGGCCGTCGAAGATGCCGCGCCGGGCTGCATCCTCCTGGACGTACAGATGCCGCGGATGGATGGCCTTGAGGTTCAGGAACAGCTGAACGCCCGGGGCGTCGCGATGCCGGTCATCGTGCTGACTGGACATGGAGACGTGAACGTCGCCGTAAAGGCGATGAAAGCCGGCGCAATCGATTTCGTCGAAAAACCGTACGAGAAGCAGACTCTCGTCGGAGCGCTCAACCGGGCCTTCCAGCGACTAGAGGAGCGAAACCAGCGCGACCTCCTGATCGACGAAGCTCGTAGCAAGATCGAGTATCTCACGCCGCGTGAGCGCGAAGTGCTCGAAGGTCTCGTCGAGGGTCTCACCAACAAGTCGATTGCCGATTCGCTCGACATCTCGCCAAGAACGGTGGAGATCCACCGGGCGAACCTCATGGAAAAGCTCGGTGCCACAAGCCTTTCCGGCGTTCTCCGGATCGCATTCGCTGCCGGCATCGGCTTCGAAGATCCGGCTAAGGACTAGTACCTAAAGACAGTTTGCGGTGCGTTTGCCACCATGCAGGCTCGATGATCCTGCAGCCGTGAAGCCATGTCCAACGCCTTGCTTTACAGACCCAAGAATATCGCCGTGATCGATGACAGCGAAGCCGTGAGGCGATCTCTCACGGTCCTGCTGACCGCACGAGGGTATGCCGCTGTCGGATTTGACGGAGGAAGCGAGTTTCTCGCTTCGCCCCTCAAGACGGGCTTCGACTATCTGCTGATCGACTACAAGATGGACGACATGTCTGGCACCGATCTGCTGAAGCGGCTGCGAGGGGAGGGCGTGGATACCCCGGCGGCCATGGTGTCAGGCTGGGAAACGTCCGGTTTGGAAAAGCTGGCTCTGGAAAGTGGCTTCGCCGCCTTTATTCGCAAGCCGATGCTTGATCACATACTCTTCTCGCTCATCGGACCACCGGTGGCCCCGAAAGGTGGGGAAGGGGTGGGGGCGCAGGCGTCCGGAAAAAAAGGCGCCGCTTAACGAAACCTTACTCGAGCGACAAAGCGCCGTTGAGCGCGTACCGTCGCACGCGCACTACGAGACCCAGCTGAGCTGCAAGGTCGAACCCACATGTCCGAACCACGTAGTCGTAAGTGTCTGAATAGCCGAAGGATTTATATCCCCAAGTCGCATAATCATCATTATGGGAAATATAATACTAGGCGGATTGAATATC